>Ga0326727_10001618_pt1 | contig 81960 bp, 52 predicted proteins | sample MB2enrmetagenome_FD_207643 | JGI IMG/M metagenome (GOLD analysis project Ga0326727, IMG submission 207643) | Lab enriched peat soil microbial communities from McLean, Ithaca, NY, United States - MB29MY | ecosystem: Environmental > Terrestrial > Soil > Wetlands > Peat | place: USA: New York... | reverse complement strand
AGCAGAAACCGAGTGACCGGCCCCACCTCCGCTTCCACAAACGGGACAGATGATTGGGGCTTGCTTCGGCGCGCCAGGTACCAGGGAAAGACTAAGAAGATGATAACGGGCAGCATTGAGCCCACCGCCCACCGTAAGGGCCGGGGAACGCGCTGCCGGAGGGCATCGAAGAAGACCCAGATACCCACGAGGGTCTGCACTCCTGCCCATGCCAACTGAGCCCTCTCTTCTCCCCAAACTCCTTTGAATAGGAGGACAAGAAAGAAAGCGGACCCAAAGACAGCAAAGAAGATGCGCCAGGGGTAACGCACCGTTTCGGGCCGGGATCCGGTGCCCGGCGCGGGCGCCGCGGGCATCGCTACCTCACGAGGGCGGGCAATCTCGGCAGGATTAATGGGGTGCTTGCACGCCACGCAAACCCGGCAGGAGGGGGCAAGCAATTGGCCGCATGCCGGGCATTGGAACGGCTCGCTGGGGAATTCCGCAAGGGGAGCGGGACTATCGACGGTCTCGGCCTTCGGGTTGGGCGACCCCGCCTCTGAGTCCGCCTTTTGCTGGTTGAACCTTTTGGCCCACTCGCTCGGTGTTTCCATCCTTCACTCTTTCTCGTTCCAGCCTTCGTGTTCCTTCCAGTCTAACACCTTGCGGTAACCTTCGCTGCGCCGCAGTTGATCCCAGGTACGCAAATTCCCTTCCCCGCGGTTTCCTCCCTGCGACTGGTAAAACCATCCCGCCTCTTGCGCCAGCGCCATGGCTTCGCCGGAAACATAGAACTCGTGATCCTCATACTGGTAGGGAGTGGTGGGATGCTCCCTGGGGTTGAAGATGCGGTCCACTCGCACTTCCAGGTCGGGTGAGATGGCGCCCACGCGCAGCAACTCCTGGAGCGCCTTCACCACGAAGTAGTTGTTCACGATGTGATCGATGTGGCCTTCCGCCGGAGGATGCACGGTGAAGATGACCTCGGGCTGAAATTTCTTGATAATCTCTTCTGTGGCTTCCACCACGGCGTCGCGCGCAAAAGGCAGATTGATCCGGAAGAGGCCTTCGTAGGGGGCATGGTCGCTGGCTAAAAGCACGGCAAGGTAGGGATCGCTTGCGTGCGGGTGGTCATACCAGATTTTTCCCGTACCGCCATCGGGCAATCCCAGGAAGAGAATGTTTTCCGGGGGCACGCCCAAGTGGCCCAACGCCGCGCGCGCTTCCTGCATGCGAATGGCGCCAAAGTTCAGCGCCTCGGCCGGTCCACACGAATGCTGAAAGTACCGGTCGCAAGAGCCTGCATCGCCACTGGTGTAATAAATCATGTGGAGGGGAATCTGATTCTCCACCAGGGAGCGAATGAAACCCATCTGGGTTCCATCGTCGTCCTCGTGCGCACAGAACAGCAGCACAGATTTGGGAAGAGGATTGACCCCGAGTTCCAGCACGTTGGTGGCGAGCACCTGACCCGAGGCATCCTTTATCTCCACCCAGGCGTGGAAGAGCCCGCTCGCCTCCGTGGGAAGCGGGAACTTCACTTCCTGCGTCAGCTTGGCGCCGTGCGGGTTCAGGTCAACTCGTTCCGCGACCACACGGTTCGCCTGCTCTTTTCCGCCCGGACCCAGCAGTCGAGCCCGCACCGTGACTTGACGCCACGCGGCGTCGGTGGGATTGGCCAGGGAGAATTTCACCGCGGCCTGACCCCCTGACGGGAACTGCGTGTGATGGGTATCAAATTGAATGGCTCCCGCTCCAAAAGGCTCGGGATGAAAATGCCGATAGCTTGAAGTGTTGACCGCTCCCAGGCTGGGGTAAACGAATTGCAAAGGGTAAGGCCGGGGCGCAACCACTCCCGGTGGATTGACGAAGACCAGCGGAGTCAAACCGATGGCGTAAACGTTTTTGCGGTCGTGGTCCCAAACCACCGCCGCGTATTGCTTGATGGTGGGCTGATCGACTTTCGGGGCTTGCGCGCAGAGGCCCGAGTCAACGAATGCCCCCAGATGTGGCTTGAGGTCGATATCGGTCCCTATCTTTGCGATATCGCTCCCGACGCGTTCCTTTTGCTGGACAATCCACGGCCAATAACGCTCGGAGAATTCGACGCGTACCCCCACGAGGGGCTGATTGCTAAGATTTGCAATTTCCACACGACAGCCAATGGCATCCCCCGAAGTGTAGTCCTGCTGCCCCACCTCAACGGAAACGAGGTGAACCAGTTGGCGATGGACCACAAACGCACAGATGCGGGGAATCTCCTGCACGACCTCATGCGACTTGGGGTCCTGCACCCGTAAGTCGATTTCGTATCTACCCGCTCGCGCGTCAATGGGTACCTTCCAGAGCAAATGGTAAATCGAGGGATGGCCATCCGCGCCTTCAAGGGCCAACCCGTCCGCCACCGGTTTTTGTTCGCCGGCAAAACGCACGGTGAAGCGGTAGGGAACTTCCGGCTCCACCTGCGGCAACGGGGAGATGATTCTGAGCCGGACTCCTTCCCCTACGTTGTAGGTAATCCGGTCGGTGGCGGCCTGGAGCGTAGCCGGCGGTTGCGCGTGGAGGTGCAGGCCGGGCGCCCAGCCGAACCAGGCCGCCGCCAGCAAGGCGGCCAGCCACGCCGAAGTCAGTGCTTTCCCCGGGGTCACGATTCTGCCCGTGTTGCACATGAAATTGCCTCCCCCAAGATTAATCAACCCTCCAAGGTGGTGTGAGAGGATTATAGATTTCCGGCGGACGCGAGTCCAGCCGTGCTTGGCGTTAATTGCTCTTTGCTGTTAGAGGCGGGATTGCGGTGCGACACCCGGCGGATTCTGGCATATACTCTCCACCACGCAACGGGAGGGCAACGAAATGGCAAAGAGAAAGGGCACAGGCTCTGTGAGCCGGAGGAAGTTTCTCGCCACCACCGGAGGCCTGATGGCAACTGCGCCCGGTGGGGGGCCAGGAGGGATTGATGCGCGCGGAGAGTCTCCCGCTGCCTCCCCCCTTTACCCGGCTGCACCCAAGCCGCCGCGCACCATACCTATTGGAGTCTTTGATTCGGCGTTCGATGGCTTTTCCCTGGAAGAAATGCTCGACAGGATTTCAGCGCTCGAAATTGAGGCGGTGGAAATCCGTGCCAAGGGGTTGCCCAGCTCCAAGCATTGCCCGGTCACCGAACTTCTCGCCGATCCGGCAAAAGCCCGGGCTTGGAAAAAGAAATTCGAAGACCGCAACATCCAGGTGGCAGCCTTCAGTTGTCATGGCAATCCCATTCACCCGGACCCCGCCATTGCCGCGCGCGACGACCAGTTTTTCCGTAACGGCGTTCTTCTGGCCGAACGCCTGGAAGTCCCGGTCGTGGTGGGATTCTCCGGCTGCCCGGGCGGGTCACCCGCGGATAAGACGCCCAATTGGATTACTTACCGCTGGCCTCCGGAAGTAAATGAAATGCTGAAGTATCAGTGGGCCGAGAGGGTAATCCCCTATTGGCAACAGGCGGCGAGCTTCGCGCGCGAACACGGCATTCGCAGGATCGCATTGGAAATGCATCCCAACCTCGTGGTGTACAACCCGCAGACGCTCATCAAGCTGCGTGACGCCGTGGGGGAGGAAATCGGCGCCAACTGTGACCTCAGCCACCTATTTTGGCAAGGGTGCGACCCGATCGAGACCATTCGTTTCCTAGGCAAACAGAGCGCCCTGTTTCACGCGCACATGAAAGATACGTTGATCGTCAAGGAACTTTCCGCACAAACCGGCGTGCTGAACTTCTCAGAAAACCCGGCGAAAGCAACGAAGGGCTCAGTCTACTTCCGCGCGGTTGGCTATGGCCATGGGGCTCAACTCTGGAAGGACGTCGTGAAGGCCTACATGGATGGGGATTACCATGGAATCCTCAGTATCGAAAATGAAGACCCCATTCTTTCCGGTGAGGTGGGCGTCGAGCGCGCCATGTATGTCTTGAAAAATGTCCGCGCAGAATTATTGGCGGAAACTCCGTAATGCGTTGACATCGTCTTTAATTGGGCTTTCAATTGTGGCCTGCCGGGCGCCACTTCCGCCTCGGACCATGGAAGCTCCCGTCGGATCCCAGCTCCGGGCTCGCCCGCGCGAAAGGAATACCTGTGAATCCCCTGGACGCCATTCTGAAACCGAAATCCATCGCCGTGGTGGGCGCCTCGCGCCGCGAGGGATCAATCGGCCGCGAAATTCTGCATCAGCTTATCGAGTTCGACTTCCACGGCAAGCTCTTTCCGGTTAACCCTAAAGCTGATTTTATTCACTCCATAAAGGCCTTTCCCAGCGTGTCGTCGATTCCCGACCCGGTGGACCTGGCCATCATCGTCGTGCCGCGCGAAGAGGTGCCGAGCGTCATCGATGATTGTGGGAAGAAGGGCGTGCGGGGCCTGGTGGTCATCACCGCGGGCTTTTCCGAAACCGGCGAGGAAGGGAAAGGGTTCGAAGCCCAACTGGGTGAAAGGGTCCGGCATTACGGGATGCGGATGATCGGGCCGAATTGCATGGGCGTAATCAATACCGCCCCCGCGGTCCGCATGGACGCCACCTTTGCTCCCACCCTGCCTCTGACGGGGCGCATAGCTTTCATGTCGCAGAGCGGCGCGCTGGGCGTGGCGATCCTGAACATTGCGCGCCAGCTTGACATCGGGTTTTCCTTTTTTGTGAGCCTCGGCAACAAGACCAACGTCTCCGGCAACGATCTCTTGCAGTATTGGGAAGACGATCCGCAGACCGATCTGATTTTGATGTATCTCGAATCGTTCGGGAATGCCAAGCGCTTCATGCAGATCTGCCGGAGGATTTCGAAGCGGAAACCCCTGCTGGTGGTGAAGTCCGGCCGCACGGAAGCGGGCGCGCGCGCGGCGACATCCCACACCGGAGCGTTGGCGGCGCGCCAGGGACTCGACGTTGCCACCGACGCCTTGATGGAGCAGTGTGGCGTGGTCCGGGTGAACACGGTGGAGGAATTATTTGACCTGGCGCTGGCTTTCTCCAAGAATCCCCTGCCGCGGGGCAACCGCCTGGGCATTCTCACCAATGCCGGCGGGCCCGCCATCATGGCCACCGACACGGCCATCGGCCATGGTCTGCGCATGGCCGATTTCTCCGAACGAACGCGCCAGGCGCTGCGCCGCTTGCTCCCTCCCGAGGCCAGCATCCAGAATCCCGTGGACATGACTCCCCAGTCGGATCGCAGCAAGTACGATGCTTGCGCGCAAATTCTGCTGGAAGATGATGGCATCGACATGCTGCTGGTGGTTTTTGTTCCTCCCATGATGATCAGCACCATGGAAATCATCCTGGGCCTGGAAAAGTTGCGCCATAAATATCTCAAGCCGGTGGTGGGAGTCATCATGGCGACGGATGAGTTTTTCGTGGAGCTGAACCGCGATCATCCCAACCATATGGCACTGTACATTTTCCCGGAATCGGCGGTGAGCGCCCTTGCGGCCCTCGACCGTTATCGCGCCTGGCGCGACAAGCCTGTGGGCGAATTGAAGCGCTTCGAGGTTCAAAGCGGTGCGGCGGAAGAATTGATCCAGGAAGTTCGCCGGCAGGGACGGCGGCAATTGACAATCGAGGAAAGCCTGCGTTTGATCGGGTACTACGGAATTCCCATACCAAAATCCATCCCCGCCGCGAACTGGGAGGAGCTTGAACGCGTGGCCAAAGGGCTTCGCTACCCGGTGGCCCTCAAAACCGCCGCGCCGGATGTGACCCATAAGATGGACGTAGGTGGTGTGCTCCTGGATCTCCGGGCCCCCGAGGAATTATTGGCAGCCGCGCAAAAGATGGGGGAATCCGCCGTCCGGTATCGAGGGGATCCGGCGGCGGCTGGACGGATGAGCTTCCTGATTCAGGAATACGTGCGCGGCGGCCGCGAAGTGATCGTGGGCATGACCCATGACCCGACTTATGGTCCACTGGTGATGTTCGGGCTGGGAGGGATTTACGTGGAGACGGTGAAGGACGTGGTTTTCCGCGTGCCGCCTCTCACCGATCTTGAGGCCCACGAAATGATTCAGCAGATTCGTGGCTACGGTCTGCTGCGCGGTGTGCGCGGAGAAGCTCCGGTGGATTTTGACGCGCTGGCGGAAGTCCTGCAAAGGTTTTCGCAGCTTGCGGAGGACCTGCCGGAGATTGCGGAAATTGAGATCAACCCTCTCCTGGCCTTCCCTCACGCTGCGGACTTCCGCGCCGTCGACGCGCGCGTGCGCCTGCGGGAGGAAGGGCAACAATAACAAGCGCTTTTGTGAAGGTATTTTGCCTCTGCGAAATGCTTTTGCGCGGGCCTTATTGTGCAAAATACAACCCGTCCTCGGCCTCAGCGTGGCCGTCCCTCACAAAGTCCGGGTTATGCCTCTGCAATTTGTTAGAATGGACCCCCGAAAATTTCAGCGGGCAGGAGGAATCTGAACATGTCAACTCGACGCGCATTTATGCAAAAGGCTCTGGGTGGTTCCGTCGCTGTGGCGGCCTACGGACTTTTCCCTTCCAGCCGCGTGCTGGGCGCCAACGACCGTATCCGCATTGGACTGATTGGAGCAGGCGGGCGCGGAACCCAAATCTTCAAGGCGGCATTGAAATGCCCCAACGTGGAGGGCGTGGCCGTGGCAGACATTTACACGCGCCGCCTCGAGGCGATGAAGGAGTTGAACCCCACCATCACCACCTACCGTGATTTTCGCAAATTACTCGATGACAAGAGCATCGATGCGGTACTTATTGCCACACCTCAACACCTGCACGCGCTGAACTTCGTCCCCGCCCTTCAGGCGGGAAAGGACGTTTACCAGGAAAAGAACATGGCGTTCAACGCCGACCACGCCAAGCGCATGCGCAAAGCGCTGGCGGGTTCCGGGCGCGTCGTACAGGTGGGCATTCAATCCACCAGTTCATCCGCCGTCGCGAAGGTGCGGGAATACCTGCAGCCCGAGAGCATGGGCGTGATCACGCAACTGCGCACCTCCCAATACCGCAACACTCCCTATGGCGGGTGGAAGCGCCCCATTCCTCCCGATTGCGACCTCCAGCACTTGGATTGGAAAGCCTTTGAAGGCGAGGCGAAAGATTATCCTTTCGACCCCAACCGCTATATCAACTGGCGCTTTTTCTGGGAATACTCCGGGGGGAACGTCTTTGAAAACATGGTGCACCAGGTGGGCTTTTGGTACAAGCTTCTCGACCTGAAGATTCCCCAGAAGGTCACGATGGTGGGCGCCAACTACCTTTCACCGGACATGCAGGTGCCCGACACCATGGATGTGAGTATGATTCAACGGGAGAAGATTCTGTTTACCTGGAATTCCATGTTCGGGAACAACATATTGGGCGGGGGGAGTGACGAGGTGCTCGGTAACAAAGGAACGATTCTCCGCATAGGAGAATCCGACGTGCGGTACATTTCCCCGGAAAAGAAGTCTGCGGCCCCCATGGTGGGCGAAGCGCCTGGCAAAGGCCCGGACATCGTCGGCATGAGCGATACCACCGTACTGCACATGCAGAATTTCTTCGACTGCATGCGGAGCCGGAAAGAAACCAACTGCCCCCTCAGTCTCGGATTCCGCGCCGCGGTCACCTGCCGGATGGCCGTGGAGTCCTACCGGCAGCGCCGCACCGTGAGTTGGGACGAGCTTAAAGAGGAGATCGTGTAGCTGGGCGCAAAATCGTTTCCCTGCTGGCGGAGAACCCGATGAAGAAGATCCTCAACGAACCATTTGCGTATGTCGACGAGATGTTACAAGGTCTGTGCCTGGCGCATCCGCAGTATTACAAACAGATGGGGACAGCAGGCCGGGTCATCGTCCGCACCGACGGGCCGATCAGCGGCAAAGTGGGAATCGTCTCGGGCGGTGGCTCCGGACACTTGCCGGTCTTTACCGGTTACGTCGGCAAGGGCCTGCTGGATGCTTGCGCGATTGGCGACGTATTCTCTTCGCCGGCGGTCGACCAGGTTGCGGAAGCCATCCGCGGCGCACAGGGGGGTGCGGGAGTGCTGCGCCTGTACGGAAACTACGGCGGCGACAACATGAATTTCGATATGGCCGGTGAAATGGTGGAAATGGAAAACATCCGCACCACCACCGTCCGCGTGGCGGACGATGTGGCCAGCGCCTCGCCGGCTGAGCGCTCGAAGCGGCGAGGTGTAGCAGGCCTGGTGTACGCTTACAAAATCGCGGGCGCCAGGGCGGACCAACGCGCGACACTCGACGAGGTGACTGCCGTCGCCCAGAAAGCCGCGGACGCCTGCCGATCCGTGGGAGTGGCGCTTACACCCTGTACGGTGCCAGCGGTGGGCCGCCCAACCTTTGAAATCAGTGAGACGGAAATGGAAATCGGCATGGGGATTCACGGCGAGCCCGGAGTACGCCGTGGGCCTATGCGGCCCGCTGATGCCATCGCGGAAGAAATGCTCTCACTCCTGCTCGCCGATATGCCCTTGCGGTCCGGAGACCGCGTTTCGTTATTGGTGAACAGCTTGGGGGCGACGCCGCCGGAAGAGCTTTACATCGTATACCGCTTTGTAGCCAGAAAACTCATCGGACTAGGTGTTGAAATCGTCATGCCACTGGTGGGCCGCTACGCCACCTCCATGGAAATGGCCGGCATGTCGCTGACGTTTTGCAAGCTCGATGCGGAGTTGGAATCCCTGCTTAAGGCTCCGTGCGATTGCCCATTTCTCATCGTTCGCTGAGCATTTCGAAAGTCTCCGGTTTCGTCAAATCTGATAAGGGACTCCCATGCCTGCTGCCATCACCACCGCCGTCCTGCGCGACGCGCTTGCGCGTATCGCCGCCAAGATGGAATCATGCGCGAACGAATTGAACGCGCTCGACGGGGAACTCGGCGACGGCGACCTGGGCGTCACTATGGTGCGCGGCACTCGAGCCGTGGCGTCCGAACTTCCCAACCTCCCCGACGACGTGGGATTGGCGTTGCTGAAGTGCGCGCAAGCTTTCACCAAGCTTTCAGGCTCGACGTACGGAACACTGCTGGCAACGGGGTTGATGAGCGCGGCAAAGGCTACGAAGGGACGGGTGGAGGTTCCCTGGTCGGAAGTCTCGCCGCTGCTGGCGAGTGCCGGGCAGGCAATGGCGCAACGCAGCGGAGGGAAATTGGGAGAGAAGACAGTCCTCGACGCGTTGGAAGCGGTGCGCGCGGCCACCGAAGGAATCAAGGCGCCCGACGCGCTGCTTGCGACCGCCGACCAGGCAATGGGCAAATGTCTCGATCACTTCCGCAATCAACCCGCGCGTCAAGGGCGCGCGCGCATTTTTGGGGAGAAGAGTGTTGGCAAGGACGATCCCGGAATGTTGGCCTTCCAACGGATCATCGAAGGATTGAAGTGAGAAATCCGCTCCCCACCTTTTGGCAACCATCGTCCTTGAACTGCCGGCGGCATCTCACATGACTTTGCCGGTCACGGCGGGCGGGCTGTTAGGGACCGGCGTGCGCGTTGCTCGGCTGACTGCCTGCACCAAAACCATGGCCTCTGCCGGAATGGCCACCTTTCCGTCGAGGATGTTCTCCCGGTTGGCGTTCGCGCCGTACAACGCCTGGTTGCCGGTATCATCCGGCTGCACGACGGCGCCGCTCAGGCTGATTCCGGCAAACGCTCCACGGCTACGCGAATAGGTGAGGATTTCCGCGTGCAACTCAATGTCTGTGCTGGCCGCCGTGCTTCTGCCCACTGGTCCCGCTGCGGCCGAGGCGTCACCCCCGATCTTGAATTTGTCGCTCAAAAGCCTATGCAATCCCCGGCGCCCGCGGAACACCAGGATGAGATCCGTTGAGGAGCCGCCAATCTGAAAACCGAAGCTCCCGCCGCTTACGGTCAGGAAGACCGGTGCGCTCCAGCTCTTGGGGGCGCGGCAAGTCACCAGCCCCTTGCCGTAATTCCCACCGACCACGAAGGCAAACTTCTTCTCCGCCGGAATGATGGCAATGCATTGCGCCGACCCCAGCAAGTCCTGGGGAATGGCCTTGTCCGGGCTTCCCATGATTTCCTGAAAGATCTGGGCGGAATCCTCAATGCGGCGGATGTCGTCTTCACGGTTCGAACTGGCGCGCGCGGAGAGCGACAGCGCCAGGCTCATCATGAGGCAGAGCGTGATTCGTTTGCGCATATTTCCGGCCTCCAATCGGGTCTTCATGCATTTTAGTATGAAAGAAGTACCGTGGGCAGTAAAACTGGATAACCTCCCCAAACATGGTAGGCGCGCATCAAAGCAACGCGGCGGGCGTTTTTCCGGTAAACTGCTCGCGCCAGATGGATGTGCATGGGAATTCATCCGGGCGATTTGATGGCCTTAAGGGGAATCAATGGAACAACACTCATCACCGGGCAACGCAAGTAAAACCTCCTCCGCGCAAGGTTCTGCTTCCGGCCGCGCGACCGTGGTCCTCACCGCCGTGGTTGCGGCTCTAGGAGGGTTGCTGTTTGGATTTGACACCAGCGTCATTTCCGGCGCCATGCTCTTCCTGCGCACGGATTTCCACCTTTCCGACGTCCAACTGGAATTCGCCGTAGGGATCGCGCTGGCGGGTGCGCTGATGGGATCGGCCTCGGCGGGTTACTGCACCGATCGTTGGGGGCGCCGCTGGATGCTGCTGGTGACGGCCCTGGGGTTCGGCCTGTTTTCAGTCCTGAGCGGATTGGCGGTCGGACTGGTCTCATTTTCGATAGCGCGCTTCTTTGTCGGCGCGTGCATCGGAATGGCGTCGCTGACGGTGCCGCTCTACATCGCGGAGATGTCGCCGGCGCGGATTCGCGGCGCGCTGGTTTCGCTCAATCAACTCGCCATTACCATCGGCATCGGTGTGGCTTACTTCGTCGATTACTTCTTTGCCGCTTCCGGGAGTTGGCGATGGATGTTCGCCAGCGCGGTGTTCCCTGCCCTCGTCCTGTTAATCGGCATGATCTTCCTGCCGGAAAGTCCGCGGTGGTTGGCGCGCAAAGGGTTTCGTGATCGGGCGCTTGAGAATTTCCGCCGCCTGGGCCGGGGCGAGGAAGCGGAAGCGGAGTTGGCGGAGGTGGAAAGCGCCTTGCAAGAGGAGCAGGAGGGGTTTGGCATTCTGTTGCAGCCGGGATTTCGTGTGGCGGTATTAGTAGGAATAGGTCTTGCCATATTTCAACAGATCACTGGAATTAATACCATCATTTACTATTCCCCCGCCATCCTGCAAATGGCGGGCTTCCCCTCGGCGAAAGCTGCCATCTGGGCGGCGGCGATCATCGGGGTGGCCAACGTCCTCGTTACGGTGGTTTCCATGGCGCTGGTCGATCGCCTCGGCCGGCGGTTTTTGCTCCTGCTCAGCACGGCCGGAATGGGGGTGGCCCTGGCATTGATGGGCGCCGCATTTTACCGGAAGGCGGGGAGCATCGTGGTGTTTTACGAGGTGATCGCTTACATCATCTCCTTTGGCATCGGCCTGGGCCCGGTGATGTGGCTGCTGATTTCGGAAATCTACCCCACCAAGATTCGCGGCAAAGCCATGTCGCTGGCGGCACTTTCGGTTTGGGGATCAAACTGGGTCGTGACGGTAACCTTCTTATCGCTCCTCAACGCCGCCGGGCCGGCGAAAACATTCTGGCTCTACGCTGGCATTTGTGTGGCGGCCTTCATTTTTTGCTACTACTTCGTTCCCGAGACCAAGGGCCGCACTCTGGAAGCGATTGAACACCATTGGCGGCACTTTGGAGAGAAGCCGGCCGCGTAGGACAACAGGCAGTTGTCAGTCATCAGTCATCAGTTCTCAGTAACAGCCTTTGGTCCGGGTCGCTTTTACTGACGACTGAAAACTGATGACTGATGACTGCCTTCTGCTCTCAGGCCGCGGTCCGCGCCGCCGGGTTTTTGCGGCGGGGCACCTTGACCGTCTCAATCATGAAGCGCGGGAGCTTCAGCGCGGGAATCTCAAAGTAGTTCTCCAGCGCCACCCGGCCCGCTCCCAGGAGGCTTGCTTCATTCCCCAAACTGCCAAATCGCAGGGTCAAACCTTGGGCTGAGTGATTCAACGCCTTCCGTTGGATGACCCGAGTGAGCTGATCGAGCAAACCCGGCCCGGCCAAGCTGAGTCGTTGATCGATCACGATCACGGCGGGGTTGAACAGGTTCACAAGATTGGCCAACCCCACGCCCAGATAGTTGGCGGCCTGCTCGACGATGGCCGCGCAGATCTTGTCTCCCTGGCCGGCGGCCTGGAGAACGGTCCAACCGGTAATCTTGTTGGGGTCGCCCTCCGCCAGAGCCAGGGCCGCGGAGGTCCCACCTTCGGCAATCGCCTTGCGCAGGCGCGATTCCAGCGCCGCGGCTCCGGCAATGGCTTCCAGGCAACCAAAGCTGCCGCACTTGCAGGCGGGGCCATCCTCGATCATGTGCGTGTGGCCGAGCTCGCCGGCCGCATAACCCGCTCCGTAAAAAAGCTTGCCGTTAATGACGATTCCCGCTCCGATTCCCGTCCGCCCGTATTCGACATAGATCATGTCCTGGGCGAATTCACCAATGCCCAATCCTCTTTCCGCCACGGTTTTAGCTCGCGTGATGTTCTCGACGGCGGTGGGAATGCCAAACTCCTTTTCGAAGATTTCCTGAAGATGGAAGTCCTGGCAGAACTCCATCGTTGAAGACATCACCATGACTCCGTCGCGGCTATTGACCAGACCCGAACCGGCCACCCCGATCCCCACCAGCAATTGGGGATCAACGCCCGCCTTCACGATGGCTCGGTGCGCGAGAGAAAGAAGTTGGCGAGTCAGGCCGGCTTTTCCCTGATCCAGCAAGGCGGGCTCGCGCAGGTTGGACCGCATGAGGAGGTGAAGATCCAGAATGGCTGCCAAAACACTTTCATCATCGAACCCGATCGCCAGGACAAACCGCCGTTCCTCATTCAGCCGAAGCAAAACTTGCTTTCGCCCCATGGGATTGTCCGCGCGCCCGGCCGGCAAAAGGTGGCCCTCAGCGAGCAACTCGCGGACCATCCGGGAAATCTCACTGCGTTGCACATGGGTCAAATCATGGATTTCCGCCCGCGAGAGCTGGCCGTATTTGAAAATCAGCGCTTCGATCATCAGCCGGTCGCGTTCGTTCTTGGTGGTGACATGTTTCATGCGGCGCCTTTCCTGAACTGTTCGTCAATTTCTACCTGGTAGCCACTGGCCAGGCGGTTGGTTTCATTGGCCATCCCCACCACGGCCATGAGTTCCGCAAACATCTGGTCGGTCATGCCGGCTTTGCGGGCGGCGGCCGTGTGCGTGGCGATGCAATACGCGCACTGATTGGTGGTGCTCACGGCCACGTAAATCATCTCCTTGGTGAGCGGGTCCAGTGCGCCGGCGCCCATGATCTGCTTCACGCTCTCCCAGGTGCGGCGCAGTGTTGCAGGATCACGGGCAATCGCCTTCCAGAAATTGTTAACGCGGTCCGTCTTCCGCGTCGCCATGATGTCATCATAGACCGCGCGAACATCCGCGCTGGCGTCTGCGTATTCGATCAGGCCCAAGGTTGCCATTCTATAATTTCCTCCCCACGAATAGAAAATGATCCGACTGGCCGATGCCCTCGGGCGTCTGGCCGGTCTCTTCCACGAGGTCCAACCACAGTTCACGCTCCGCCGAGGGAAGGTCGCCGAAAATGTGCTGCCACACCGCGGTGAAGGACTCAACACCCAGGAACGCCACCTTTTCGAATTGACCCTCGAATAGCGCCAGGAAATCCGCAGCGGTGGTCAAATGCGCGTAGCCAATAGGTGGCGCGTGTTCAGGGTCCAAATTACCATCGCGCAGGTATTCCTGGTGGAAAGCCACGCGCTCGGAGACAGGTCCAAAATTCAGGCGCAGCAGATCGCGCAGGTACGAGAGGCGATTGATGCCCGCGGCGAAAAGCGTCCCGCCCGGCTTCAGAATTCGGGCTGACTCGCGCACGCTGCGCTGGCGGTCGGCGAGCGATTGCAAGTGGTAGAGCGGTCCCATCAAGAGTGCCAGGTCAACGCTCGCAGAGGGCAAACCCTCCAGCCTCGCGCCGGATACGTGATGGCGGCCCGCCACGCGGTCTTCCAAGCCGGCCTGCCGCAGCTTTTCTTCCACCGCGTCCAGGAGGCGGGCGGAGACATCCACAAGGTGCAGGCGGCAACCCCGGCGCGCCAGGAATTCCGTGTAGTGGCCGCCCCCCACGCCGATCTCCGCGACCACGTCCCCGGCCTTCGCCACACGCCCGAGCCACCGGCGCGTCACTCCCAACTCCACGGGACAATCGTGCGGCAAACGCACTTGTTCCGCTTCGAAGATCTTCTCGTTGTAATGCTTCGCGACGTTGGATTCTTCTTCGCTGAATTGGGTCATGGTTGCGGGAGTATCTGCCGGGTCCGCCACGAGTTTTGCTCATTCCATGAGGCGGGCGGTGACATATCCTTGCAGATCTTTTTCGTCCCGCTCGCTGAGTTTCAAAAACTGAATACCGATTCCATTCGGCGGGGCCTCGCGGACCACTCTGGCGCGCGCTTGGGTGATATGGGAGACGCCCGGGAGATTAAAGGCCACTTCCAACTCCTGGCCGATGGCCAGTCCACCGGGAGGAGTCAACTTCATTCCACCCCCACTGATGTTTACCGAGAAGGAGCGGAAATGCCTCAGAGGCTCAGTTCCCCAGGTGCAATTTACCTCCGTGCGGTAGGGGAGCCGCGCGTAGCGTTGCCTCTCTTTCAGCATGGATCCGCGGGTTGCTCCCATCAAGTTATAAACCCGCTCGCGGGTGAAGGGTTTGCCGAGAAAAAAGTTGACGCCGGCTTCAAAGCTCTTACGCATGGTCTCGCCGTCGTCCGAGCCGGTGAGCATCACAATCGGGACACGATGGTTCAGCTTCGATTGGCGCACACGCTGTGTCAGGATGAAGCCATCCACGTAGGGCATGAGTGCATCCACGAACAGTCCATCAATTTTCTCTGTCTCCAACCGTGCTAATGCCTCGCGGCTGTCACTGACATCAACAACCTCGCACCCCAAGGATTCCAGTTGGGCCTTCAGCATCGTCAAGACGGCAGGCTCATCGTCCACCGCCATCACACGGACTTTCACGTTTCTCCTCCCCTTGCCGTCAGTATTCCACTGTGGGCACTGATCGTGGCAGGCGGCTGACTAGCACCTGCGGGGTGAAACCTCAGCTATTATACATCGCTGCTACGCCTCTGATTACGACTCCGGCATTGAAGCGCCAATTCGCCATCAGCTTTTCCGGTTTTAGGAGGATCGCATCCGGAATACCCACTACGCGGAGGCCAAAACCTTCACCGTTTCCCGCGCCACCATCAGTTCTTCGTTGGTATAAACCACCAGCACGGCCACGCGCGAACAGGGCAGCGAGATGACGCGGTCGCCTTGTGCGGACGCGCGGTTGAGGGCTGGATTCAGATGAATTCCCAAGTACTCCAGCCCGCTACACACCTCCTGGCGGACGTGCCAGGAGTTCTCACCGATGCCTCCCGCGAAGGCCAGTGCGTCCAGTCCCCCCAGGGCCGCCGCGTACGCCCCAATGTACTTCTTAACTTCATAGATAAACACCTCGAGCGCCAAAGCGGCGCGCGCGTTCCCTTCCGCCGCGCCCTTCTCCAAATCTCGAACGTCATTGCTGATCCCTGAAATGCCCAGCAGTCCGCTCCTTTTGCACAGCACTTGCCGGACCTCCGCCGTGGTGAGGTTTTCCTTTTCCATAACGTACAGAACCACAAATGGGTCCAAGTCGCCGGAACGCGAGGATTGCTCCAACCCCGATTGCAGCGAGAAACCCAGGCTGGTATCCACCGACTTGCCGCTGTGAATGGCCGTGACGGAAGAGCTTCCGCCCAGGTGGCAGGAAACAATCCGCAGGTCCTTCCCCGGTCGGCAAAGCAACTCGGGGACACGCTGGGAAATATAGCGGTGCGACGAGCCGTGAAACCCGTAGTGGCGCACGCCGTACTTCTCGCGCCACTCATAGGGAACACCATAAGTGCTGGCGTGGTCGGGAATCGTGGCGTGAAAACCGGTTTCAAACACCGCCACCATGGGAACACCCGGCAGGATATCGCGGAAAATCTGCATGGCCTGGATGTAAACCGGATTGTGGACGGGCGCCACGGGAACGAACTCCTGCATGGCGGCCAGCAGATCGTCATCGATCAGGAAACTTCCGCAGTAGCGTGGGCCTCCATGCACGGCTTTGAAGCCCACCGCAGCGATTCCGCCCTCCGCACCCGCCCCGGTCCCCAGGCCACCGAGGCGTTCGAGCAGAATCTCGATGGCGGCGCGATGGTCGGGCACCTGCGCCGCGCTTCGCCACTCCTGCGCGCTCCACCCCTCCCAACAGATGATCTGCGACTCAGCGCCACCGATGCGGTCGATCTTGCCCCGCGCCAGCACAGCCTCGTTTTCAGTCTCCAGCAGTTGGTACTTCAGCGAGGTCGAGCCGAGGTTGGGGATCAGAACTTTCACGGCATTCCTCCTCGTGGTCGGAGCTTTCTGACTTGACGGTTGGCTTCGGCTGTCATCACCCCGCCTGGGGAACTGGAGTGTCCATAGTCGCGTGCACGGCCCTCCATTCCATCGCTGCCTTGACCAGAACCTGCCTCTATCTTCCGTATCGGAATAGCGGCCCCAATCCTTTAGGCAGCCCGACAGGACTTAACCGGCGTCCTCCGCGCAAACCGAGCAGTATAATCGCCACCCCCCGAATAATCCAGACACAGACAACACTGGATCGATTCCAGCCGTGCCTTTTCCGAACCGAGATTCGGAATCTGAAATTCGAGATCCCCAAACACGGGCCCGCCCCTTGAGCCCTACCAGCGGCCACTCGGCACCTCCATCCCCAAGGGTTGCGCCGGGCCTTGTCCCTTGCCCCTCACTGCTAACTCCTTTTCTTTTCATCAACTTCTGCTTAGAATGATTTTAACTAGCTTTGTTTTCATAAACTTCTGCTTAGAGGCGAAAACTGACATTTTTTCTACACTATTTTTCAATAACTTATGGACGATGAACCCCAAAACTGATCCCCCTTTTTTTTCGCAACTTTCTGAGTAAATCAAGATAACTTGCCTATTTTCAATAATTTGAGCATTTAGTCGGGTCATGCCGATTTCCAATAACTACCTTTATTATCAGCAACATCTGCTGAGGAAAACTTTTATTGGCGGTCTTCCTCTTGATAATGCCGCTTGTTGCATTCCAAACCCCCCTTCCAAACGCACAGAATCGGCCTAGAGGATGACAGAATGCCCGAGAAATCGTTCCCGATTCCTACCGGTAGTAATATGATATTTGGAATTCACATTTTTGATAATTGCTTTTCTGGGTCGGTGCGGTGGGAGCGGTCAATTTGTCTGCTGCGGAAGAGGTTTACACCGAGGTTACAGAGATGGGCTCACAGAGAGCGCGGAGAATCCCCCACTTCTTCTCCATGCGCTTTGCGATCAGATTTTTAAATGATCTACCCCCCGGCCGGATTGCGCAGAGCGAAGCTCTGCGATTCGGTAACCGCCCCGGCACTGCGGCTGCGGATTCACGCCTCCTTCGCCCTGCGCAATCCGGCAGTTGGGGAGAGCGAGTCAAATCCCTACCTATTCGAGCAGCAAAACTACCGCATCCTGATACGGCACGGTGAGCTGCACGGCACCGTTCACCACGGGCCGGTTGGTCCCGCTGTAAAGATCGGTGGCCTTCTGATAACGCGCCGCAAGCTTGAGCGATGCGGTCTGATCGCTCGTGTGGTCGTTAAAAACCACCAACAGGCTTTGCTTGTTTCCTTCCACCAAGCGCGGCCGCACGTTTCCGCCGACTACCGCGGGTTTGACCACCTTGGTCACAATCGCGCGCAGGAGTTCGATTCCGCCTGCACTCCCCGTGGCGATGCTCGCGCCGAGGTTGGTGCCGAAATAGTAGACCCACCCCTTCCCCACCTTCTTCATGGCCGCGACGGTGTGGCCCTGACACTTGGCGATGGCTTGAGCGGACGTCACCTCGATGGGCGTCAGATAGGTGTGCCCCTTGATGCGCACCGGCGCCGGCGCGCTGAAGGTTATTTCCGGTTCATAGTAAACGCGGTCTGAGGCGGGAGCATCTTTTGCCGGGGGCCGCGCATTGACCCAGAAGCTCTCGCCCTCACGATAACCGAAAAGTTGGTCGAGCCCTTCCGGCGGCACCACGGGGTTGAAGTAGAAGCGCTCGTCATACATCCCGAAGCCCGTCTCGATCAGCAGCGTGCCTCCGTCTTCCACAAATTGGCGGAGGTAGTCGAGCGTGCGCTGCTTGCCGATGAGGTACCAGGGAGCGATGATGACCTTGTAATCGCGCTTGCCCAGGCCCTGCGGTTCGACAAAGTCGACGAACAAATCCAGATTCCAGAGGGCCTGGTAATAGCCCTGGAACGACAAGGTGGAAGGATTCTCGTCGCCGGCCGCGGCGAAGGTGAGCAGGGCGTTGTCCTGATCCGTGAGCAGGGCCACTTCCGGTTGCGGGCAGTGGTCCTTAATGATGCCCCAGTGCGTTTGAATGAGCCGGTTGGTTTTCGCCGCTTCACGCGAGCGCTCCGTCGCCGCGCCGCTTCGCAATACCAGACCGTACCCCGTGGCCTCGCGTCCCGTGGCTTCCGCCACATAATTCCAATAGATGACGCCCTTCGCCCCCATCGCCACGGCCAGCCAATTGTAGAGACGTATGTCGCGCGTGCGCATCTGCGGGCTGCGCCACAAACCTTCATTTCCGTGGCCGGCCTGAAGTTCGGTCAGGAAGAAAGGTTTGCCGGCGGCGTTCGACCGCGTGATTTCAAACTTGGCGGCGCCGTTGGAAATGATCGGGACCTGCCAGCGCGGGAACAGCGACATGCCCCACGCGTCGAGCAACTCCGCCAGCCTCCAGGCGTTGGTGCCGGTGGTCACGCCGCCGTCGATGGGGGGATGATGGGCGGCATGGCTTTCCATCACATGCGCCGGATCGGCGGCACGCGCCGTCTCCACGCGAAACTTCATCTCCCGCGTGCTGCGCTCGATCATGAAACGCCGCCAATCCACCCAGTCGGCATAAGTACCCATGGCCCGCGGCGCGTCGATGCACTCCCAGTTTGGATAGCGGCGCGTCCAGGCGTCGTTCAACGCTGCGAGCGAACCATACTTCTCTTGCAGCCATTCACGGAACGCCGCCAGGGTGCGCTCGCAGTAGCAGAAAAGGAATTCCTCGGGATCGGCCCAGATGTTGCGCGCCCAGGCCGGCTCAATGTGCGGTTCATTCCAGCAGTCGTAACCAAAAAGTGCTTTGTGCGGTGCGACCACGCGGGTGAGTTCCTGGATGTACTTCGCCCCCGCTTCGCGCACCGGCTCCCAATCGAAGCAGAGGCCGGGCCAACCGCCGGTGACATTGTTCGGACTGCCTTGCAGGCGCATGGGCCGGCCGCGCGCGTCGGTAAAGCGCGCCCCGGGATATTTCTGCTCCAGCCACCACGGCGCCAGCTCGAACATCAGGCCGCACAGCACCTGGAGGCCGAACTCATCGCAGTAGCTCATCACCTCTTCCACTTCGTCGAAAATCCACTTGTCCGGCTCGGGATTTACATAATCCCAATTTGGCCAGATGCGAATGATGTTGAACTTGTACTCTTCCGCAATCGTTTTGATCATGTCGCGCCGCATGGCGCGCGGCGGGCTGGGGGGGCGGAAGAACTGCGTGCCATATAGAAACTGGTGCGCCGGCACGGCCACGCGCGGGATTTGAGGATCAGCCATCGGCCCGCCCGGCTTGGCTTCGAGAGCGCCTCCCTTGCCGGCTGCCGCGTGCAGGCTGCTCCACGCCAGGGTGACACCTGAGGCCGCGTTCTTTATGAATTTTCGACGTGAAGTTGACATAGGATTACTCCTTCCGGTCAGCTTGCCTTTTCACTGCTTGCGGATTGCGGAGCGGCCGTGCGTACTGTCGCATCATTGGCTTGGGGTTCCTAGGACCGTGTTGGGATAATAATGGGCCAGAATCGCTTGAAAGCCGAATCCCTGCCCGGCCATGCCCGCCGCGCCGAGTTGGCAGAGGCCAACGCCATGGCCCTGGCCGCTACCTTCCACCCTCACCACGTCGCCCTCGCCGAATAATTCGTAATTGTTGCCGGGCACCGCATCCCAACCCAGGATGCGCCCCAGCCGCAATCGTTCCCCTTCCGAGTGGCTGGCGAGGCCCGCGGCTTCCTCGCGATCAATACGCGCCGACCAATGCCGAGCATTTTGGCGACAGAAGTCGCAGGGCACGGAAAAGTAGGGATAACCAGCGGGCTCAAGACCCACCTCCGCGAGTGTGCGGGTTCTTCCGCCACAGCTTCCCGTGAAAAGGGCCGGGATGACGGCGCCCTCGTACAGAAGCACCATGCCGCGCGTGGCCGCGGTGGCTTGGGTTGCCAAGGAATCTCGGGTTTCTCGGAGAAACTGGCAATGCGTGGTGTCGCAGAAATCAAAATCCCGGTGGCGCCGCGGCGAGGCCAGATAATACGAACGCGTGGCCACCGCCTGGGCTTTCAAAGCTTCGAGTGAAGCCCCTGGCGCACTCTCCGCCGCCACCGCCGAGGCCACGGCCGTTTCCAGGTTCATTTCCACCACCGGCACTAATTCGTCAACGAGGCTCCTTACGTCCAGCCGGCCGCGAAAGCGCCGCGTGATCTTGCCCGGAAGGGACAACTGAAAATCCGTGCCTTTTCCCCATGGGTCGGCGACGTTCACTTCCGCGGCCAGGAACGTCTCCTCATGGATTTGAACGCGCACTTGGGTCCCTTCACGATGCAAGGATGCGGATTGACCCTCCGCCAGGACGAACCGGCGCGAACCCACGGTGACCATCACCGGTTGCGCGGGCAAAGAGGAAACTACCAGCCGCTGCGGATGAAATAGTCCAAAGACACCAATGCGCAGATCCCGCGCGGCGCAGGCACAAGGCGCCAGCAGGATGAGCGCGAACGCGGATTGGACGAAACGGGCGCGGATGCGATTCTCCTAACGGCCGTTGACCACAGTGTTTAACATGCGCCCCCCGACTTCGGCCGCTTGAGCGCCGGGAGCGCCGTGCACGCGGACGAGCATGGCCAGTCGCGGCTGATCGGCCGGATAAAGCATAAGGACATAGCCGTCGCCGGGCGCGCGGGGTTGGTGGACACAGGGGGCGGTGCCCGTCTTGGCGAGGGCGGCGAGCCCCTGTAGGTTTCGGTCAACCCCTTGAGCAGTCCCGGAGCGGGCACAGAGGACCATACCGCGCAACAACGGCGCAGCGCCCACCGGAGATGGCGAGGCGGCGAGCATAAGGTAGGCGCGGATCAATTCTGCGGGCGCAACACGCCAGGCCCCACCGAGGCCGATCATCTCCGCGGCGTCCCGCGGCGCCCTCCCCCCTGACAACCCGTAACCCCGCACCGACGCGGCCAGGTCGTCGGGATCGAGTCGCGAGGCGAGGTTTAGAAAATAGGCATTACAGGAATAAGCGATTGCCGCGCTGATATCAACCCGGCCATGCCCGTGCGCCAGCCAGCAGCCGTCCGCCGCGCCGTGGCAGACAAAAGCGGGATAGCGAAAATCGTGCTTCTGGCCGTAGGCGAGGGCAATGAACGGCTTTACCAGGGAGCCGACTGGCACGGGTTCCGCCATGTCGTCCCAGCGGGAGGCCATCACGCTGTGGGTGTTAGAGTCAATCAGGATGTACGACACGTCGCGGGAAGCGTAGCGCGCCGCCAATACTCGGGCGATCGACTGGTCATAGAGTGACGCCCCGGCGAGCGCGTGAGCCGCCAGCATCCCCAATATGACCAGGTAATAACAACGGCTCATTTTTTCAACCGATAAGTAACCGTCTGCCGCAACTCGGAGCCACGGTCCTCGACGACCAGCGATTCCGACTCGATGCTCTCGAGCGCCCGGCTGAGGCTCGTGAGGTTCTCCGAGAAGAAGAGCGGTTCCCGCCCTGACGTGCCCCCCTGTTGTTGTGCCGGCGGCATTTCCACGAGGCGCATCATCTTCACGATGTTTTCCCGCTCAGCGGCGTGCCGAAAGCCCGCCGCATAAATCACATTCTTTCCTGCCTCGGCCATCGGGGAAGGCACGAGGAGCGGCTTCAACGTTTCGGCGGAGTCAGCCACGATGAAAATCGGCCCCTTCGTCGCGACGGCGAGAGGAACCAATCCATCGAGTTGATAGTAGACGGCATCGCCCTGGTGATTTTCCACCCAGCTCGCGCCGATTCGGGAAGTTGTCCACTGGTCTTCGATGGCGGCGCGCAGCGCGTTGCGTGCCGCGTCAGAATCCCAATCGGCTGAGCCGCGAATGAGCACGGCAGAGTGCGGTTCAATGAAGGGGGACCGCCCGATGTTCTGCAGCCTTTGGAATTCCAGCGCAGCTTCCAGCGGCGCGGCATGCAGGAGTTTCTTCAACGCTTCGGTGCCCGGCGCGCCCGCCGCTCCCTGGAGCGGAGGCACGTCAATGCGCGTCTCGAGGTCGCTCTCGCTGCCGGTTTGGCCTTCCGTCAAGGCGACGCCCGGCGCGTTTTGCGAAGTCACACCGGGTCCCGAATGCGGCGCCAGAATCTTTTGTTCAAGGAGGTCGAGCACCATGTCGGCCTCGGGTGCACTCCAGGCGCGGTAAATGCCCTGCTGCGCCGGGACCCTGCCGAGAAGTTCTTCAATGGCAGCGTTCGCGGCGGCGGGAGGTCCGGTATCCGCGGGTGAGTTCGCTTTGAGCAAAACGCGATCTTCCCGAATTTCGGTGGGAGAGCGGTGGATGTCCGCAACCTCCGCCGAGTAGGCCTTCAACGCCGTGATGTTGCGCTCGATCCAGTAGGTGCGGAAGTGCGGCGATTCCACCAAATCAGGCATGTTCAAGACCATACGAAGGTCCCCGGCCTGTCCAGCGGCGGAAACCGCGCCCTTGTACCAATCCTCATCCTGAAGTGTGGGTGAAGATTTGCCGGAAAGCAGCGCCAGCGCGCCGGCCATAAGGTCTTCGTCCGTGGCGAGCAGCAGGTAATCGCCCGAGGTGGCAAAGGCCACCAGGCGATTCTTCTCCGGTTCGGTGCGAACGTAATAGGGAATGTCCGCCGCCTTGCGGGGCTCGAACTTGGCCCGGTTCGTCCAAAGAACATTCTGCATGGCACGCGCGGAGGGCATGCGCGTGATGTAGAGGAATTCCAGGTTGCCGATGTCATAGAGCGCCAGGGCCGATTCGCCGCCCGCGAGGGAATCCAGCAAGGCCATGTCGGGCGGAGCGCCGGCAGCGGTGGCGAATTGCGCCTGCGCTTCCTGGAGGCGGAGAAAGAGACGCGAGCGCGTAAAGACCTGGTAATTGTCGCTCGCCAGCCACTTCGTTTTCTCAGGCGAATTTTCCCAGTCGTGGACGAGCGTGGCGAAGTCCGGCGACTCGATAAAGAGCAGCGAACCCGGCGGCATATAGGCGGCAAGGGCGGCGGGGGTTGGCTGGGGGCCCTGGCCGGGCGGCGCGATGGCGAGGGTGATACTTAGGAAGCAGAGAATTGAAAGCGGGAGTTTTCTCATTGCGCTGGGCCTCCTCCTACGCCGAGGGTCGTCGATGGTCCGGCGCGTCCGAGCAGGCGCGGTCTGACCAATCCCTGCTGCTCGAGATGTTCGGTAATCACCGGCCGCCGCGCCTGGTCGGCCTTCTCGAGCTTCAGTTGCGCTTCGATTTGTTCCCGGCGCTGGCTTGCCTGGGAACGCAGGGAGTCGTCGGTGGCGAGCAACGAGGCCACTTTCCAAAGCCGCGCCGCTTCCTCGAGGCGATCGAGCTTTTCGAAAGCGCCGGCCATTTGGGCGGCAAGCAGCGATTTCTGGCCGAAGTCCAAGTGCTGTTTGGAAAGAAACTCCAAATCCACAAACGACCGATTCGACGGGTCGATTTCTTCAGATGCGGATTCGTTCTCGGGCGATTCGGGGTTTGTGGTAATGGCCGGATCGACGAGCGGCGCCAGCGCGGACAGTGCAAGTTCGTTCTGGTTGGCTGCAATCGCGGCCTGGAAGAGCACAACGCGCGGCGACACGCCCTCGGGCTTGGCAGCAGCGGGCGGAGATTCCTCGTCACGTTGCGTAAAGTTCTCGGGATGAATGGCGATTGCATCGAGAAGCAGGCGAATCCTGGCTGCCGCATCCGAGGCTTGCCGGGCAGCTCCCAAGCGGGCATAGAAAAAGCCCGGCGATTCGGCGGCCGCCATGGAACCACCCTTCGCCAGCCAGTCGAGTTCGGCGCTGCCCAGGCTTGGCGCGGAAGCCTTGAGGGCCGCGAGGGATTCGGCGGCCGATGCGCGCGTGGAATAGTCAGCATCCGCCAGGGATGCCACAGCCGAGAGCAATGCAATGGCTTCGTTTGTCTGCGAGTTCGCCGCCGCTTCCGCCTTGCCGAGTTTCAGGCGTGCCTCGGCATCCCAGGGCACAGCCTTCATACGTGCGGCGTAAAACTCCGCGGCTTCTGCGGGGTGCCCCATTTTCACGAGCAGGTTACCGGCGGCCACGAGATATTCAAAAGGCTCGCCTGCCACGCGATTCATGCGCCGCAGCAGCGCCACCGCCTGCGGAACATCTCCTTGTTGCAGTCGAATTTCCGCCAGCCCCAGGAAATTCGCGGGGGCGAAATCGTGTTCATCAATTTGTCGAGTGTAAACGTATTCCCGCAGACGCCGGGAATTGGCAGGATCCTTGTCCTCCATAAAGAACGCCTGGTTACGCAGGTCATCGAGGGTAGGAGCTTTCTCAGGGTCCTTTTGAAACTGTTGGAGGAGTTCAGCGAGCTTGTTCGATTGCGCCGCGATGCGGATCATGAAAGCGGCGCCGTCGGACTGGTGGGGGTCACGGAAATTCTCCGGAAGTTTGTCGAGAGCCGCCTGCGCGTCCGCGGTCCGGTGTTTATCCAGCAGGAAGTCGATCCAACGGCGTTGCCACTCGTTTAAATTCCCGACTGCGGTGGAATGCTCCGCGCCGAAAGTTTTGTTGGCCCGCTCTTGCGCCAGTGTCAGGAGCTTCAGATAGACGGGCTCCTTCCGGTCTTCGGGAAACCAGCGGGCGATGAGGAGATTCCAGAGGAATTCCTCAGGGGATTGGGCGGAGCGCGAGAGGTCCACGAGCCAATCGGCCCCCTGCGCGGGATCGCCTGCCGCCGCCAGTGCGCCCCGGAGGATGAGATCGGCGCGGTATGTGCCGTTGCGGCGGACGTAGATGCGCACCACGCGGTCGGCGTCATCGCGCAGTGACGCGAGCACCTTGTGCTGCCCGATGTTCTCGAGGGTGGCGCGCAAGTCGGTCCAGAAAGCGGCGGGGACCGTGCGGTTGTCCTGCTGGGTGCGGAAGGCCTTCAGCGCCAGGGACCATTCCTTGATGGCCGCGTCCTGCTTGCCCTGCTGCCAGAGAATCTGCGCCATGCGGTCGTGCGCATCGCCGCGCTGCGCGCTCAACTCCACCGCGTGCGCGTAATCCTCCAGCGCGCTCGCAAGCTGCCCCCCATCGCGGTAATAATCGGCGAGGGTGAAGTAAGCATCGGAGCGGGCCGGCGTCCCCTCCAGCATGGCGGGCAGGTAATCTTCCGGCTTGCCCTGTTGGGTGGCGGAAAGGTATTCGCCGTATCGCGAGCCGTAATAAAACCAGATATCGCCGGCCAGCATTTCGTCACGATTCGCGGGCTTGGCGATGCGCTCGCCAATGTTCCGCGTATCCAGGGCTTGCTGATACGCCACGTTCACAGCGGGTGAAGCGTCGGAATAGTACAAACCCACCAGGCCCGTATAGGCACGCGTCCAAACCGGGGGCAGGCCCTGGCCGCGCGCGGCAATGGCCCGCAGCGCCAGATCGCCCTTCCCCGTCGCCAGGGCCGAGCCGGCAGCCGCATCCCGAACCGAGCTTCCACGGCTTCCTCCGGCAAACGCCACCAACTGCTCGGGCGATGTCTTGGAGATGAGCTCCAGGTAGCGGCGAAGATGCTGAGCATCCAATCCTTGGTGATCGAAGGCCCGCTGGAGCGCGCTTAGTTCCGCACCGGTGTTTCCGGCTGAGGCGTAGCTATCGGCGGCCTTTTGCAGGAGGTAGTCCTTGCCCGGCCGCTGGGGGAAGACGTTCCAATAAGCTTCGAGCTGCCCCCCATACTCGTTGAACCTCATGCGCTGCTTTTGCAACTCATCCAGGCGCACCTCCATGATTTGAGCTTGGGACGAACCGGGGTGGGCCATCATCACTTCATACCGCCAACGCGCCTCGAGGTCCGCGAGTCCGGCGTATTGCGCCATGAGGGTGTGGACGAAGTTGTTCCTCTCCATCTCTTCCTTGGGCTGGAGAAGAAACTCGCCGAAGGCGTTTTTTTCTTCCGGGGTGTAGTATTCCTTCACCGCGGTGCCCATGACGGAGAGGAACTGATTCACGTTTGGTTGGACTTGCTGGTCACGGGCCGCGTCCGCGGCCTCCATGAGGCGAGCGTATGCCGTCCGGTAATCGCGCAGGCGCGTCAAAACCGTAACGTACGTGAGCACGCCATTCGCATCCGCAGGCCGGATCAATAAATCCTTGCCTGCCAGAGCGACGCCGCGCTCCGCGAATTGCCGGGCTTGTTCCAGCATATTCCAACCGGCAAGACGGTCGGCGACGTCGAAGTACGGTTCGGGCGTCTCCGGCCGACCTTCGATCAAGGCCTTCTTCAACGCGGTCACCGCGGCGTCGGTCTGGCCTTCCCGCGCGCGCAGCTCCGCGATCTTCTCCATCCATGTGGGGTTCTGGTAAGTCAGTTCGTAGAGGTGCGAGTAACTCTTCAGAGCGTCGTCAAAGCGCATCAGGCGCTCTTCCAGGCCGGCCTGCGCCGTCAGCAAGTCCGTGCGGTCAGGCCGGAAGCTGCCCGCTCGCGCGTATGAGGCCACGGCGCCGGCATAATCCTCGAAGTAAGTTTGGATCCGCGCCAGGACCATGGGCCAGCGGTAATCCTTGGGCGAATCGGCGGTGGCCTTGGTGTAGAAATCGAGCAGTTGTTGCCGCCGGCCATGGTGGTCCGCAAAGGCCGCGGCCTCCTGTGCCAACCCTTCGTCCTCCGGGAACTTGTTGAGGATTTCGATGTACTGGTCCACGCCCCCCGCGAAATCTTTCAAACGGGCGAGCGCCGGAATCAGGCCGCGCCGCAGCGCCGCGATGCGCGCCGTCTTCTCATCCGCCGGCAGGTTGGCGGCGCGGAAAGTCTGGATTTGGGCAACGTAAAAGTCGCGCAGGGATTTGTCGTCGCCTTCGCGTGCGTAGGTATCCGCCATCGCCGCCAGATATTCGGCGTTGTAGGGCTGATTCTGGAGCAGCGGGGTGATCAATTCACGGGCGCGCGCGTACTCCTTGGCTTCGGTCGCTTTGCGCGCCGCCTCGAACGTGAACTGCCCGCCAAGCGCGGGGTAAGCGGACTTGGCCGCCTTGAGCAGCGTGTCGATGGCCGGGTCCCACATTTTGTTGCGCCAGTAGAAATCGACGGTGGAACGCACCACCCCAAGGAGTAGCGGGTTCTCGCCGTAAATGCCTTCCATCAGCGTGCGCGCTTGCTCCGTTTGATTCTTCGACTCATAGAAGCGGGCCAGTTCCAGGCGAAGCTGGAGTTTCTCCACCGGGTCGGCGATGAGGGCGATTTGACGCTCGAGGGTGAGGACGCGGACATTGTCAAAGCCCTGTCCTTCCGCGGTCGGCTGGATTTGGGCAAGAAGTTCCAGCGAAGAGGTGTTCTGCGCCAATTGGGTGAGAAAGGTCTCGAGATCGGCGCGGCGGTTGAGCGCCTGGAGCACGGCGATGCGCAGGGAGACGGCATTCGCCTCCGGGTTGGCGCCGGTCACCGCCTTTTCGGTGGCCTGGTCGATGGCGCCCCGCAAGTTGGAGCGCTTGGCCAATTGCATCAGGCGGCCGCGCGCGCCGGAATCTTCACCGGAAGCCAGCGCCCCCTTCAAATATTCTCCGACGGCGCGCGGATAGTCGCGCTGGGCTTCGTATACGGCTCCCGCCTCGTAAGCAAACAGGGCGGGGTTGGAAAACTTCTTGCGCGCGGCATTGATCACTCGCAAGGTGTCGCCGAACAGGAAGTAGTCCCAGAAAACCGTTGCCGATTGCAGGTGCGCGTCGGGATTGCCGGGCTCGAGCTCCGGCACGCGGTTCCAATAAGGCCGAGCCTTGGCGAACATCTCACGGTCGGCGTAGATATCGCCGATGCGGATGAGAATGTCGGGGTCCCCCGGGCTGGACTTCGCGAGCGTGTTTTCAATACCCGCCGCGACCTCCGTGTATTCAGGGTGGAAGGGCGCGAGCGAGCGGAAAACGGAGGAGGCGCGCCGGCCCATGCCCTGGTCCGCGGGATAGGCTTCCGCCAGCGCCTTGATGACGGGCGCGGCGGACTCATAGTGCGAGCGCCACAATTCCGCCTCGGCAATGAACTGCGCGGCGGCGGGGTTGGCCTGGATCAGCTCGTTCCATTTTCCCCCACCGGCCTGGGGATTCGCGGCGCGCAAGGCCTGAAGCTCCGCATCCAGGCGGCCGCTGCTGGACAAATTAACAAAGTACGCCGAGCGCAGGCTGTCGTCATAAAACCAATTCTGCCGGATCAGGGCGACCCAAGCCTCGGCGTTGTAAGTCGGCTTGGCGCGGTAAGCTTCCAGCAGGTTGCGCACGAACGTGAGGTTGTGCGGGAACCGCTGGCGGGCATAAAGGTTCAACTGCACATACATCTGCGGGACGACGCTCCCATTCCACACAACCGATTGGAAATATCCCTGCAGCTCCGTGCCGGAAAAAATCTGGATCACCTGCCGGGTGAGTTCTTCGAATTGCTGATTGCTCTTGCGGCGTAAATACCAGCGGGCCAACTTCTGGTACCAGGAGCGATCGGGGAACTGCTGAATGGCCTTCCGGTAAACGGCCTCAATCTGCGCGTCCATGTGGTTCTGTTCGAGGAAAGAAGCCAGGCGCTCGTAAAGGCCGGGGTCGTTGGGATTGTGATCCATCTCGCGCCGGAAAAGACCCAGCACGTCGAGGGGTCTTTGCAGGGTGACCAGGCGCGAAATGTAGCGTTCAAGCACCTGGGAGTATTCCGTCGAACGCGGCTGCCCCGCCGGCCGCTGTGCTGACCGAACCCGGGCCTGCGCGAACTGCTGGCGAAACTGTGGGCGAAATGATTGTTGCGCTCCCCCCTCGCCGGGAGTTTCGTTTGTCGCTTCCTGTCCTCCTTCCGGCGCAGCTTCTCCGCCCTCTGCTTGCGACGGCGGTGGGGCCGACTGAGCCGCGGAGGTTGCGCCCTCACCGAGCGGGACGTGGTCGGCGCGCGCGGCCAACTCAGTCAGAAGCTGGTCGTAGAGCGCGAGTTCCTCCTTCACGCGGTTTTTACGGGCAAGACAATCAGCCATCAACATGGCCACGTGAACGCGCTGGCCGGCTTTCGGGAAGGAAGCCAGGAATTGGCGGCCCTCGCGCAGGACGTCGTCATCGAGCCCGTAAACCGCGTAGGTGTCGAGCAGGCGGGCGTGGAGCCCGCTGCGCTCGCTCGACTTCGGAAAGCGTTGGTCAAACAGTGCAATCAGGTCCGCGGCCCGCGCGCGATGGAAATAGGCGACGGCGGGCCCCTCCGCCTGCGAGTATTGAAAGTCGGGCGACTGGGAGTTGAGCAACAGGGAAACGATGCCGTTCAGAAAACCGGGGTAGGAATCCAGGGCGCCGATGTCGCGCAGGAAAGAGAGGGAGTTGCTGCCGAAGTGAATCGGCTGCTCGGGGGCGGCGAGAAGAAGATTGGCAATTCCCGCCAGGGCCTTTTCCTGAAGCGCCGGCTCCGCGCCCGGCAGGCTATAGAGCGCGAAATATCCGCGCGCCGCGTCGTCATACGCGTGGATGCCGTCAAATAGGCGGGCGAGCGTCCAGAGTTGGTCACCTTTCCAGGAGGCGTTCGTCTTCTCCATGCGCTGACGGTAATCCACCAGCGCGCGTTGCGCCTCACCCAGATTGCCTTGCTGCTGGTAGTAATAGAACAGGCGCGCGGCGGTGCTGACGTCAGTGGGATTGGCGCTCGAAGCGGCGCGAGCTTGGCTGAGAAATTCGCGCAGCCGGTGCGTTTCCTTCAGCAGGTTGAAATAGTCCTGGACAAGGTCAGGCGGCCAGAGCGGCTGGAAACTGCGGTCATACAGGGCCAGCGCCTCGTCCGTGGAACCGCGCTTGTAAGCCAGCGTCGCGCGTGCCTCAATGGGAAACACCGTGTCGTGTGGGAATGCCTTTTCGTATCGGCTGATGAACTGCTCGGCCTCCGGGAGTTTCTTCGAGGCGAGAAGGAAATTGAACAACTGGGAATAAACCTCCGCCTCCTTGGGGTAGCGGGCGATCCAGGAGTTGTACTGCTCAATGGAAAGCGTGCTGGGCAGAGCCTGAAGGCGGATCACCTGGAAGATGCGATTGAATGTTTGCCAGGCGCGCTGCTGATTGGAGGGCAGGAGTTTGTCCGTCGGTGAGGAAGGCGCCTGCGCGGCGGCAGCCAGCGCCTTGATTTCATCCAGCGGGCGCACGCGGCGGTGATAAAAGTCCGCAAGCTGGAGTTGGACATCCACCTTGTCAGGGGCGAGTTGGGAATACTTCTGCCAGTCCGCTTCGGCGGCGGTGAAATCCAACTGCGCTTCGTCGGCGCGCGCGCGCATCAGGTAAAGCTCGGCGTCCTGGGGAGATTTAGAGACGAGCTCGTCCAAGGCGTGGCGGGAATCGGCAGGCAGGCGGCGAACGGTCAGAGGGCCGCCGGGCAGCGAAAGGGTGCGGAAGAAGATCATCTCGAAGCGCCCGCTTCCCTCGATGTTTTGCAGCCAATCAACCAACTCGCCACGCGCCGCCAGGCCGGCGATGAACAGGCCGGCCACGGGGAGGGCCACCAGAATTCGGGAACGGAGGTTACGGTAGGACTTCAATGGTCACCTCCTGGCTGCCGATGTTGTGGGCAATGTCTTCCGCCGTCACCGTCAGGGTGTAGGAGCCGGCGGGGAGGTCCGCCGGGACTTGCAGATTGCCGGTGTTGGCGCCCGCGTCCTGGTTCCAGGTGAGATAGGCGGGCTCAGCACCGTACATTCGAGCCACGACGGTGCGCGTTCGGGCCGAGGCGCTGACGCGTAAGGGAATCGATTCTCCCGGCCGGAATTGCTTCCGGTTGAGGTGAACGCGCACGATGGGCGCCTCGGTCACAATCACGAAAGTCTTCGACTCGCGATACACGTGCCCCTCGCGGTCGCGCAGAATGAGGCGGACCACGTATGTCCCATCCGTCATGTCCTCGGGAGCGAGAAAGCGCGTCTGCCAGATGTCCTCGCCCGGCAGGTAACGCAAATTTTTGATCAAGCCGAAGGGGAAGAGCGCCACGACTGAGGTGATCGAAGGGTCGGTCTTGACGCGAATCACCGGGTCGCCGGGACGAATGACGCGCGGGCGCAGCAGGGCGCGCGGCGCCGCCAGAAAGGAAGTGTAGGGCGTGACGAACTTGTATTTGCGGGCGAGGCGGATGATTTCATCCACGGAAGCGCGGTCTTCGCCGTCGCGCTCGATCTTCGCCAGCAGAGCATCGATGCGCGCCTTGGCCCAGGTGCGCGGCAAGTCCGGGTGCTCGAGGTTTTCCTCGGGGAGCGGCGCACTCGAATGCATTTTCAAGCTCGTGCCGGCGCGGGAGCCGCTGACGTCAAATTGCGCGGCAGGCAACGGCTTCTTATATTGACCGACCCAGGCAGCGATGGAACCGGGGAAGACCGTGTCCTCGAGCGGATAAACCAGGTTGAAGTTCGCCGCCGGCGTGGTGGTGAGCTGGAGCGGCGAGAGCGGGTCGCGCCCGATCTTGCTGAGGAAAGCGTTCAGCTTGAATTCCATCGGCTCCGTGGAAAGGACCCACTCCATCAGGCCGCGGTTCTGGGCGAGCAGGCGGAGGAGAACCTGGTTCGCGTCGTCGCCTACGCCGAAGACGTAGGTGCGGGGGCGCGTCGCCTCAGGCAGGGACTTCCACTTCCGTGAATACCACGTGGCGAGGCGGTTGGTGCCGATGGGGCCGCGCGTGGCGTCGCCATCGCTCAACAGGACGATATAAGTTTCACCTGTGGCGCTGCCCGCCTGCGTGAGCGCGGCATCCAGCGCCTGCTCGAGATTTGTTCCGCCCCGCAATCCGCTGGCCCGCACAAATTGCAGGGCGCGTTCCACGGCGGGCTTGTCCGCAACCACCGGCTGCTTTTCAAACCAGTTCAGCTCCGTGTTGAAGAGCAGAAGATTGAAACGGTCGGCGGGCCGCAGCGTGTGCAGCAGCGCTTCCATGGCCCGATAGCTTTGCTCCAGCTTTTCCCACTGCATGGAGAGGGAAGTATCAAACAGGACCAGAAGGGTTCGCGGCGCCGCGGCGGAAACTTTCCCTTCGGAGGTAGGCGTACTCGCGTGAGGGGCAATCAATGCCGAAGCCTCGAAAAAGCCCGGCTCGATGACATTCGTCTGAGGCGGCGCCGTGTCCGCAGCATCGGGCTGCTGAGGATGCGGGTTGCGGTAGGTCAAGACTTCGAGCGCGTCCGTCATGGCCTCGTTGAAAGCGTAGCGGACGGCAAGGTCCTCCTTGAAGAGAATCTGATTGGCTTCAAACGTGGCCTTCACCGCATGGGGTCCACGCTCCGTGATTTTCAGCGGGAAGGTCTGGCCCATGACCTGGAACTCGCGCACAGTGTGCGGGGAATGCAGCTCAAAGTCGATGCTGAGGTGGGCGGCGGTTTGCGCCTGGTAAGCGTCCGGGTGCAAAGGTACGGCGAAGTAGGACTCCAGGTTCTCAACCGGAAGGGCCTCGTGATACTCGATCTCGATACGCTTCGTGGTGTAGGCCGGGATGGGAACGATGTGCGCGCTGAACACCGCGCTGCGCCGCGCCTCTTCTGCACCTCGTTCGCCCATCTGCAAGAGGCCGGGATCGATCGCCTGCCACTTCAGCGCGTCATAAATCTCCTCGGCGCGCTTCCGCTCCAGGATAACGCCGGGAATGCGCGTTACGCCGTCCCACACGGCAAAATCGGAGATCGCCGCGTGGCTGGGCAAGGCAAAAATGTAATTGCCTTCCAGAACCCGGTCGGTGTGGTTGGCATAAATCTGCTGGATGAAAACGCGCGCATCGCCGTTGTCGATGGAGACGGTTATGTGCATCTCGTCGAGCGACAAGATGGAAGGGTTGGGCTGTTCCTGCCCGGTGGGAATGATGATGCCGGCATCGCCAAAGCCCCAGGAGGCGATGGAGAGAAGAGCAAGAAGAAGCAGTAAGCGGCAGGTATGCTTCATAGGGTACCCAGGTTCTGCTCCGGAATGCGGATCAAGCCGTTGTCCGTGCCGATGTACAGATAGCCGTTGTGGACCGCGAGGGCCGTGACGTTGGGCGAGGGCAAGCCCGCGATGACATCTTTCCAACGTCCCAGCGTGCGGTCGTAAACGTACAATCCTCTTTCCAGCGTCCCGGCGTAAACGCGCTGGCCCGTGGCGAGCATGGCGTTGGGATTCACCACGAACGATTCGGTGGCGTCGGTAAACCTCTGGCAACGCCCCGCGGCGTCGAGGCGGAAAATCCCTCCGCCATAACTGCCCACAAACCACTCATCGCCGACGCGCGCCAGGGCGGTAATCCAGTTGGCCTGCAAGCCGGAGTTCGCCGTGGTGTAATTCGTGCGCACCTGGCCTTGATCGAGAAGTGAAAGGCCGCCGAGCGTGCCCACCAGCAGCCGCGTCCCCTCCGCGCCAAGAGTATAGACGTGATTGTTTACAAGACCATGAAACGCGTAAATGCTGCGCGCGCCGCCGGGGGTGAGGAAAGTGATTCCCGCGGGTGTGGCCAAGGTCATGCCGCCGGGCGTGAGGGCGACATCCGTCACGTGGTCGGCAATCAGCCCCTCGTTGCGTCCCAGGACTTCGCGTTGGTGAAGGGCGCCGTCAAACACCACCAAGCCGTTGGCCGTGGCGACGTGCGTGGCGCCGTGCTGCGTGTCATGAACGATGCGGTTGACGCAGAAGACGTGCTCGTCCTCGATGTGGGTGGCCTGCTCGCCGTTGGCGGCAAGCACATCCAGGCCGTGGTCGAAGTAGCCAACCCAAAGGCGGCCGGTGGAGTCGAATTCCAGCGCGGAGACGTTCCGATCCGCCAACAGGGAATCAGCGCGCTCGATGACGGGTTGCCATGCGCCGCCGCGCGGATGGAAGGAGCAAAAGGCGTTCTCCGTCAGGGCGAAAATGTTGCCTTCCGCGGAGAGCAGGCGCATGACCCGGCCGGAGATTTCCTGACCGCTCGGGCGCAGGCCGGGCTTCAAACTTGCTGTGAGCGAAACCTCCACGATGCCTTCATCGAGCGTGCCCACCATAAGCGTATCGCCATCCACCAGCAGAGAATTGGCGAAGAAACCCGAAGCCAGCGAGCGCGTGAACTTGCCGTCCCGAAATTCCGCCACGCCTACCGGGGTGCCCACAAAGGTCCGGTCGCCGTCGATGGCCAGAGAGAGAACGCGCGGGTCAGGCAACCCGTCGGCCTCCGCAAAGCGGTCGGCCTGGCCGGCGTGCCAATGGACTACGCCGTCGCTGAGCGTGCCCACCCAGATGCTGGAGTCGTCCCCCGCGAGCGCGGTGACGTGGAATTTCGCAAGCTGGGGATGGAACTCCGCAAGGTGTTTGCCGTCGTACACCAAGACCCCACTCTTCTCTGTGCCCAACACAAGTCGGCCAGTGGGCAGTGGCAGTACAGCGGTGAGTTGGCGAAGCGGGCGGGCCTCCGGAAGGATCTGCCGGAAACTCTTTTCGCTGAACGCCAGGACGCCCGCGCCTACCGTGGCCACGTAAAGTTCCGGCTCCGCGGCGTCTGCGGCGCGGCCGGTGGACATGCTCGCGAGCGGCGCGGCGGGCAGTTCCAGGCCGGCTCGATAGCGGGCCAGGAGCTTCCCTTCGGGGGAGTACTCCGTCAGCCCTAAGGGGCCGCCTACGAATAGACGGCCGGCGAAAAAGGCCGCGTCACTGAAAACCGTGGGGGAATTAATCCACTCGACGCCGGAGGGCGGCGCGTGGTCCAGGCGCGTCACGGTGAATTTCAGGTTTTCCTCGGCGGCAATTTCCTCGGCGGCGTGGTGCAGGGCCCGCGACGCACTCCAGATCGCAATTCCAGCAACCGCCAGAATGGTGGAGAGGGCAAGAGCTACGGCCAGTGGCCACTTTGCCTTGGGAAGTCGCATAGGGGGTTGGTGCATTATTAATCACATTATGGACGCGAATGCAACCGGGAAGGCCGCGATCCTGAAAGCTTATGGGGTGAGGGTGTTCCCCATCCATCCATCGGCGGCATTCGCCGGGGCTAAAGATTCCTGATATTCCGAGCGCGCCTCAATCCCCCAGTGGAACTCGGCGCCGGAACGATAGACGATGTACCCTCCCAGGCAGGACAGGGTGCCAGCGGGAGCCGGGGCAGAGGGACTTAGCTCCTCAACGGTCACGGACAGGAAGGCACCGTCGGCGCTAACCACGAATGTGGAAAGCCTGGCATGGACAAAATTACCGAACTGGAAGCCCGATGCGGGCACAACTACGGGATGACATGATTACCGAAATGAAGAGGTTTTCGAGTCCCTTGGAACGCTGAGGGCCTCTCTGCACAATTCGAACCGGAGGGGGCAGGAGAAATCTGCCGCCTTCTCCGGACCTGAATTCACTGCGAAGACGGCCGTCTATTCTTGCGAATAACGCGCCAACCAGTCGGTCACTCGGCGCTCAAATTCCTCCGGCTGTTGCCCGAAGGCTCCCGTGTGTCCGGCGCCGGGCACTTGCCAGAATTCCATCACACCGGAATGGTTTTTCAGGATGGCCTCGCAATGCCGCACGGGAATGTTGAAATCCTCGGCGCCGTGAATCAGCAGAATCGGCACGTGGGTAGAGGCCACGGCGTTAACCGGCGACGCTTTCCTCAGGTCGACGCCATATTGCAGCCGGGCGTCGAGAAAAGCTTCGCTGACCAGTGGCCGGAATACCGTTCGCCCGATCCGATCCCCGCCGCCCAGCCGCTGCCCCATGCGGTCGTAAGCCACCTCGCGGAGACTGGCGAAGGGGGACTCGGCCACGGCGGCGCAGAATCGCGGCTCATTGGGCAGCGCTTGCAACAGAATCGCGGCGCCCATCGACTCGCCGAGGCCGTAAATACACCGGGCACTCTCCTGCTCTGACAACCAATCCACCCAGCGGTTCAGGTCGCGAGATTCTTCGATGCCAAAGGTAGCAAGCTTGCCGCCGCTCTGCCCATGGGCACGGGAGTCCGGGACCAGCACGTTGTATTGATGCCGAAGGAACATGGGGACGTAGCCCAACATGCCGGCGCGATTGTCTCCGGAACCATGCAGCAGGATCACCGAGCTTTCGTTTCCATTCTGCGTCCGGAAAAACCACGCGGATAGCTTGGCGCCGTCGAAGGAGGAGACTTGGATAGTTTCGACCCGCGCCTTCGCCAGTTGGGCGACGCTCGCCGCACCCGCCTGCATTTTTTGGTTCAAAGCTTTGTGCTGGGGGTGCAGCGTTATTCCACAAAGAAAAACGGCGGCCGCCGTGTGCAGGGCGAGGGTGGCGATTAACGCGCCCATCAGAATTTTTGCTCCCTTGCGCATATCTTGAACTGTTATACGCCGGGCGCGCACAGTTTGTTCATGGCGGTTGCACCCTTCTGTATGGCGATGTCCAAAGGGCCTTCCGCCGCAGGGGGACGGCTTGCCGCCCCCATCCGTGGCAGGAAACGGCGTGATCGCGGTGCGCCAAGTGCTGCCGGGGCAAGAAGGAGAATGGCCCTCGAGATGCTAGGCTACTTGGCGGAAGGTTCGAACAGCGTGATATTACGCAGCACGGCTAGGGGTCAAGCCTCGGGGACGGGCGCCAAGGGCTATGGACAAGGCGCCGCCGGCGGGGCCTGGATTGCCGGACTGGATCGAGCACCCGGGTGGGGTTCTGGGGAATCCCTAGCCCCCAGCACCTAGCCCCTCAGGCCGCGCCTTGCCATGATGTAACAGAAACAAAAGGAGTTCGTTGTTTAGCGCCAGAATGTCAGAACGCCCTATGTCCTTCAAAGCATGATAGTTGCGGGATCATGGACGAAAACAAGGAAGTTGCTTGCCATGATATAACAGAAACAAAATGTGTTAGCGATGATTCGCGAAAATCTCGCAAAAATCTATCTTGTTGAAGCAATGCCACTTAAAAATTGTCGGCGGCCAAGGTCATAAGAAAAAAGGGGTTCAAAAAAACGAGGGGTAATCCCGTTATATCATTGAGAACACATGGAGAAAAAATGTCGGTTTTTCGCCTTGCCATGATATTCATGAAAACAAAAGAGTTAAATCGTTCTTGCCATGATGTTGATGAAATCAAACGAGAAAGGCGTTTGACGCGACCGCAATGAAAATGGCATGCGTGCATGGTAGCCTACTAAAAAACCCTGGGCTTTCCCCGGTCTGGGTGGTAGGGTCTAGGGTTCGCTACGAAGAGGAGGCAGATTATGTCCAATTCAAAAACGTCCTTGCCCCGAGCTCATGAGGTCTCGAGAAGAGAATTCCTGCAACGATCGGCATCGGCGGCCGCCATTCCGGCTCTGCCCGCGATGGCGGTGGGCGGCGAAGGGGAATCGCCGGAAGGAAATCCCCGGCGCCCCAATGTGATTATCATCCATTCGGACCAGTTGCGCTGGGACGCCGTGGGGGCCTACGGCCTCAACCCCATGGGGCTTACCCCCAACCTCGACGCCATGGCCAAGCGGGGCGTGCTCTTTGCCCAAAACATTTCCAATCAACCGGTGTGTGCCCCCTCGCGCGCCTGTCTGTGGACGGGGCAATATTCTTGCCGGCACGGAGTGTGGCAGAACGGCATCGGCATTGCCCGCGACGCGAATACCATTGCGACGGCTCTCCGGCAGGCAGGTTACACCGCCAATTACATCGGCAAATGGCATCTGGCGGAGCACACCACGGGCCCGGTTCCGGCTGAGGACCGGGGAGGATTCCTCGACCTCTGGCAGGCGTCCAATATTTTGGAATTTACAACGCACCCTTACGAAGGGGACCTCTACGACGGAGACGGCAAACCGATCCACTTTGACGGTACCTACCGGATCGACTTCATGACGGAACTCGCAGTCAACTTCCTCAACAATCGAGGGAAGGAACCGTTCTTGCTGGCGGTTTCATACATCGAACCGCATTTCCAGAATGATATGATCAGCGCCATTGCGCCCAAGGGTTATGCGGCGCGATATGCCAATCCCTTTGTACCCCAAGACCTGCGCTTTTTCCCCGGAGACTGGCCCAACCAACTGCCAGAATATTATGGGTGCGTGGCGAAGATCGATGAAGCCGTGGGCGCCATTCTGGCCACCCTTAAGAAATTGGGGTTGGATGAGAATACCATTTTCGTTTTCACCAGCGATCATGGCTGCCATTTCCGGACTCGCAATACCGAATACAAGCGCAGCGCTCATGAGAGTTCTGTTCACGTGCCCTTGATTATTCAGGGCCCCAGGTTCAACCGTTCGCGAGTCGTGAAGGAGTTGGTGGGCATCGTGGACATTACCCCCACGATTCTGGATGCCGTGGGAGTTCCGATTCCCGCCAGCATGCAGGGGAAGAGCGCCCTGCCGCTTGTGGAGGGGAACGCCGAGGGATGGCGCAACGAAGTCTTTATCCAAACGGCCGAATGGATGGTGGGGAGGGCGCTCCGCACCGAGCGGTGGACGTACGTCGTGGGGGCGGCAAAGAAGCAGGGCCAGGTGGCCGCTGATTTCGCCAACCGCTATACCCAGCACACCTCACAAAACCTCGTGGGGGGATCATCGCCCGCACCCTTCAGCGACCATTACGCGGAATACCAGTTGTATGACTTGTATTCGGATCCGCATCAATTGGTCAACCTGGCGGGACGGGATGGAACCATCGAGATCGCAGAGGATTTGCGACAGCGGCTCGTGGCGCGCATGAAAGAAGCCGGGGACAAGGATGCGGAAATCAGCCCACCCTTTTTCCCGTACTCCTAAACTAAGGAAACGAGAGGCCGCGAAAGGGAGGCGGCCTGAGGAATTATCGCCGCAAGGCAGGAGAATCATGGGCAACTTGAATCGAAGGAAATTCTTGCAAGCAGGATCCGCCTTATTGGCGCCCAAGTTGGGCCAACCCTCCGCCGAGGGCGGCACGCCCAACATCCTGATTATTTTCACGGACCAGTTGCGGTTCGACTGTTTGGGGGCGAATGGCAACCGGATTATCAAGACTCCGAATCTCGACCGGCTGGCGTCCGGCGCGGCGAACTTTACCAGCGCATATGTCCAGGCCGCGGTCTGCGTTCCCTCGCGCATCAGTTACCTGACCGGACGCTATCCGCACTCCCACAAAAATCGCGTGAATTACACGCCTTGCGATCCGAGCGAAGTCATGATGCAGCGAATCCTCAGCGCCCACGGGTATCAGACCGGTTCGGTGGGAAAGCTGCACTTTTATCCCCCCACCGCGGAGCACGCCCGGTCCACGGGGTTCGATAAAGTCTTCCTCGATGACGGCGTGCAAACCACCGACCCTTACTCAGACTACGTTCGCTGGCGTAAGGCGCATGATCCGGCTTTCGACGTGTCGATCTATGTTCCCGCCCAGGACATCGCAGCCGGGAAGAACCCCTTTCGCTCGGCCGTGCCTTATGAATACACGCCCACTTTCTGGACAGGCATGCAAACGGTGCAGTTGCTGCGCGAGTTCAGTACTTCGCCAAAGCCATTTTTCCTTTACTCCTCGTTCTTCAAGCCCCATTCTCCTTTCGTTTTGCCGAGTCCCTATGACGCGATGTACGACGGCGTCGAGATTCCCTTGCCCCAAGCCGTTACCCTCGACGACATCCAAAAACTGCCGCTCCCGGTGCAAAAGCAGATTGGCCGCAGCCGCACTTATGACATCGACCGCGCCCGCCTGCAATGGATGTATCGCAGCTACTATGCCGCGGTGTCCATGGTGGATCATGAAGTGGGATTGATCCTGGACGAACTGGAGCGCTCAGGAAAGGCCGAGAACACCATCGTGGTTTTCGCTACGGACCACGGCGATCAACTGGGCGAACATGGGCTGGAAGGAAAGAATGTGCTTTTCGAAGGCTCCGTCCACATCCCCATGATGGTTCGATTTCCGAACCGCGTCGCTCCCGGCAAGTACCGCGAACTGATTGGCGCGGTAGATGTGCTTCCTTCACTTCTGGATTTGTGCGGCCTCCCGGTTGCGGAGAACATCCAGGGACAAACCTTTGTGCCCCTCATCACGGGAAACCGGGACCAATACACTCCGCGGGAAACGATCTTTTGCGAAAATATTATTCCGGAAGTGTTTGCCCCGCCGAACCGGATCGGGACGAAGGTTTATCATCCATTCGAGCCTGGACGCGGCGAAGACGGAATTCTCCACCCCGACGCCAAGATGGCGCGGACGAATCGTTGGAAACTCAACTACTACCCATCCTGCGACGGTGAGCTGTACGACCTCGAGAATGATCCCGGGGAGTCTCGCAACCTGTGGTCCGACCCGAACTGCGCCGAGGTGCTGCGAACACTGAAGAAAGCCATTCTGGATTGGCTGATCACCGCCGACCAAAATGACCAGATCGCTCCGCACTGGCTGGTTTGACCTTCTCCGTTCTCACGGCTCTTCCGGCTCGGCGCCCTAGGTGAGCAACTTGAAGGCGTGGACCCAATCATTGCGCAGAAAGCCGGAAATGCACCAAAGCATGCACAGAGGTTCAATGGCGCGCGCGGCTTCCGCTTTGCCCATATCGGCGGTTTCCCAACCGAATTGGTCGCAAATGCCCGCCACGGTTTTCTTGGCCGCATCGTCGTTGCCGCAAATGAACATGGTGGGCTTTCCGCCCTTGAACTGTGGATTCACCATGCAGGCGCTGCCCACGGAATTGAAGGCTTTCACAAACTTGGCGCCCGCAAACTCGCTCTGCAGGCGCTCCATGAGTGCTTCGTTGAGATCGGTAAAGAACTTCAAGACCCCGTTCGTGGGCGGGGCATCAGCGATCGGATTGGTGGCGTCGATGACGGTCTTTCCCGCAAGATTAGTGGCGCCGGCGGCACGTAGAGCGTCTGCGGCAGCGGTGCCCTTGACGGCCAACACGACCACGTCCGCGAACTGGGCGGTGCCGTCGAAGCTCGCCGCACGTCCGCCGGGATTCTGCCTCAGCCAATCAGCCAGTTTGGCCGGCGTGCGGGTGCCTACCATGACCTCGTGTCCATGCTTGAGGAAACCCGTCGCCAGCACTTGCCCAACGGTACCTGATCCGAGGATTCCAATTTTCATTCTTCCTCCTTCGAGTTCTTGGAAAGCAAGCGGCGTCCCTTCGTTCCTTACAAAGACTGCATCGCTTGCGACTGATAAAGAATTAGATTACGAAGAAGGGAAAATGCTTCGTTAAATTTGGGTGAACGGGAGGGCGAGGCCGTGCCGCGTGCCCAGTGTCAGGAGTTGAATGTCACTACACCCTAGAGGGCTGCGCTCTTCGCGAGCAATCCTTGCGTGGACAGCACTTTTTCCAGCTTGGCGCGGTTCTCCGGCTTCATGGGAACCATGGGCAGGCGATAGACTTCCTCGATCATGCCCATCATGGCCAGGGCCGCCTTTACGGGAATGGGGTTGGTTTCAATGAAGTTGATTTGCATCAGGGGGAGCAATTGAGCGTTCAGCTTGCGCGCTTCGTCGAACTTGCCATCCAGCGCCAGGTTCACGAGCCGCGCCATGGGCCCGGGGATTTCATTGGAAACCACCGAGATCACACCCACGCCGCCCACGGCAATCAGAGGGAAAGTGAAGGCGTCGTCGCCGGAGAGCACACGGAAGCCGGCGGGGACGGCGTTCAGCACTTCCATCTGCTGCACGATGCTTCCGGAAGCTTCCTTGATGCCGACGATGTTGGGGATCTGCGCCAGGCGCCCCACGGTGGCGGGTTCGATGTTCGAGGACGTGCGCCCCGGCACATTGTAGAGGATCACGGGCAGGTCAGTGGATTCCGCAATGGCTTGGAAGTGCTGGTAAAGACCCTCTTGCGTCGGTTTGTTGTAATAGGGCGCAACAGAAAGGATGCCGTGAACGCCCAATCCTTCGACTTCGGCGGCCAAGTCACAAACTTTTTTGGTGTTGTTGCCGCCCACTCCCGCCACGATGGGAACTTTCGCGCCCGCCTCTTCCATGACCACGCGAATCACGCCCACGTATTCGCCATGCTCGAGCGTGGGGGTTTCACCGGTCGTGCCGCAGGGGACAAGGAAATCGATTCCCTCGCGAAGCTGGAACTGCACCAACCGCCGCAGCGCCGCTTCATCCACGGAACCGTCTTTCCGAAAAGGCGTAACCAGGGCCGTGCCGCAACCGCGAATTTCCAGGCTCATAAATTTACCTCCCAGTTGGGGGCAGAGGGTTCGAAATAGTGAATGGTGAATAGTAAATGGTAAATTACAGAATCAATCGCCCGTCCGCAATTCACTATTTACTATTCACTATTGACCATTCAAGATTCTCAACCCCCAGCCCCCAACTCCAAGACTTCCGAAAAACTGTAAAAGCCCTTCTTGCCCACCACCCAGCGGGCGGCGTACAGTGCGCCTTCCGCAAAGCCCTGGCGGCCGCGCGCCGTGTGGCTCAAAACCACGGTGTCCGCCTCCGAATCAAAACCCAGCTCGTGCGTTCCGGGGATGTATCCGGCGCGCACGCTGGCGACAGGAATATCGCGGTCCACAAAGTAGGGTTGAATCTGCCGCGAAATTTCGTGCGCCGTCCCCGAGGGGGCATCCTTCTTCATTTTGTGATGAGACTCGGTGAGGAAGGGGTCGTACATGGGGAAGGGCGCGAAAATTTCCGCCGCCGCGCGCGCCAACCGGTAGAACAGGTTCACGCCAATGGAAAAGTTCGCAGCGTATACCATGCCGACGCCCGCCTGCTCAATCACCTTGCGAACCTCCGCCTGGTGCTTCTGCCAGCCGGTGGTGCCCACCACCAGATTCACTCCCAGCGCCGCCACGCGATGAACGTTTTCCACCACGGCGTCGGGAGTGGTGAAGTCCACGCAAACGTCAATACCCTTGAACTTTTCGCGCGTAATGCCGCGGCTTTGCGCGTTGACGTCAATATCCATCACCAGGCGCACCTCAAAGCCGCGCTGCGGAGCAAGCTGCGCCAGCGTCTTTCCCATTTTCCCGTAACCGAGCAAGGCCAGGTTTATCATCAATCCAAGTACCCTTCTGACTTCATCAGTTCGGCGTTCAGCAGGGCCGCGCCGGCCGCGCCGCGGATGGTATTGTGGCTCAGCGCGACGTATTTGAATTGCAGGACCGGGCATTCGCGCAGGCGGCCCACCACGGTGGCCATGCCGTGTTCGGCGTTCAGGTCGAATTTCGGCTGCGGCCGGTCCCGCTCCTCCCGCACAATAATGGGATGCTTTGGGGCGGAAGGCAAGCTGCGCTCCTGCGGTAGTGAACGATAGGCGCGCCAGGCCTCCACGATGTCGGCAAGCGTGGCTTTGGTTTTCAGCGCCACGGAAATAGTTTCGGTATGCCCATCTTCCACCATGACGCGATTGCAGTGAGCGCTCACCACAAATTCGCCCATCTTCACGTGGCCGTCCACCAGTTTGCCCAGAAGCTTGCGCGTTTCACGTTCAACCTTCTCTTCTTCCCCACCGATGAAGGGGACGACGTTGCCGAGGATATCGAGCGTGGGGATTCCCGGATAGCCGGCGCCGGAAACCGCCTGCATGCTGGTCATCATCACCTTGTCGAGTCCAAATTTATGCTCCAGCGGCGCGAGCGACATCACCAAGCCCACCGTGGTGCAGTTGGGGTTGGTCACGATCATGCCTTTCCACTGGCGCTGCCTCCGCTGCTCGCGAACCAGCGCCAGGTGGTCCGGGTTGACGTCCGGAATCAGCAGCGGCACGTCCTTCTCCATGCGGAAGTTGGAGGAGTTGGAAACCACCACGTGGCCGGCCTGCGCGAATTCCTTCTCCACCTCTCCCGCCACTTTGGAATCGAGCGAAGAGAACAGCAGTTGCGGTGCGCCTCCCGGCTTGCATTCATGCACGGGGAGATCCCATGCGCTCTTGGCCAGGGGATCGCGCAAGCGCCAGTTGCAGGCCTCGCGATAGGTTTTGCCTGCCGACCTCTCGGAGGCGGCGAGCCATTTGATTTCGAACCACGGGTGATGCTCGAGCAAGCTCACAAAACGCTGCCCGACCATCCCCGTAGCTCCCAGAATACCGACTTCAACTTTCTTCATGAACGATTATGGCGGATTGATTCCACCTTCTCCTTTCTTAAGAACAGGCATGGGGGATTAGGGTTGGGGCGAACCTTGGACCGCAAATCCCTAACCCCTGTTTTTCAGGTCGCGCACCAAACGGTAGTAGAGATCGACCGCGGTCACCAGCTCTGCCTTGTGCACGCACTCACGCTCGGTATGCGCCATGCTGATGGACCCGGGCCCGAGCAGCAGGGGGTGACCCCAATTGGTCAGCGACGGCAAGTCGGTGGTGAACGCCACCGTATCCGTTTCGTAGCCGTCGAGCTTTTCCATCATGAGCAACGGCGTGTCACGCACGAAGACGAGCTCGCAACGGTCGCCGACAATTTCCGTAATCGTCCGCCGCAGGGGTTCGGAATCCTCCACGATGCGGATCAGAATCTGCGCCACGGCTTCGTCAGGTACGACGTTGGCCGCGCGGCCTCCGTTGATGATGCCGATATTCATCGTAGAGGGCCCCAGCACCGGGCTGACCGGAAGCGAAATCTTACGGACGTCTGCAAGCACGTCCAGGAGCTTGTCAATGGCATTTACGCCCAGGTGCGGGTAAGCGGAATGCGCCATCTTGCCGCGCGCCCGAAGGTCGATCCGCAGAATTCCTTTGCTGCCAATCACCAGCTTGTTTTCTGTCGGCTCGCCATTAATGATGTAGCGCGAGCCGCGCGGGTGCAGGTTGGCTTCGCGCGCGCCATCACTGACAGTCTCTTCGCCCACCAGGAAAAGCAGGGCGAAATCCTCAACGCCATCTTTCTTGAGGCGTTCCGCGGCGGACACCTGCGCGGCCAGAATTCCCTTGGCGTCACAGGACCCGCGGCCGTAAATGTGGTCCGCATCTTCGTGCGCCGGGAAAAAGGGCGGCACGGTATCCATATGCGTGCTCAGCACCACGTCCGGCTTCCCCCAGGTGGCAAACACGTTCGACCGGTCACGCGACACGGGCATCAGTTCTGCCTGAAATCCCAATTGAAGGAGGTACCCTTTTACAAATTCCGCGCAGGCCCTCTCATGACCGGTGACCGAGGCCATGTTGACCAGGCTTTTGGTGAGTTCAAAAAGATCCATAGGAATTCCCGTCGGACACTCGCCGCGAGACATCTTCCACGGTCAATTCGACGACGATGCGCGATTCAAGCGCAACCCTATCACGTTAGCCCACTACCGAAAATAGCGTCAAGCCCAATCGGGATTCATGCCTCCGCCACGAGGCGGCGGCCTGCGCTGGGGCATGGAATTGCCCCCACCCTCCTTCCGTGCCATCCCCGGATCTTGTTGATATTTCAGTTGATTACGGCGATAAGGCAACCGCTGCGCGCCTCACGGCATCCACTAGATGGCGGAAGGATTCGCAATTGAACCGCCACGATGTTACAATCAAGACGGGTAAGAGGCAATTGGGCTCCCATGGAGGAGGCCATATGAGCCGGAATCCCCGTAGCATCTCTTGTTTATCCCTGATGTTCTTATTGGCATGCTTCCCGGTCTTCGCTCAGCGAAGAGGAGGTGGCGGCCACTCGTACAGCGCCTCTTCGCCCAGTTACGGACGGGGGGGAGGGTACGCTGGGTACGGTGGGTACTATGGCTTTGGTGGTCCCGGTCTTTACCCGTCGTCCAGTTCGCCTCTCGACGTTCCCGCCAAGTACTGGTGGGTCAGTCCCTATCGCAGTGAAAATCCCTGCCAATCCGGCTGCAACCTAAACGCCGGTTACGAGTGGGAAAGCGTGGGAGCACTGATCCTCGAAACCAACCCACCTAAGGCGCGCGTCACGCTTGATGGCATTTACGCGGGCACATCTGACCAACTCGGCCCTTTCCAACTCCCCGTCGGCGAGCACACCCTGCACATTGAAGCCCCGGGCTTTGAACCTTCCGACATCATCGTCAAGGTTGACCAGCCCAGCGTGCAAAACCTGAACATCGCGCTGAAACGCCTGACGGCCTCCGCCAAACCGGCGCCCCGGCCATAGCCGTTTTCAATCCCCGGGTTACATCAGGTGTAGTGCGGACTTGATCTGCAGGTTCGCGGCTCATCCTTATGGGCTGGGAAGAACCGCAGACCAAACAGAATAGGTCCGCGCGCCCCTTCCTCGGGTTAGAATGGCCTGTGTGAAAACCCCTTGGCATTTCGAACAGAGCCAATCGTTACCCTTAATCGCCGCACAGGAGGTTCTATGCCACCCAAAGCTCAACCCGCGAACCGCCGGGGATTCTTGAAACTCGCCGGAGCCACGGCGCTCGCCAAGCCCGTTTTGGCGCGAGAAACGGCCTGGGGTGGGGCGGCGCCACCCACCTCCACGGCGGGTCTGCCGCCCCTCAAGATTACCGACGTGCGCGTTATCGTCACCTCCCCGGATCGCAACTACGTGCTGGTAAAGATCCTGACCAGCGAACCGGGGCTTTACGGAGTGGGCGACGCCACGCTGAACGGGCGTGAACTTGCCGTGGCCACGACGCTGGAAAAGCACCTTGCGCCGTTGCTGATCGGGCGCGACCCGGAGGCCATCGAGGACATCTGGCAATACCTGTATCGCGGCCCTTACTGGCGGGGCGGCCCGGTGCAAATGACGGCGCTCGCCGGCATCGACCTGGCGCTGTGGGATATCAAGGGCAAGCGCGCGGGCATGCCGGTGTATCAATTGCTGGGCGGACGCACGCGCCTGGGTGCGCTCGCTTACACCCACGCTGCCGGCAATAACCTTACCGAGGTCGAAGACGCCGTGCGGCGCGCCATGGAGCGCGGCTTCCTATGTGTTCGCGCGCAGGTGGCTATTCCCGGACTGGAGGGAACGTACGGCACGGCCGAGAGGAAGAAATCGGAAGAGATCGCCGGCCGCGTTCCCCAACAAGCTGACATGCCGCACACCGAACTCTTTGAGCCGGGGCCGTATCTGCGCGTCATGCCCAAACTTTTCGCACACCTGCGCGCGACACTCGGCGAGGAAGTGGAATTGCTCCACGACGTGCACGAGAAACTTGGGCCGGTAGAAGCCGCACGTCTGGCGAAGCAGTTGGAGCCGTACCACCTGTTCTTTCTCGAAGATCCCCTGCGGCCAGAGTACAAAGAGAGCTTCCGGCTGATTCGCCAACACTCCACCACCCCCATCGCCATGGGCGAGCTCTTCAATACGCTCTGGGATTGCGTCCCGCTTATCAAAGAACAGTTGATCGATTTCATTCGCTGCGACTTGGGGCATATCGGCGGCATCACCAACGCCCGCAAAGTGGCCGCGCTGGCCGAAGCTTTCCAGGTCAAGACGGCTTGGCACGGTCCGGGCGACATCGCTCCCCCAACGCACGCTGCCAATGTGCACGTGGATGTCTCTATCCCTAATTTCGGAATCCAGGAGATGGTCTTCTTCTCCGAAGTCACACGAGAAGTCTTGCCCGGCGCGCCGGAGTTCAAAGACGGCTACATGATGGTGCGCGACACTCCCGGCCTGGGGACCGACGTAAATGAGGAGTTGGCGCAGAAATATCCTTATAAGCGCGCGTATCTGCCCACCGCGCGGCGCAGGGATGGAAGCGTGCAGGATTGGTAAGGTTGGCCAGTAGTCCGTCGTCAGTGGTCCGTTGCAAGGGGGTAGGCGTTCGCTTAAGAGTGACAGTGTACATAACCTGCGAAGTTTGGGTATCTAATAGTGGTGGAGGCATTCAAAGTCTAAGACTGACAGCGAGTGGGTGATGAAAGAAGCGTCCATTGCAGCGAGAATCGCGGCCCTCCTGATTCTGGCGTTAGTCGTCGCTGGCCAGGTGGAAAGGGGTATCTGCTTTGCCCGAAATTCAGACATGCCGGGACCTTCCTCTGTTTTCTCATACATCTCTTTCTTTTGTCTGACCTGTTACTGGCTCGAAATAGATAGCCGAGAACGGCGCGTCATGCGGGTTTGGGATATGGGATTCTTCATGTCTTTCGCATGGCCCCTCATTGTTCCCTATTACATCATCAGAACGCGCGGGCTCAGGCGAGCGTCTCTCATCTTTCTACTTTTTGCCATTATCTACTTCACGGTTTTTGAAATTGCCAAGGTATTGTGCAGAACAACGCAATGAACAACTCGCAGCCTAAAGGGGCCGGGCGCAGGGCTGGCGAACTCGCCAGAGGTGTCGGTCGTCCGTCGTTTGTGATCCCTAGCTCCCGGCCAAAGCTAGCGCGTATCTCCTTTTGCCTTTTGAAATTTGCCTTTTGCCTTTTGGTTTGCCTTTCACCTTCCATCGCCGGCCAATCTCCGCAGGCAGAGGGCCGAGTTAAGGTGCCGCCGCAGGAAGACCGTACCTGGCGATCGGTCGTCCAACTTGTTGCCGTCGGCCCGGCGGACAAGGAGCAGAACCACGCGTGTTCGGCCACGGGCTTCCTGATTGATGAAGAGGGATATCTCATTACCAATGCGCACGTGGTGGAAGACGCCCGGCGGTGCCTGGAAAAGGCGCCTGGAGCGAAGATCCTCGCCAAGCTGACCATTAACGATTCTCGAACCGCCCAGGCAGTTCCCTGCGAGGTGGTCGGAATCGACGGCCCAAATGATTTGGCTTTATTGAAAACCGAGCGGCCACTCCTTCGAAACCCCGGGGATAAGCCGCCTTATGCGACGCTTGATGCGCATGCGGTGGCGGAGGGGACAGAAGTATGGGTCACCGGCTATCCCGCCTTTTCGTGGCAGCCGGTTACGCAGGCAGGCCGCGTTACCTGGCACGGCAGGACGCGGCTCGAGGATAACGATGTCAATTCTTCTGCAAGCGAAGCTTTGATGGTGGATATCCATTTGCGTCCGGGAAACAGCGGCAGTCCCGTGTACGGCCCGGGTGGTGGCGTGATCGGCGTGGTCGACAAGAGAGATTCGTTGCGGCCCTCGTATTCAATCGCCGTCTCGATTCGCTATGCCATTGAGCTCGCAGACCGCCATGGCGTGCGGTGGCACGTTGTCGAGTGAGCCCTGCCCTTCCTCATTCAAACTTAAATGAGTAGAGCTTCGCATCGCGCATTGCAAAGCGCAGACGAACGGGCTTTCCTGCCCAAGCCTGCAAGGAAGGGTTGCCATGCCAGGAAACGACCTCTTGGATGAAGTTTCCGTTGATGGGGTCACACTCCTCCGCCGAAAATCTCGCGAGGGGTTGGGCTGACTCATTCTGAAGTTCCACGCGAACATGTCCGCCGGCGCTCGTGTCCGTGTTGAGGGTGAGTTGGCTGCCCGAGAACAGCAAGGGCGGAGTGGTGAATTCGCCGCCCGTATACTCCGCATCCACGGACACAAACCCGTCGAGGCGCAGGCGCGCGCGAGTGATGGTTCCAAGGAATTTGTCGCGCGCCGGATCGTAGTTCCCGTGGGTATGGTCCGAAACGCCATAATAGAACCAGATCTCCTCTGGACGGCAGATACCTCCTGAGGCCATATAGGCGGTAGCATTGGCGAAGCCCCCCGCCGCACCTAATCGAATAAAGGGATGCCGGTCGAGGCGCTTCCAGCTTTTGCCGTCCCGGCTGGTGGCAAACTGGATGTCGAGAGTTCCGTCATTCCGGGGATCGGTTGTCCCCCTCCGCCGCGCCCAATCTTCCTGAAAGTGGTAGTAGGCGGAGGGAAACATGAGATAAGCATTCTCGGCGCGCGGATATTTCCAGGTGGCCGAAGTGTAGAAATCCATCGCGGGCTTTGTTTTGACGGCTGACCCACCTTGCGCAAAAGCGGTACTGGAAAATATCTGGGTGTCCAATCCACGCAGATCCTCGGCATCGTAGGAAAACACCGACTGCTCCTTACCCCAATCGGTGATGTCGTCAAACTCGCACCGGCCCACTTTCCGCATGGTGTCCCACATCCGCACGTAACCCACATAGCGGCCAAGGCGATTGTCAAAAAAGCAGATGTTGTTGGTGTCGCTCGAGCGGAAGGCCGGCTCCTCCTTCAGGAGCTTCCAATGCAGGCCGTCGGCCGATGCGGCCACGTATGTTCCACTCTTGCTTCCGGGAGGATGCAGGGTGGCCACCATCTTGTACAGTTCCCCCGGGGGGCAAGCGGGGTTCGTATCCTTGAACACACAATTGGGTTCGTGAGACATGCGTTCCGGCGGAAAAACAATGTTCGTATCTCTCTGCCCCTGAAATGGGACGATCCCGAGGTTGGGTTTCTCCCAGTGTATCCCATCAAGGGAAGTCGCCAGGCAGCACCACCGGCTTCCATCGCTGGCGATGGCGTCGTACCACAACTTCAGCACGCCCTGGTCTTCCATCACCGAGTTATATCCCCAGACGCCCAGACCCTCCCAAGGCTTTTCCGCAACCACACAGCGCTCGCCGGTAGGGTCGGGGCGGTTCACCACCAAGCGTGTGCCCCGCGATTCGGCAATCAGCAAGTCGTCAATGAAAAGTTGTCGTGCGGAATTCACCCCTATAGGGCCTCCACTTCGTGGAGAAGTTTGATCATCCCCCATTAAGCCCGCGCGTGAAACCAAAGGCGCTGACGCGAGCGATGCGGCAACCTGATGCAAGAATTTCCTTCGTCTCATGGCCTTCCCCCTTCGGCAAAGTTGCGGTCCAGCCGGAATTTCTCCGGAATGTCGATCCCCGGCCCGAGCAACTATACACCCGCCCGTCGGTTTTCAAATTTTGAGGCGCGGTTCTGGCTACGATCTGTGCCAGGGGCATCCGATTATTAGTGTGAACCGTGAGAGTCCGAACCTGCGTTTGCGCGCAGGCGTTTGCCTGGTGGGCATTTTGTCAGTTCGTCCCACCCATCACGTTGACGCGGCAGTGACTTGGAAGTACAGTTATCGCGTTCTTTCATTGCGAGGTAATCGCAAGCAAGTAACATTGGAGTATTGCCCGCAACCCGGAGAAGTCAGAACCAGGAGAAGCCAGGACATGGAATTCCTCGCCGTCATTCCCCCGAGAAACCCCAACGCACTCCGCGCCGCTGCCCGGGCGTGGTTCGTTGGCGCGCTGCTCGCGTGCCTGCTGATGCTGGGGGGGTGTGGATCCAAGCCGGTGAAATCGGAAGGCATGATGATGGAGTTCCGCGTTCCGGTTACGGTAGCGAAGGCCACGGTGAAGAGCGTGCCGCTGCAAGTGGAAGCCATCGGCAACGTGGAAGCCTACTCGAATGTTTCGGTGCGCACCCAGATTGCGGGTGAAATCGAGCGCGCCTATTTTACGCAGGGCCAGGACGTCAAGAAGGGCCAACTGCTCTTCACCCTTGATCGCCGCCCCTTCCAAGCGGCGCTAGACCAGCTTGAGGCCAACCTGGCGCGCGACCAGGCGCAACTGGCCAACGCCCGGGCCCAGGCCGAGCGAAATAACAAGCTCTTTCAGGAAGGCATCATCTCGAAAGATCAGTACGACACCATCCGTACCACGGCGCAAGCTCAGGAAGCCACCGTCCGCGCTGACCAAGCCGCCATCGAAAACGCCCAGATAAACTTGAGCTACTGCTCCATCTACTCTCCCCTCGACGGCCGCACGGGGAGTTATCAAGTTTATCCCGGTAATATCGCCAAAGTGAATGATACGGTTCTGGTGGTCATCAATCAGATTCACCCCATCTATGTGACCTTCGCGGTGCCGGAGCAATTCCTTACCGAGGTGAAAGAATACCAGGCGCGGGGACCGCTTGTGGTGGAGGCGCGGGTTCCCAACGATTCGCGGCCACCGGCCCTGGGCCAGCTCACGTTTATTGACAACGCCGTGGACACCGCCACGGGCACCATTAAAATGCGCGCTACGTTTCAGAACCCCGACAATCGGCTCTGGCCCGGGCAGTTCGTTAATGTCGTCATGCGGCTGACTTTACAGCTCAACGCCACCGTGGTGCCTTCGCAGGCGGTACAGACAGGCCAGGTGGGCAAGTACCTGTTCGTCGTGAAGGCCGACTCTACTGCCGACCTCCGGCCGGTGGCCGTGGGGGAAACCGTGCAGGGTGAAACGGTGATTGAGAAAGGCGTGGCTCCGGGCGAAACCGTGGTGACCGACGGCCAGTTGCTGCTGGGGCCGGGATCCAAAGTGGAAATAAAGAAAGGCAGCGGTTAGTGGTTAGTGGCTCGTGGTTTGCCACTGGCCACCAATCCCTCGACACGAGTAACGATCCACTAGCCACTAACCACTGGCCACTGTTCTTATGAACCTTGCTGAACTCTTTATCCGCCGGCCCATCATGACGACGCTCACGATGCTGGCCATTCTGCTTTTTGGGATCATTGCCTATCGGGAACTGCCGGTCAGCGATCTGCCCAACGTCGATTATCCCACCATTCAAGTGAGCGCCGTCCTGCCGGGCGCGAGCCCGGAGACCATGGCCTCCGCCGTGGCCACGGTGCTGGAGCGCGAGTTTTCCACCATTGCCGGCTTGGAATCCATGAGTTCCATGAGCACGCAGGGCGGCACGCTGATCACCTTACAGTTCACCCTGAGCCGCAACATTGACGCCGCGTCGCAGGACGTGCAGGCCGCCATCGCCCGTTCGCAATCGCGGCTCCCGGCCGACATGCCCACCCCGCCCTCCTATCAGAAGGTGAACCCGGCGGACCAACCGGTCCTTTACATGGCGGTCTATTCTGACACCCTTCCCCTCTCCACCGTCGATGACTACGCTGACACGCTCATGGCGCAGCGCATCTCCATGATCACCGGTGTGGCGCAAGTGCAATTATATGGAGCGCAGAAATACGCCGTGCGGGTGCAGCTTGATCCCCGGGCACTGGCCGCGCGCGGCATCGGCATTGATGAGGTGACGGACGCGGTCAAGAATGCCAACGTCAACCTGCCCACCGGAACTCTTTTCGGCACGCACAAATCTTTCGTGGTGCAGGCCAACGGCCAACTCCGGAACGCCGCTTCTTACCGTCCCCTCATCGTCGCTTATCGCAACGGCGCGCCGGTGCGTTTGGAAGCGCTGGGCCAGGTCATCGACAGCGTGCAGAACAACAAGGTGGCCACTTGGTACAACGGCGTCAGCTCCATGGTGCTGGCCATCCAACGCCAACCCGGCACCAACACCATCGAGGTGGTGGACAACATCCAGCGCCTGCTGCCCACCTTTCGCAAAGAGATCCCGCAATCCATCTATCTCTCCACCCTTTACGACGCCTCGATTTCCATTCGCGACTCCGTGGACGACGTCAAGTTCACGCTCTACCTGACGCTCTGCCTGGTGGTGCTGGTCATTTTCCTCTTCCTGCGCAACATTTCCGCCACCATCATTCCCAGCCTGGCGCTGCCCATGTCGATTGTGGGCACGTTCTCGGTGATGTACCTGCTGAGTTACACGGTCGACAATCTCTCCCTGATGGCGCTGGTGCTGGCGGTGGGCTTTGTCGTGGACGACGCCATTGTCATGCTGGAAAACATCGTGCGTCATCTGGAAATGGGCGAGGGCGTTTTGGAAGCGGCGCTGCAAGGTTCGCGCGAAATCAGTTTCACCATTCTCTCCATGACCCTCTCGCTGGCCGCAGTCTTCATTCCCGTGCTTTTCATGGGAGGCATCATGGGACGGTTGCTGCACGAATTCTCCGTCACCATCATGTCGGCGATCCTGGTGTCGGGCGTGGTCTCGCTCACGCTGACGCCCATGCTGTGCAGCCGCTTCCTGCGCCATGCCAAGCCGGAAGAGCACGGCTTTCTGTTCAACCTTTTCGAGCGCGGCCACCAGGGCATGCTGGCTGCCTACGATTGGAGCTTGCAGAAAGTCCTGCGGCACCGTTTCGTCACCCTGCTGTTTTCCCTGGCCATCATTGCCGTCACCGCCTGGCTTTTCATCCGCATCCCCAAGGGATTCCTTCCCAGCGAAGACAGCGGCTTCATCTTCGGGATCTCCATGGCGCAGCAGGGCATCTCCTTTGATTCCATGAAAGAGCACCAGAAGGCCCTCAACGGTCTGATGATGGCGGACCCCAACGTGGAAAACGTCATGTCGTTTGCGGGCGCGGGCGGGCCGGGCGGGGGCGGGAACTCCGGCTTCTTCTTCCTCAACCTGAAGGCACGCCCCAGCGGCCGCAGGCAGATGGTTAACTGGTTCAAGGACCGGCTGCACATTCCCTATCCGCACGACCCGAAATTTCGCTACCTCGATACCGACCAGGTTTTGGAAGAGTTGCGCCCCCGGCTCTTCGTGGTTCCCGGCGTCATGGCCTTTATGCAGAATCCACCCCCGATTGAAATCGGCGGTCGCCTGACCAAGAGCCAGTACCAGTTCACGCTTCAAGGGCCGGATACCAAGGAACTTTACCCCGAAGCCCTGAAGCTGGAAGGCGAACTGCGCTCGGTCCCGGGGCTCCAGGATGTAACCACCGACCTCCAGGTCAGCAACCCGCAAGTGAATGTGGAGATCGACCGCGACAAGGCCAACGCCCTGGGGGTGAGCGCCTACCAGGTGGAGAACGCTCTGGAAACGGCTTACGGCTCGCGTCAAATTTCCACCATCTATACCCCTAACAATGAGTATTGGGTGGTCGCCGAGCTGCTCCCCAGCTACCAGATGAACCCACAGTCGCTCTCGCTGCTTTACATCCACTCCAGCAGCGGCCCGCTGGTGCCGCTCAGCGCGGTTTCCAAATTCACCCAGTCACTCGGCCCGCTGGCGGTCAATCACTCGGGACAATTGCCCTCCGTCACCGTGTCGTTCAATTTGCAGCCCGGCACCTCCCTCGGCGATGCCGTCAATCGCGTCGAGCAGATCGCCCGGCAAACTCTCCCCTCCGACCTCAGCGCCAACTTCGAAGGCACCGCGCAGCAGTTTCAGTCCTCCCTGGTCGGCTTAAGCCTGCTGCTGGTCATCACCATCCTGGTCATTTACATCGTGCTGGGGATTCTCTATGAGAGCTTCATTCACCCCCTGACGATTCTTTCCGGCCTGCCTTCCGCGGCGCTGGGCGCCCTGCTCACGCTGATGTACTTCGGCAAGGAACTCGACCTCTACGGATTCGTGGGAATCATCATGCTGGTGGGCATCGTCAAGAAGAACGCCATCATGATGATCGACTTTGCCCTCGATGCGGAACGAAATGCCGGCAAGACGACGCAGGAAGCCATTTACTATGGAGCCCTGGTGCGCTTCCGGCCCATCATGATGACCACCATGGCGGCGCTGATGGGAACCCTGCCCATCGCGCTGGGCTTTGGCGCCGGCGCGGAGTCACGCCGCCCCCTGGGCCTGTGCGTGGTGGGCGGCTTGGTCTTTTCCCAGCTCATCACCCTCTATATCACGCCTGTCTATTACACCTACCTCGACTCGTTCCAGAAATGGATGCAAGGACTCTTCGGCCGCAAGGAAGCAGCCCCGGTGAATCAGGTTGTAGGGAACAGAATTTAGGGAATAGGCCGCAGCAATAGGCGGCTACTGATAGGGGAGGCTGTCCAGCAAGTCGCGATCCCGGGGGCTGGCGGGGGGTGAAATCCCCAGCCCCACGGGTTGCAGGTAGGACAATCCCGCCCAGGGGCGGGGGGAAGCCATTAATCGTTCGTGTAAGGCCCGCTCGAGGGCTTCCACCACTTTGCCTGCCTCGGGTGAGCCCGCCAAGTCAGCATTCTCCTGAGGATCTTTGACCCAGTCGAAGAGTTGCGAGTGGCCGTGGGCATCCAGAATCCAATGCCACTGCGGTGTGTTCAGGCTGATATACGAGTTCTGCCGTCGAGGGTCGAGGGTCGGGGAGTTAACCTCTGAGATCACCAGGGTCGCCTTCGAGATAGAATCCTGCTTGCCGGACCAATAGTTCTGCAAAGAGGCAGCCCGCAGGGATCCTGTCGTGCCTCCCTGCGCCAAGTCGAGGATCGTGGCATACAGTCTCCGGGTGCCTACCACGTCATGGACGTGCAAACCCGCGGGGACGCCCGGGCCGAGAATGATCAGGGGCACATGCACAAGCTCACTTGACAAACTCCATCCATGTCCAAAGTGGCCGTGTTCCCCGAGCGTTTCGCCGTGGTCCGACGTGATGATAACCACCGTGTTGGACCAGTCAGGGGTTTTCGCCAAAAACTGCATCAGGACCGCGATTTGACTGTCGGCGTAAGCAAGCGTGTTGTCAAATCCCGCTACGAGATAGGCCTTTTCTGCCGGGGTAATGGCGGGGGGGGCGACCCCGTGGACATCGCTATCGATCTGTTGCGCAACCTCGTGGGGCAGTTCGCCATAGCGCTTGGCAAATGGCCGCGGCGCGAAATATGGGAAATGCACATCGTAGTAGTTTATGAAGAGGAAGTAGGGCCCGGGCGTCCGGTGCGGAAACCAGCGGAGCACTTTGCGATTGATCTCTTCCGCACTTTGACGCTCCGGCCAATCAGGTTCGACAAAGGGCATGTAGACGAACCTCACGAACGCACGGCCGTACATCGTTTGCGCGAAGTTCTGCCGGAGGTTCTCGGACCCATCCTCGTACAGATCAAAGCCTCGAGCGATACCCTGGCTCGTCTGCCCGTACGCCAGGTTGGCGTTGAATCCCACAGTCTGGTAGCCCGCCGATTTCAGGGCCATGGCCAGGGTTGGAAAACGCTCCGGCAAAGGAGACCGGCTGTCGGCCCCATGCTGATGGGGCAATAGACCGGTAAACATGGAAGCAAATGAAGGGAGCGTCCAGGAAGACGGCGCAATGGCATTCTCAAACTGCACCCCCCCTGTGGCGAGCCTGTCAAGGTTCGGAGTGGTCTTCCGGGAATAGCCGTAACACGAGAAGTGATTCGCGGGCGCAGCATCGATCGTAATCAAAATGATGTTCGGCCTCGCCGCGCTATCCGTGAGACGGGCAGGTGGGCTCGAAATCAGGTCAGGCCCGCGAACTTCATACACTGCCACGCAACCTAGCAGGATGACCCCTATGCTCACCGCCACAATTCTCAACCTGCGGATCCACTGCGCACTCTCCGTGGGGGTGATCCCGCCACGGCGATGCTCCCATTTCCGAAGGGCAGCGGCCGAAAGCAGAGATACGCCTATTCCTCCCGCGATTACCACGAGCGCGAGGAAGATAAGCTTGGGATTCTCGTCCCACCAGAGGCGGAGGAAGGTAACTCCCCACGCAAACCCGCCGGCCAAGCCCAACCCCGCCGTGCAAAACCTCCGCACCTCCGACCCGGCTGGGGAATCACTCTTTTCTGCAAAGTAGCCCAAGACGAGGCCCAAGAGTCCAAACGCCAGCAGATCGGTCAGAGGGGCCACGAGGAAGATGGGAGGACCCAAATCGGGCCTTGCCCCAACGCTGTATCGTGGTCGCGTGTACAGCAGAACAGCTTCATAAAGGCCCAGTACCCACCCCGCCAGCATTCCCCCGTACACAAATCCAGCACAGATCGGCATGCGCGGGGAACACTTCTGTTCTGGCGCCTCGATTTCAACACGTGTGCCATGGCTTTTCATCCCTCTTTTTCCGCTATACTCAGAACACTGCTCAAGCCATAAAGTTGCGCTCTATTTTCATCGGCAAAACCGGCAGTCCCTTTAACTCCAGCCGCGTCGTATCGTGATATGGACATTATTCCCTTGTACCAGACAGTGGTGTAATCCACTCCCCCACCTTTTGACATCTTGGTGCTCAGCACGTATCTTATGAGTCTAAATTCTCGCAGCAGATCTTATATCATGGGGGGAGCAATGGAATTCAACTGCTTGAGTCGATCAACGTGCAGACGGGCCGGCCTCGGGGTGTTGGGCGCGGTGGTTATCTTGCTTTTTTCCCCAATGCGGGCCTGGCCGTGGGGGTGCGAGGGTCACCAAGCGGTGGCCATGATTGCCGAGAAGCACATGAACGCGCACGCTCTGGAAATGGCGAACAAGCTCCTGCAGAGCCAGCCGATTGATCCGGCGCTGCCTCGTTATTGCTCGAGCCAGGGCCTCGATTTAATGGCGGATTCGGCGACCTGGGCCGACGACCTCCGGAAGTTGCGGCCGGAAGCCAGCCCGTGGCACTACATTGACATTCCCCGCGACGCCCCCCACAGCGCCCTCGCGGAGTCCTGCCCAGCTTCCACCGGCTGCGTGACCAGCGCCATTCAGCATCAACTCGAGTTGCTGCGCAGCGACTCCACCGACCCCCGCTCGCGCGCCGATGCCCTCCGGTTCATCATCCATTTTGTGGGGGACATGCACCAACCCCTGCACGACGTCACCAACAACGACCTGGGAGGCAATTGCGTTCCGGTGGATTTCTTTGGCGACGTCCCGGTGGAAAGAAACCCGCAGACGGAATCCTATGCGCCCAATCTCCACGCCATCTGGGATTCCGGAATCGTCCTGCGGGTGAAGGGAACGCAACCCGTAACGCAGTGGGCGGACTCGCTGGATGGCCAGTTCGCTTCGCGTGACAAAGCCTGGGAACAAGAGGGAATCAATCTCGATGCCTGGGCTTGGGAAGGCCACGAACTGGCAGATTCGGTGGTGTACGGCGACCTGCCCGTACCTATTCCCGTGGAGAAGCCCGTGCCCGTGCACGCATGCAGCGACGCCGACCACGCCTCGACGCGCTTTCTGAAACTTCATGAGCAAATATCGCAGCCTTACGTCGACGCCGTTGGATCCACCATCAACGAGCAAATTGCCAAGGCGGGTGTCCGGCTGGCGATGATTCTGAACCAAGTTTGGCCGTAAAGGGGACGCACCCACGCAGGGATTTCCGTGCCCGGCCGCGCCCCCTCGGCCGGAGAAAGCGCTGACTGCGGTCCACCCTCTCCCCCCATGGGCCGAGGGTATTAATCTCAAACACGCCCTCCCGCGCGATCGACCACGAGGGTCCTCCATGCACAGACGCGATGTTCTGAAAGTGCTTCCTCTATCCATTGCCGGAATGACAGAGCTTGTTAGCAAGGGCCATGAAGGTTGGTCGGACTCGACGAACCTACAGGGCATTCCCCTGCTGGCCCAGGTTAGGTCCCATAACGGAACCCCCACGCTCTTCCTCAACGGTGAGCCGGTTTTCGCAGGGATGTGCTGGGTCAGCCCTCCCCTGACGGAAGGCTGGCGGGATGCTGAACACGCCCGCGCCGTGGCCGAGGCGGGAATTCACATTTATGCCTTCGATGCCGGGAAAGATTTCGAATGGGTCGAGCCCAAGGCCGGGAGGTCCGACCCTTTCGATTTCTCCACCGTAGAAGCCCGTTACGGGAGGATTATCGACGTTGACCCGCAAGCCAGCTTTCATCTCCGCTTGCACTTCGAATTCCAGCCGGGCGACTGGTGGCTGAAGGCTTACCCGGGGGAGTGCGAAATCGCGTCGGACGGGAGGCCGGTGGCCCAGTCCTTTGCTTCGGAGGTATGGCGGAAGCAAGTGAACGAGTTCCTCAAGGCCCTCGTCGCCCACCTCAAGCGCACCGGCCTTATCCATCGGATCACGGCCTTCCAGCCGGGCGCCGGACACACCGGAGAATGGGTGAAGGGCGAGACTTCCATGTATTCGCTGTGCAGCGACTACAGCGAGCCGATGCGGCAACACTTCCGCTCCTGGCTCCGGCACACTTACCACGACGACCCCGCCGAGTTCCGCGCCGCCTGGCATAATCCCGGGATCAACTTCGAGCTGGCGGAGGTTCCCTCTGCGGACGAACAACTCCAAACCCGGCTCTACTCATTCCGCGATCCGGCGCGCGAACGCAACGTCATCGACTACTACCAGTGCCTTGCGGACCTGAGCGCTGACCTGGTCATCGATTTCTGCCGTACCGTGAAGGAGGCGACGGACGGGACAAAGCTGGCAGGCGCTTTCTATGGTTACCTGATGGACCTGGCATGGAACGGAGGCTTCTTCGCGGAGAGGCCGGAAAGCGACTACTCCACCTATCAGCGTAGCGGTCATTTGGGCCTGCGACGCGTTCTGGCCTCGCCTCACGTGGACTTCCTGGTGGGCCCTTACAGCTATGGATTTCGCGGCATCGGGGGTGACGCGCCCGCCATGCAGCCCGCCGAGTCGGTCCGGTTGCACGGCAAGCTCTGCATTATTGAGGACGACACGCGGACGCACATCAACCACGACCCCAATTACGGACACGTCAATTCCCTTTCGGAAAGTGTTGCCGTATTGCAGCGCAACTTCGCTCAGGTGGTCACCCATGGCCAGGGCATGTGGTGGCTGTTTGATTCCATCGATCCCACCAGCGAACCGGCGTTTGCGCCCTGGCTCCGGAGCTTTCGGGAGCTCGGCGAATTTCTCCTTCAAACGCCATGCGCGCCCAGCGCGGAAATCGCCGTGTTGTTGGATGACGAGAACTTTATCTATGAATCCCCACGCATCAATTTGGATCTCCCGGCAATTTTCCAACAGCGCCTTTGGGGCCTGCCGCGCACCGGCGCACCCTTTGACGTCTACCTGTTGCAGGATTTCATCGAAGGGCGTTTGAAGCCCTATAAACTCTATGTCTTCCTCAATCCCTGGCGCTTGGATGCGAGCCGGCGGGGAGCCTTGAATTCACAACTGCGGAAAGATGGTCGCGTGGCGCTGTGGATTTATGCGCCCGGATACCTCGCAGAGGAGCCATCCCTGGAAAACATGCGGGAACTGACAGGGTTCAAGTTTGCCATGGGGAAGCAACCCTGGGGACCGCTCGCGCACATCGTCGATTTCACCCACCCGATCACCAGGGACCTGCCGCAGGACATTTTCTGGGGAACCAACAACAAATTGAGCCCCATCTTTTACCTTGATGACCCGGAAGCCCGGGTGCTGGGGCAAGTGGTGTTTTCCCAGGGAAACTGCCAGCCGGGCATGGGCGTCAAGAGTTTCCCCCAATGGACTTCCATCTACGTTGCCGCTCCCAATTTGCCGGCTCCCGTGTTGCGTGGGATTGCGGGCTTCGCCGGGGTGCATTTGTACAACCGTGAGGGTGACGTGTTGTATGCCACCCGGGATCTCCTGGCGGTCCACACGGTGGCGGGTGGGGATCGAACCTTTCGCCTTCCGCGGCAAGTGGAGGAAGTCTACGACCTCTTTGCAAGGAGCACGGTGGGGCGGGATGCCCGCGAATTCCGAGTGACGCTGCGCCCTGCCTCGACCGCGCTCTATTACACCGGAGACGCGGCACTAATATCGAAGCTGAAGCAGGTGCCACAGAGCGGGGCGCATCAACTGGCCCAGGGGATCCCCGCATGAGCGTTAACCTAAGGAAGAGTTCTTTCCGAGTGGGCCGTCGCTTACCCAGAAGTTCGGACTGACCCTGCAGATTCGTTGGTAAATGTTAGGCGACAGAGGGGCCATTTCCTCCATCCCCGTTTCGGGGGAGGCATTGCGCCAACCGGGGCGTTCCCGATCCCAGCACATGGATTGTGGGGAGGGCATTTCCCCATCGTCAGGCAGGATGCACCCCTTTGGTATCCGCAAAGGGCGTTTTCATTCCCAATCCCGCGACGTGCCCGTTCCGCATAGTTTCCGAGTGCCCCGTGGCTCAGTTAGAACTTTGGATTGCTGGTACGGATTCGTCGTTAAACACAAGGTGGCTTTAGGTCACGGGTGTCGGTCTGATACCACTCGGGCGCAGTGGCGGTATAGGACCAGAACTAACTCAACTGATACTTTCGAATCGCCTCATCCGGAGTTACTCCGCGCTTCACAACATCACACAGCGCCTGCTGGAAGGCCGTGGGGTTCGAAACCTGTAGGGCATTCCGCCCAAACACCACTCCCCCCGCTCCCGCAGCGACTTCGTCGAAGGCAAGTTGCAAAGCAGCGCGCTGGGTTGGCAACTTTGCCGCTCCCAGGCCCAGCACGGGGACGGGTGAACACTCGGTGACCGCCCGGAAGGATTGGGTGTAGAAGGTCTTGATCAGGTCCGCGCCCAGCTCCGCAATGATCCGGGTGCCCATGTACACTTTCTTGTGCAAATCCTCGGCGCTCAGCTTTTCGGCCTCGGCGGGAAAGTATTCACCCAGCACCGGCATTCCTAATTCCTTGGCTTCGCGGCACACTTGTCGAAATATCGCCACGTTCTGCGCATCCGTGGACTCGCTGCCGGTCTCCAGCGTCAACGATATCAGCGCCACGTCCGCGCCCAGTCGCAGCGCCTCCGCGGGCGAAAAAGCCGGTACCGTCACACCGTCCTTGTAATTCAACTTAAAGCAATAGGTGGTGCTCCAGTTCAAACGCGCGATGGCCAGGGGAGCACCCTTGTAATTGAAGGCATCCTGGCAGTGGGGAAGCATGGCCGGCGAGAGCAGGACGCCGTCAACACACGGCGCCACCTGGCGGGTCGTCTTGGGCAGATCGATCATGCCCATCGTCGGCCCGTCAAAAAGGCAATGATCCATGGCGACGATCACGGCCCGCTCGTTGCGATTAAAAAGACGCTGCAATCGGATGTTTGCCATAAGGCTCCTCAACCGTGCCCTTCCCTATCCAAGCTGAATCACTTGCGATTGCCGATGCGACTCCAACGCCGCGGTAAAAAGGTCGTGGCTCAGCGCAGTCTCTTCTGGAGTAACGCAACCCGCAAACCTCATGAGTGGCTTGCCCGCCACCAACTCATACACAAACCCCGCCCACATCTGGAGGATGGCGTCCGAAAACCCGAACTCAAAATTCCCGCCAGTAAACGTCTTGAAAGCTGTTTCCTGCCCCATATCAAGCTGCTGCCAGGATTGTTCACCGCCGCGATACTCGATCCATTCGAGACGGCGTGGATTCTTCGTGGTGAACCGGGCGGACGCCTTGGTCCCGAGGACCTCCAGATACCACGTGTTCCTCTCGCCCGGAGCGATCCGTTGTGTCTTGATGGTCAGAGGGAACACTCCCGTGCCCGGGGTACATTCCGCCTCACAGAATAACGTGGCATTGTCCCAGGTGTAGTAGGGAACCCTGCCGCCATTGCCGTCAGGACGCTCCTTAAATATGTTGGAGAGAATGGCCCGCACGTTGCGAGGCCGCCATCCCGCGCGGAAAGGAACGTGGCAGGCGTGCATCCCCAGGTCGCCCATGCACCCATACTCGCCGTTGAACTCCACTTGCCGCTTCCAATTGATGGGCTTGCTGGGATCCAGATCGCTGGAGTGAAGGAAGCCGCAATTGACCTCGAGGATTTGGCCAAAGGCCGCCTGCTCAATCATGTCGCCGATTCGTTGCACGGGCGGGAAAAAAGGGAATTCTGACGAACAGCGCACCAGCAACCCGGGGTGTTGGCGGATTGTGTGCAGAATGGCCCGGTTCGCCGGTTTATCGATGCCAAAGGGCTTTTCCCCCATCAGGTGTTTGCTTTTTTCGAGCGCGGCGCAATAGAACTCCTGGTGCAGATTGTGCTGAACCGCGCAGTAGACAGCCTCCACCGCAGGGTTTGCCAGCAACTCGCGGTAATCATGGGTGACCTGGAGGATCGAAGGGAAATTCTCGGTGAACCACCGGGCGGCGTCCCCGTGCGCGGGGTAGAATTTCCGGTCACAAACGGCCACCAGCTCCGGGCGCGCCTCCATCTCCGGCAAATGGCACCAGCGCGCCACGGCGCTCGCAAACTCGCGCCCCATCAAGCCGCAACCGATCAGCCCAAACCTGATTTTTCTCACGTTTTATTCCGCCGCGGATCTGCGACGCTAATTCCCTACCGCATATATCCAAAATAACAGTAGTAAGTCAATTTGCTTTTGTAGCGGCAAGTTCACCTCGCCATTTGGCGGCGTAAAGCCGCCTCTACATCACCGCGTATACCCAAAATGGCGTTCCGCTTCCCCAATGGCTGCGTCGATGATGTCCATGCACTTCGCCGCCGCGTCCAAATCCATCACAATCGGCGGGCTCATGCGCAGAATATGACCGGCGGGAATCCATGCCAAGCCGTGCCGGAACGCTTCCCTATAAATAAACTCGCCGGCCTCCACGAAGGGCTCCTTGCTGGTTCGGTCTTTAACCAGTTCCACCCCCATTAAACAGCCCTTGCACCGCACATCGCCCACCATCGGATGGTCAGACATCAACTGCGCCAAACGCTTCGCAAAATACGTCTCGAGGCGCTGGGCATTCTCCAGCAACCCCTCATCTTCAATCGCCTCAAGGGAGGCCAGCGCGGCGGCGCACGCCATGGGATTTCCACCGTAACTCGTCGAAGCACTGATGTTCTCCAGGCTGTGCGCATAGGGCTCGCGCACCACCATGGCCGTCACCGGAAATCCGTTGCCAAACCCCTTTCCCAAAGTCACAACGTCCGGCAGGGTGTTCCAATGCTCCATCGCCAGCAACTTGCCCGTCCGCCCCATGCCGGTCAGAACCTCGTCGGCCACGAAAAGGATGCCGCGGGCATCACACCACTTCCGCAGCTTGGGGAAGAAATCGTCCGGCGGAAAGATGGACCCGGCCCAACCTTGAATTGGTTCCAAAACGATTCCGGCGATTTGCCCGGTTGTGGCCTCGGCGATAAATTCGTCGTAATAGGCCAGGTAGGCGTCCGTATCAATCATGCCGTCCGTTTTCTTAAACAACGGTCGATAGGCATTGGGACGCGGCAACATATAGAAACCCGCCGCGCGCGTGGCGCCATTCACCGGCTTCATTCGGGCCAGGCTCACGGCGTGCCCGCTCTTCCCATGGAAGTCCCCGAAGCAGGAAAGGAATTCGTGCTTCTGCGTGGCGGCACGGCACACCCGCAATGCAGCTTCCACCGCAGTGGTTCCATTGTCATAGAACTGAACGCCGGCTAAATCGCCGGGCAGAACTTGCGTGAGCTTCTCGAGCAGCTTGAGCTTCACGGGAGTGGTGAAGTCGTGGCAATTCATCAACTGTCCGGCAGCTTGCTGCACGGCTTTGGTGACTTTAGGGTGGCAGTGCCCCAAAGTCGTCACATAAATCCCGGATGAAAAATCCAAATAAACGTTCCCATCCACGTCGGTAAGAGTGCACCCATAGCCGCTTTCAAATACCACCGGGAAGAGTTTTACCTGGCTCGAAAAGCCCTTCATGATGGCGGAAGCACGCCGGTGCATTTCTTTCGACTTCGGCCCAGGGACCTCTCCCTCGACATGCGGCACCTTTCTTAAGTCAACTCTTGCCCATTCAATTGAGATCCCCGAATGAGCTGCGATCATGATGTTACCCCCGTGCGGAGCTAATGGGCCAAACCGAGTCCTATCTGCTTTGTCTCAATCCCGCGGCACCGGAATGATTTCCGTGCCTCGCTCGAAAATAAAACAACAAGCTTCGGCAGGAACGATTAAAACAATCAAGTCAAGTGAATATTACAATCACTTCTTCGCAAAGGTCAACCGTTATTTGTCGGGGCTTTCCCCTTTTCTTTCGGCCGCCTCAGACGCGAAGCGTCTATATGCCCACCGGGTTAAGGTTCGCCGGGTAGGAGAGGTTATACAGCCCTCCCACTGCCTTCGGCGAGGGCGTCGCTGCCGTCCGGATGCAGCAACTGGAAGGCCGACCTGATTTCAGCGTCACACAATCTCTTCCTTTTCTTCGTCCCAACTCACAGTTCTGCCTCGCCGGTAAGACTCCACGGCCATCCGGCAGGCGACCGCGGAGCGGAATCCCAGTTCCAAGGGGCAATTGGTTTCTTTGCGGCTGCGCACGCAGTCGAAGAAATTCTGCATGTGCAGAACGCTGATATCGTTCATGCCGACAATATCCGGAGCCTTGCCGGGCGCTTCGCCCACGCTCGGGGCCACAGCCTTCTGTTCCTGAGGAACGAAGCGAACGTTGAAGCTTTCGTCGCGCAGAATCGTCCCTTTGTCGCCGAGCACTTCGTCATAACCCGCGCCCATCAGGTTGTTGCCGAACATGGAGTTCCAGGTGAACAGGATTTTCTCCCGCTGGATCATGCTCACGTCCATGGTGTCGGGCACCTGCATGTCCGGCGAAATGTAGTTGGCGCCCACCATGGTAACCTTCTGGGGAATTTTCAGGTCCAGAAGCTTGTACCAGAATCCCACCTGGTGCACCAGATTCTCGAAACAGTTCCCGCCAGAGTAATCCCAGAAGAAGCGCCAATTGATCAGTCGGTTGGGGTCAAAGGGATGCTCTTTCGCCTCGCCTTCAAACGCCTTCCAGTCCACGTGATGAAGGTCGCAATCGGACGGAATGGGGCGCTTCCAGCCGCCATAAGGAGCATTACGATAGTGGAAAGTGTGAAGTTGCGTGATCCGGCCGATGTGCTCTGGCTTCAGGTATTCGCGCACCTGCGCGACAGCGGGTGAACTGGTGGATTGGACGCCCACCTGCACGACGCGTTCGGAACCCTCCAGCGCTTTGCGCATGCGCTTGGCGTGGTCGGGGTTGAACGCCATGGTCTTTTCCTGGTAAATGTCTTTACCCGCCTGGATGGCCGGAACGAAATTCAGCGCGTGCAGGTGTTGAGGCGTGGCAATCAATACCGCATCGATTTCTTTGTCGTCGAGCAATTTGCGAAAATCACGGTAGGTCTTGAGCGTGGGGACGTGCTCTTTCAGTTCGTCCAAACGGCGCGTGTAAACATCCGCCGCAGCCACGCCCTCCACCTTGGGGCATTTCAACGCCGCCTGGAAAATTTGCGTCCCGCGTCCGCCGGCTCCGATCAGTCCAATCCGGATGCGGTCATTGGCTCCCAGCACGCGGGAAGGGAAAAGTCCGTATGCCGCCAGAGCGGCCGAACCTTCCAGAGCTTTCTGCATAAATGCACGTCGAGTTGCCATAGAGAATTTCCTCTCCTCCAGTTAAAGTCAGCGGTCCCATTCAACCTTTCCGTTGAGATCGATCCTGCGAGTTTCTCCCTGGCCGGAAACGGCTGCGGCCACGAGCCGTGTGCGGCGCTCCGCCCACGGCTCCAACACCAATTGGCTATTTGCCTTGATAATTACTCCTCCCCGCGTCCTTCAGTGCCCGGTCATGATGGTAAATATGCCGGTAGAGTTCGTTGTAAATCCTACTCAGTTTTGCGTAAGTTACATGGTTCGCGGGGTCCGGATGGAAGACACGTGCGCACTGGGAGAACGTCCCGCTGCACTCTTCGAGAGATGAAAAGGCTCCCATCCCTACGGCCGCTATCATTGCTGCGCCGAGGATTGCAGACTCGGGAATGACGGGCCTTTCGATGGACAATCCGGTAATATCCGCCCCAATCTGGAGCCAGATATCGCTCTTGGCGCCTCCCCCGATCGCACGGACCACTTCGGTAGAAAAACCGCACTGCCGGAAGAGTTCAAGACACTCAAGGAGGGTGAATCCCAAGGCCTCCAGCATCGCGCGGTACAAGTCGGCGCGGGTATGATGCAGCGCCAGGTTTAGAAAAGCTCCTCGTGCTGCGGGGTCCGTAACCGGAGAGATCATGCCGTCGAAATATGGCAGCATCACAACTCCCCTGCTGCCTGGGGGTACATTCCGCGCCATCTCGTCGTATTCCGAAAGGCTGGACCCAGGACTCATTTCACGATTGAACCATTCAAGAACCACGCCCGCAGTCTTTGAATACGCCAAGCCAAACTGATATCGAGGGATCGGGAACCTGCCTACTAGAAGCCCCGGGGGTATCGGATGGGGAAGGTGTTCGGTGAGGGTCACCAAGCTAAGGCAGGTTCCAGTGGTCACCGACACGATCCCAGGACGGCAGTTCCCCGCTCCCAAAGCGCCCGCATATTGATCATTGCTCCCGGTCACAACCAGGCATTCGCTGTCGAGTTCCCACTCCTCGACGATTTTCTTGGTGACCTTCCCGACGGGGCGCCCGGTGGGCTGTATCTCAGCTATTTGCCCCTTTTCAATCCCCGCCGCTGCCAGCGCCTCCGCGCAATAGTCGGGTGCGTCCACGGCGTACAAACCGGTGGTCGACGCGGTGCAGGGATCGGTAACAGCCCTCCCGGTCAGCCGGTAGGTGAGATAATCCGGCAGCAGCAGATACCGCTTGGCGCGTGCCATAAGGCCCGGGAAACGCTCGCCTAACCACATGATTTTGGGGCCTGTGGCGATGGGATTCACGCAGGGTTTAGCTTCGGCAAGATGGCTCGAATGAAGAGCCTGTGTCAGTCGATTCGCTTGCTCAACAGCGCGAGCGTCGTACCAAATAATAGCTGGATAGAGGGATTCATCATGCTCATCCAGAGATACAAACGTTTGTCCCTGAGAAGCTATACTGAGGGCTACAATTCGCGCACCACTCTCACGGACAGCCGAAACCGCAGCCTGATGGGCCGCCGAATAGATGGTTTCGATGGGGATTTCAACGCGTCCGTCGTTCATCAATTGCGGCTGGTAGGGGCGATGGGCGATGGCGAGAAGGCGCCCCCGTTTATCGACGACGCCTGCTTTGGCGCCGGTCCCGCCAATATCCAAACCCAGGTATGCTTCTTGGCGCATGAAGCTGGACCTCTTTCTACTTTAAGACCACGGTATCCCATTGCATCAGTTTTCCCCAACGCACGATGTCGTCAGTTACCTTCCCATAGACCAGCGCGCTGTGATGAGTTCCCCCCGCTCGACTGTATTCGGCCAAGAACTCTCCCACTGGCAGGGAAGCCTTGAACCATCCGTGGACCGAATCCGCCATGCGGTCCATTCCTTCCACCTTCTGCATCGTCACGGGAGCGACAATCAGGGAATAATGATGGTCAGCGCTGGGAGCTAAGTTCACCAACACAGCATCGCCGGGGCGGAACAGCCCCACAGCCGCCACCGGGTTTCCAACGTCCGTGAAGGGGAACGGCTTCTCGATCAGTCTGGGCGTGCCGAGGGTAAGATTGATGTTCATCTCGCCCATGTGACTGAGAAAGATCTGGTCGCGCTCCCAGTCGGGGCAGAACATCTCCGTAAAACTGGTCTCGGGAAAAACTGACGCCAATGCGCCGACAAAGGCTGCGGTGAGAACATCTCCTTCACCGGCGTAGCCGATGCCACGCGCCATCGCTTTGCTGGCCTCTAGGAAGGGCATGACCGGCAAACCCAAAGCCTTGTCGACGGACATGAAGTTTATGGTAAGGGCGGTAAGTCTCTCCTGATCGATCCACCGGCGAATGACGAGGCCCGCGCGCGTGCTTCGCCGGTGGACCTCCAGATTGAGATCCGGAATGAGGAATTTTTCGCGATCCAGTGACATCTCGGCTTCCACCGCGCCATCATCCACCTCTGCCAATAGCGACGCGATGACCGATGCGTCTCCTGGGATGGTTTCGATTCCCAAGGTTTTTTTCAATTCCGCCGAGGGCACGGCGAAGTCTCCCATGCCCGCAAACGCCGACCCAACCCGCCCCACCCGTGCCGCCTTCAGAGCCCCTGCCAATCGCGCCGAACGAGCCAGCGCGGCCACTCGCTCCAGCACATCGGAATTCTGCCAATGGCCCGCAGCCACCGCGAAAGGTTTCCGGTTCCGAAGGAGCAGATTGCACATGTCCTGAACACCATGAATCCCATGATTGTAAAGGAGTTCTTCGGGATCTTGGGTAGGGCCATAGGAGTAGGTCGGGGTCGTGTCCAGCACAATAATGGGAGTTGATATCGAGGCTAAAACCGCCGAAGATTCCAGGGAAGGAGAATAGGCCAAATGGAGGGTCACGATGGCATCCACGCGCTCATTCTCAAATTTTCGCGCCGCTGATTCAAACTCGGCTTTCAATCGACATAGGGGAACGGTGCTGACCTCCAATCCGCGTCCGGTCAAGGCGGCGGCAATCTGTTGATAAAAACCGTCCATTCTTGCTCGCAGTTCGGGCCAAGCATGGTCGTAGAGTTCTATGTATAGGGGTAATAGCCCCACTTTGATTTTGATCATGTTTGTTCATCCACAGTCTGTCAAAAACTCCTCCGGCATCCCTGCCTCACATAGCATTTTCGCCGCATTGCCGTGGAAAACAGCCCCGATGTCCTCTTCGCCCAAGCCTGTGCGGACAGTGGCCTGACGAAATGCTTCTAGTTCCTCGTAGAGGAAGAAAGTTGACAAGTCCGCATCCCTCCCGTCTAACTCTCGCAAGTGAGGATCTCCGGCGACATCGCCATAAAGTCCTCGGGGAATCAAATTGACATAGGTCCCATGTTCACAAATCCGTTGCATACGCATTCTGGTTATGGGTAAGTCGCTGCCAAACAGTAGGCGCTTAGAACCTACCGCCCGGATCGCTTGCTCAAAGGTCGCGGCACAGGTGTTGGCGGAGATATCGAATGCCACCTTCCGGGTCTCCCCCAGGACTTCGAAGGCATCGCCGATATCCTCCGGGCAGTACGCGCGCCCCACGTGCGCAATGATCATCTTCACACTCGGGTACTGTCTTTCAATTTCGATGATTTGACTCAGGTTCAAAGGATCACGCAAGCGTCCAGGACGGGGGATATGCAACATGAGAATCCCCCCGCGCCTGTCCAACACTTTTAATTGGTGGTGCGGAAGGAAGTCATAGATTTGAATGTCCTTTTCCGCAATGCGGGGATCAGAGCGCGTCATGTAGACCTTGGCGCCGAGAAAGTTTCCAGACGCGATACGCTCTTCAAACTCAATTTCACCCCACTGCGGATCGGCAAAGAGCAAAGCCGGAGCGCGGTATTTGCGGCACCACTCGCCGACATACCGATTGCCCGCGTGGATGTCGTCACCGGAAGACAGAGCAAACCCAAAAATGAGAGGAAGAACCCGTTTGCCCGGAAATAAGAGACTGTACGTTTCCACGAGGTCTTCCCCTGAGTTGTCGAGGGCTACCCGTTCAGGCCAAGTGACAGCCCGAGGATTTGCTGGTTTTTGTTTGGATTGGAACTCATCCCGCCACACGTGCGCGTGGACGTCGATGATGTTGCGGGGAAGAAAGGACTGCAGTCGCTGCTCGTAGAACTCCCGGTCAACCCTCTTGACCTCAAATAAGCTGCTCATCTTTCTTTCGTCACTCGTCTCCGGCGGACTCAGAATCAAGGCTGCCCACCCAGTCAAGATCCCTGGAGTTGGAAGTGAGGAGTCAAGTCTGGCGGTCCATTATACACGCCGCGTCTTCAAGAAATGAACGAATTATTCTTTGTAAAGTGAACATTATAATCACTTCCAGGGAGAGTGCAAGCCCTTTTCCGCCATGACAGATGTGCGGCCAGTCCACCTTAAACCCGCATCACCCCAGGCGGTCGAAAGTTGTACCCTCGTGCTCCTCTTAGGGGCCAACGACTTTAACATTTGTCTGCTCGCTGAACTGGCGAAGTTGAGCGGCACTGAGATTGGGAGCTGTATACCAGATGTCAAAATCCGAGAGACGCCCATAGACAACATGCGCAGTGGCGCCGACTTTGGTGTGGTCAGCAAGCAGAATCCTGCGCCTTCCTCTGCGCAACATGATGGTGGTCAGCCGAGCTATATCGGGATCGGCCACAAGGCAATTCCCTTGATCGTCAATGGCGTCTGTGCCCAGGAATACTCGGTCGAATTGAAGTCCCTCCAAGGTCTGTTCCATCATGGTCCCACCGATAAAATTCATCTCCGGGTTATACTCCCCGCCCAGGATATATAGCCGGACGTTTGGGTATTGGGTGAGCACTGAAATGACGGCCAACGAATTCGTATAGACGCGAATTTTCCCCGTCCGATCCAAGTGGGGAGCAAGATGAAAGGGTGTTGACCCATCGTTAAGCAGAATCACCTCACCACTGCGCACCTCTTTGGAAGCGGCTTGCCCGATCGCTTGCTTCAGTTCAAAATTAAGCGCCACCCTTTTGTGGTAGTCAGATTCCACGGAAGCCCTTAAGACGCATCCACCGTGCGTCCGAAGGATTACCTTATTCTCCTCCATGTGCTCCAAATCCCGGCGAATGGTAAGGGGTGAAACACTAAACTTCTTGGCCAGCTCTTCAACGCTCAACTCGGATTGTAAGGCATGCAGTTGAGAGAGAATTTGCTGCTCGCGTTGGTTTGGTTTCATGGTCTCCTATTGTCTCCACATTCGGGTAAATGGCAAGCGATTATACCTTGGGTCTGGGATCAGGAGCGGTTAACCTCTCGTGGTTGCCCAAACACCGCAGGGGTGAGGACCACCTCCAATAATTCAGTGCCAGGGGTTCTGGTGTCGCATAGCGATCCTTCTGCGCAAAGGGCTTCCGCCGGATGTCGAGGTGAAAACCCTGGGTGGTTTTCGCTTGCCATGAGACTAAAAAAATTCTTATTATTTGAATGTATTGTTCACATCTGGCCCGTATTTTGCCCCTGCCGGAGGGAATCCTTGGGAAATCACTGCCGCGACAAAATTGTGGTGGTGGAGGTAAGGGGCTGCCAAAGACTGCTGGTCCTTGACCACTTCGGAAAATAAAAGGGCCGATCAGCGCCACGTCCTTACGGTCGGAGTGAGAGTATATTGATGGGCAAAAAGGGCGCAGCCCAATTAGAGAGGAATTGCCATGGTGCAAGACACCCCATATCAGCTTTTTGGCCGCCGCAAATTCCTAAAGGGAATCGGCGTGACCGCCGGTACCCTTGCCACCGCAAGTGGAATCCTCGCGCGCACCCCCAGCAGCAAACTGGTGCGGATGGGAGTAGTAGGCGGTAACTTCGGCAGTGCCTTCCAGTGGCACCTTGACCCTAACTGCAAGGTCACAGCTGTTTGCGACCTGCGCGAAGACCGCTTGGAGCACATGGTGCACGCCTATGGACCCGCGACGAAGTACAGAGACTTCCGTGAATTCCTTAAGCATCCTGAACTGGACGCGGTGGCCGTGTTCACGCCTGTCCCTTTGCACGTCTGGATGGCCACGGAAGCCATGAAAGTGGGGAAACACGTCATCAGCGCCGTGCCGGCGGGAATGAGCGTGGAGGAATTAGAACTGCTGCTGGAAACCGTCAAAAAGACAGGGATGAAATACATGATGGCGGAAACCAGCTACTACCGGCCACAGGTGATCACCTGCCGCGATTGGGCGCGGCAAGGGAAATTCGGCACCATTTTCTATACCGAGGCGGAATATCATCACGAGGGCCTTATCGCGGTGATGTTCGATGAACGAGGTTTCCCTACCTGGCGTTATGGCTTGCCGCCGATGCATTATCCCACCCACTGCGTAGGGATCGTGGTCCCCATCACCGGCGAGCGGTTGGCAGAAGTCTCAGCCATTGGATGGGGTGACGGGCATCAGGTACTGGCAACCAATCAATACGGCAATCCCTTCTGGAATACGACAGGTTTCTTCAAAACCTCGGGTGGGAACAGTTCGCGCATCTCGGTGTTCTGGCACACTGCCTCGCTGGGGACAGAAAGAGGCAGCATCTACGGTGATCGGATGTCCTACATCATGGAACGACCGGAGGGAACCCCCGACACGGTGTTGCAAATAAGCAAGGGTGGCAAAACCTTGGTCGACTCCAACGGGTATCCGGAGGGAGAAGTGTCGAGCCATGCTTACCAGGAACCGACCCACTGGGAATCCTTACCCCCCTCCATGCGGGTAAAAACCGGCCACGGTGGCTCCCACACTTTCTTGTCCCACGAGTTCATCAGTGCCATCGTGGAAGACCGGTGGCCAACCGTGAATGTATATGAGGCAATCGCCTTCACTCTGCCTGGCATCATTGCCCATCAATCCGCTCTGCGCGGTGGAGAGTTATTGAAGATTAAAGATTATGGGAAAGCATCGACGTAGGAATGGAGCGGCGTATTCACTTAGCGGGCCAACGAAGGGTCTGCCTTTTCTGGGGCGAAAGTGCAGAGGCAGACCCTGCGCGGTGCTGTCGTGTCGGCCAGCCGTCTTCTAGAATCGCAGCCTCAATCCGACTTGAATGATCCGGTTGCCGGTGCCGCTATAGATGATCCCGGCAGTGGGAACGGCTGCGCCCCCATCGCGTGTGTCCGCAATGGTGGAACTGGGATTGCTAAGGTTGAAGTGGTTGAAGGCGTCGAGGAGATCAACTCGCGCCTCCAGGGTAAGTCCCTCCGTCATGTGAAAGTTCTTGAAGGCACTCATATCCCAATTCCAAAGACCGGGTCCAAAGAGCGTGTTGCGCTCGGAGTTGCCATACGCCCAGGGCTGTGGAGGCGCGAAAGCACTGGGATTGAACCACTGAACGCCGCTCGTGATGTTGTGCCCAGTCTGTTTTTCATAGGGGGCGACGCCGGCGGCTCGATCGGCCCGCCCGCCTTGCCAACCCGTATAGGTGGAGGGCACGGAGAAGCCCACGGAGAAGGGGGTTCCGGTTCCGTAAGTGGTGATCCCCGATACTCCCCATCCGCCCACAAAAGCATCCAAGACGCGGTTCCCGTTGCCCAACAGCGCCCGGCCGCGGCCGATGGGCAAGTCATAAACGTAGTTAAAGACCAACTGGTTACGCCGGACGTAATCGGTGGGGCCGTAATCAAGATCAGGAAAGTGCCAGTTCTGGGGTCCGCCGGTAAAATCCACGTTATCCAAGCTGTTCGTCCACTGGTACTCCGCCTGGAAACTAAGGCCATTCGAAACACGTTTAATGACTTCGATTTGCATTTGGTCAAAATTCTGCTTTCCCCCGCTGCGTTCGGAGAGGATGCCCGCCCAAGGTTGGAGCGGCCGCTGCACCTGCGTGGTTTCGTTGGGAATTTGTGCCACCGGCACATCGATGTCGCTTTGGTTCCACTGAATGTGATGGGTCTGACTCCCCACGTAGGAAAGGCGCGCCATCCAGTTCGACTTAAATTGATGTTCGGCGGTCAGGTTCCATTGTTGCGAGACCGCATTCACGAACGTGGGATCCATATAGTATATGGCGGGATTGGCCGTGACATTGTACACGGTATACGACGCGGGAAAAGGATTGGCGAAGGTGATGTCGGGCTGGAACGGGGAGGTGATGCTCCCGGAAAGCTTGGTGGCGAAAACCAGCGCCGTAGCCCCCCAAGGCGGATTCAAATTATCGTTGTCCGGTCCGGCATACGCAGGGTTGAAGTTGTAATACACGCCGTAGCCCCCGCGGAAGACGGTGGTTCCGGACGAAAAGGGTCGAAACGCGAATCCGATCCGCGGACCAAAGTTATTACGGTCAGGTTTAATGTACTGAAGAGGTAAACCCACGGCTTGGGTGGTAGTGTATGGATAAGGCTCAGCAAAGAGCGATGCCGACGCGTTAGGCGGCAGGGTCGGCGTGGAGGAGGTCTCGGGTATCGCCAACTGATTCGTGGGGATATTCAGGTGACTCTGCATATTGTCGCGAATTCCCCAGGGGGACTGGTAACTGTAACGCAGTCCATAGTAGATGGTGAGGCGATGGGTTGCCTGCCAGGTATCCTGCGCATACCCTTCCCAGTCGCGGGAGTACATGATTTCGTCCGAAGCCACGGGGCCGCTCACCGTGCTGTTGGCCGTGCCGAGAAGGAAGTCGGCAAAAGAATTTCCGACCGTGTGCGGAACCCCCGGCCAGCCCTTGTCTCCCGTCCATTGGCCGCTAAAGCTGAATGACCCCAGCCGGCCTTTAGGGTTGCGGATGTACTGCTTGTAACCCGTTTCGTCAATTCCGGCCTTAATGGTATGTTTCCCCTTCACCCGCGTCAGGTTGTCGGTGATTTGTACGTCATATCCCGGGCTGTAGAATCCCTTTCCCACATCGCTGATCCCGTAATAGCCGGAGTAGGACATGGTGGGCAAACCCCGATTGGAACCGGGGGTCAAACCCGGGAAGAGACTTTGCGGATTGAAGTCCTGATTCATGCCGCCGCGAATGTTGGCATGATCGAACCAGCCGACCCGCAGGTCGTTAAGCATGGTCGGGCTGAACACGTGAGTTTCCGTCAGCCCAATGCTGGCGTCCTTGTAGCCGTAATCGGCGGCGTTGGCATAAGTGGGAGGCCCTCCCAATGAAACTGCCCAAGGGAAGCCTGTGTTGTGGTGAAAGACTCCGAATAGGCTGTCGCGCTCTGAAAGGTGGTAGTCACCGCGGGCCGTGTAGCTATCCATATCCACCGGCTGGGGGATCACTCCGATAAAGTTCGCCGCTTCGTTCGGGGTGCCCGGCGATGTGACGGGATTGTTGGGAAGGGGAATATAGCTCATCAGAGTTTGGGCCTGCGTGGTGATCAAGGTCGAAGTAACCTGGTTGCCTGCGAAAGCTGTGCCGGTAAAAGGATTGTAGAGCTGAGTTCCCGTGGTGCAGAGTCCTGTGGTGGAACTGAACGTTGTGCAGATAGCGCCGAAGTTGCCTTGCCGCAAGGTCTGGGGTGGAAGATTTTGCTGGCTGGTCACGTCCTGGCGTTGGCGGAGTCCGGCAAAGTCAAAAAAGAAGAATGCCCGGTTTTTGATGATGGGCCCGCCGGCGTTGGCGCCAAACTGGTTGCGATTGAGGCGAGGGCGTGCCTTTCCCGCCGAGTTCAGCAGAAAAGTGTTGGCATCCAGCGAGGTGTTCTCCCCGTACTCGTAGGCACTGCCGTGGAGCTGGTTGGTCCCCTGCTTGGTTACCATGGTCACCGAGCCCGCCCCGCGATACTCGGCGCTCATGTCCGAGGTCTCCAACTTGAATTCTTGGAAGGAACTAAGGTCGGGAAGGTTTACCAGTCCTAAACTATAGGAATAGGATGCCCCGCCATTGCCCGAATCATTCACGGTCATGCCGTTGAGCGTAAAGTTCGTCCCACCCCAGTGGGTGGAACCGCCCGTCTGGGGGTTTGAGGCTCCCCAAGTCGTCTGCGCGCCGGGAGCCAGGGCAAGCAGGCCGTCGATGGCCTGCGTGGAAAAAGGCAACTCGGTCATTTGCCGCGTGGAAAGGGTCGCATCGATGGTCGTGGAATCCGTGTGCACTAAAGGAGCTGATCCCGCCACGGTAATAACCTGCCGTGTAGTTCCGACCTGCAACACGGCGTCCTGGCGAACGGTCGCTGCGGCCAGAACAATGACGTGCGTAAAGTTGTAGGTTTCAAACCCCGCCTTCGCCACGGTGACGGTGTACGTGCCTGCGGACAGGTCGGGAACCGTATAGGTTCCTGCGGAACCCGTAGCGGCCCGTGCCGAAACCCCGGTGCCTTGATTGGTCACCGTAATGGCAGCATCGGGAACCGCAGCCCCTGACGCATCCGAGACATAACCGATGATCGAACTGGCGATGTTTTGAGCATAAGTGAAGGGGCTTGCCAACGCCCAAATCGCGAATACCAGGACGGCTAGCTTGCTTTTAAACCCCATGAAACACCTCCGAAATGGGTTTATAAAATTATTAGACCTTCGTACCCCGACGCCAGGAATAGTTCAAACTGCTCACAATAGATAATCAAAACGTTCATTTATTACCACCCATCATTTTTATTGTCAAGCAGAAAAAGACACCGAAATTCTTATAACAGTCATAAATTATGAATGCTATGACCACTTCTGAGCGGGCCCCTTGCCGCCAGTACGCGTTAAGGCAAATGAACCCACGCGTCTCCTGGACGTCGGATTCGGGTTAATATCTCTCCGTCCCGGCTTTGCAGCTTGGCGCGGGAAGGAATTCAAAGTATGCAAGCAGAAATGAATAGGTCCAAAGGAGAGAGAAGATGATGCGCCCCGACCGTCGCGTGTTCTTCCAGGAAGCATCCGCACTCATTTCCGGAGCGCTGGTGAGCGCGACAGGCGCTGCCTCCGCTGGTGACACGCAGGGCGAAGTACCCGCCGATGGCTTGCTCCCGGCTTTGTACTTCAGTTGGATGGCCGAGGGAGCGGCGAGTCTGCGGGCCCACTTGAAGGAAAATGGGGGACTCTCCCTTCCGGAGATCGAATCGATCAACGGCTGGTGGAACTTCCCCTATTCCATCCTGGCGCCCGCCGTTCTCTACACGAAGAATCATCCCCGCAACGTGCACTTCGGGGATCCCCAGATGTTGGCCTTGGCGCTCCAGATCGGGGATCTCCTTGCCATGGGAGATGAACACGGCCAATTCGAGCAACACATCGATAGTTACCGTGACACCTATATGTGGCTGGAGGCGTATCGCATTTTGAAGTCGAAGCTGCAAGTGGGACGGGCTCAGCGGTGGCACGAGAGCCTGCAAAGGAACGTCGCTCTGCGTGTCGAGGATGTGGCCGCCAACAAGGACGCTCCCGCCTATACGGAATGCTTTCTCAGCACGTCGCCAAACCACTATGCCTGGTGGGCGGCCACGGTTCTGGTGGGCGGTTTGACCCTGGGCAACCGTGCCTGGAGCGACCTGGGCACAGAGGTGCTGCGCAGGTTCGTTTCCACCGAGCAGAACCCCGATGGTTATTGGGGCGAGCACAATCCTGACGGCCCCAGCATCGGATACAACTATCTCACCACCCTTGCGGTGGGTGTGTATTGGGAACACTCCCACGACCCCGCCGCCCTGCTGGCGCTGCGGAGGGCGGCGGACTTCCACGCTTCCTATACCTACCCGGACGGGCACCCGGTGGAGATCATGAACGATCGTAACCGCTACTGGCCCGTGAGCCCTTGGGGGACCTTTGCGTTTTCTCATTTCGCCAGCGGCCGCGGTTATGCAGAGTTTCTGGCGCGCCACATCCCATTCGACCCCCTGGACATGGATACACTGGGCCTCATCGCACAGAATGCGCTCTATTACCACGAGGGACCGATCGAGAAATGTGCGCCGGAATTGCCGCAATACTCTGCGCAGTTGCGCAGCGCGGCGGGGATTCGCAAGTGCGGTCCCTGGGTGGTGGCATTTTCCGGCATCATCGATACTCCCCTTCCGATGACTCAATGGTTTCTCGATCGGCAGGTCAACCTGTCGTTGTTTCACGAGCGCGCGGGCCTCATTATCAGTGGGGCTAATTCCAAGCACCAACCGGAATTGGCAACGTTCTCAGAGACGATTGGCGGAACAATCTACTTCACGCCGCTGGGAAGCCGATTGAAAATGGGGCCGTCGTCGGACCGCCTTTCCCTCGCCCATCATTCCTTTTCCTGCTCCATTGTGGCTCCCGCCATCTCTGACCATGACGCGCAAATCCAATTCCTGATAACAGGGCGCGGTCCAGCCCCCGATGAGGCGTGCATGGTGTTGCAATTGTGTCTTAAACCCGGAGAGGAACTGGTGACGGGAACTGGGCATAGGATAAAGTTGGCGATGGACCGCGTTGAACTCCCGCCGGAAACGCTGGGGGGCTCGGTAGGCCACCGGAACTGGGTTCTCGTTACCAATGCTGGCGCCACCCTGACTTGGCCGGTTTTTCCCTATAACCCATACCGCAATCGGCGCGAGACAACCCCCGACAAAGCGATCGCCGCTCTGACCTTTCCCCTCTCCCTGAAGCAAGAAGCAGGCCGGTTCCTGAGGACAGGCGAGCAGAATATCAGAATAGATGTCAGCGTGACCCAATAAGCCCAGTGCACACGTGGAGCGCTCGACAACGGATCGCGTCTGGGGAAAGGAACCCTCGGGGGTTCTAGTCGCCTGCTCGTCTAGTAAGTGCCGCTCACCTGGCAATACAGCGCCCTGTTCGTTCAATTGCCACCCTTGACCCCCCGAGTCGCCTTCGAGGAAGCGAGCATTCGTGCAGGCCTTCGATGTTGACCTTCAACCCAGAGCGCCTAGGTTAACCTGAGGAAGAGGTCTTTCCGAGTGGGCCGTCGCTTACCCAGAAGTTCGGACTGACCCTGCAGATTCGTTGGTAAATGGTAGGCGACAGAGGGGCCATTTCTTCCAAGCCCGCTCGCGATAGTTTCCGAGTGGCCGACGATAACCGCCGGGCGCCACATCCGGCATCATCCGGCATGTGAATGGGCGGCTGCCCGGGGCCTATGCCAGGCCGAGGGCAGCATTCTCGGCGCGGGTAAGGATGGAGCCCAAGAGTTCAGGCATTCTTGGAATGTTCCGAAGGTCACGGGTTAATCTTCGCGCCAGATCGAATGCGCCACGTCTCGAAATCAGCCGAAATTCCGGCACGTCATTACCAACAACACTGACAACCTCAACCGGTTCTCCTTCGCGGTTTTGGCGGAAGAGGCATTTCGATGAAGTAATACCCTCCCGGTGAGGCTCCGTTGACTCTGGCCGCAATCGCTGCGCCATACTGTCGTACCACCGGCCAGATATTGGACCCGAGGATGACTAAGGCTAGTTTTCGGCCAGACAGGTTTTGCTGGTAGGGGATGTTCTGATCGGAGGTAACCATCACGTCGAACCCGGCTTGTTCCGCCATCGACAACAGTTCGCCGTTTTTCAGTTGGTCCGGCCATTGCGTTTCGACAAAAGTACGGACCTCGTGGTTGGGCAATAACCCGCGCACACCAACCGGAACATTTTTGTCAAAGAGGATGCGCAAAGCGGTGGCTCTGGGCGTAAGTTAGAATCGCCTCGACTTTTTCAGGTGGGATTTCAAACTGTTCTGCGATTTCAGCGGCGCTGACCCCATAATCGAAGTTGTCGACAATGGCGTTCGCCGGCATCCGCGTGCCGCGCAGCACGGGGGCGCCGCTTTGCACTTCCGGCTTCACTTCGACGAGTGGGCATTCCGACCAGTCAATTTTTTCCATGGCCGCCATAGCGACCTCCCAATTAACATGATTCCATGTTTTCACCCCAAAAGCCAGAGCAGCGCAATTAAAGCTGCGGGGGCGGTCTGAAATTTCATGCAACGAAATTGCCCCCTCCACCGGATTGACTTTGGGAATAGAGGGGTAACGTGGGAGGTATCCGTCAGCCGACGGATGCCTGTGCGCTACCCGCTTTGCTGGAAGCGGTCAAGCATGCGGGAGTACGCGGGGGTTAGCGGGGTGGACCAAGAACTGTTTTGCGGACTGCGCATCGATCTCGTTCCGCTTCCCTTCGATGTGCACACGCACATCTAAAGCCGAAAAGCCGAGGGCTTAGAGCCGCAGGTCCGCGCTTGCTCCAGCGGTTCCACCCAGGCACCAAAAGTGGGATCAGGGGCACCCAGATTGGGGCAATGGGCTCTCTGGGAACTCGGCTATCCGCCCAGATTATTTGCGGGCGCGCACAGCGTACGCCCTCTTCTCCAGGGTATATGGCACCCACCCCTCCCCTTCGCCCTCCCTGAAATTGAAGATGCCTCGGTACCAGTTACTCGAATCTGATTTGTCTTTGTGATCCCCGCTCCAAAGGGTCCATTCATCGGCGGCCGTGGACTTGAAGACTGGATCTCTGTTTCTCCTTCCAACACCGGGTGAGTACAGCGTTTTCAACTCCTCACGGCTTGGGAGCCGCCACCCGCCTCCGTCTACATTTATGCCCTCCGCCCACGATTTGGCATCTTGCCACACTCTCTGCTCGTCCCTCCCGAGGTACCACTGCAGCTTCGTCTTGGCGTCGGTAATGACACCCTCCTTGGACACTTTATACCGACGTCGGTCGCTCGATGCCTCGGGTTCGGCCGCCTTGCCTAAGAGGGTGGTTGCCAAGCTGTTCAACCTGACAGTGGTGGCTCGATCGCGAAACTCTGCCTTGGCCGTCTGCCGTAGCAATGCAATACATTGTGGAGTCCTAAGCTTGCCCATAAAGCAAAGAAGATTCTCGGTTATTCTGCGAGAATACTTCATGTGCTTTGCGATTAACTTGTCGAGATATTCGCTGGAGTGATTGGAGGAGACTGAATCCAATGCGCCTGGTAAATCGCAAATAGCGCTCGCCGCTTCCTCCGGGGCGGTGGTCTCGTGGAGATTTACCAACGGTTTTAACGCATCCAAACCGAGGCGTCTAAGGCCTTGACAGGCCCTGTATCCGCTGAGATCGTCGCCCTTAGCAGACTCTTTGGCGTACCTTGCCATGATCTCTGAGATGGCGAAGGTCTTCTCTTCAGGGGCAAGGTGCGAAGAATAGTCGATCTCATCGGCAATCGAGCCTGTGCCTAATATCGTATCGACGATACACGCAGTTGCCTGATGCGCGGACATATCTTGGCGAATGCGCTCCCAACCGCTAGGTATGCGC
>Ga0326727_10001617_pt1 | contig 82015 bp, 53 predicted proteins | sample MB2enrmetagenome_FD_207643 | JGI IMG/M metagenome (GOLD analysis project Ga0326727, IMG submission 207643) | Lab enriched peat soil microbial communities from McLean, Ithaca, NY, United States - MB29MY | ecosystem: Environmental > Terrestrial > Soil > Wetlands > Peat | place: USA: New York... | reverse complement strand
TGATGGGCACGCCGAAGGGGTATCGCGGCGAGGGCGTGATCCAAAACTTCTGGAGGCTGGTCGAGCATTTCAGGATCAATATGTTTTCCGGCGTTCCGACTGTCTATTCGGCGTTGTTGCAGGTTCCCATCGCGGGGCGGAATATCGACAGCCTGGAAGTCGGCTTCTGCGGCGCGGCGCCGATGCCCGTGCAACTGTTCCAGTCGTTCCAGGACCGGACGGGAGTTCGCATCGTTGAAGCCTACGGTCTGACCGAGGGGGCCTGCGCCTCGAGCGCCAATCCCATTGACGCCCCGCCGCGCATTGGATCGGTCGGTCTTCGCTTTCCCTATCAGGACATGCGCCCGCTGATCCTGGACAGCGAAAACAGATACCTGCGCGACGCCGAAACCGGAGAGATCGGCGTGATCGCCATCCGGGGGCCGAATGTCTTCGCCGGCTACCTCGATCCCGCGCACAACAAGGGGATCTGGATCGAGCGACAGGGCGACATCTGGCTGAACACGGGGGATCTCGGCCGGCAGGATGCGGACGGCTATTTCTGGCTGACCGGGCGCAAGAAGGAACTGATCATTCGTGGCGGCCACAATATCGATCCGAAGCTTATCGAAGAACCGCTGCATCATCACCCAAGCGTCGCTCTGGTGGCCGCGATCGGCCGGCCTGATCCGCACGCCGGCGAGGTGCCGGTCGCTTATGTTCAGCTCAAAAGCGGGGAGAGCGCCAGCCCGGCCGAACTCCTCGAATTCGCCATGCAGAACATCCCCGAGCGCGCAGCCTGGCCGAAGGCCATCCGCGTCGTTGAGAACCTTCCGACGACGAATGTCGGCAAGATCTTCAAGCCCCGTCTTCAGGAGTTGGAGATGGAGGATATTGTTCGCGCGGAGGCGGCGGCGACAAACGCAGCAGTAGGGAAGATAGCTTTCCGGCAGGATCCGGCCCGCGGCCTGATGGCTTCTGTGCAGGTCTCGCGCGGCCAGGCGGAGTTGAACGAGTCGCTCGCCAAATATGCGTTTGCGTTCGAAATCACTTCGTGAGCTTCGGCGGCGCAAGCCAACGAGGACACGCGAAACCAGGGACCCGAAAGGCAGCAAATTGCGAAAGAAGACAAAGAACCTATGCAAGAGCGAGTCAAGACAGAAGTTGACGTGATCGTGGTTGGCCTGGGCCCTACGGGCGCCATGCTCGCCAATCTGATGGGGCAGATGGGACACTCCGTCCTCTGCGTGGAGCGAGATGCCGACGTCTATTACGCACCCAAAGCGGTGCATTTCGACGACGAGATCATGCGTATCTTCCAATCGGCCGGTCTGGCCGAGGACATCGCGCGAACCAGCGAATCCTGGACCCAGATGGCGTTCCTGACAGCACCCCATGCAAAACCGGCCTGGCTGAATTGGGTGGGAACGCAAGACCATCGGTATGGCCATGCGGGAGCCTGGTTCTTCCATCAGCCAACATTGGAGCGGCAGCTCCGCGCCGGGCTGGAGCGGTTTCCCCAGGTGCAATGTTTGCTGGGTGCGACGGCAACGCAACTTAGACAGGACGAGCAGGGAGTGACCCTCACGTTTACGCAACCGGATGGCAGTGAGCGCCAAGTACGCGGGCGATTCCTTGTCGGCTGCGATGGCGGTCGGAGCACCATTCGGCGGCTGGCTGAGCTGTGCCTCGACACAGCGGATTTCGACGAGCCCTGGGTGGTTGTGGACACCAAGACGCGCTCGGGAGGAAAGCATCCGGGCCTGCCGCCGATTCACCAGCAGATTTGCGTTCCCTCGCAGCCCGTTACCTACGTCCCGATCTCCGCGCCCTACTACGAATGGCAATTCATGGTGACGGGAAACAAGACCGAACGGGAAGCTACCGATCCGGCCTTTGTCCGTTCCCAGTTACGCGAGTTTGTCGATCTGGACACCATTGAGATTATTCGTATCGCGTACTACAAGTTCCACGCGTTGTGGGCGCGCACATGGCACAACGGCCGCGTGGTGCTGGCCGGCGATGCGGCTCACCAAATGCCGCCGTTTCTGGGGCAGGGCATGTGTTCCGGCATCCGGGATGCGGACAGCCTCAGTTGGCGGCTAAGTCTGATTCTGAACGGCTTGGCAGGAACCGATCTGCTCGACGACTACGAAGCCGAGCGCAGCGCTCACGTACAGCACATTATCAAAGGCGCGATGTTTCTGGGCCGTGTGATTCAGACGCGCCAGCGACCAGTCGCATTTTTACGCAACCTCTTCTTATTCAGGCTCGCCGACATGGTCCCGGCCTACGCGCGATTCATCATGTACATCACTAATCGCAAGCGCCCGCTCGAACGTGGTTGGCTCGGCAAGAATTGCCCGAAGCTCGCCGGAACGCTGAGCCTGCAGCCGACGGTTGCCACTTCGGCTGGTGACAAAGTTCCACTCGATTCGCTCCAGGGCCAAGGTTTCGCGATCATCGTCCGCGCTGCGGCTGCGCAGTTCATTGAGGACAGGCTGCCGAGCCTGGGCGATTGCCTCTCCGTGCGGCTGATCCCCTTCGCCGATCAACCCCATGGCAGGACCGTCGGCGACGTCGAACGCCGGCTGATCAAACAGTTTGACGACAACGCGATCGACTTCCTGGTCGTTCGTCCGGATCACTACATCTTCGATGGTGGCAAGGTGAGGGATTTCGCGGCGGTCGCGGGCCAAATCACCAGCCGATTCCAGGCAGTAGAACAGGCGGTGCACGCATGATTGAGACTCCTGTACTTATCTCTGGTGGAGGGCCGGTCGGGTTGACGCTGGCCATTGCTCTCAGCCGTTTGGGCATCCGGTCGGTGGTGGTGAATGACCGCCTGAACACTACAACCCATCCGAAACTTGACGTGGTCAACTGCCGCTCGATGGAGATCTATCGTCAATTGGGTCTCGCCGAAACCATCAGGGCAAACGGAAATCCGCTTGACGCCAACCAGTTCTCCGCCTTCGCAGCCAGCGCCAGCGGGCCCTTCTATGCGGTGATGTCAGGACGCCACCTGATCTATCAGCCGGTCGCCAAGGCTCGCGAACTGATCTCGAAAACCGTCGACGGAAGCCTGCCGCTCGAATCGATGCAGCGCATTTCGCAGATGTACCTGGAGCCGGTGCTGCTGGATGCGGCCAAGGCCGATCCCAGGATCGACCTGCGTTTCGGATTCCGCCTCTACGGTTTCGAGCAGGATGCGGAGGGCGTTACCGCACGTGCCCAGCACATTCAAAACGAGGATGCCTTTCAGGTCCGCTCCCAGTATCTAATTGGTTGCGATGGGCCGGGCAGCACAGTGCGGAACTTCCTCAACATCGACTACGACGGCACGCGGGACCTGATCGGCGAACTTTTTATCATCCATTTCCGCTCCCGCGACATCGCACAACTCTTTCCGAATCGGCAGCCGTACTGGCATACGTGGCTTCGGCGCCCCGGATTTTTCGGACTGTTGGTCTCGCCGGATGCCGGCCGGGACGATTTTGTCCTGCATCGCGGGTTTACGCCGCGCCCCGGAGAACCGCTTGAGAAGATCATCGACGAGGCTCTCGGCTGCGCGCTGAAATATGAAATCGTGCAGAGCGGGCCTTGGCGCCCGCAGTTTCTGGTGGCCAACAGTCTGGGGCGCGGGCGCGTGCTGATTGCGGGCGACGCGACACATCTGTACATGCCCACCGGCGGCCTGGGCATGAATACGGGAATCAGCGAAGCGCACAACCTGGCCTGGAAACTTGCCGCATGTTTGAAGGGATGGGGCGGCGCGGCCCTCATCGAGAGCTACGAAGCCGAGCGCTTGCCCGTGGCGCGCCGGAATCGCGAGCACGTGAAAAAGTGCGCGTCTGCCGTATTCGAATCCCAATTTCACTGCGCTCCCTACGCGCTCGCCGAGTCTGAAGCCGGCGTCAAGGCTCGCGCTGTGCTGGCAAACGGATTTGAAGCCAAGGTCAGCCGCTTGTATGAATCTCTGGGCATTGAGATCGGCTACAGGTATACAGGTTCACCGGTGATCTGTCCCGATGGCGAAGCCGCACCTCCCTACGAGGAGATCCGCTATCTGCCCACAACCACGCCAGGCGCGCGGCTCCCCAGCGTCTTCCGCGATAACGGCACGGCGCTGTTCGATCAACTGTCTGAGGAAGGCTTTACGTTGCTCGCGCTGGGAGCAAGCGTGGAGGAAGCAGCCCCGATGGAGGCTGCCGCGCGAGCCGCGGCGTTGCCTCTGACCGTGGTTCCGGTTGACGAGCCCCACATTCGCGAAGTGTACGGCCGTCGTCTTGTTCTGGTAAGGCCCGATCAGCACGTTTGCTGGCGGGGAGATCGCGTTCCGGCCGACTCTGCCAGGGTGATTGACGTCGTTCGTGGCGCAAGCAATGGGAAAGTACTGGATGAGGTGTGCATTCGATGAAAACAATCCACAACCTGAAGCTCCGGTTTCTCTTACTCGCCTCGATGCCCTTGCTGCGGCGCGCCGAGCGCAAGTCCAGACGGTTTCAGCAAATGTTGCGGGACCAGCCGTTTGTGCTCCAGATCCAGAGCCGGGACGGGGCGGCCGGTTATTTCGAACTCAAGGAAGGACGCCTGCAACTGCGCTTCGGAAGGCATCCGCGCCCTAGTTTCTCGCAAACCTGGGCGACCAGCAAAGATGCGGTGCGGGTCATGATGAGCCACGATGAATCGGACTTGATGCGGGCACTCGAAGATGGCAGCTGCGAATTTGATGGCAGCTTTCTGGTAGCCATGTGGTTCAACGAAGCGATGAAAGTCGCACGAAGCTTATAACCAGGGCTGATGGAAGTGGCCGGCTGGTCAAATATCAAGGGAAGGACTTCTGGTGGCGGAGGACGGGATCGAACCGTCGACCTTGGGGTTATGAATTCTACAAACAGCGTAATATCAACGACTTACGCGGAACGGCTGGCAGCCTAAAGTAGCGTAAAGTATTGAAAAGCAATGATGGGTAATTGGTATTGTGGGCAGAATGTGGGGTTGAATACGGCCGATTCACTGCCTCCACTTGTACCGAAAGGTCACCGAATTATTGCCGAATGGTCGCCCGACTCCGCAACGAGCGCATCGCGGTTGAAAGAGCAGTTCACGCAAATATAAGCGTGGCAGATCGTGCATTGGATCATGTCTTCTCTGTCGTGGGTTTCCGGCGAGCGGTAAGCCCGTCTCATTGGCTCAGGACTTGAAGCGTTCCCCAATGGCGCCAGCGAGGATGAGAGCCAAGGCCCAGCCGAGCAGGATAAGCGTCCATCGAAGGATCGCAAGCCAATGATAATTCAGGCCGGGGAGCCAGCGGGTCCACGCCAGGCGGGGTTGTTTGGGAAACCAGCTTGCCGGCTTCGCCTGAGGATTGGGTCCCCACGCGTCGTCCTGGCCGAGTTTCACCACAGGAAGGACATTTTCCAGAGCATACATCGCAGAATTGAACGGCGTGTATTGGTCAGAAAGTGGCTTGGACCCTATGAATTCATCGTGAGCGTCTTTGTCCTTGGGGGACATTGCTTTCATGCGTCGTGCGCGCCAGAAGATCACGAGGCCAAAGAGCCAGAGCAAGAAGATGGGAAACAGAATCCGCAACGGCTGTTCTTCGAGCCGGTCGAAGATAAAGGTCGCGGGGCGGAAGAGCAGAAAGGTCGAGCGAGCCTGCTGGCGCCGGAACTCATATATAACCCGCTTGGCACCGTCGGAATCGCCGCGCGCCTCCAGGATCTTGGCGACCTGCAACCACGGCTGTGGCTTGTCTAGATCTGCCTGCGGTTGCTGTTTCAGCTAGTCGATGCGCTCTTCTGCAGGCGTCTTCCGGGTAGATTGATCGCCCGATACCAAATCTTGAAACACAAATCCATCCAAATGCAAATGCGATCCGGGGGGCCAGCTGGCACGTTGGTCCAAGAGTCTTCGGAAGCGTGAATTCGAGAGATCGAGGTTGGCAAGGTTCCCCTGCTGGATTCCCGTCAAAATCAAATCGCCGCCAGCCTGCGTTCCTTTGAATTCTAGATTGCCGATCCTCGAGTACGAGCAGTCAATATCGCTGCCGATTCTCGCCCCGTTGAATCTGACTGTCGTGGAGGAGGAAAACTTGTTACGGAGAAAGACGGAGTCCCCTATTCTGGCGCCGTCCGCGTATAGGTTGGTGCATTGGGCGGTCAGAACTGCGCCCGAGCATTCAAGGTTTTCATCGATCTGGGCATCTCGAAGGCTGATTGTGCCGGCAGAGCAGAATCCGTCCACAAGGTAGACGGTACCCGCAATTCTGGCTCCATCTGCGTACAGGGTGTCTCCCTGGGACTTGAGATCTGCGGCGGAGCAGTTGAGGTCGCCGCCGACCTGCGCCCCCAAGAGGCGGATCGTGTCTGAGGAGGAGAATCTCCTGCTCTCGCCCCCCGGGGAAATACCTTGTGATCAGAAAGATACCCCGGGTGATTTCCGCTCTGTCTGCCAGAAGTGCGTCGGGTTCTCCCGCGAGAGTGGCGCCGGAGCAGTTGAGGGCACCTCCGATCCGGGCTTCTTGAAGGCTAATTGTGCCAGCAGAGGAGAATCGGTCCACAAGGTAGACCGTGCCGGTAATGCTGGCTCCGTCAGCGTATAAGGTCGTCTTACTTGAGGTGAGGGTCGCATCTCGTCAACGACTGGCTCCTGCTTGTATGCCCCGCCCCTAACACATCACAATGCGCCGCGCCCCCGCCTTCACGGCGAGCGCGGACAAAAACTGACATCGACCATAGAAAATCAACGCACAGACCACGCGCGACCGCAGGCCCTGGACTGAAAGAACTTAGACGATCACTGCAACTTGATCTTGCCTGCGATCTCTTTGGTGGATTTTCGCGATACGTCTGCCAGTTCGGCATAGCGTGACCAGTTGGCCACAGTCCTTTTTACCTTTGCCAGAATCTCCGGCGCGTTTTTTATCCCATGCTGTTTGCCCAGTGCCTGAAGTTGGGCTAAGCCGGGATTCTTACCCTCGCCCATGACGAGCATGCTTTGCTCTCCGCCCGGACCATAGGAAAAGACCAGGTCGTAGGCGGGCGCGAAAATCCATTCGTTTCTCGGGTTAAGAAGGAACGAGAAATTCTTCACGTGATCGTCGCGATTATGAGCAAGGACGTTGAAGCAGGCCAGCGCGTAGGCCCTTTCGGCATCCTGAATATTCCTGGTCAACGCCAGGGTTACGCGCAGAACCATGTCGTAGTCGAGGCTGGGACTGCGATGATCGGCATGTATCAGGCCGCCAAGGCTGTGCATATGAATGCGGGCATCGCCGTCCCGATCGAAGCGTTTCGTGCCGAAGTATTTGTTCTTTCTCGTGCAGAAAAGATGGGTTTCAGGCATCTCCACGCCTGCATCCTTTGCCATCAGGCTATAGGCATATTCGATAGCTCCCACGTCCCGCGCGTCCTGGGAAGATGGAAACTTGATCATCCAGTGCGCGAAGCCTGGTTGCAATTCCTGCTGGCCGTGAATGATCCCTTCCTTGTCGGCGCTCACTTGCGCCACGATCTTTGGCCGGGCACCCGAAGAGGAACCATTGAGCCGCAGCAACTCCTCGAATACCTCTTCGTTTTCTCCGGCCAACACGGCGGCTGATTCTTCAGCGAGTTTGTCGAGCGCCAGCGGAGCATCATTGGTGTTTTCGAGACCCAGGTCAGGCTCATAACTAAGCGCACCCATGCCGTGCCGCCCCACATAAGCCAGCCGATCGAGCGGATTCAGTTGGCCGCGATGGATCCCATGTTTTTCCACCGTGCGGTCGAGCAGAAGGCGGCCCCATCCGTCCGGCAGGCTGTCATTGAGCACACCAAACAGGCCGTCGAAGATCATAGTGTCGGCAATGGATACGCCAGGCCTGAGGGGAAGTTTGATCGGCGAAATCTCGATGTCTGAAGCGATGAATGCAGCGTCATACTCGAAAAGGACCTGCCTATCCTTGAACGCGAGGCGCCCAACCTTGCGACGTTGGTTTCGCGCTTCCAGATAGACGGTCAGCAACTCTGTCGGGCTATACGCCACGGCTGCGTCCTGTTCTGCCCGTCGCTCTTCGCCGCAACGCCGGCGTGGCCAGCAGGGCATCGAGCGACTGTGCGGCTGGGATCGGTCGGCTTTCTGCGGCCAGCTTGTCGAAATCGTCAAGGCACTCCAGCACCAACGCTAGATTCAGAAGTGAATCCAGCGCGATCAATCCTTCGCGCTCAAATCGCTTCAGCGAACTCCAGGTCACGCCCGAGCGAGCCGCCAGTTCTCTCTGTGTCAGGTTCATGGCAAGACGCCGGGCCTTGAATCGCCCTGCAATCCCTTTCTCTACATCACGCACTGTCCTGAGATAAATAGGCAATATATTACCTCTCAAAGCCCATTATATAACGCAATGGTCAACATATTAACCATAAATCTAAAGACAATCTCTGCGTACCGGAATAGCGGCTCGTGTCACCAATTGGATCGAAGTACTACGCTGGAGTCATAGAGAATACGCCGACGGCTGAAGCCGAGATCGTTCAGGTCCGAATGCTGACCGTGTGCAATTGTGAGAGATTATGCTGGCGTTTGATCACTTACTTGATGCAGTTTTTTAGGGCCAACTTCTCACCGCCAAAGGGACTCAGCGGGCCATGCCGTTTGCTATCCAGTTCTACTATCCATGGTGTCAAAATCTGCAAAAATGTGACAAATCTGCTCTCTGATGTTCGCGAATGGCATCTCTTATAATGCGTTGATTTTAAGTGATTTATTGGGAGAACATGCGAAAATAGCAAAAACTGCCAAAAGGGTTCCGAAGAAGCTGACGTTCTGCCACTGAACTACTCCCTCCCTTTAAAATCAACCATTTACAGTGAGCAAATTCACTTACTAACCAGATTGGCAGAATTGCCACACCCAAACCATGCCAACTTAGGAGTCGCTGAGCAACCCTCAGGAATTCCGGCGGATGTAAGCATGGATAGTAAGAACACCTCCAAAGCCAACCGGAAAAAGTATATCAAGGTTCAGGGGAAATGGCGTTTCGTACCTGTGCTGAAGCAGAGCGGTGTTCCTTGCCCCGGCACTGCAGTAATCGACGGAGAACCAGTCCGCTCCACCACCGGGATGTTCTACCTCGAGTATTACGAAGACGGCCGCCGAATCCAGCGGCCGGTCGGTACTGCCCCGCGGGAAGCCAAAGATGCGTGGTACCGGCAATCGAATCCCGAGCGAGAATCGGAGCCAAGCCTCGGGGCAGAAAATCTCCGACCGGATTTAATCACGGTTGCTGTTGCGTTTCAACGCTATCTCGAAGAGGTCAAAGCGACAAAAGAGCCGGCAACGTTCAATGCATACCGAGCGGATTTGACCTGGGTCGAACGGAGGCTCGGTCGGATGCTGGTATCTCAGGTGACACGCCACGAAATACTACGCCTGATGGGTAAGGGGCGCGACGAGGAACTGGATACAAAGACAGTGAATCGAAAACTGATCGTGGCCCTGATGGCGCTTCGAAACGCCGGCGCCCAGATTGTGATGAAAAAAGGGGATTGGCCGAAAATCACCGAGCCGACGGTTGAAAGACGCAGGGTGATGGTCCGTTGATCTTCCCTACACCGCCTCATCCCAAGCGGCCGGGCTATGGAGGAAACAAACCGGACGCCCATCATCTGGAACTCTGCAACATGTCGCGTGGCGAGCCAAATTGAACTGCCAGCGTTGCACAGCAAAAAAGGGCAGTGCGCGAACGGACCGCACTGTGAACACTGGACGCTGCACAAGTGGAAGCACACTTTCGCAACCAATGCACTTCGATCCGAAGTGGATGTGAAGACATTGCAGGTCATGCTCGGTCACATGAATCTCTCAACTACGGAGAAATACCTGAAATCGCTGCCCGCGCCAGGGCTGCGCAGCAAGATCGAGAAGTCGATGATGGCCGCAATCTTGAAAGGGAAGTAGAAAAGGGCCAGCTTCGGCCAGCCCACTTCTCACGCTGCCATTGTGAGTTGACGCGCTGCAACAGCGAGTTCCGGCTGCTTCTTGATGAGCCACATCTCAAGCGCCTATGGGTCGAAGCAAAGCGAGCCGGCAAGCCACATGTGCGGGATCTGATCGCGACGCGCCATGCGATAGATCGTGTACTTTGACTTGTTTACGATCTCCGGTTTGATTTTAGGCTGACATCGGTAGCGACGACTTCCTCTCCAGCACAACCTTGACTACCTTGCAGTTGGCCTTGCGTTTGTTCCCCGAATCTGCGGAGTAGAATTGCCGTGATATGTCGGAATCGATCAATCGGCGATCGGAAGAGATTGTCAAGTTTCTCCTCAAGTCTGAGACCGCCTCCTTCGAGGAGATTCAGGCCGTCGCCGGCGCTTCTGCACCCAGCATCCGTCGCGATCTTGCGCGGCTCGAGAACCGCGGGTTGATTCGCCGTACTCATGGCGGGGCTGAACTCGCCGCGCCGCTTCTTTACGAGCCGTACCGCTACGACAGCTCTTTCATTGCGCGCGAGCAGCGTCACGCCGCCGAGAAGCGCCGCATTGGTTTGGCTGCCGCAGAAATGATTCAGGAAGGCGAAACCGTCGGCCTGTCTGCGGGTACCACAACAACCCACATTGGTCGCAGCCTTCGTCACCGCGAAAAAATCCAGGTCGTCACCAATGCCCTCAATATCGGCATGGAACTCTGCAATCGCACTTCGATCCGCACATATTTAACCGGCGGCGTCATGCTTTGGGCGTGGTCTTTTGCGCTCTCAGGCAATGCCGCGCTCAATTTTCTCGACAGCGTTTATATGGACAAGTTTTTTTTGAGCGTTACCGGGCTCGATGCCGAACGCGGCGCCACTTCTCTTGAGGCCGATGAGGCGCTTGTCTACCGCAAGATCGTCAAGCAAAGCAAACAGGTGATCGTGGTTGCCGATTCCAGCAAAATCGGCAAAGTGAGTCCGGCGATCGTTTGCCCCATCAACGAGATTCAGGTACTCATCACCGACACTAACGCCACTTCCGAAGCCATCGCGCCTTTTGAGCACCAGGGAACGCGCGTCATCAAAGTCTGACCGGTCGCTCTCTCCGCTTCTTCATGAAACCCATTTAATGCCGCTCCGCCGCCTGCGCTTGCATCTGGTCATACTCGCTGCGTAGCAATCTCACAGCTTCGCGTATATCGGCTTCGAGGCGCGCTGCATCCACTCCTGTGCCCCCGGAGCCATTCGAGTTCATCAATGAGCCGTGCAGCGAGAATGTGCCCGAACGCCGCACCACTTCAGTCAGTGACGCCAAACGCAATCCGCCCCCGGCGATAATCTGGATACGCCCATCTGCCTGCTGCATCAGCCTCGCGATCCGCTCGGCTCCCAGCAGTACTTCGGGTGCGCCTCCTGAAGTAAGAAGACTGGTGGCCCCGGTTTCGATTACTTGCTCCAGCGCATCGCTCAGATCGGGAGTCTCATCGAACGCCCGGTGGAAGGTCGTTCCCATTGGCTGCGCATACTCCACCAGAGCGGCCGTTCGCTTCACATCCACGCGGCCGTCGGCCTGTAACACTCCAAGCGCGACTCCGCTGGCTCCAGAAGACTTTGCGTCGTCGATTTGCCGACGCATCAGCTCATATTCCTGGCAAGAGAAAACGAAATCCCCGGCGCGCGAACGTATCAACGCATAAACTGGAATCGAAACCGCCCTCACGCATGCAGCCATCAACTCCCTCGAGGGAGTGGTTCCTCCCAAGGTGAGTTGTGAGCATAATTCGATCCTGTCCGCGCCGCCTGAATCGGCAGCACACGCTGCCTCAACGCTTTCTGCGCAAAACTCAAAAAGGAACAACGCCATAAAAAGACTCGCTTGCAATCCCTTGACGTATGTTTTCAAGTTCGGGGCAGTGGCCGGTGAGAAGCGTCTCTGCTCCACCTGGAGTCAACTGAATTGTGATCAGTTTGCCAATACGACAAACAACAAATATCCGAGTTCAAGTGCCGGAACTCAACTATCCAGCAGCCTCTCGGGCCAAGTTGGAATTCAATTTCGAGCGATTGTAGCACATTCACGGCATTTTGGAACACGTCTATGATCAGTTTACTTAATTGTGATCATTGCAGCCCGACCAGTGGAGTAAGACCGGTGTCGAGCCACAGTAAGCAATGATTGCGGGCCTCAAGGATTCAGCCGCTACTTGGCAGCTGGCGGCGCCATCTTCTCCAGTTGAGCCACCTGTTGCTTCACCAGGTCCGCGTTGGGTCCGGGCGGCATGTAGGTCAGACAGTGGCGCAAGTGGTCCAGAGCGGCTTGGTATTCGCCCTGGCCTGCCAACATGACAGCGAGAAGCTGTTCGGTGTTGGGAGCAAGATGGTTCGGGTCCATGCTCAGAGATGTCTCCGCGGCAGTTTGAGCAACGGACACGTGACCCAGGTTGTAGTTTCCGACAGCGTCGAAATACCAGATCTGGGGCGTGCCCGCGGGCACAAGTTGCAGTGCATGGTTGGTTGCATCCAACACATCCTGCCACTTCTTCTGGACTGCGCATATCGCCGCAATGTGCTCGTACGGCGGAGTGTATTTCGGATCGGCCGCTGTGGCCTTCCGATACGCGTTCAAGGCATCGTCCGGCTTATCCGTCTCCTCAAGTCTGCCCAGCTGGTACCAGGCTTCAGCAAACTGCGGGTAGATATTGACAGCTTTCTGCAGGTGTTTCCGCGCGCTGTCCATGTGATTCCCGATCTCGTCGGAGTGGGCTTTATCGAATTCCTTTATGGCGTCGGACGGGGCCGATGCGGTGGTGGGGCTGATCGAGGATCCGGCGGCCGCTTCGTTCTGGTGCAGATGGATTGTTCCAATATCGGGTGAATCGGTGACGTCGCGATTGGCAATTGTCACTGGCGCCGAGTCAAAGCCATCCAGAACTGCATTCACCTTGCAACCGACCAGCTGAGCCGCAGTCACGCGTCCCAGATCGGTCTTGGTCTTAACAATCTCGCTATCCGGCAGCTTGGCATCGACCATGATGCCAAAACCTCCTTTTGCATCCGTTACCGTGTTGTAGAGTGTCTTCCCGTCACATACCACCGCAACCGGAACTGGATTCCAGGGCAGACCGGAGCCGTCTACGACCACTTTCCCGAAATACTGCATGCTCCCGTGCTGTTGATTGACCAGTTGGCTGAAATTGGCGGTGTTGCCAACCCCGCTGATTTCCGATGGGTCACGATTGGCGGGCGCTCCGGCTGATGGAGCTTGAGCATTCGCCAACGGGAAACTCGCAACGGTCAAAATTCCGGCGATAAACAGATTGATCTTCATAACCCCTCACGGTACGGAACAAATTATACGCACACCCCGCCCGGTTGAAACATTACGGACCGCGCGGTCGAACGCCCGCTGGATTCTCAGCAACGGCTATCTCTTCGATTTGACGGGATTCCGGCATTCAAGTTGAGAACTGTGCAGCACTATCCGCAAATCCTCACTGCGTGAGTGGGGGAGCGGGCCCATTCGCCGTGGATGGTTTCGTTCCCTCTGCCGGATCGCGCGAGCCAGAGTCAACCTGAGGTGCCTGACTGCCTTGCTGGCTTTCTTCCGCTTTCTTCAATCCGTTAAAGATTTCCCGTTCCTGCTGGGCTTTGTCGGGCAGTTTTGCGCGAGCATAGGCCTTGGCGAGATTGAAGTGAATTTCAGGACTGGCGGGGCTGAGCCTGGCGGCAATTTCGAGTTCGCGAATCGCCGACGTTGGATCGCCCGATTCAAGAGAGCCCCGCCCCAGCAGGTAGTGAGCGTCTACGGAGTTGGGAGCGAGTTGAAGGGCTTTTTGCGCCCAGGTGATTGCAGCGGCTGAGTCGCGTTGACGCAGTGCGATTGAGGCCAGGCGGACGCAAGGCAATTCGCTCGTAGGAGAGATTTGCATCTCTGCCTGCATTTGCTCTGCGGCCTGGTCGAACTGAGACAACGCGATCAAAGCGGTTCCATATGCGTAGTGAATGTAGGGTGTTGCCGGATACTGCTGGAGCAAAAGCTTGAGTTGCGGGAAGGCCTTGTCGTACTGGCTCTGAAGCAGAAGCGATTCGATGCTGCCCGCAGCGGCGACGAGTTCTTTATCGGATGGGCTCACCGCGTCTGGAAACTCGGTTCTTCGCAACAGTACCAGTCCCAGCGCGAAATCCACCTTTTGAGCCAGAGGCCCTGAAGCATCAGTGGCCGAAGACAGGATGATGGCAGCTTGTTCAAAGCGGCCTGCATGCGTGAGCAGAATGCCGAAAGTGTATTTGCCGAGGGCCAGGGACTCGGAACTAGCAGCCAACCCAAGCCGTGAGCCGCGGTCAAGGTGAATGAGCGCGTTGTCGTAATCCTTCATTGCGAATTCTGAAAGTCCCAGGAGAGCCCAGCCCGTACCGCTCTCCGGGACCGTGGCCAGCCACGCTTTCAAATCGATAATCGCGTCAGGGTACTCGCCGGCGGCATATTCCGTCATGGCGCGGCTCCAGCGCTGCTCATCTGGCTTCGGAGCGGCTTGAGCCTTTATCACTGGATTGGCATACAGCAGGATCATGCGTTGCTCGGGCGCTGGACTGTCCGCCCTTTTTGTTGCAGCAACCGCGGACTCGGCGGCAGCCTGTCGCTCGTTGCCCGCCGATAGCCAGGCTTGAGCGAGTAGCAAATGCGCGTCTTGATTGTCCGGCGAAATCCTGACGGCCTCTTGAGCCGCCTTCAGCGCTTCTGTCGTCTTTCCCAATTTCAGATCGAGACGGCTGAGTTCGATCCATGGCGCGGAACTGGCCGGGGAAATCCTGGTCTCCTCCACGATCTGCTCCTGTGCTTCTTTCACTTTTCCGTTCTCCGCCAGAGACAGTCCGAATGCGTAGTGTAGATAGGGCAGTTCGGGATTATTACGGAGCAAATTGGCGAGGCCGGCCTGTTGCCCCGCTCCGGCAGCCTGGGCCTCTCCAACTGCCTGCACCAGCGCCTCACGAGACGGGTCAAGCTGGCTGGGAAACAGCGGTACGCGCAGTGTTGAAAGCCCAAGTGCAATCTTTGCCTGCGGCGATGTCATGTCTGCCCCGAATGTCTGCAGCAACAGATTTGATGCAGGTTCAAATTGCGAAGTGCGAATCCAGAGAATCCCGAGATGATAGCTGGAGACCCGCGCAATATCGTCATCGTTGATGCCAAGAGACTGTGCCTTCCCCAGGTGGGTGAGGGCATCGTCGTAGTCAGCTGTTTCGAACTCTGACAAGCCGAGAAGACTCCACGCGATGCCCAGTCCTGGCGCAAAGTCAACAACCTTATGAAACGTGACAATCGCCTCCGCAAACCGATCGCTTCCATACTCCAGCATGCCCAGGTTCCACATTCCCTCTTTCCAGTCGGGATGCTGCTCGAGGGCGTACCCATAATCGCGTATGGCGTCTTCGGTTTTACCGGCTTGCTCTTCATCGAGCGCCTGCTGCTCGAGTGGATCGATAGCAGCCTTGGGGTTTGCCCCATTCTGTTCGGATGGCGACGCCTGCCCCGATACCTGTTCAACCGGCGCCAAAAAAACCATTGCCGCGGCCAAACAGATTGTTCGAAATACCGAATTCGGCATAGACTATATCCGCTAACAAGTATACTTTGGCCCGGTTTTACAAGGTCGAAGTCGGGCGCTCTCCTCTGCCGGGTTGTCAATTCGCTTAATCAACGTCAGCAGGTTAGAAATGATACGTAAGCAGGCCTTCCCGCCACCGCGCTATCGTGCCTTCCTTGGCAAATCTTACGAGTGCGGGCTTCTTTGGCTCGCGCTCCTGATAGTTGCGCCTTGCTGCGCGCAGATTCGTGGCACTTCGCCGAGCCTGCCTACGCTTCCCAGTGGCGCGCCTGTTGGCAGCAGGCAAGACCCCGACCTTCCCAACAGCGATTCCGCCGAAGAAGAGCGGCAACTGCGCGCCGCCATCGCCGAACGGCAAAAACGCGTTGCCAAAGACGCCAGCAAGATCCTAAAGCTGAGCAACGAGTTGAATGCTGAGGTCGCACGCGAAAATCCTGTTTCGCTGAGTCCAGCCCAGCTTCGTATGGTGGCCGAGATTGAGAAACTCGCACGCGATCTGAAAGAAAATTTGGTTGGCGCTCCGCCGTCATCTGCCGGGACGCAACCTTGGCTCGATCCACGCCAGCGCTGAGAGATTGACTTTGTTCTCGTGGGGAAACTGCGCACGGGGCGAGTTGTCGTGTGTTTTCAAACGGCCGCAATTGCTAAACTGAAGGCCGCAAGTAGAAGAAGCGGGCTAGTTAAAGAATGGCAAAACGAGAATCAGTGGTTTCCCGTGCGGCCAGGTACGAATGGTGACGATCCATGCTGCATAGAGTCACTACCTCCCGATCAATGAATTCAGGTAAGATAACGGCTTTGCGAGGCGCACGCCGATCAGGATGAGAACTTTCAAGGCAAATCTCTCGCGTCGCAGGCTGCTGCGCAATCTGGGCCTCGCAGCCGTGGCCAGTCCCGTGTGCGGGTCGCTGTTGGGTCAAGCCGCTCAGGCAACACCATACACATTCGAAGAAGTTCCGCCATCGAAAAGCGGCATTCGCTGGGTTCACTCAGCGGGCCGATCAGCTCAAAAGTATCTGCCCGAAAGCAGCGGCGCAGGCTGTGCTTTCCTCGACTTCGATAACGACGGCTGGATGGACATCTATCTTGTCAACAGCGGCAAGGCAAACTTCTTCAATCCTCCCACGCCCTTGCAAAACGCGCTTTATCGCAACAATCGCGACGGCACTTTTACTGAAGTAACAGCAAAAGCCGGTTTGGCTGGCGGCGGATACGGCATGGGCGTAGCGGCAGGAGACTACAACGGCGACGGCTTTCCCGATCTCTACATCACACAGTGCGGGCAGAATATTCTCTACCGCAACAACGGCGACGGCACATTCACTGATGTGACCGCGCAGGCAGGCGTCGCGGCCGGCGGCTGGAGCTCAAGCGCCGTCTGGTTTGACTATGACAACGATGGCCGGCTTGACCTGTTCGTCTGCCAGTTTGCTGAATTCGACCTGCTGCACGGGTGCGCCAAAGACTCCGCAGGCGTGCGGCACTACTGCATTCCCAAAATATTCAACCCCATGCCGAGCTGGCTGTTTCACAACAACGGCGATGGCACATTTACCGACGTAAGCAAATCTGCGGGGATCGCACAACATCTGGGCAAGGCATGGAGCGTTGTAGCCACTGATGTGAACAACGACGGATGGATGGACCTGTTTGTCTCCAATGACACTGTGCCTAACTTTCTGTACTTTAACCGCGGAGGAAGGTTTGAGGAGAACGGTCTGCGGGCCGAGGTGGCCTATAGCAGCAACGGGTGGGCTCGCTCCGGCATGGGGGTTGATTCGGCTGACTTCAATCAGGACGGCTGGATGGACTTGTTTGTTGCCAACATCGACGAGGAATTCTTCTCTCTCTACCAGAACAACGGCGATGAAACTTTTGACGACGTCTCGATTCCGGCTGGGATCGGCATGTCGACCAAATGGATGAGCGGCTGGGGTTTAAAGTTTCTCGACTATGACAACGACGGGAATCTTGATTTGATAGCGGCCAGCGGCTTCCCTGACGATTTGTTCGACGAGGCATCTTCTGCCATTCAGTGGCGCCAGCCTTTGCTGCTTTTTCACAACGATGGGAACAAGTTTCACGACGTGAGCAACGGCAGCGGCGCGGTGTTCACCAAGAAGTTCCCCGCTCGCGGCCTTGCCATCGGAGACTTCGCCAATGACGGCGGAGTCAGCGTGCTCATCAACAACAACAACGAAGCTCCTTTGCTGTTGCGTAACAACGTGGGAAGACTCAACAACTGGCTGGGCGTGAAGTTGGTCGGGAGCAAGTCAAACCGAGACGCCGTTGGAGCTCGCATTACTTATCAGGCAGGAGATTTGAAGCGCACGCGAACCAAGGTCGGCGGCGGAAGCTTTTTGTCTTCACATGATCCGAGAGTGGTACTGGGCATTGGCCGCCGAACAAAGATTGACAGCCTTGAAGTCACGTGGCCCCAGCCCAGCAGCAAGGTTGAGCGTTTTACTGACCTGCCGCTGAATCGCTACATCACCATTGTTGAGGGCGCGGGCAAGTGGAGCTAGGGCCTTCTCAAGGAAGGGCCTAGTTGCTACTCGGGAAATGGCTCGCCCGCATGAACGACGCGGATGCGATGGTCAGTGAAGTTGGCGTGCATCTCAGGCACGTAGACCTTCTGCATATGGCAGCTCGTGCACTTGGCTTTAGCTACGGGGCAGGCCGCGCCGGGATGATCTTTCACCGGCTTCTCTGCTGCATTCGTAACGTGGCAACTCCGGCAAACTGGGTCGTAGTCTGCAGCGTCGGTTTGCAGTTGCCGATGAGGATCGTGACATGCAGTGCAGGTGAGGCGGTCATCTCCTGTTCCCCAGCACTTGCTGGTGACCAGCCGGTAAGGAGCAGACTTGGCGGTTGAAACGCCCGTGACTCCTGAGAGTTTTACATCCCACCACGAGCTGTGACACGCGCCGCAAAAGTCCACAGCATCTGAAGCTAGCAGATCTCCAGGGTTGAAAATTGCGGATTTGCCGGCTGCGGAAGTACTGGCCGAGCGATTGCTCATGAATTTTACGTGGCTCGCGCCAGGGCCATGACAGGCTTCGCAACTTACGCCGGGAATCATGCGCTGTTCATCGAATTTCCCGGCAATATTTGCGGCAGTGGCATGGCAGCCGAAGCAGCGACGGACTTCATCCATGGGAACCTGCCGATACATTGCTTCCTCGATGCTGGATGCGGATGCAAGGGCGCGAGCCGGAGTGAAGTCAAGACCCTTGAGATTGGTAAAGTAGCTTGCCCTGGCCTCGTAAAACTTGCCGTCTTCCTGTTTGAACAGATAGGACTGTGCGACGCGACCGGTTCCAAATGCCCACATCAACGGGTACGTCAGGCGCTTGCCATCTCCAGCGATTGAAAACCGGCTCTGAGTCGCATTGGTATCGATTCGATATTCGAATCTGTTTGCAGAAAACGTCAAAGCAGGATGCGAATAAAGAATATCTGCTGTTGGAGCAAGCGCCATATTCATTGCCATAGGTGTTTGCTTTTGCGTTGCCGTCCTGATGGCATGGCAGCGCGCGCAGGCTTCTGCTCCAACAAACTCCGTGCGCGAGGGCTGATCCTGAGTGGGCCAGAAGCCAGGTTCGGCGAGATGGTCTTGAGTTGATAACTGCCCCATCGCCGTGCCGGCGGCCACTGCGATTATCGAACCGAGAAATAAACTGCGCAAAAATCTGCGACGCACATGCAGAAGTCGGGCCTGCTTCGTCGGCCATACAACTTGACATTCCGAGAAGGGGTCATGCATGAGCTTTTCTGGAGAATGGCCCTGCAGGTTCTGCATTCCTTCCTATCCTATCCGCTTCGGTGTGAATCTGAATGTCCTGGTCTGCAACCCACGCACGTTGTCTGCGATCCAAATTCGAGCCATTCCTGATTCCGATTGTGTGCTGCGGACGCTTCCAAAATCCTCAGCTTGAAACGCATCTTCCGGAGTGCCGTCTTCCCGGAGTGAATCCGCGAAGCCGATCGTCGGAATGGGCGAAAGCAAGGCGAACATCCGAAGGGTTTTTTGCGCAGTTCGAGCAAGAAATATTTTGAACCAACTCCGAACAGAATCCCAACCAAAAGTTGTAGATTAATCCCTTTATTAGCGCCAAAATGCAAAACCAGCAGAGTCTGAATTATGCGCAGATCGGGCCAAAACAATCACATGCGCGAAAGAATACGAAGAATTGTTGTTGACATCGTCGATTGATCACGTTACCATCCGCGCCAACTGAAACAAGCGTTCCAATTGTCTCTGAAATAGGAAAGACCGCTTCTCTCCGCCAGGATTCTCTAGCCGAAAGGGGTTTAATCCTGCGTAAGACAATGGGCAACCAAGCTGGCTCACAGTAGCAGTATCAGGAGACCAAGTAATGATGCGAACAGAAATGACACAGCCAGGAAGAAGTAGTACTCCAGCCCAATCGTGCCTGAGGGTACTTCTCATCATGTTGTTCATGCTGGCGACGGGTTCCGTCGTTTCGCATGCGCAAGCGTATTACGGATCGATTGTCGGCAACGTCACTGACCAGACGGGCGCCGCAGTCGTAGGAGCGAAAGTGACCGCCACCAGCGCGGCTACGAGTGTAAGCTTTACAACCACCACATCTCACATTGGCGCGTACTCAATCCCGCAGATGCCTTTGGGGAGCTATATCGTCCACATCAGCGCCTCGGGCTTCAAAGAATTCACGTCGACAGGCGTCGGAGTCCACGTATCCACCGACACTGAGTTAAATGCTGTACTTCAACCCGGTGCGGTCACCGAGAATGTGACCGTTCAAGCCGACACAGTTCAGGTTGAAACCACCTCAGCTGCAGCGGGCGAGGTCGTAGTCGGCACTCAGGTTCGCGAGTTGCCATTGAGCGGCGAGAATTTCGTCGGACTGACGCAGCTTTCACCGGGCGTCAGCGCTGCGCAAGGTGCAAACTTTGTGGGCAAGGGTTTGGACGGAGGCGTTAACTTCTCAGTAGATGGCAACCCTTACAACATGAACCTGTTCCTGGTCGACGGCGTGAACAACAACGACGTTGGCTCGGGCCGCACCATCCTGGTTTATCCGTCGGTAGACACCATCGCCGAATTCAAGATGATTCGCAACTCCTACGGTCCTGAGTACGGCCAGGCCGCCGGCGCCATCATCAGCATCACAACCAAAACCGGCCAGAACAAGTTTCACGGCGGCGTCTTCTATGCCGGCCGCAACGACGCTCTTGACGCGAACAACTGGTTTGCCGATAACGCCGGCCTGGGCAAGGCCAAGGAACGCCGCGACGATTACGGTTACAACATCAGCGGCCCGGTAATCAGGAACAAGGGCTTCTTCTGGTTTAACCAGGAGTGGAACAAGGAAATACAAGGCGTGCCATTCGTTGCATGCGTGCCGACGGCGGCCGAAGAATCCGGCGATTTCAGTGGATACGGAACGGCGACTGTAGATCAATGCGGCGCCAATATCCCCACCATCCCAGCGTATGCGCAAGCGTCAGGCAATCCGCTGAAGATCGCCAACCCCGATGCAGCCGGCCTGGACTATGCCAAATTCTATCCAGCCGGAACCACGACCACGAACGGCGGGAACAATTACTCAAACCTGATCAACAACCATCTCAACTGGATGGAGTGGAACGTCCGCGGAGACTACGACGTGACCAAGTCCAACCGGGCATCGTTCCGCTGGACCAATGAGCACTGGAACAATCCGGCGCCGAACGATGGCTCCCCGTTCTGGGGATCTGGTGGCTTCCCGACCGTTGACTCGAGCTGGAGCCAACCTTCAAGAAGCATCATGGCCAAGCTGAGCACAACCATCTCGCCCACCATGGTCAACGACGTGGAGTTCGGCTTCGGACAAAACCGCATCATCACCACGCTGAAAGGCACAAACGCCTCCGCCGTACTTGATTTGCAGACGGCATATCCGGCCACGTTCCCCGAGTCCATCAAGCAGAAGGGTGAATTCGGTGGTGCAGGCTGGGGAGGCCTGGTTCCTTACGGCTCCATCGGGGGATCTGCCTACAACTACTCCGGTAACAGTTCGATGTGGAACATTGCCCCCTACGGCAACCACGAAGATCTGTACACCATTCAGGACAACCTCTCGAAGGTGCATGGAAATCACCTGATCAAGACCGGCGTCTTCCTCAGCTTCAATGAGAAGGTCGAGGACAATGGCGACGGTGCTGACCGGCCCGGATTGCCTGAAGCGAACGGCGGAAACAACTGCCCTGCGCCGAATTGCTTCAACACCGGCAATCCCCTGGCAACCATTATGCTGCCAGGCACGGCAAGCCCAGGCGTACCTGCGCAGGTCTTCAGTGGCGTTGGCGAGAACAGCATCGATGGAGTAGCAGCCGTCGAATGGCGCGATATCGAGCCATATGTGGGCGATACCTGGAAGGTGACCCGCAGACTCACGGTCTCCTACGGATTCCGCTGGTCGCTTTACTTTGAGCCATATGCCAATGGGTCCGGAGGGAACACTAATTCGGCCTTCCAGTCGAGCGGCAATTACCCCAAGCAATGGGCCAACTGGGATTTATCAAAATGGAGTGCGAGCGAAGCAACGGCTAACCCCACTGACGCCTGCAACGGCATCGTGACGGTACCCGGCACGACGCCATGCGCGAATCAGGTCAAAACTCTCTCAGCCCTTGGAATCAACCTTGTACTATCCAACGGCACGCCGGGTTCAAACAAGAGCCTCATTCCGCAAAACAAGCATAGCATCGCTCCGCGCCTCGGCATTTCCTGGGATGTGTTCGGTAACGGCAGGACGGCACTTCGCGTCGGTGCCGGCCAGTTCTTCCAGCGTGAAGTAGTGGGTCTCGCCGAAGGCATGGCTCGCAATGCGCCTTTCGTCCTGGGCATCAGCAGCAACCGTTCCATGGATACTGTTGCGCCATTGACGGGTGCTTCGGTTTCTCCGAGCTACTCCAAGAGTACGGGAGGCCATATTCCCAACTCCTGGCAGTACAACATCTCGATCGAACAAGAGATTGCCCGCAATACGACGATCCAGGTTGGATACGTCGGCAATGCGGGAATTCATCTCACCGATTCGCGTGACACCAATCCAATTCCAGACAACAACTGGCTGCAGGCATCCTTCACATCAACAGGAGGCCCGCAGAATCAGTTTCGGCCTGCGTTTAACTTCGGAGAGATTCCGGCGTTTTCGCGCGGCGGCCAGGCCAACTACAACTCCCTGCAAGCGCTGTTCAAGGCGCAAACAGGTGCCTCCTCAACCTTCCAGGCAGCGTACACCTGGTCGCATTCGCTGGGCGACGTGGCTGAGGACGATTCGAGCGGCGGCCTCTCAGCGCAGGCAACCACCGATCAATACAATCCACGTCTTGACAAGGGCAACACTAACATCAACCGCCCCAACATCTTCGTGGCCAACGAGGTATATTACTTGCCGAAATTCGAAAAGCAGAATCACCTCGTGCAGAACGTGGTTGGAGGATGGGAGGCTAACAGCATCTTCACCATGGCAGAGGGAAGCTCGTTTACTGTTCTCTCGAATGGCGCCAGCGGAGCAGGGGGCAGCACGCTCACTGACCTGGTTGGAACCGGCTTGTACGTCAATCAGCGGCCCCTGGCATCCGGCAAAAGTTGCACTGCCGGAACCAGTGGACGCAACCGCTTGAACTACGCGGCATTCACTCTGGTTGGATATACGATCGGCACATTCCCGAGCAACTTGGCAGCGCGCGGCGTATGTACCGGATCGCCCAATACCAATCTGGATGGCCAGTTAGCCAAGAACTGGACAGTCGGCGAGTCACTGCGGGTCAAGTTCAGCATGGACTTCTTCGACCTGTTCAACCATCCGAACTTCAACAGCGGCAACTTGGAAAACACCGGCTTCGGCGCGAGCTCAAACGGAATCACCTGCTCAGGCGCAGGGCCTTGCAGTCCAACCAATAACGTGATCTCGGGGGCTGCCGGCACACCTACCGGTTTCGGCCAGGCAAGTTCCGAGAACCTGAACCAGGGACGTACTTTGCAGTACACGCTCAAGTTGACGTTCTGACGCGTACCGATTCGGTCTGGGGCAAACCCAGGAATGCGATGCCGGAGAAATCCGGCATCGCGTACCGAAATCAAGACGGACGACCAACGGTTCAGCAACTGCGAATGCGGCTTCAATTCAAACTCACAACCTGGAGGGCAGGGCTTGATATTTCAGAGCTCTGCCCTTTAGTCTTTTACCCCATGGAGCAAGGGCTTGCGATGAATGTTTTTCAAGGAGGATTTTCGCCGCCGCCTGAAAAAAGGCAAGCGCATTTCTTCTCATTCGCAATCGCAGTAGTCCTGCTACAAGGTTTTTCATTAACTCCTGGTCTTTTCGCCGCGCCTCTGGCCTCCACTCAAACAGCCACTCAGCCGCAAGACGAGCTTGACAAGAGATTGAGAGCGGCAACCGCGGCCCGCGATTCACATAACCAGGCCGCGGTCGAGGTGGCCAACGAGCGCCTGATCGCGCAGGCCCTTCGCGATTTGGGTCGCTTGCGATTGGTGGAGAAGGATTATCAGCAGGCGATTGATCGCTACAACGAATCGCTCCGCTATGAAGACACTCCCGGTACGCGCGTCGATCTTGCATTCGCCGAGCTCCAGGCGGGTCATTTAGACGACGCAATCAAACTGGCTAAAGATGCCCACGGTACCGGTGCAGATGACATCCGCGCCAATATCGTACTTCGCAACGCGCTCATGCAGCGAGGAGACTTTGCGGCGGCGCTCGACCCGCTGAAGACAGTAGTAGATGCGGATCCCACCGTGGAGAACATCTACCTGCTGGGGATTGGCTTATTGAACACTGAGAAGCCTGAAGACAAGCCCCGCGCCCAGGCGGCATTCGACCGAATGATCAAGACTGCGGGCGATACGGGCTCAATTCATGTTCTGATCGGACGCGCCTATCGTGACAGCGGCGACACCAAGCGCGCCATTCAGGAGTTTCAGCGCGCCGTTGCACTCGACACGCATACTCCTCATGCGCACTTTTTTCTGGGCCTGACCCAAATATCGCAAAACGATTGGAAGCCAACCCCTGAAGCTGAGGGCGAGTTCAAGAAGGAACTCGAGACCTATCCCAACGACTACCTGGCTAACTTCATGCTTGGCCTGTTCAACTCGGTGGAACGCAGCTACGAGGATTCGGATAGGTACCTCAAGGCGGCAGCTAAAATCTCCCCCACGTCACCTGATCCCTTCCTGTACATGGGATTGAACGCGTATGCCCAGGACAAGATGGATCTGGCTGAGGAGATGCTGCGCAAGGCGGTAACGCTTACAGGAACCGACGAGGCCCGCACAAATTATCAGATACGCCGGGCCTATGTGGATCTGGCCCGAATCCTGATTAAAACGGGACGCAGAGAAGAAAGCGATGTCTATGCCGCCAAGGCCCGCGCTCTTGAGAACAAGGTAATGGTTGAGAGCCAGCAGCATGTCTCCAGCATGGTTCTTTCGGGCGGAGCCGGTTCGGCTGCCGCCGTAATGCCTATAAGCAAAAAGGAAGAAGACCAGGCTGCGCCGGCCACCGCGGGCGGCGACGACCCCAATGGTCTCGCCAGTCTCACTCCTGCACAGCGCAAAGCGGCCGAAGTTCGCGACAAGGAACTCCACTCGGTGCTCGCTCTTGCTTACAATGACCTGGCCACATCGCAGGCTATCCGAGGCGGATACTCGCTGGCCCTCACCACCTACCAGCAGGCCGAGCAATGGGATCCGGCGTTTCCCGGCCTTGAAAAGAATCTTGGCCTGTGCGCCTTCAAGGCCAAAGACTACTCCGAAGCAATACGCGGTCTCTCCCTGGCGCTCCAGGCCGAGCCCGGGTCGCACCCGCTGCTCGCCATGCTGGGCATCTCCTATTTTGCAACCGATCAGTATGCTGATGCCGCGCGAACATTTGCTCCTCTCGATAAAGCGGGAATGCAGGATGCCGAAGTCGGTTATGCCTGGGCTGCATCGCTCACGCACATCGGAGACATGCAGCAGGCGACGCGGGTGTTAAGCGACTTCGAATCGCAGCCGCGCTCCGATGAGACGCTCCTTCTGGTCGGACAGCTTTGGACGGAGATCGGCGATTATGCCCGCGCCACGGCCACCCTCGAGCGGGCGCTCCAATCCAATCCATCTTTGCCCAAAGCGCACTTTAACAAGGGACTCGCTTACATCCGCTGGGAGCATTGGGACGATGCCGAAAGGGAATTCAAGGCCGAGCTGAGTCTCAACCCAAGCGACCCCGACGCAAGCTACCACCTCGGCTACGTATACTTACAGGAGTCGAAGATCGACGATGCAGCAGCGTTGTTTCTTGCGGTCATCAACGCCGATCCTGACTTTGCCAAAGCCCAGTATCAATTTGGGAAGATTCAACTTGACCGAGGCCAGGCCGAGGAAGCGGCGACCCATCTGGAAGCTGCAGCCAGGCTTTTGCCACAAACGGATTACGTGCACTATCAATTGCAGGCAGCCTATCGCAAGCTTGGCCGCAGCGCTGACGCGGATCGTGAGTTGGAGATCTACAAAGCTCTGAAAGCCAAATCCCGAGAACCCGCCGGGAACACGGCGAAGCAGACCCCATAGGGAAAGGGAACATCAGCTTGTTCACTCGACGCTTTCGAGCCAGCCTTGCGCTGAACATCGCCCAAAACATTGGTGTCTGGTTTTGTGTCTTGAACACTGCGGCTGCGCAAATGGGCGAAGGACATTTCACGCCTCCGCCTCCGCCGCCGGGCGCGAAAGCCACCCGGTGCAGCGGCCGCCCGGTTCCACAGCTCGAAGACATTACCGCCAAGGCCGGCATCACGTTTAAACATGCCTCTGATCCCGACAAACGCTACATCATGGAGTCGATGAGCGGCGGGGTGATCCTGATCGATTACGACAGGGATGGCTGGCCCGACATTTACTTCACCAATCAGCCCACGGTCGCCCAGGCTCTCAAGGGAATGAAGCCTTCAGGCGCTCTTTATCACAACAACCACGACGGCACGTTCACCGACGTCACCGAGAAGGCTGGGCTGACCACTCCTTGCTTCGGCGACGGCGGAGCGGTTGGCGACTTCAATAACGACGGTTGGCCCGATCTTTATCTCACGTGCCTGGGCGGCAACGTCCTCTACCGCAACAACGGCGATGGCACATTCACCGACGTTACGGCCAAGGCGGGCGTGGCCGATGGGCGCTATTCCACGGGCGCGGCCTTTGGCGACTACGACAACGACGGGTTTGTCGACCTGATGGTGGTCAACTACGTTGATTTTCACCTGAGCGATCTGCCCACCTTTGGCAGCGCGTCGTTCTGCAAGTACAAGGGGCTCGACGTGCAATGCGGTCCACGCGGCCTCAGGGGAGCCGGCGACTCGCTATTCCACAACAACGGCGACGGAACCTTTACCGATGTGTCAAAAGCTGCCGGGGTCAGCGATCCCGACGGCTATTACGGTCTGGGCGTGGTGTGGGCAGACTTCAACAACACCGGCCGCCCCGATATCTACGTCACTAACGACTCCACACCCAAGTATCTTTACGAGAACCTGGGCAACGGCAAATTCGACGAAATCGGCCTTCAGTCCGGCACTGCAGTCAGCGAAGATGGCTCGGAACAAGCTTCAATGGGCATTGCGCTCGGCGACTACAATCACAGCGGCCGGCCGTCGATTTTCGTTACCAATTTTACCGACGAAAACGTCCTTCTCTTCCGCAATGACGGCGACTGGAACTTCAAAGAAGATTCGTACCAGTCGGGCGTTGCGCTCCCCTCGCTGCCCCTGGTCAAGTGGGGAACTGCTTTCGTCGATCTGGACAACGATGGTTGGCTCGATCTCATTCTGGTCGATGGTCACGTCTATCCGCAGGTCGATTCGCTACCCTCCGGCGCCAGCTATCGCCAGCCGAAGGTGCTTGAGCTCAACCAGAAAAACGGCACCTTCTGCGACGCCAGCGATCAGGCAGGAAAAGCCTTGATGGAAAAGCGCGTCTCGCGCGGCTTGGCGGTCGGCGATCTGTTTAACGACGGCAACATGGATGTCGTAATTGAAGACCTCGACGGAGCGCCCATGCTGTTGCGCAACCACGGCATTGCAGGGCGCCACTGGGTAAGCTTTGAGCTAGATGGAACGAAAAGCAACCGCCTCGCGCTCAATGCGCGCATCACGCTCGTCGCGGGCGGCATGACCCAGACCGATGAAGTCCACAGCGGAGGCAGTTATCTCTCGCAGAACGACCTGCGCGTCCACTTCGGCCTGGGCAGCGCAACCAAGATCGACAAGGTCGAGATCCATTGGCCATCGGGACTGACTGAGGACCTGACAGACCTGGCGGTCGACCATTACTACAATGTATTGGAAGGCAAGGGCGTCGTGGATCCCGCGAAGGCGAGACCCACTCCCATCAAAAAGCCTTAGCCCGCATTACCGCCCGCGCCCCCTTTGAAAAATGACCCGCGTTCACGGCTTCGCCGAACGCGGGATGCATTCAATGCGAAATCGTGGAGTTGTTTTCGGAAAGCGGTTTTGGGCATCCCTGGTCAACTCGACGCGCAGTTCGTGCGGCTTTCCATCCATCTTTGTCGGCTGGAAACCCAACGTATAGCGAGCATGAAGTTGAGAGATGATGTAGTCGAGCGTCGGCGGAAAGAGATTGGTTTGCGTGGTGGAGTAGTACTGGCCGCCGGTGGTGCGGGCGTAGTAATGCGCCTGATTGTAAGTTTGACCGCTGCCCACATCTTCAAGCACGTCGTGATGCATATCGACTTCGCCCAATCCGAAAACCATGCCGGAGGATTCCATCAGCGCTTCAATAACCGTGTTGGCTTCGCGCGAGTCGGTGCCGCCCTGATCTCCATACAGGAAAAGAAATACAGGCATGTAAGGCTGGGTTGCTCCACCGATCGGCTTGGTGCTCTTCGTACTTTCGACCGCCATGTTCACCATGTGCAGCATCGCCAGCTCGCCTGCCCTGTCGTTTGCATTGGCAACCTTGGGACCAAGTATCTGACCCACTGCACTCAGTGCGGCGTCCACATCGGTTCCCGGAGCCATGTCCACCTTGGCCTGGCCATCGTCACACCAGTGCGCCACTCCCAGAACATCTCTTTGCGACAAGTGATTGAGCGCCGGTTTGAGATCCTGCAAACTTCCCTTGATAAAGAGCGATCCAAAATCCGCGGGAATTCCGGTGTTGCATTGCACAATCAACCACAGCGCGATGGGCCGGGTGTCCTGGCCCGCGCTGAAACTTTGAATGGTTACTTCCTTCCTGTTGTCGAAGAGCCGAAGGTCTTCTTTCTTCAATTGCGTCAGAAGAACCGGAGCATGAGTACTTGGGTCTTCCTGTTCGGCGACACCGTCGACCAGCGTCAAGGTTGCTTGCGGCTGAGCGGTGGCAGCGGGGCTTGGCGCTTGCGCAGCCATCGGTAGCGAGCATGTTATCGATGAAGTGAGTACGAAGAAGAGCACTTGCGAGTTAAGTTTCATACAGGGCTGAGCCACTCCTTAACATCCCAATAATTGTAGGTGTGTTGAGCGGTCCTGTTAAGAACTTTGAGCAGGGAAAATTGAGCCGTAGTCGGGGTGTTACGAAAATGCTGCGAGTTTTGATTGCAGGGCTGGAGAGCTTGTTGCATTGAATGCGGAGATTAAAGGGCCCGCGGCTGAAGCCGTTTCTAAATTTTGCGTTTTATTCAGCGGCCTGAAGGCTGCTGCTCCCTCCGATTTACGCGAAACAGGCGTGATGAAGTGAGTTTTTCCGCAGGGGCTAGTGCCCCGCCCCGCTCGCCGGCCCAATCTCCACGGGCATGTCGATGGTCCCAAGATTGTGCGTAGACAAGTCGCTGACGCCAAGACGAAGCCGGTATTTCCCCGGCTTGAGAGCCAGCTCCTGGTGCAGCGGCACCCCGGTAGTGACGGCGATCTTGTATTGGTCCGGCGCCAGATCGAGCTTCAGCACGCCAGAGGTCTGCGGGGGCGCGGCCACCTGTTGCTCACCGTCGTTCAGGGCAATCAGCAGAACCAGAAATTGCGCGTGGTGCTTGCCATCGGCCGTCGTTGTGAAACCCGCGTTGGAGGGATCGAGCACCGAATCGACGCTCACATTGGGATGCAGCGCGCTGGGCAGCTGCACCCGGCAACTGAGCCCAAGCATGGTTGACTCCGGGGTTGTGGGCTGCATTGCAACATGCAGGTCCCTCGCGCTGTCGCCCTGAGGATGGGTATCGGGATCGGCATAATATCCGTGCCGATAGTCGAGCGACCCGCTTCTTCCCACCAGCTCCACATGAATTTTGCGAAACTGGCCGTTCCACTTATCGTTGGAGGGCCGGTAGGCAATGGAGTAATAATTGGCGCCGTCAAGCATGCTGCGGCGCAGGGCTCCGGCAAAGTCGTTGGTTCCCACAAATGCCTCGCCACCGGTTTGAGCGGCAAGATCGTCGGCTGCGAATCGGAGGTCGGACCGGGCGTTGAATTGGTTTTGGTTGGTGTCGCCCATCTGGGGGTGTTGAGTGGAACCCGTGGGGCCGCCAATGGGGGACACTGAACTGATGCCGCTGGTGCTTGAGGGAATGCCAGCCTCTTCAAGGCCGAGCAGGCTGATGGGATACACCGAGATTTGCGAGTTGGCTATGAGGTCGGCTGTTTCGCGCGCCTGCGCCATGTCGGCCGTGCCCCGCCGGAAGCGCGAATCGGTCATCCGGGCACCTACTGAGACGGGAAAATCCTCAGAGAGCCAGAGCAGATTCTTGCGGCCTGGATATCCGCTGCAGGCCCGCGCCAGCTCCGCCAGAGCTGCGACAGTGATGTATCCGCGGTTGTCCTGCATTGTGGCTTGCTGGTTTTCCTCGGCAGCCTTAAGCCCGGTTGCCGCGCCGCCTGGATCGAGTCCGCCTGGACCGCCTCCGATCGCTCGCGCAAAATTGGCAAAAAAGTCGTCATCCTGCTGGGCCTCTGACTTGGACCGGATGAAGCTCATGTCGGCAGGATTGATTGCCTGCGCAGCCGCCAGCAGCCGATCGGAGCTGCCAGTAAAATTCTGCACCATGTGCAGTCGATCAGCGAGCACAAAAAGCGCCACGCTCTGTCCGGCCGGCATTTTCTTCAGGAACGCAAGAAGTTGCTGACGAGCGTAAAGCAGATCCGATCTGGGCGTATTCAATAGGTCAAACAGGATGATATTGATGGCGCCCGCCACGGCGCCGCGGGGAACATTCATAAACTGCAGTTGCGGCATGGCCGGAGGGGGTGACTTTTTCGCGGTCGCCTGGTCTGCCGGATCAAAGCTGTGCGCAGCAAAAAAATCCACCTTCTGCTGGCGCCCATCTTCCTCTATTTTGAAGTCCTGCTGCGTCAGACCGCGAATAACCTGCCCGCTTCGGTCGCGAACAACAATGTCTACATAGACCAGGCGGCTGTTGATCTGAACGGTCCCGGCGTCGGGCGCATCCTGTGCCCAGCCCTCACTCAACGTGGCGAGCAACAGAACAAGGCTCGCGGCCGCAAAAAATCCAATTCTACGAGCCATCTACTCTGCCCCCCTTCAGAAATCAGTGGCGAGCCCGGCCGGGCGCCTGCGCAAGCGAACCAATTGTTCCCGATGAGATTAGCAGCCGTTGATTGCCGATTGCAATTGACCAAATTGACTCATCCCGATACTCTTCCTTCGAGGTGTCTCCTGGTGAGGATCATGCGGTCCTGTTTCGTCAATTTTCTGATCGCGGGGACTGTTGCCTCCGGTTCGGTTTTCCTGGTCTGCGCCGCCGGAGTGCGGCCTTTTTCCGAGCAGCATGCGCAGGTCGCGAGCCCGATGGCGAAAATTGAAATCGACTATCCGCTTGAGGGCTCAATCTTCCCGCCCGAGATCACTCCGCCCACTTTTCTTTGGCACGATCGCAGCGAGACAGCAAAACGATGGGTCGTTGAAGTTTCCTTCGCCGGGCATACCAAATCGATCCGCGTTGAGGCGGCCGGCGAGTTCATGCACGTGGGCGAAAACGACCCGCAGGCTGGCGATGCCGCGGTGTTGATTCCGTCGCTCACCGATGCGCGGACGTGGAAACCGGACACGGAGACCTGGGCGAAGATCAAGCGATTGAGCGTGAAATCGCCGGCAACCATCACCTTCAGCGGATTTGCTGAAGGCGATGAAAAACTGCCGGTGTCCACCGGCAAGGTTTCAATTACCACTTCGCAAGATCCAGTCGGAGCGCCGATTTTTTACCGCAATGTGCCCTTGATGCTTTCGCCGCCCGGAGAAAAGGGCCCCATCTCGCCGCTGCCGCAGCCTGCACTTCCACTCATCAAATGGGAGTTGCGCGACATTGGCAAGCCTGAGAGCAAGGTGATGATGGAGAACCTTCCCACCTGCGCCAACTGCCATTCCTTCTCGATGGATGGCAAGACGATGGGCATCGATATGGATGGACCGAGAAACGACAAGGGCTTGTACGCCATCGCTCCAATCTCAAAAGACATCACCATCACCAATCGTGATGTCATTCGCTGGAGTTCCTTTCAGGAGAAACCTGAGGCCTTGGGCACAGAGCCGACGGTAAAGCGGTTTGGATTCATGTCGCAGGTCTCGCCTGACGGCAGATATGTCGTCACGTCAATCAGTCCACCGGGATTGAAGCGCGCCACCGTAAACGAAGCCCAGGCTCCCGATTTCGCGCCTGGCGTTATCAATCGGCTCTTCAGCGTCAATTATCGGCAACTCAAATTCATTCAGGTCTTTTATCCCACCCGCGGCATCCTGGCCTTTTACGACCGGGTTGAAAAGAAGATGCGGCCCCTGCCGGGCGCCGACGACCCGCAGTTCGTGCAAACCAGCGCATTCTGGTCGCCGGATGGCAAGTACCTCATATTCAGCCGGGCAGTGGCGCGAGATCCGGTGGTACCCGGAGTCCCCGAGCCTACCTACGCCAACGATCCTAATGAAACCCAGATTCAATACGACCTGTACAAGATTCCCTTTAACGGAGGCAAGGGAGGCAAGGCAGTCCCGGTGGTTGGCGCATCAGGGAACGGCATGAGCAACAACTTCCCCAAGGTGTCGCCCGACGGCCGCTGGATTGTGTTCGTCCAGAACAAGAACGGACTGCTGATGCGCCCTGACAGCAAGCTGTATATCTTGCCATTCGAGGGCGGTAAGGCGCGCCTCATGACCTGCAATACATGGCTCATGAACTCCTGGCACTCATTCTCGCCAAACGGACGGTGGCTCGCCTTTTCATCGAAGTCGCGCTCCCCTTACACCCAGCTCATGCTGACGCATATTGACGCCAACGGCAACGACTCGCCTGCAATCATCGTGGACAACACCACCGCAGCCAACCGCGCGGTGAATATCCCCGAATTCGTCAACATTCCGGTCGACGGCATGGACAAGATCGACCCGCAGGCCACCGAGTTTTACCGGCTATTTACTGAAGCCTACGAATTCATGGAAAAAAACAAGATGCCCGAGGCCATAAAGGATTTGCAGGCCGCTCTCGACCGCGACCCTGACGACCCTCTGGCGCATTACGCCATGGCTACAGCTCTCAGCGCAAACGATCAGGAAGACGTTGCGTTGGTGGAGTACCGCAAGGCATGCGAACTCAACACGACCAATGCGTCCTGGTTCGACCATCTGGCGGTATCACTCGACCTGAACGACCATCCCGATGAGGCGATCGCCGCGTGGCGGAAAGCGCTGGCGATCGACCCCAGGGACGGGTCGGCCGAGACCGACATGGGGATGGTGCTGTTCGATTCCGGACACACGGACGAGGGATACGAAGCTCTCCATAAGGCGGTTGAGATAGCCCCCGAGTTTCCAATTGGCCACAATCATTTCGGTCTGGCTCTGGCAAAGATGAATCGAATGGACGAGGCAATCGAACAGTTTCAAAAAGCAATTGACCTCGACCCCAAGTCAACGGAGTATCGCTTCAATCTTGGTTACGTATTGGAATCGCGCGGAGACTTCGCGGGCGCTGTGGCTCCTTTGCAGAAGGCGGTGGAGCTGAGCGCAGGCAAGAACTGGCAGAGCCTCTCGGAGTTGGCGAATACATACGACCACCTGGGACGTTTCTCCGAGGCCGTTGAATCCGAGCGCAGGGCGCTGGATCTCGCAGTTCAGGGGCACGACGACAAATTGGCTGAGAAGCTTCGTGCAGATCTCGACCGCTACGAGCACAGCGGAATAACGGGTCAGTCCCGGTAGTTTGCCGGCGCCGCCTCCTCGGACGATCGCATTCAATTATCAAAAGCTCGTTCAATTTGACAAATAACGCTCAAAATGCCGCATTGCAGGATTCGCCTTCATACCATCCCCGTTACTTACTGTCTTATCCTGCAAGAAAACGGGAAGTTAAAGTCGAGATAAGTTTCCGCGAGCATGGCATAAGTGGAGTATCGTAAGTGGGACAAATAAATGCGGGCAACCTGTGACCCGCATGATCGTGAGATAGATTGCTATTCTGGCCAGGCGCGATGGGTTCGAATTAAATCAGGAGGCAAATAGTTTGTCTGAGCCAAAGAACCACGTGCCGCAGGTCAAAACAGCGCCCAGCAAGCGCAACAGTGCCGTTTCCGCAAAGCCAACAATGAGCGATGTGGCGCGGTTGGCGGGCGTGGGCACCATGACGGTCTCGCGCTTCCTCAGTGGGAGTGTCGCCGTATCTTCCGAAACGGCGCAGCGGGTGCAGTCCGCAATTAACGAGCTCAATTACCGGCCCAACGAGCTGGCACGCGCGTTTCGCGGCCAGCGTAGCCGAACGATCGGGCTCATCATTCCTTATCTCTATGACCCGTTCTTCGCCAACTGCGTGCACTCAGTCACTACCGTGGCCAAAGAGCACGGATACTCGGTTATCATCACCACTTCAAATGAAGACACCGACAAGGAATTCGTAGAAGTCGAGCGAATGCTCGAACGCCACGTGGATGGCGTGGTGGCGATTCCGGCGCGATTTAACGAGTCGCGCATCACGCGCGCCCTCTTTGGTAAAACGCCCGTGGTGGTTTTCGATCGCCCTGTCGCCGACCCCACGCTTGATACGGTCACCGTTCAAAACACGGGCGGTGCGCGCCGCATGGTCGAGCATCTCATCGAGCACGGGCACAAGCGGATCGCATTTATGGGACTGACCCGAAACCTGTTCACAATCAATGCGCGCTTTCTCGGCTACCGCAAGGCTCTGCAGGACGCCGGCCTTGAAGAAGACGCGTTTTTCGGATGCGATTCGCAGGAAGATACTTTGCGAGCTGTGGAATCGAAGCTCCAGGGACCGATAGGTCCAACTGCCATATTCACTTCTAATACTCTCGCCACGCGCTATGTTCTGACCGCCCTCTTTACCCTCGGCGTGAAAATGCCGAACAATCTGGCCTTTGCCTGTTTCGATGACTTCGATCTGGCCGAATTCTGTTCTCCGCCTCTTACCGTGGTTCGTCAGCCGGCGCAGGAAATGGGGCGCGTGGCAGCCAGCCTTCTTTTCGACCGAATCGCGCGCGGCGAAATTCCGAAAACCGGCAATCGGATCGTGTTGCCGGTGGAAATTGTGCTGCGGCGATCATGCGGATGCAAACATCGCGGGTCGGTCGTGATTCACTAAAGCGCTTTGAGGGTGGGAACGCACTCCCCTCCGCTCACCGCCGTCATCCCGAGCGAAGCCGAGGGATCTGCAGTCGCTTTTGCAGTTGGCCTTAAGGGGGAAAAACCGGGATTACGGGTTCCTGCAGCCGAAGGTTCCGCATAGGCGGTAATTCGTCCGGAACCGCTATTGGGCTAGAATTGCGTATCGGAGAATCGCTTTGAAAAAGTGGATTGTCCTCTTCGGTGGAATGCTGCTCGCGGCTGGCGCGCATGCCGCAACAACCAATCCATACCCCAACGAGATCAAGGGTTTTAGCTTCTAGAGATTTTCTCTTTTAGATGTATACTTAACATGGCACTGCTCCGCGAAGCATAATTTCGATGGCGAAGGCGAATTCAGATGACCTTCGGCGGAGGTTTTTGTCCGCCTACGAACGTGGCGAAGGAACGCTGGAGGAACTGGCCAAGCGTTTCATGGTAAGTCTGCCATACGGCAAGAAGCTGCGCTGCCAGTTTCAGCGTAACGGTCAAATGGAGCGGGTAGAGCAGCAGCGCGGTAGGCCGCGCAAGCTGTTGGATGAGCCGCGCGAGCAATTGCGGCGCTGGCTGCTTGCCGTTCCCGACCTCACGCTGGAGCAATTGCGGGAGAAGTTGGACCAGGAACGTGGGCTCACGATCAGCCGCGCCCAGGTCGCCCGAGCGCTGAAGCGGATGGGGCTGAGACTGAAAAAAAGTCACTCCACGCCACGGAGCGCGATACGGAGCAAAACCGCCGGCGCCGCGAAGAGTTCGTCGCGCGACTCGGCACCATCCCGCCGGAGAAGCTGATTTTCCTCGATGAAAGTGGCGTCACCACGCGCATGACGCGGTTGTACGCTCGCGCCGCGGGTGGGGCAAGAGTGCATGAAAGCGCGCCGGAGGGTGACTGGAGAATCCTCACCATCTTAGGCGCGATGAGCACCCGCGGCGTCATCGCCGCCATGACCGTGGAGGCGGCCACAGACCGGGAAATCTTCCTCGCCTATTTGGATGAGGTTCTATGTCCCGCCTTGCGGCCGGGCGACGTGGTGATCATGGACAATCTCAGTTCCCACAAGGTCGAAGGCGTGCGTGAGCGCATCGAAGGCTGCCAGGCCGAGTTACTTTACCTGCCGCCGTATTCACCGGACCTGAACCCCATCGAGAAGGCGTGGTCCAAACTCAAACAGATACTCCGCCAAGCAAAAACCCGCTCCGTCGAAGCTCTCGATCAGGCCATCGCTCAAGCCCTTCCTCAAATCTCACCCGCCAACGCCCAAGCATGGTTCAGGCTGTGCTTCAAAGGTATATAGCTAAATGAGAAATGCTCTATGCGCGGTATCTGGCACCATTGCTCCCGCATCAATCGGATGCGAAGCAGGTGGTCCAGGTTCTAGGCTCAGCTCAGGGCCTGGAACTGAAGGAGTGGAAGGTGGGAGTCCTCTATTCATGTTCAGAGGACCTTATCACTTGCTCTCATGGCCCCCGAAATGATCCGCTGGATACCATCGTGATCGTGCCGAAGCATCGGGTGTCGCTACGACATTTGAAGTTCCCGCTCGCGTTCTCTCACAGCTATGGGGGTGTATCAGAGATAAACGTCACCTGCGATATTTACAGTGACAAGTTCGGTCTCCAGTACTGGGTCGTGTCAGGCGATTTCCCATCGTACAAAAAGGGCGATTTGCTGTGGATCAAATACGGAGCCGCCCCTGATGCTAGGTAATCGAACGCTTGATTATCGTTCTGCCCGTATCGTCGCCAATTGGGAAGTAATGCCAGGTTGAGCCCCCAAAGGCAACTGCAGATCCTTCGACTCCGCTGCGCTCCGCTCAGGAGGACAGTGCAGATGAGGGGTGCGAATGTGTGCCTAAATCGAAATTGCGGGCGTATGTTCGCCGATGCGGAAGTATCGCCTGCTTCAGGTCCCGGGAAACAATCGCGGATCCTCGCCGCTGCGAGTCTTCGGCTTCACTGAGGCTCAGGATCACAGAGCGTCGCGCCGGGATTCCACCAACAAACTCGGGCTCAGCTATTTGCCCGTCCTCTCGTCGATCGTCATAATCCGGTCTACGCCGGGCGCTTTAAAGTGCTCCACCTTGCCGCTGGGCCAGTGAACCTCGATATCGTCTACTATCGCCGCCTGCCCCAGCCCGAAGTGCGGACGAGGGTCGTTGGTGGAGAGATAACTTCCTCCGCTGAGCACATCCTCGCGCTGTCTCATGCCGTTGGCCGTAAGGTAAACCGTGGCGCCCACAGCGTCGCGCGGGCTCTTCGGGCCGCCTACAAGCTTTAATTCAAGCCAGTGGTTATGATCGGGCGAAACATTGCGCAGCAGCACCGGGTGCCCATCCATCACGTTGATTACCGCACACAGCTTGCCGTTGTTGAACAAGTCGCCCACCGCCATGCCGCGTCCCGCAATCACCACCGCCAGGCCCGTGCCCTCAACCGCCGGCACGGTCTCAAAGGTCTTGCCGCCAAGGTTATGAAACAGCATCGGCCGTTCTTTCCAGCTTGTGCCCCACGTCGTGTATTTGTCTGCCTGGGGATACACATGTCCATCCGACATGAGCAGATCTTTCCATCCATCGTTGTCGTAATCGAGAAACGCGTCGCCAAAGCTCAGGAACGGGACCGTAACATCGCCCAGTCCTACCTGGTGGCTCACATCGTTAAAACTCGCGTCGCCGTCGTTGCGGTAGAAAGGCTTGTAATCGTCTGAGAAGGTGGTGTCGAAAATCGCCAGCCATCCGTTGTTCTGGTAATCGCCCACCGCAATCCCCATCGAGGCCGCCTCGCGCCCCTCCTCGTTCACTGCATAACCCGAGGCATAACTCATATCGTCAAAGGTCCCGTCACCCTTGTTGATATACAGATAATTCGGAGTCGAGTCGTCGGCCACCAGCAGGTCCGGCTTGCCATCGTTGTTAAGGTCCACAAACAGCGCGCCCAGCCCGTAATAGCCCGGCTTGTCTGCCACACCGGCCTTCTCGCTCACATCGGTAAACGTCCCATCGCCGTTGTTATGAAAAAGGTGATCGGATTCGCCCTTCAATCCTCGCGGTCCGCAGGCCACAGCCTCGCCGCGAAACGTGCAGAAGGCGTTGGTGCTGGCGCCGGCCGCCGCGGGCAGGTTGTTCCAATCCCAGTGCAGGTATCCGGCAACAAATAAATCCAGCCGCCCATCCCCGTCGTAGTCGCCCCAGGTCGCGCTTGATGACCAGTTGCCCAGCTGTACGCCGGCCTTTTCACCCACATCGGTAAATGTGCCGTCGTGATTGTTGCGGTAGAGCCGGTTCTTCCCCACGTTCGTCACATAAATGTCCGGCCAGCCGTCGTTGTCGAAGTCCGCAATCGCCACGCCAGTGCCCCAGCGGTCGTTGGTTACGCCGGCCTTCGCAGCCACATCGGTAAATGTACCGTCGTGGTTGTTACGGAAGAGCGCAGCGTGCGGCGGCGTCACTTTGCCGTTCAGGGCGTCCACGGTCGACCCATTCACTACGTATATCGACAGCCATCCGCTGTTGTCGTAATCGATCAATCCCACGCCAGAGCCCTTGGTCTCAACCAGGTATGCCTTGGCCGGCGTCCCCATGGTGTGAGTCCAACTGGTCAGGCCCGCCTGTTCTGAAACGTCCTCAAAGATCACCGGTCCCGACTTCACAAACCCGCCCGCAGTGATGGGCCGCTTTTCCGCGTCGTACTGCGGCGCCTGCATGCCTGACTCCCCGGATGCGGGCCTTGCGGACTGAGAAGAAGCGAACGTGGAAAATGCAACAGCCGGCAGCATTACAAGTGCCGCCGATCGAGTTCCCCAGAACATAGCAACAAGTATACGAGAGCAATGCAATGCACGAGCACCAATCAAACGGTTGAATCCTCATCGACTTCGGCATCGTCCTACGAAACGGTAATCGTAAGAAGCGTACGGATGCCCTCTTGCGTCAGGATCGTCGGAGGTAGCGAATCGGACTCTTGAGCAGTGTTAATGGTATTCGAGGGCAGTATTCAGCTTTTCCATTCCCGCCGCGAGATTCTGCTGTACGGTTGCAATTATCGAAGGATCGGATCGTGGCGAACATGGGATGATTTGCTTGGAAATGGATGGGAAGTATCGATGGTGTTTCCGAACCTACAGGTTTTGACACGGTCGGATTGGTGAGATCCGGCCGTGTGTTTTGTTGGGTTTATGAGGGGCGTTTTTCGACCCCTTATGTCACGGGGCGCACGTGGGCTGATTCAGGCTGTCTTGGCGAGATCCTGGACGTGATGCCTGCGGAGCACGCGCTGTACAGTAGCCGTTGAGATGCGATGGCCTTTGGCGATCTGGCGGATGCTCTGGCCACGCTTACGGTTCTGTTGGATCGCTGCATGGTCCGGCTCCAGCGGGCGGCGCCCGATCTGGCGGCCTTCAAGGCGCGCCCTTCTCATGCCGGACCTGACTCGTTCGATGATCAAGTTGCGCTCGAGCTCTGCGATCGCACCGATGATCACGACGATGGCGCGGCCCAGCGGGTCGCCGGTGTCGATCTGCTCACGAAAGCTGACGAACTCGACGTTCAGTCCGTTCAGCTCGTCCAACACCTCCAAAAAGTGCCTCACCGACCGGGCTATCCGATCCGAGGCCCAGACCAGGACCACATCGAACTTTCCGCGGCCGGCATCAGCCATCAGCTCGTCCAGCCCTGGCCGGCGCGCCTTGGCGCCGGAGATCCTGTCAGTGTATTCATGCACGATGTCATAGCCACGCTGGGCGGCCAGCAGCCGCAGGTCATAGAACTGGGTCTCGAGATGCTGGTCCAGGCTCGAGACCCTCATGTACAGACCGGCGCGCTTCATCCGCGCCGTCCCTTCGGCTTGGGTGAGTGCTTCGTAACGTACTTCTGGATGAACTCCAGCAGCACGTTGGTCATGTTCTGCCCCTGGGCGGCGGTAACCGACTTGAAGCTGTTGTGGAGCTCGACGGAAACGTTCAGATTCATTCGCTTGACCTCTCCTTCTTCAGGCTTTCTGATCGGACTCACCTCCTCTCCAGGAGATGAGGTTATCTGGTTATGAGTACCGATGGCAAGAGCCCCGGAGGACTCTGGCCGGTACCGGGTTACTGCTTCCTGGCGGCGCGCTTATAGAAACGCGCCACGTAAGACATCCAGATCGAGCCGCGGCCCAGCACTTGGCCGATCAGCAGCATCTGCTCCCAGCAGAAGTCCGCCGCCTCGTCAGCTTCGATGGCCAGCCAATCCTCTGCGCTCAGTCCAGCCAGCGGGGCGATCTGCTCGAGAGGCCGGGCGTCGATATTGCGGGCGGCCTGGATGAAGTCTCCCAGGATCTGGGCACAATGGCGGGGATCCGGGATGGAGGGGGTGAAGGTGCGGCACAGTTAATGTGTACTCATATAAGTATAACTCCTTGTAGACAGCCACGTCAAGAGGGACCTGCCTGGATTTAACTAGAGCGTGTTTCATAAACATTTCCTGAGCGTGATCCAGAGGCAAGCGAGATAGAAGAAAGCCCGGTAGGTGGAGAGCAGATGTTCATGACGGACGAGCAATCGGCGGAACTGTCCCAGCCAGGCATTGGTGCGTTCGATAATCCAGCGCCGTTTGTAGCGTCGCAGTTTCCGGCCATCTTCGTATCTCCTCTCCTTGTTGTTTTTCCGGTAAGGCGCGATCAACTCGATGCCGCGCCTCTTCCATCGCTCTCGCAGCGGATCGGAGTCGTAACCCCGGTCCGCAATCACCCGTTTGGGCTTCTGCCGCGGCCGGCCTTTCGGTCGCGGGAAGCGGACCTCTTTGAGCGTGGTGTCCGCAAGCGTAACTTCTGCCGGAGAGGCACTTTCCAGCCGAACTCCCAGCGGAACACCTTCACCGTCTCCCAGTACCATCCACTTTGTGCCTTTACCGCGCTTGGTTTTGCCGACTGCATCGCCCCCTTTTTAGCTGGTGCAAAGCTGCCGTCCAGAGAGGCTTCGTCCCATTTCAACAGGCCTTCTGCGTGCAGGGCGCCCAGCAAAGTTCGCCAGGCTTTGAGCCAAACTCCCGTTTCTTCCCACTGCTTCAGGCGTCGCCAGCAGGTCGAGGGCGAAGGATATTCATCAGGAAGAAAATGCCATGCTGCTCCCGTTTGCAGTATCCACAGGATGCCTTCCAAACAGTTGCGGTTCGGCGCTGGAGGACGCCCTCGGCCATCCCTGCGTCGCTTCGCCGCTGGCAACAGCGGGCCAACCAAGTCCCACTGCTCGTCGCTTAACAGCTTCTGCTGCTTCTTCATAGAAGAAGCTCAACAGTCCAACCGCCTCAAACGTAAGTCACTGACTTGAGGCCGAACCTATTTATGAAGCACGCTCTAGGCATCCAATGAAGCTCATTCCGGGAGAAACCAAGGTGTGCCCCCAAAAGATGCTTTGCGCGTCGCCGTGCTGATTCCTGAGTAGTGACACGTGAAAGCCTTCAGTCTGAGACCGGTCAGTCGGGCTGTGTACCTTCGCTGAAATACAGACGCTGCCGGCTCTGCTTGAAAATCCTTCAATGCTTGAGTGGCCCCTTTTGCCGCACGCCAGTTCGGGTTATCAACCTCAAATAAATCTCGCCTGGTTGTCGCGAAAAAGCATCGTCTTTTCCCACTATTAGTATGGGGTCGTTTGAAGATTCACCAGGTGCCGACCGTCATGGTGGAAATTCGATCCTCCGATTGCGGGTGGCAAAGAAATGGAGAAGCTGTCTATTGCGACCACGAACACGCTTCTCCCTCTATGGGCAGCGCAATACGTGCGCATGTCCACGGAACATCAGCAGTACTCCCCAGAAAACCAGCTTGAAGTGATCCGCGAATACGCCGCATCGCACAAAATCGAGATTATGCGAGACTATTCAGACCCGTCGAAGACTAACGTTGCGATTGGTTCAAAAAGACTGGGCCTCTCACTGCTGCGTTACACTAATACTCATTCTGGAACAAATTACCGGGCAGGATTATTGCCACAAACGTATTGTTGGATCTCGTGGATCGGACGTAATGAACTTTCCCGGCGCTCCAGCAATTGAAACTTCGAAATAGGAAAGAGACTGAGGGTGCCAGTGAAACCATTTCATTGCGAGGTTTCAGGCGGAACACCTAATGAAGGCACTTTGAAGCTGCCAAAATTCTCACGCAGGTCGTTTGCCAGGCTTGCCGCAGGGTTCGGCGTGAGCAACCTTTTAACCGCTCGGTTGTTTTCTAACCCTGTCGCCGGCAAGGCTGCTTGGTTTACGGATATCGCCTCCAAGAGCAAATTCCCTTACTGGACAAATAATGACTTCACGGGACGGAAATACTTTCCGCAGCCGATGTGCGGTGGGGTCGCCGTCATCGATTACAACAACGATGGACTGATGGACCTGTTCTTCACGAATGGCTCAGAGCTGCCGAGCCTCCGCAAGTCAACCCATGCATATTACAACGCGCTATTGAGGAATCGCGGCAACGGAACATTTGAAGACGTAACCGCCCAGGCGGGACTTAGTGGGGCTTCGTTGGCCTACAGCTTCGGTGTTGCGGCAGGCGACTACGACAACGACGGAAATGCAGACATCTTTATTGCAAGCGCCGGGCGAAACACCCTGTACCACAACGACGGCGATGGTACCTTCACGGACGCGACTGCTGGTTCAGGTCTCGACGACAAGCCCGAAAATCTGTTGAGCGTGGGAGCGGCGTGGTTTGATTTTGATAACGACGGATTGCTTGATCTGATCGTTTCGAACTACACAATATGGAGCCCGGCAACTGACAAGCGTTGCGGCTTGGGAGATGCGATGGCGCCTGCGCGTGAAGGCCGGCAGGAACAGCATGTCGAGTCCTATTGCAGCCCGAGAATTTACAAAAGCGTTTCTCCCCGCCTCTACCGCAATCTCGGGGACAGCCATTTTGCCGATGTCACGGAATCCTCGGGGCTGGGGCAGGCGCAGGGCAAGGGCATGGGCATTGCAATCGCTGATTTCAACGGCGACGGGCTCATGGACATATTCATTGCCAACGATACGGAACCGAATTCGCTCTTCATCAACCAGGGTGACGGCACGTTCAAGGAGCAGGGTCTGCTATACGGTGCGGCCTACGGCCAGGCGGGTGCGACCGTCTCGTCGATGGGCGCTGATGCCAAGGATTTCGACAACGACGGCTGGGTCGACATCATTTACAACGATCTGGCCGGCCAACTCTTCACGCTATTGAAGAATCGCGGCGGACGCTATTTCGACGACGTTTCGATGGACACCGGAATGGCGCGTCTTAGCCGAGCCTTCTCGGGGTGGAGCATTGGCTTCGTGGATTTTGACAACGACGGCTGGAAGGATATCTACTCGGCAAACGGCGACGTCGATAACCTGGGCCCGAACGCCAAACAACACGACACGATGTTCCGAAATATTAATGGCACGCGCTTTGAAGATGTTTCCAGCCAGATGGGCAGCGACTTTCTCGTTCCCGGTTACCAGCGGGGTTCGGCCTTTGTTGACCTGAATAACGACGGTGCAATCGATCTTGTCGTGACCTCGCTTGGAAAGCCTCCGAGAATTCTGCTCAATAATGCCTTGAGCCACAACCATTGGGTTACGCTCGACCTCAAAGGCACCCTGAGTAACCGCGACGCGATTGGCGCTAAGGTGAAGCTGGTGACTGAATCGGGCCAGACACTCTACGAACATGTGACCACCAGCGTTGGCTTCATGTCGTCCAGCGACCGCCGGGTGCATTTCGGCCTGGGCAAAGAGAGAGTGATTCGGCAGATCGAAATCCAATGGCCAAGCGGCACCGTGCAGAGGATCGAGCACCCGCAATCTGACCGGATCCTGCGAGTAGAGGAACCAGCGGGATTGGGAAGAGGCGCAGGAAATCGTGTTGCGCCCTCTGCCGCTTCCGGCCCTGGGGAAAAGCCATGACAGGTTTGTTAAACCGCAGGGGTTTCATTCGTATGGGTGCTGCAGCCGGACTAGTGAGCCTGGACGCAATACACCTCAACGCCATTGCCGCGCCCAGCCTGAACTTTGTGAACGCCATCGATCGTAGCGGAATCTCGTTTGTGCTCGACAATTCCTGGTCTCCGCGGCGCTATCAAGTTGAAACCATGGCCGGAGGCGTGGCTCTCTTTGACTACAACAACGACGGACTTCTCGATCTCTATTTCAACAACGGCGCGCGGTTGCCCTCCCTCGATAAGAGCGATCCGCGTTTTCATAACCGGCTGTACAGGAACAATGGGGATGGCTCGTTTACTGACGTGACCGCTGCAGCGGGAGTGCAGGGCGCGTTCTACTCAATCGGGGTCGCGGCGGCCGACTACGATAACGACGGCCACCAGGATCTATTTGTAACCGGGGCGAATGGCTATCAACTTTTCCACAATAACGGCGACGGTACGTTTACCGACGTGACGGAGAAAGCCGGGTTGCGCCGGGTGCGGCCTGGAATGGCTAATCTGTTTTCTGTCGCTGCCGGATGGTTTGACTATGACAACGACGGCTTTCTCGATCTCATCGTCATCAACTACCTGGACTGGTCTCCGGCAACCGACGTAGTGTGCATGGGCCGCGGCGTGAGCGCGTATTGTTCTCCCACCAATTATGCCGGTTCGACGAATCTGCTCTTTCACAACAATGGCGACGGGACGTTTACCGACGTGAGCGAGCGGTCTGGAATTGGTGGCCACATCGGCAAGGGAATGGGTGTGGCTTTTGCAGACTACGATGGAGACGGCTTTATCGACGTGTTTGTGTGCAACGATACGCTGCGGAATTTCCTGTTCCACAACAACGGCGACGGGACATTCACCGAGACGGGAATCCTGGCAGGAGTGGCATACAACCAGAACGGTAAAAGCGTAGCGGCAATGGGTGTGGACTTTCGCGATATCGACAACGACGGCAAGCCGGACCTGGTTGTGACGGACATGATCGGAGACAGCTTCCTGTTCTTCCATAATGAAGGAAAAGGTTTCTTTGAAGACCGTTCGCTGAGTTCTCGCCTCACCAGCGGATCGCTGAAACTAACGGGCTGGGGGATGGGCATCTACGACTTCGATAACGACGGCTGGAAAGATATTTTTACGTCAAACAGCGAAATCCTCGACAACTCCGAGGAAATCGATCATGTCCCCTATAAGCTGGAGAACAGCCTGTTCCGCAACAACCGCGATCTGACTTTTTCTGATATTGCGAGCATCTCAGGCGAGGGATTGCTGACGCGCGCGCCGCATCGCGGAGCCGCGTTCGGCGATCTGAACAACGACGGACGCATCGACGTGGTCGTCAATTGCCTCAACAGCCGCCCGGAGTTGCTGATGAACACCGCCGGCGAGAAGTGCAACTGGCTTCTGATCGAGTTGACGGGAACGCGGTCGAACCGAGACGGTCTGGGAACGCAGATTACGCTGTCGAGCACGAGTGGGGTGCAACACAATCACGCGACAACGAGTGTCGGCTATGGATCTTCAAGCGACAAGCGTGTACATTTCGGTCTCGGATCCGATACCCGGATTGATCGGCTCGAATTGATTTGGCCAAGCGGAACCAGACAGGTTTTCACGGGCATTGCCGCAAACCAGATTCTCAAGGTTCGCGAGTCCGCTACGGCTCGCGGGTGAGAGCCGTCGCGTACGCGAGATAGCTGGTTTCGAAAAGGAAGGTATCAGGCGCCCAATGAGTTCGTGCAAAAGTGAAAATCTGCTTCGCCGACCAAATGTTACAGAACCGAAAGGAGACCACTTGCTTGCTTTTCGTAGCTTTCGCTTTCTCTATTCAGCCCTGATTGGACTGACGATCCTCGGCCAGAGTAACCGCATTCACGGGCAGGTTGCCCCAGGCGACGCGCTACCGCCTCCGCCCCACGCCAAAGAGATACGCCTGAAGCATGTGCTGGTGATCGGTGAGACCAAAGGATTTGAACACGACTCAGTCTCACCGGCGATGGCGGCCATTTACAACATGGGCAAGGAGAGCGGTCTGTGGGACACCACGATGCGCACAGACACGGAACTGCTAACCAAGAAAGACCTGGGGAGAAACGCGAGGAATCTCAACTACTTTGACCTTCTGGTCTTTGCCAGCACGACCGGCGAACTGGATATGGATGCTGATCAAAAGCAGGACATGATTTCCTTTATCAAGGAAGACGGGAAAGGCTTTGTTGGAATTCACGCCGCGCTCGATACAAATTTCAACTGGCCAGAATATGGAGAAATGATCGGCGGCTGGTTCGACGAACATCCTTGGATGACCTTCAATGCGCCGATCGTCAATGAAGACCCGAGTTTCCCGGCCGTGCGCCACTTGCCGGATGCGTTCGTGAAATACGACGAGATTTATCAGCCGAAGGCTTGGTCGCGCGACAAGGTGAATGTGCTGCTCAGCCTCGATCCGGGCAAACTCGACTATGACAACAACCCGCGAATCCACCGGGCCGACCACGATTTTCCAGTCGCGTGGAGTAAGCTCTACGGCAAAGGACGGGTATTTTATTCGACGCTCGGTCACACGGAAGAGTCCTGGGATGATCCAGACATCCGGAAGATGTACTTCGAAGCGATTAAGTGGGCACTCGGAATGACAGAGGGGAGCACGGCCTCCCACCCCCGGCCAGTCGCGTCCACACGGGCCCGTTGAGCTTGGCATCGAATGCAATAAGAGGCAAGCTCAAGCCGAAGGATAAAATACCTAGACGCGCTAACGGCTCTTCAACCAGTTTTGGTAATCCGTGTAGAGCCTGGTCGATGCCGGCGATCCGGCGAAGGCCGTGGTTCCGGGCTGGTTCATCATGCCCAGGTACTGATACACAAGAATCTTGTCCACCCATGGCGAGACCGCCTCGAGCTGGCGCACGATGCGTTCGATGGGAGCCGGCATCAGTGCGCTGTTATAAGTGTCTCCCTGAAACTCGAATATTTCCACGTCAGCCCAGATCTTAGCCTTCTGGCTGCGATCGTGCGCTTTGCGCAGACCTTCGAAGAAGGCCGAGGTTTCCGTGGTCCTGGACTTCCGCACTCCCACCTCGTCCTGATAGGCCACAATGTCAACATCCATGGCGTCGAGCTGGCGAACGTACTCGTCGTCCGGCCTGGCTATGCGGGTACCGTAAGGCGCGATCATGATGGGCGCATTGGGTTTGAGCCGGCGCGCTTCCTTCGACAGTGTGTTGACGTAGGTGAGGAATTCCGGAGTGTAGTACGGATTGATCTCCGCTTCGTCGGGCCAATACCATCCGTGAAAACTGGGATGATGACCGTAGCGCGCCGCCAGCTCGTCCAGCGACTGCAGCCGGTACCTATTAGCCACCGGATCAACAATGGTTTTGTCGCTCCGCCAGTCGCCGTAGAAGCCGACGCCGATGAAAAACTTGATCTTGTGTTTGTCTGCTGCGCTGAGCACCGCTTCAAGCGGATCGGGGCATGCCAGCTGCCACTTCGGATAGATGGTGGTGTCGAAGAAGGTGCGATAGTAGACCGAAGTGCTCATGAGCACCAGGACTTCAAGGCCGGCATCGGCAATCTCCTCGATCTTCGCCTGCCATTGTTCTGCCGTAAAACGGACGCAGGCTGGGTTCCAGTCCACACCCTCCACTGTGGCATGATGCTGGAACTCGAACCAGCTTCCGGCGATTGGCTTTACAGAAGCGGAAGCCGATGCCGCCACAAGTTTGGAAGACCCCATCATCAGCTCTGCCGATCCAGCGCCAAGGGCGAAAAGAAGCTCGCGGCGGGTCAATTGATCGAACATTAGTGTTTCCTCCTCAACCCGGTTCTTAAGGCAATTCTGCAGGAGCGTTTCATGGAATGAACACGCGCAATTATTATTGTTCTGTGCCGCTCCGGCTCAAAAACCCGGCTTCAAAAACAAGCGCAGCGGCGCCCTGCACCCCAGCAAAGCGGCCCGCATGTGCCGCGCGAATCCGCGGTTGGCGCCTGGCGCCGAAGTGCAACAACTCCGAGACCCTCTTTTCGAGGTTCGGCACAAATGGCTCGTATCCTTCGATAAGCCCGCCAGACAGAACGATCATTTGTGGATCGATAAGATTGAAGAGGTTGGCGATGGCCTCGGCGAGATACTCAGCCAGAACGGCATACGCGCGCTCCGCCACAGGATTGCCCGCGCGGGCGAGCGTGTTGATGTGGCAAGCGAGTGCCGCATCGTCCATCGTTTTCTCAGGAGCCGCGCCTCCGAGTTCGCGGAACTCGCGCAGCAGCGCGGCCGTGGAGACGTAGGCCTCAAGGCAGCCGCGGCGGCCGCAATTGCAGGGCCGGCCGCCCTTGCGAATCACTTCGTGGCCAATGGAGCCAGCGAAACCGCGATCGCCGCTCAGCAACTTCCCCCGCGAAACGACGCCGCCGCCGACGCCAGTGCCCACGGTGATCGCCATGAAGTCACTGAGACCGCGGCCCATGCCGAAGTAAAGCTCAGAAAGCGCCGCGGCCTGGGCGTCGTTCACCACGAAGACGGGCAGGCTAAACTGCTTCTCGGCAAAGGCGCGAAGCTGGAAGTCCACCCACCCCGGAAGATTGTCAGTGGCCGCGAAGATGCTTCCGTCACACTGATCCACGGCGCCAGCGGTCGCAATGCCCACTCCAATTGGTTCGATCTTCTTTTCGCGGCAAACCGCCAGGACATTCTCAACCGCCTTCACCAGGCCTCCGGCGATTGATTCGCGCCCCTTTTCGGCCTCGGTTGGGACTTGCGCTACAAAGCAAACTTGTCCATCGCGATGCACCAGCCCAGACTTGATTGAAGTGCCGCCGATGTCTACGCCGATGGCCGGTGCGCCCAAAGCAGCGCGGTCGAGCGCCTGCGTGAAGTTGCGGGTTATGATCCCAGGCCGGGTGATCGCTGAACCCACGATCACGCACCAGGCGCCACCATCGATCGCACGGCGCGCTTCGTCGGGCGTCGCGATGTGTCCCTCAGCCATGATGGGGACACCGGCCTGTCGCACAAGCTGATGCAGCAACGTCCAACTGAAACTGCGGTTGTTACTAGTGTTCTCGGTATATCCGTTCAGGGTTGGGCCGACGCAGTCAGCTCCGGCCGCGGCCGCGGTCAACGCTTCGTTCAGTGTGGCAATGTCCGCCAGGACGGGCAGGTGCAAATCGCGATGGATGCGCCCGATTAGCTCCTGCCACGGCTCGCCGTCCGGCCAAACGCGGTCGGTGCAATCGAGAGCGATGATCGACGCGCCAGCAACCGCCAACGCGGCCGCGGAAGCAAAGTCCGGGGTAATACGCAGCCCGGAGGGTCCATAATGTTTTTGAATCCCGATAATTGGAAGGGCTGTGTTTTGCCGGATCGCAGCAACGTGCTCGGGGCTGTTCAGGCGCAACCCGGCAGCGCCTCCCCCGATGACCGCAAGGGCAATACGTCGAATGGTATCTGTATCTTCCAGCGCGTCCCCCGGAAAAGCCTGGCAGGAAACAACCAGCTTACCTCGCAGTTGCTCGAATAATGGCCTGAATGTTTCCAGCATGAGTAACCCACTTTCTCCTTACACAATCGATGGAGGTTTCGCGCCTGTTGTGATGTATTATTGTATAGCCAACTAGGGTAATGCAAGGGATGACCCTGAAAAAAATGAAAATCCGGTTTGATATTGGAAAGAATGCAGGAAGGATGTCTCGCGAGCATCCGGGGGGAATGAAAAGGAGCAGGCAATGAACAGCATAGTGCTTGCAGGAGCGCTACTCGCGGTTCTTTCGGGTGTGCTGAACGGCACATTCACGTTGCCGATGAGGTTTCTGGGCCGCTGGGAGTGGGAAAACGTCTGGAGCCTCTTTATTGGCGTCTCCTGCCTTCTTATGCCGGCGGCCATAATCAGCCTGACTGCCCCCAGCAGTTGGAGTGTGTTGCTACAAGCCCCTGCCGGGGCAGTGCTGATCGCGCTGGCGACGGGGTTTGCATGGGGCTTTGGCTCCGTGCTCTTTGGACAGAGTGTAAGCGCCATGGGCATTTCGCTGGCCAACACTCTGGTGCTGGCCATCAGTTCGGCATTGGGGTCGGTGCTGCCTATCCTCTTTCTTTCGCCAAGGGACTTGTTACGTCCCTCGGGAGGCAAGATCCTGGGCGCCGTAGCAGTCGAGCTGCTGGGTATTGCGCTCTGCGGCTGGGCAGGCCGAATGCGCGAACGGGCTGCCGGCGTAGATGCGGAGCGCGGCGACATGGTCGGACACGCCCGGCCGATCGGAGTAGCGTTGCTGATGGTCACTGGCGCCGGCATTCTTTCGGCAGTTCAGAATATCGGCTTCAGCATGGCTCATCCTATCTCGGATCACGCTCGCGCGGCTGGGCTGAGCGAATTTGCCAGCAAAAACCTGATCTGGTTTGTGATGCTGGGCGCGGGTTCTGTTGCCAACCTGGGATTCTGTTTCTACTTGATGCGCAAGAACCGCAGTGCCGGAAGATTCACGCAGCCAGGCATGGGACGCCTTTTGGGTCTCTCGGCGCTGATGGGTCTGTTGTGGGGCGGAAGCATTTTTGTATATGGAGCGGCGGCGCCCAAGCTCGGTTCCCTGGGAACCTCTATCGGGTGGCCGTTGAGTCTCTCGGTTGGCCTGGTGGTCGCTAACTCAATCGGCATCGGTCTGGGAGAGTGGCGCCAAGCGCCGAAACAAGCACGGCTTCGGCTGTATTTGGGAATCGCGGTACTGGTAGTGGCGGTGGTCCTGCTGGGCCTCGCCGGCAGCTAGCACCGTCTGCTGGGCAGCTCCGACGGCGGATGTGAAGCAGCGGGAGGTTTGATTGAAAAGACGGGCGCTTATTGATTACGCACCTGTGCCATATCCCATGGACTCTTCCATTTACGGAAAGGACGGACGCCCTTTGCTGCGCGTACACTAAAACTGCATTCCGGCTCGCGGGCACCAAAGTCGACCCGCGAGCGCACTTAAAGCCGCGTTCCCGGCGGAACGCCAAGCAGACCAGAGGCGGTAAAGGTCGAATCGAGGTCTTGACGGTGGAATCAGGAGAGACGAAGACGCTTATGACAACCTCATCCGGTGAGAATCGGAACAAGTGGGATTTCCAGCCACCGGACAAAGATAGCTTTACGCCCATGTATTACCAGATTGAGTCGCAGCTTCTGGAGATGATCCAGTCGGGCAAACTCAGGCCCGGCGATCTTCTGCCCAGCGAAGGGGAACTGAGCCGCATGTGCGGAGTGAGCCGCATGACCTCGCGGCAGGCGTTGCAGGGACTCAAGACCAAGGGCTTCGTGACCCGGCGCAGGGGACAGGGAAGCATCGTCAACCAGCCCCGCGTCGAAAAGGACATCGCACATCTCAGCGGATTCTCCGCTGAGATGCGCGCCCTGGGCATTAGCGCGACATCCAGAGTCCTGGAGCAGGATACTGTCCCTGCGTCAGTTGAGGTAGCCGCTCAGCTGGGAATTGAAACCGGCGAGAAAGTCCTCCTGCTGCGCAGATTGCGCTTGGCCGATGCCCTTCCTGTGGCTGTCGAAATCGCCCAGCTCCCGCTCAAGCGTTTTCCCGGAATCGAGACGATGGACTTCAGCTCGCGCTCGCTTTACCATACGCTGCGCGAGAACTTTGGGATCCGCGTCAGCCGGGCAGACGAGATACTCGAAGCGCGCTCAGCCACGCGGGCTGAAGCCAAACTACTCGGCGTGCAGTTCCGCGCCAGCGTTCTGGCTATCACTCGCACACTCTGGAGCACAGATGGGTTGCCAGTGGAGACCGCGCATTCGGTCTATCGCGGTGACCGCTACCGCGCAATCATTCGCATTCCGGCAACCGACATGGAATAACTCAAATACTGCCGCGCCTTCAAACTCTAACGAATTGATTTAAAATGAGATACTTCCAGGACAAGCAAAGGCCGACGAGCCTGTCCGAAGGCGCTCGCCCATCTGGAATCGGTCCCGATTCCCGGGCTAACCTGCGCTTCGCCTGTTTGCAAGGCTCGGCAACTGGGCCAAGCCAGACGGAACGAGCCTCGATTCAATTCTGTTGACTCATCCACTCATCCTATAGTATAGACATTATACTAACTAAAAAAGGAGTCCTTCGCGGGAATTTCCAGTAGCTCTTCGTTGAACGTTTGTTACGAGATCAGACAAGATGCCGAGATCGTACGCCCGATTCTGGTCGGCGCTTGAACGATAGAGAAGCCGTGTGCTTCACTTTTCCGGGAAGACAAGATGGGGCAGGAGCCGAGAATGAAGACGAAGAAGGGGAGTCTGGCACGGCGTGATTTCATGATTGCGACCGTTGCAGCGAGCACGGTGCTGCTGCCGGGATGTAAATCGGCCCGGCGAGGCGACTGGGAGTTTCTGAGCGAGGAGTCTGCCGAGACACTAAAGGCCATCTGCGATCAGATCATTCCGGCCGATGACTTTCCGTCGGCTTCAGAGGCAGGCGTGCTGGACTATATCGACCGCCAGCTGGTGCGCCATTACCGCCGTCATCAGAAGACCTATCTGGAAGGCCTGGAGCAGGCCGACCGCATAAGCAGGAAGCGCTTCGGCAGCGATCTGGAAAGAGCATCGGCGGAGCAGAAACTGGCGGTGGTCAGCGCAATTGAAAAAGAGAACGCGGCATTTTTTGAGATGGTGCGGCGGCACACCTTCGAAGGCTTCTACGGATCGCCCCGTCATGGCGGCAACCGCGATGCCGTGAGCTGGCGCATGGTGGGCATCGCCGAGCCGCCGGTGCTGGGCCGGGCGCAGGATGTACAGAAGAAGGAGTTGCCGTCATGAAACGCGTGAATGCAGTTGTAATCGGCGCCGGCGCGGCGGGCGGCATCGTGGCCAAAGAACTGGCGGTTGCGGGGCTGAGTGTGGTGCTGCTGGAACGCGGGCCGTGGTATACCGCGAACGATTGCCGCAAGGACGACCTGCGCAACCAGCGCACCACCGCACTGGGCAACGGCTTCGGGCCGGAGGACGAGGGCAATCCACGGGTGGTGGTGGACGGAAAGGGCGCGGAGCACACGTATTTGCCCAGCGAGGGAAACTACGAGAATAACGCGGCCTGCGTGGGAGGGGGAACGCTGAGCTACGGAGCGCTGGCGTGGCGCTTTCTGCCGCAGGACTTCAAGATGCGCACGACGTATGGCGCGCCTGCGGGCAGTTCGCTTGAGGATTGGCCCATCAGCTACGACGATATTGAGCCCTTTTACGAGAAGGCCGAATACGAGATCGGGGTTTCAGGCGATTACTTGGGCACGCCGTTTCATGGGCCGCGGAAGCGCCCCCTGCCCATGCCACCGCTGCCGCCCAATCGCGAGTTCGAGATTCTGGAGCCGGCAGCCAAGCGACTGGGGCTGCATCCATTTCACACTCCCATGGCCCGCAACAGCATGCCTTACAACGGGCGCGGACCTTGCATGCGCTGCCGCTGGTGTGTCGGCTTTGCCTGCGAGGTGGATGCTAAAAACGGCACACAGAACACCGTGATCCCAGTGGCGCTGGCGACCGGCAACTGCGAACTCCGAACCGAATGCATGGCCAGGGAGATCCTGACCGACAACCGTGGGCGCGCCCGCGGCGTGGCTTACTATGATGCCCGCGGCCACTTGCAAGAGCAGCCGTGCGATCTGGTCGTGGTTTCGGCATGCGCCATCGAGTCGGCGCGGTTGCTGCTCAACTCCAAGAGCCAGCTGTTCCCCAACGGCCTGGGCAATCGCTACGACCAGGTGGGCCGAAACCTGCAGGGACATCATTACGGCGGGGCGATAGGCTTCTTCGATTACGACACCTACGACGATATGGGTCCGGGCGCAAGCATTGCCGTCAGCGACTACAACCACGGCACACCGGGCTTGTGTGGCGGTGGCGTGCTGGCCAATGGGTTTATTCGCCTGCCAATTCAAATGATCGATCGTATGCCGCCGAATACGCCGCGATGGGGCTTGGGGCACAAGAAGGCCATGCGCGCCTTCTTCAAGCGCAATATTCAGGTCTTCGGGCCGATACAACAGATTCCTTCAGCCGACGCGCGAGTGACGCTCGACCCCACGGTGCGGGACAAGTGGGGAATGCCGGTGGCGCGCATCTCAGGCAACGTGCATCCGCATACCTTTGAAATCGGCGAAGTGCAGGCGAATCGGGCCGAAGCCTGGCTCAAAGAGGCCGGCGCCATCAGCGCAATTCGGATTGCCGGAAGGCCTGACTCGGTTTCGGCCGGACAGCACCAAGCCGGCACATGCCGCATGGGCAACGATCCGAGGAGCTCAGTAGTCGACCGCGACTGCCGCGTCCACGATGTCGACAACGTCTTCGTGATCGACGGCAGCGTGCACGTGACCAACGGAGGCTTCAATCCGGCGCTGACAATTATGGCCGTTGCCTACATGGCCTCCGCGTCGCTGGTTCGCAACTGGAAAGGCACAGGTTTCAAGGCATGATGCGAGCACTCAAGCTGATTGCAATCGCGGCGGGCTGTCTGGCGCTGGTGGGCTTTGCAGGTGTCTTCGGCGCCTCGGCGTACTACACGTCGGAGCGGGGCCAGGGCTGTGCGAGTTGCCACGAGATGAGCTCGTACGTCTCAGTCGTGCACGATTCGCCGCATCGCAGCATGGGCTGCATGGAGTGCCATGAGGCGGGTATGGCCACCAAGCTCCGGCACACGTGGGTGCATCTGACGCACACCTGGCCTGAGACCATCCGGCTGCGCGAGACCGACATTCAGTCCACGACTGTGAACTGCCGCAGGTGCCACGAGGGGGAGTACGCAGCTTGGCGGGCAGGCCCACACAGCGTCACCTTTGCGCAGACCTTTACCGATCCCAGGCACAACTCCAGGACCCTGGTAATGGAGGATTGCCTTCGCTGCCACGGGATGTACTTCAACGGGTCGATTCGCGACCTGGTGCAGCCGCATAACACAGTCGGCCCGTGGCACCTGGTGCAAGCCAACCTTGCCGGCCAGCCCGCAATACCATGCGAGGCCTGTCACTGGATACACCGCGAAGGTGCGCCCGAAACCCGGCCCGCGGAGCGCATCTCAGTTGCGGGCGGGGTCGTTCCGGTCTCGCTGGCATTTTACGAACGGCGCGAGAGCACGCACTTTGCCGCGATCGGTCTCGCCATTCCGCAGCTCTGCGACGGTCCCCGGGCGCTTCGCGTAAGCCAGGATCCGCGGCAGGGGATCTGCTACCAGTGCCACGCGCCGCGCGCGCCCGATGCGGGCTCTGCAGCCGCGGCAAACGCCTGGGGAAAGCAGGCAGGCTCAGGCGACGACCGCACGCCGATGGGCGTGCACGAGGGTCTGAGCTGCTTCTCCTGCCACGACGGGCACAACGAAAACGCGCGCGCATCCTGCAAAACCTGCCACCCGCAGATGTCGCATTGCGGGTTGGACGTGGAGAAGATGGATACAACCTTTGCGAGCGCCAAAAGCACTCATAACATCCACTGGGTGAAGTGCACTGACTGCCATCAGCACGGCATTCCCAAGGCGAAGGAGCGGACTGCGGCACGCGACTAGTGTCCTGTCCCTGAGATGAGTTGAATAACATCCGTGGGTCGCTTCACCGGATAGAGTGGGAGGAACTCCGATGGGGCGACCTCCCACACCGTTTTCGATCAAAGCCGAAGATCAGGTGCAAATGGTGGCTTGGATCAAGAGGCCGAAGACCGTACAAGGTAAAGCAGAGCGGCAGGGAGAACATTGACCTCACTCGATTCCACGAAGAAAGACGGAAGGATAATCAGGCGCACCTCGCCACCGGTTTTCTATGGCTGGTGGATTGTGGCCGCGGCTTTTCTGAATCTGTTCTTCGCAGTGGGAATGATTTTCTACGGATTCCCTATGTTTTATCCAGCGCTAGTGGCGTCGCTGGGCTTCTCGCATGCGCAGACGACACAGGGGTTTCTCGTCGGCTTTCTCGTCATCGGGCCTCCCTTTGGGCTTCTCTCCGGTTATCTCATCGATCGATTTGGCGCGAGGCATGTGATTTTGCTGGGCATTGGATTGATAGGACTGCCGCTGATCGCGATGGGCTTCGTAACACATTTTTGGGAGTATGAGGTTATTTGCATTCTGGAAGTACTCGGTTATGTGCTGGCAGGACCGATTTCCAACCAGGTTCTGATTACGAAGTGGTTTTGCGCACGCCGCGGCATGGCGATGGGCATTGCATATCTCGGGCTGGGTTTGGGAGGAGTGGTTTCGCCGCTGATAATCAACAGCCTGCTGCACGCCTGCGGCTGGAGAATCGCGATCGAGATCATAGGCGCTGCGGTGCTCTTATTTCTTTATCCGATAGGAATTCTGGTAACGCGATCGTCGCCCAGCGACCTTGGCCTGGAGCCGGACGGCGTTGCCGAGGGAGACCGAGCGGATGCCCCTCCATGGACTGCTCCAGCGCGGTGGGAATTTCTGAAGGTTCTCAGCAGCCGGGATTTTTGGCTGATAACGGCCGGTTCGGGATTGGTAATCGGCGCGATGAATGCGGTGATCCAGAACTTCATTTTCTTTCTCGAGGGCCACGGCTATTCCTCCACGCAGGCTTCCGGCTTTCTCTCGGTTCTGTTGGCGATGAGCCTGGGGGGACGGGTCGTCGTCGGCCTCATTGTCGATCGCGCAAAAAAGAAGAAGAACACAATGGCGTTTTGTTACTGCCTGCTCGGAGCGGCCATACCGCTTCTATATCTGGCCTCAATGCCAACGATGGTGGTGTTGTTCGCGACGATCTTCGGATTTGCAATGGGCGCGGATTATATGCTGATTCCTCTGGTTACAGTCGAGTGCTTTGGCGTGGAGTCTTTGGGGAAGATTCTCGCGCTCATTGTGATGGGCTACTCGATTGGCCAATGGGTGGGACCGTGGGTTGCCGGGCGAATCTACGACAGCTTGCACAGTTACAACCCGGCGTGGACATTGATGATATTGGCAACCGTTGCGGGTTCGTGCATGATTTATCGACTGCCGGGGCCCAAGGCGACTGCTTATCCCCTGCAAGGCGCGGGCATGACGGTAAAAGGGAACATCGACGTCAACATATTAGGAGAGCAATAGATGAGCGAAAGGCGAATCGGGATTGTGATGAACGGCGTGACGGGGCGCATGGGTCTCAATCAACATTTGGTCCGCTCCATTTTGGCGATTCGGAACCAGGGAGGCGTTCGTCTAAGTGACGGGACCATGTTGATACCCGACCCTGTTCTTGTTGGTAGAAACGAGAACAAGCTGAAGGCGATCGCGGATACGCACGGCGTGGCGTGCTGGAGCACGGACCTCGATCAGTGTCTTGCGGATCCGGCGAACGAAATCTACTTTGATTCGGGCGCTACAGGCATACGTGCCGCAAACCTTGCAAAAGCCATCGAGGCGGGCAAACACGTTTATTGCGAAAAACCCCTCGCCACCACGTTCGAAGAGTCGCTGCAGATTGTCCGCAAAGCAGCAGCTTCGGGCATAAAGCACGGCATCGTTCAGGACAAGCTGTTCCTTCCTGGCATTCGAAAACTGCGCAGGCTTGTAGAGGCAGGATTCTTCGGCAGGATTCTTGCGGTGCGCGGCGAGTTTGGCTATTGGGTGTTTGACGGAGACTGGCAGCCGGCGCAGCGGCCTTCGTGGAATTACAGGAAGGAGGACGATGGCGGGATTATTACAGACATGCTCTGTCATTACCGGTACGTACTTGATCACACCTTTGGCAATGTGACGGCGGTGTCGTGCATGGGCGCTACGCATATTCCGGAACGCGTGGATGAGCTTGGCAAACGGTACAATTGCACCGCGGAGGACGCCGCATACAGCAGTTTTGAGTTGGACGGAGGCATCTTTGTCCATATCAACTCTTCCTGGGCAACGCGCGTCTATCGCGATGAACTCTTTACTTTGCAGGTGGACGGCACCGAAGGCAGCGCAATTGCGGGGCTCGTAGGGTGCAAGACGCAGCACCGCGTGAACACGCCGCGCCCGGTATGGAATCCCGATCTCCCGAACCCAATTCATTTCCGCGATGAGTGGCAGGAGGTTCCGGATAACTGCACGTTTGAGAATGCATTCAAGGTTCAGTGGGAGATGTTTCTGAAGCACGTAGCGGAAGATGCCCCGTTCCCGCATGATTTTGTCGACGGGGCTCGCGGCGTGCAATTAGCGGAATTGGGTTTGAAGTCGTGGGCGGAGCGGCGGTGGCTCGATGTCCCGAAGATCGACGCAGTACTGAAACCCTGAGAAGGATGCCGCGATGGCAGAAATTGCGAGACTAGGCCTGAACCAAGCCACGACGCAAAACTGGAGCGTGCGGGAAGCGGTGGAAGGATGCGCACGCCATGGCATTCCGTCCATTGCGCTCTGGCGCGACAAGATTGCAGCCGCCGGTTTAGGCGAATGCGTGAAGCTGGCGAGAGACGCCAATCTGCATGTATCGAGCGTATGCCGGGGCGGATTGTTTCCCGCATCAAGCGTCAAAGAGCGAAGGCGCAGGATCGAAGATAATTTCAGAGCCGTGGATGAGGCGGCCGCACTTCATGCAGATTCGCTGGTGATTGTGGCTGGGGCCTCGCCAGAAGTACCGATAGACGAAGCCAGAACGATGGTCGCAGATGGTTTGGCCGAGGTTGCTGTCCATGCCAGGAAATGCGGCGTTCGCCTGGGCCTTGAGCCTTTGCATCCGATGTATGCCGGTGATCGCTCTGTGCTGAACACTGTCGAGCAGGCGTTACAGATGGCCACAGCTTATCGGAGCGAGGAGGTCGGCGTCATACTTGATGCATTCCATATCTGGTGGGATCCGTTCGTGTTCGAGGGAATAAAGAAAAGCGCGGGACGAATTTACGGGTTTCACGTATGCGATTGGCTGGTTCCGCTGCCGCATTTGCTGCTGGGGCGAGGCATGATGGGCGATGGCGTGATCGACAATCGCAAGCTGCGCCATGCGGTAGACGCGGCCGGGTACAATGGCCCGATCGAAGTGGAGATTCTCAACCAGAAGATATGGGACAGTCCCGGCGACGATGTACTAACCACCATTATTGAACGTTTCAAGAGGTTCGTATAAGAGGGGACAGCCCAGGTGAAATTATCAAGCAGGATTGCGCCGCAAGATCTTTCCGCCCAAATTCGCAGGCTGTTTGAACTTGCTTCGGATAAGACACTGCGTTTGGCACGCGGGTGGGATGGCAAGATCGAGGCCCCCGTAGTGACTGTGGCCGGCAAGTACGCCGGAAAGAACTGGACGCAATGGACGCAGGGCTTTCAGTACGGCAATGCGCTTCTTTGCTTCGATGTAACGGGCCAGGAGAGTCTATTGGAAGTGGGACGCGCAGGAACCGTGCACCATATGGCTGAGCACGTCACGCACACCGGCGTTCACGATCACGGATTCAACAACCAATCGACGTATGGGCAATTGCGGCGCCTGATGCTGGAGGGCCGGCTGGACAGGGATGATTGGGAGTTGCGGTTCTATGAACAGGCACTGAAGACGAGCGGCGCGGTACAGGCTTCGCGATGGACGGAGCTATCAAATGGGTTCGGATATATCTATTCCTTCAATGGGGCGCACTCCTTGTTTATCGACACGATCCGGACGTTGCGCATCGTTGCGATTGCACACGCGCTGCGCCATGGGCTTCTGACGGAGCAGGACCGGCGCGTAAACCTGCTGGGCAGGTTGTTGACACACGCTAGGACCTCGGCGCAGTTCAACATCTATTACGGTGAAGGGCGCGATTTCTACGACATACCCGAGTTGCGCGGCCGGACGGCGCATGAAGCCATCTTCAATCCGGCGAGCGGCTCTTTCCGCTGCCCTTCTTCGCAGCAGGGGTATTCGCCGTTCTCGACGTGGACGCGCGGGTTAGCGTGGGCCATGCTGGGCTTTGCGGAAGAACTCGAATTTTTACGGTCGCGGCCGGAGGCTGAGTTTGCCGCGGAGGGCCTGCCGGCCAAGAGGGACGCGCTGGCGATGCTGGAGATGGCGGCGAGAGCTACCTGCGACTTCTACATGAACCAGGCCAGTGCGGCGGACGGAATTTGTTATTGGGATACGGGCGCGCCCGGGCTGAGCCGGTTGGGAGATTGGAAGAGCCGGGCCGCGGATCCGATGAATGCGTTTGAACCGGTCGATTCTTCTTCCAGCGCGATAGCAGCACAGGGTCTGATCCGACTGGGCGTGATACTGGGAGAAGCGGGAGAAGAGTATTTTCGAGCGGGGCTTCAGGTGGCGGAAACACTTTTCGCCGAGCCGTATCTCTCCATCGATCCTCAGCATGAGGGAATCCTGCTGCACAGTATCTATCACAGGCCGAACGGGTGGGACTACATCCCCAAAGGTTCATGCATCCCACGCGGCGAGTCGAGCATGTGGGGCGACTATCACGCATTGGAACTCGGACTGCTCATTTCGCGGCTTGCCGAGGATCGGTACTACACGTTTTTTTAAAAGTTGGTACGGGAGCGGGAAAGATGAAGACGGCGGCTGCATTGGTTACCGGAGGCACGCGCGGCATCGGCCTGGGCATTGCAAAAGCCCTGGCGCAGAAGGGCCTCAACATTGTGGTCACGGGCAGACGCAGCCCTGAGGAGGCCCTGCCGGCACTCGATGAAATACGAGATCAATTTTGCGCGAAAGATCTCGAAGCGGCTTACTTCAAATCGAACGTAGCGGATGCGGATGACCGGCGCCGATTGCTGGCCAGTATCGAATCACGCTTTGGCCGGCTTGATGTGCTGGTGAACAACGCCGGCATTGCACCTGAGGTTCGCACCGACGTGCTGGAAGCGTCAGAGGAGAGCTTTGACAAGCTGATTACAACAAATCTGAAGGGCCCGTACTTTCTGACACAAGCGGTAGCGCGATGGATGCTGCGGCAGCAAGACCAGAAGTTGGAGCGCCGCTCGATTGTCAACATCAGCTCGGTTTCCGCAGTCATGGTGAGCGTGGATCGCGGAGACTACTGTATCTCCAAAGCAGGTATATCCATGGCCACCAAGTTGTGGGCGGCGAGGCTGGCGCCGCACGGAATTAGCGTATACGAAATCAGGCCAGGAATCATAAACACCGATATGACCCAGGGCGTGAAGGAAAAATATGACAGGATGATTGAAGGAGACCTCCTTCTTGAGAAGCGATGGGGGACCCCGGAAGACATCGGCAAGGTTACAGCGCTGCTGGTGACGGGTGACTTGCCCTACTCGCCCGGAGCTGTCGTGGCCGTCGACGGCGGGCTCTCGTTGCCGCGCCTCTAGGGCCTGTTAACACGTCTGGGATGGATGGCGATGCGAGCGAGAATCCGGTCGGACGGGGCCGAGCCCGAAGGCTTTGGTGGCTCCAAGGTCGAGGGCGAGAACAAAGGATGACCGGATTTGCGCCGCAACCCGAAGGGACGGAGCCAGTTCTCGCTGGGACAGCGAATGATCGTTCGGTGAATCCATCTGTTTCCGTCACGCCAATAGCGGGCGCTTCAGTCCTTTCCCGACAGGTCGAACTCCGATCTCGATCCTGATTGCGTGTTGCGGGGTGCGGACGCAAAGGCCTGGGGGAAGCAGCAAGCTTCCGCCAAGCCCTTCTCACTTCGCGTCAGGGTACGAGCGAGTCCGCCAGCACGGCGGGCACGACGTTCCAACCTTCAAGAAGGAGCTTGAGTTTGCGGCCTTTGCGAAGTGCCGTCAGGTCAATCTCGACATGCCGCGACTCCTGGGGAACTAGCGAGAGATAGTTGTCGGAGTAAAAAACCGGGGCGGCGAGCAGACCGCTTTCCACATCGATTACTTTGAGACGCGCGGCCAGTGCGACCCCTTCGGAGCGGTTGGCAAGATCGATGGCGATTCTGCCGTGGCTCAGTTCGCGGGCTTTGGCGTCGAGAGCCAGCCGTGCGATGCCTTGCAGGTCTTCGTACTTCCACACTGGGTTGCTGCGCCAGTAGAAGTTCGTGGAGAGTTGCGCGCCGGAGGCGTCAATGAGCTTGAGGTGAATGAAATGAACGCTCGAGAGGGCACCCGATTGGCCCTGACCTTCCGCCAAGAGCTGCATGGACTCCTGAGCGCTATTAGCGGCGCAGTTGATTTGCGCAGTCCTGGTTTGTACGAGCGAGCCGCCAAGGTTATAGACTGCGGCTTCAGCCTTGAGCGCCGTTAGCGAAGTCGACGTAGTATTGATCACTTTGACTGTGTTGGTGACGCAGTTCCACTGGATGTGAATGGGCTCGCACGCCTTTCGACAAGCGAAGTAAGCGGCTGTCGGTTCTTTGTAATAGTCGTAAGTATTCCAGGTGAGCGAGGGCCAGGCGGGATTGCTCATCCAGATCATAACGCCGGTGCAGTCGTTCCACATGCGGTCGTTGAAAGCCTCATAGATAGCCTTGAAGACCTCTGTGTTGACCATTTGCGCCTGACGGCAGAAATCTTCAATGTTTGCCGGGGCGCCGTAGGCTGCAATGGCGTCTGCCGTTTCCCGGCAACCGTTATAGCCGCTCTGCCAATCGTGCAGTCCCCACATTTCATTGACCGGCCAAAGGCTCTTGAAGGGCATCATGCGACGCATGGTCTCCACGGCCGGAATTGTGGCCGAACCGAGTTCGGGACGGAAACCGCGGGCGAAGTCATTGAAGTAGAAAGTTGCCGGTTTCGTCTCGTAAGGGCCATCGCCGTCGGTGGGCGGAATCTGCGTGGAGAATTGAAGGAAGATCCGCGTTCCATCCAGCTCTTCAGCTAGCCTGGGCATTTCCGTCAGGATGGGATCCTGGGGCGCCGTCTCATTGGCCGCGCACCACAGCGCGACGCAGGCATGGTTTCTGCGCCGCAGGATGCGGTCGCGCGCGTTGCGCAGCCACATAAAGGGATCGTCGGGCATCAGGCCGTTGGAGATGCCGAACTCCTCCCAAACCATGATGCCAAGCTCATCGCAGACCTCGTAAAACTCCGCCTTGTCGAGGTCCCCAGACCAGTTACGGATCAGGTTGAAGTTCATCTCCTTCTCCATGCGCACGCGGCACAGGAAGCCTTCGCGGTCACAGCGAAGCATCCCCTCATCCATGCCCCAATTCACTCCCCGGACAAAGATGCGCTTTCCGTTGCAGGCGATCGAGAGAGGCTCCTTGGCATGCAACGCGGCTTGACTAGGCACATTCATCCCGTTTTGGATCGCGCCCGGATCCCACTTGGTATGTAGCGGCGGGGAATACGAAAACTCCCGAATGCCGATGCGGGATCTGTTCACGTCAAGCACCTGGCCATTGGCACGGAATTCGAGAACGAGATCGTAAAGATTCTGCTCGCCGTGCCCGCTTGGCCACCAGAGCTTGGGATCGACCAAAGAAAGCTGCTTATATTTCGACTGATCGAGCTTGATGAAAACTCCGGCGTTTTCCTGGAGAGAGACGGGATGACTGAATTCCATGACGCCGAGGCGGACATGGAGTTCGCCTTTGCAGGGTTTTCCGGAGTAGTTCCTCAAATCGAGGCAAAGGGTGAGATCGGCGCGCGTGAGGTTTTTCGGGTCGGGAAAATGCGTGATGGCGAAGACGTTCTCGATGGTTACATCGCCGGTGGTAGTGAGTGCAACGTGGTTCCAAATGCCGGTGTTGCGGTCCCGGATGGTGGGCAGCCAATCCCAGCTTCCGCTGGGGAGAATCGTAGGTTCATTCTCGGGGAATTCTGCAGGCCAATCGTAGCCGCTCAGCCGCTTAGGCATCACCTTATCCGGCTTGGGCACCGGCGTGATAAGGACGGCAATGCAGTTCTTTTTGCCGGGCGTAGCCAGCTTGGTTACGTCGAACCGCCCGCGCATGAATGCGCCTTCGATGTCTCCGGCAAGCGTGCCGTTCAGGTAGACAAAAGCTCGATAGTTGATGCCGTCGAAGTTCAGCCAGATCCTTTTTCCCGAGTAGACCTGGGGTATTTCGAGCTCATTGCGATACCACCAGTTTGTGTGCGAAAAGAAATCGGAGATCTGCGAAAGATAATCGCCATAGAAGGGATCTGGGATCGCACCGAGGTTGAGATAGGTGGTAAGGACGGTGCCGGGCACGGTGGCGATGAGCCAGTTGCTGTCGTCGTATCCAGGGACGGACACTGCCGCGGCGCCTTCTTTAACGTTCGCCTGGTTAATAAGCCGCCAGCCGCCTTCAACGCGTAAAGTACCGTCGCCTTCGAGTGGAGGGAGTGGCACGGGGACAGCTTCAAACCCTCCGGTACCGTAGACTTCCAGGGAGGACAGTTCATAACCCCCGGGCTTCGCTTTACTGCTTAGCGCGAGCCGAACGTAGCGGGCGCGGGTTTCGGGGAACGTGATTTGCTCCGAGCCGCCATTACCGTTGGCGGTCTTTTGAATGTCGGTCCAGTTCTCGACCAACCCGGTTTCCGGCGACGGGCCGGAGTCGGAGGAGACTTGCACTTTGTATTTGAGCGGATAGTTGTTCCCCCAGCGCAGAACCGCGGAATGGACAGAGCAGTCGGCGCCGAGATCGACGTAGATCCATTGTTCGTCCGCATCGGCACTTTTCCACATCGTCGTCGTCAAACCGTCGGTTGACATGTGCCCGGTGTTGATGAAGTCAGCCGAGCTTGAGGCCCATGCGGCGCGATTCAGAGCGACATTTCGGCTGCCGCTGGCTTTGGCCCATTTCGGCGCGAATGCCGCGACCGAAGCGAACGCCCCATACTTCAATACTTCACGCCTGTTCAACTCCACCATGATTCAATTCTCCTTTTCGCCGCGATCGCCTTAAGGCGGAATCCGAATAGATTTACCCCGAGCATGCCGTTTCTGTGGCTCTTTCCTTGAGAAAGAGCCACTTTGCCTGTACGCCGCGTGGGCACTGCTACTCGTATTCCGCTGCAGAAACGCAGAACGATCTTGACCCGCCTCTTTTCTTGTCCGGTTAGCTTTCTGAAATCATAGCCTGATTCCCCTCTTTGTTCCGCCTCGCATTTTTTCAATACAAGATGAGCCTGAGGAGAGGAGTTGATTTCAACACCAGGTAAGTCTGGAGGATTAGGCATGCTGGGGATTGAACATCAGCGTACACGAAGCAGAGAAGTTGAACCTGGAAGCGTTTGGTTGGTTCGTCGAGGTAAGCGAGAAAATCCGGTTTGTTTGCGCAAATCGCCAGCCGGACATGGCGGGGCGGGGCTGGTGCGGCGCTACATCGAGAACGTGACCGGTTTGAGCCGGTTTCAGGTAACGCGGCTGTTTGGTTGCGACACAACCATTGGCCAGGTCCGTTCAACCGTCTACCGGCGGCGCCGGAACCTGCCAGCGTTTCCCTACCCGCGGGGCCCATTTTTGGCACGTTGTCGGCGAGCCAGCGCGATTGCGAAGCTACCGGAAATATGACGCAATCAAAGTGGGGCGCTCTGGAGTATTTCCTGACACTCTCACATGAAGAACAAATTGGAAATCCCTTTTTCCCCAGTCTTTGGGAGCCCCATGCAGCGCCATGGCGAGAAGATCCTGATTTGTAATGAAGTTCCCGGCGGCCTGGGTGCCGAAGATCGTAAGGCCCGCAATGGCAATCACGGGTTGTCCGCTTGCGGGGTTCGTGAATCGCGAGACAATGGCGCAGTCTTCGTTGACCTTCCAGTCCTGAGGTGTCACCACCGCCCATTTGACCTGGGGGTTGAACCGGTCATAATTCACATCATTTTTGGCGTCAAAGAAGAATCGCTGGTTCTCGGCCATCCCCCGGCTCCACTTGTTGGAGCGGTTGCCAATCACAATGACCGGGCCGGCAAGCAGGGAATCGGAAGGCGTCGAGCTGTCGGTGAGCAGCTGCCACTCCTTTCGATGCTCGCTCAGGACTTTGACCGTATCGGCCAATGCAAAAGCGTCTCCGATACCGACAAACGCATATGACATCTGCGCGGGCTTTCTGTTCATCGCCATCGGAATTGCCACATCGCGAGGGTCGGCATAATCGGCAGTCGTGCCGTAGACGAGTGGTACCGGAACGCAGATTAAAGCCGGCTTCGGACTTTGGAGTATAGGCGCCCATACCCGTTGAACCAAATCCGTGGTGCGCCAGCTTCGATAGACAATGACCGCTACAAAAGAACCGATCACCAGTAGCGAGGCCGCGGCGGCCCGCCAATCGATCCGATACCGATGAGCCGCCTGAACAGGACGCGTCTCCGATGGCGCCGCTGCCGGAACGGATGGGTCAGGTTGCGGTAGCTGCGGCACAGAATCGTCCTTAGCCCATTGAAAACTGACGGCATACGACCCAGGTGACAGGTGAAGAATGGGATTTGCCGTGCCACGGTTGACTTCGTAGAACATGGCCAGGCGCTTCCGGACTTCATTCGCGGTGACCCGAACAATATTGTCCTGGGAGGTATCGTAGTCGGCCGGTCTTTGAAATACCTCTGCGCCGATGACGCGCTCTTTCAGCCCTTCAATTGGTTTCCCATCGAGGACGTAATGGACGGAGAACTCAAGAAAACGGGAGCATCGATGGCTGGCGCGGAAGTGCTCGCTTTGAAGGACGCGGGCTAGTTGCCCCAGCATCTCCGCTTTCTGCACGTCACTCAACATCATCGTAGTATCGTGGCCCTGCATCGTACGCCACTCCCCACGGCTGAAACGGATCTGGATTATGAACGAATGTGGCTTAATAGTACAGCACTGACTCATTCTGCATTTTGTTATCAATACTTTACAGCCAGACAAAGGTGCGGAACCGTATCGGACTGGGAGGTTTTTGCAATAGGCCATAGAATCCCCGTACATCAAACTGCAGAGTTATGACGCGCACGAAATCCACAAGGAAGGCTGGTTACCTCCCGGGCGAGCAAGGGCTGATGGACCCGTCCGAAGGCGCTTGCCCATCTGGAATCGGTCCCGATTCCAGCGCCAACCTATGCTGCGACTGTGTGCCAGGCCCGGCAAGCACGCCAAGCCCCGATAAAACCAGCCTCTATATTATTATGTTGACTGATCTACTCATCCTATAGTATAGACATTATACGTAACAACAAAGGCTCGATTCGGTCTCGGCCACAGCTCCGCTTTTTGCCCGGCCGGCAACAAGATGGGCTTGGCGACCGGATTGCAGATGCTGAGGCCTCGTGGGTTCTTTAGTTTCGCCAAGCACAAGGAATGGCAAAAGAGCCGGGGCCTGCTGACTGTGTAGATGGGCGGAGTTTTCGTGTTCCACACTCCGCCTGCAAGGGCAATCCAATTCTGATGGAGGCAACCAATCCATTACGGGAAGGAGCAATCGAATGACAAAGCGTTACCAATTCTTCAAGTGGGGCTTGAAGAACGAAAATTTCAGATCGAAATTGGCGGAAGCGATGCTCAATAATCGTCGCAATGCCGAAAGATCCGTCGTTGGGCGTCGCAAGGGAGTTGCGATCGGACTCGTTGTAAGTTGTGCCCTGTTGATGTTCTTCGCGCTGCCTCTCGCGGCGCAAAATGCTGATGTTTCCGGTACGGTACGCGATAACACCGGATCTGTCGTTCCAAAAGCGACATTGAAATTGACGAATGAGGCTACCGGGGTAGTCCGTATGGCCCCAACCGACGAAAAGGGGCTCTATGCCTTCCCCGCCGTCCAGCCAGGCGTCTACGATCTCAGTGTCAGCGCCGCGGGTTTCCAGTCGCAGAATAGGACGGGGATCACAATCAGCGTCGCGGACAACGCCGAGGTCAACTTTGACTTGAAGGTCGGCGCGGTGAGCGAAACCGTCACTGTCACGGCCGAGCAGCAATTGCTGCAAACCGCCGACGCGGTGACCGGTCAGACCATTGATCGCGAGTACGTAAACGATATGCCGCTCATTAACCGCTCGGCGCTCGATCTGGCGTACCTCACCCCCGGCGTTAGCCAGCCGCCAGGCTCTACGTACGGGAATAATCAAGTGTCTGTCGTTCCATTTCTTACTTCAAATAACTTTGTTTCCAATGGCAGCCGCAATGCCACATCCGATGTGCTCATCGACGGCATTACAACGGGCGAAATGATTTCCGGGGGCCTGGGTGAGTTTACGAGCTATACCCCTTCTGTCGACGCGGTGCAGGAATTCAAAGTGCAGCAGACGAACTTCAGCGCCGAATACGGCTTCTCGGGCGCGACCGTCACCAACCTGCTCACCCGCTCCGGCACCAACCAGTTCCATGGCAACCTCTTCGAGTTCCTGCGCAATAACAAGCTCGATGCCAACAACTTTTTCGCCAATCGGGCGGGCATCGCGCTGCCCGGGCTGCACGAGAATGTCTTCGGCGGAACTTTCGGCGGCCCGATCTTCAAGAACCGGACCTTCTTCTTTTTCGACTATGAGGGAACGCGGAAAAGCTCGCTGAGCTCTGTCCTTTTGGGAATCCCGAGCACGGCGGAGAAGGGGGGAGATTTCAGCGAGCTGTGCGGCGGCGACGGCCCCAACGGCCCGGCGCCGGGCGCATCGTTCGTCAATGGCCAGTGCTCCAATCCGAACGGTCAGCTCTGGGATCCGTACACCGGAGTCTACAGCGCGAGCGCGGGTGGGCCTGTGCGCTCGAACTTTATTCCGAATAACAATCTGGCAGCCTATGCCAGCCCGGGCAATGCAAAGCTCAATGGCACGGTCTACCAATTAGCGGCAGGCGCGGGCAACGCGATCGACCCGGTGGCATCGAAGCTCATGGCTTTTTATCCCAAGCCGAACGTCGGCGTGGATGGCAGCGGGAATCCCGGACCGAATTACAACCCCTACTTCAATTACTTCTCGAACGGCACCAACAAAACCAACAACGACCAGTGGGATCTGAAAATCGATCAACACTTCAGCGATCGGGATATGTTGAGCGCGCGGTATTCGCATAGAAAGACCTCTCTGCAAAACCCCTATTGCTTCCCCGGCGATAAGGGCGATCCGTGTACTCAGGGACCGGAAGACTCCACAGCGCATCTTTTTGCCCTGAACTATAGCCATGTCTTCAACGGCGCGACGATGTTCAGCTTCACTTACGGCCTGACTCGCACCGCCCGATTCCTCCACACTATCGCTGGCAACTTCCCTGGCCTCGATCCTGTCGCCGACTTAGGAATGCCTGGGTACATCGACTCCGAGTCAGGAACGACCGACAAAGTGCACCAGTATCCCGCCATCTCCATTGGCGATGCTTACGGGACCTTACCCGGCAATAATGGCGTTAGCATCGGATCCGACCCCTGGTCGTACCTGAAGGACGGTCAGGATACGCACGACCTGCTGGCCACGTTGAGCCGCTTGCAGGGCCGCCATGAGCTGAAGGCCGGCGGCGAGTTCCGCTTCCACCAGTTCGGCAATGGGCAGCCGGGCACTCCGGCCGGCATTTACGTATACGATTACAACGGCACATCGCAGCAGCCCTGGTCGGGCGGCGGCGATGCCATGGCATCCTTCCTGATGGCAACTACGGTGGGTAACTGGGGGCAATATGAGATTCCGGCCTTTCTCTTTACCCAGAATTTTGCTTGGGCCGGTTTCGCGCAGGATAACTTCCATGTGAGCCCCAAGCTGACGGTCAACGCCGGGCTTCGTTACGACTTGACCCTGCCTGCAACCGAAAGGCATAACAAACTCAACTGGGTTGACCCGAACGCAGCTTCACCCGTGCAGGGTCTGAGCGGCGCAGTGGAGTTTGCCAGCTCGCAGAAGCGCACGAATTACGATACCGATGCAAAGAACTTCCAGCCTCGCGTCGGGCTGTCCTACAGCCTGGACAATCAAACCGTCGTGAGAGCCGGCTACGGCATCTATTACGGTTCCACGGCCGCGTCGGCAAACGCCGATGTCATTAACGTTCAGGGCTATGACCAGCTCACCAATTGGCAGACGAGCGATTACGACGGTGCTACGCCCTGGGGAATGCTGAGAAACCCCTTCCCGGGGCCCAATGGGTCTGCATCTGGGACAAGTATCCTCCCAGTGACAGGCAACTCCCTGGGAACGAAGACCGATGTCGGCGCTAGCGCGAGGGGACCGGTTCGGAAGATGAACTCGACGCCGTACGAGCAGTCCTGGAGCTTCGGAATCCAGCGCTCGCTGCCATGGAACATGATGGCCGAAGCGAACTACATCGGTAAGAAGGGAACCCACCTCTACTTCGGCATGTCAGGCGACTACAACTTGAACCACCTGCCGGAGAGCGCGGTAGGCGATACCCCAGCCCAAGTCGCTGACCTGCTGACGTACGTACCCAATCCCTACGCCAGCGCAATTGCCGCAATCAATCCAAACAGTGCGCTCGCCGCGCCGACCGTGCAAGCGTACCAGCTCCAGTTGCCGTATCCTCAGTTCACCAGCTTCCTAGATCTGAATGTGCCTTGGGCGAACTCCAGCTACAATGCACTTCAGTTAAGCGCTCAGAAGAGGATGAGCAATGGGCTGCAGTTCCTGGTCACCTATGTGTTTTCGAAGTCCATCGACGAAGCCAGCGAGGCGGGCAACGGCGGCAGCTTCCTCGGTGGGGCCAGCGCCAACATTCTCGATCCGAACAACCTGAAGTTGGAGCGCGGTCTCTCGCAATTCAATGTTCCGCAGGTTTTCCAGTTCAGCTACGTTTATAAGTTGCCAATCGGCCGTGGCCAGCACTTTGGGGCAAACGTGAACCCGATTGTGAACGGGTTCATCGGGGGTTGGCAGACAAACGGAATCTGGCGCTTCGATAATGGCCAGCCGATTATGCTGGGACTGACGGGAGGACAGGCGCTGCCCACCTTCGGCCAGAGGCCGTACCTGACTGGCTCTCCCAAACGCAATCACAGTAGCGGTTGGCTTCAACAGTATTTCACCGACGAAAGCATCTTCCAGGTTCCGGCGCCCTACACGCTCGGAAACTCGCCAAGAACCTTGACGGTGACTGCTCCTGGTACGGCCAACGCGACCCTTTCCATGTTCAAGCAGTTTGACCTTGGCATACTCCGCGAAGGATCGTACCTCGAGCTCCGGCTGGAATCGTTCAACGCTCTCAACCACCCGCAATTCTGCGGTCCAAACGCTACAGTCGGGTCCGGCTCCTCCTTTGGAACGGTGACCTGCCAGGCGAACCTTCCGCGCGAGGTACAGATCGCAGGAAAGCTATACTTCTAACATCAACCCCTCCCACGTGGGGGCTCCCCTTGGGAGCCCCCATTTGCCTTGGGACACAACCAGAAGCAGGCGTTTATCTTGTCTCGGGAAAGCATCTCTGTCGTCTGTCAATGGAAGACAGCCTTTTATGCTGTGCTGCTTGCGGGCTTCTGCTGTATCGCCGCGGGCCAAGTCACGCCTCCCGAGTCGGTATACGAAAAGGCCACAAAGGAATTTCAGCAAGGCCGCACCGCCGAGGCTGAAGGTACACTCAGGTCCATCCTGCAGTCCCATCCCGGAGATTTCTCTGCCTTGAGCCTGATCGCCGTGGTTCTTGACTCGGAAGGGCGTTATCCCGAAGCGGAAGAGTTCTACGCTCGTGCCCTCAAGATCTTTCCGCGCTCATCGGCAATCCTGAACAACCTTGGGAATCATTACGTCGCGGCAGGCAACCCGCAAAAAGCCCGGCAATGCTTCCAATCGGTGGTGGCCATCGAACCGCATCATGGCAACGCGAATCTGCAGTTGGCGCAGATGAACGTGCGTGCCGGGCACGGCACAACAGCGCTTGGCTATCTTACGCATCTTGAAGCCGCTGACCAGGCAGAACCGGTTGCGCAGTTATTGATGGCACAGACATTGGTGTTGACCGGCAAATGCGATGTGGCTGTCAAGAAGCTGGAGGAATTAAAGCAGAAGACCGCCCAAGACTCAACCTTCAGCTTTTCGATTGGGATGGCCTATGCCCAGTGCAAGCAATATGCATCTGCGGAACGCTCGTTCAGCGAGGCACTGAAGTCCGATCCCACGAACTACGACGTTGTCTACAATCTCGCAGTGGCGGCCCGGCGTGCCGGCGATTTGCAGCGGGCACAGGAAGCCTTCGACGCAGCGCTCGGAATGAAACCCAATGATCCAGACGCTCTCTATGCGTATGGTGAACTGTTAATAACGAACAAAGACTTTATGGCGGCGGCCGGTCTCCTGTACCGTGCAACACACTTGGCTCCCGATCGCACAGATGTGCTCTTGCTTCTGGCTCATGCTACGGAGGAACTTGAATTTTACGAGGAGACCGCAGACACCTACGAAAAATATCTGAAACTGCGTCCGGCAGATGACATTGCCCATCGTGAACATGGGTTTTGCCTGGTGCGTGCGGGCCGGCTTAAAGAGGGAATTCCAGAGCTCGAGCATTACGTGCTAAGACACCCTAACGATCCACAAGGCCAATATCAACTGGCGATCGGAGAAGCCTCCAACAGCCCAGAAAAGGCTCTAACCCGCTTGGACAAAATACTGGCGCTCAATCCAGGACTCGTGCAGGCACGGTATACCCGTGCGGTGCTCAATTTTCAGCAAAACAAGCTCGATCGGTCACTCGAAGACTTCCTTCGACTTTCGAAAATCGACTCCAGGAATGCCGGGCTATTGGACTGGGAAGGCCAGATTTACTTAAGGCAGGACCGCGCCCAGGATGCTGCCCTGGTGTTGAAAGAAGCAACCGATCTGGCGCCGCATGATCCCACGACGCTGTGGCATTACAGCAAGGCGCTGCAAAAACTTGGCCGCATCAACGAGCTCAACGCCGTCGTGGCCGATCTAAAGGGGGTCGCCATTAATGCCGGGCACCACCCTCGGAAGGGACTGTTTGATTTTCTCGACCTTTCCCCGGAACAACAGAATGCAAGGTATCTCGAATCGCTTCGTTCAGCAGTTGCTTCAAATCCCAACGATGTCGTCCTCAAGGCTCGGCTGGCAAGAACTCTGCTCGATTATGGAAATACGAATGAAGCCACCAACGTGTTTCAATCAATTCTTGCGGAGAAGGCCTATAGCGATGTCTTGCGCGATTGTGGCAAGGCATTAGTGCAACACGAACAGTATCAGCTGGCGGTGGAGTTTCTTCAGAAGACCCCAGATGTGGGACTCGATTTGGTCATTGCGCTGTTTCATTCCGTCAGCGCCGACGTCGGGCTGGAAAAACTGGACGAGATTCCTTTCGGTCAGCGCGACGGGGACTATTTCTTGCTTCGCGCTCAAATTCTGGATTCGATGGGCAAGACGACAGAGGCCGCCGACTCGCTGAATCGCGGCATTCGCTCTTCCCCTACACGTGCCGACATGTACTTCCAGGCTGCAGAATTCCTAATCAAACATCATGACCGCGAACAAGCCGCGAACCTGCTGGCGCAGGCAACCCGCTTGGTGCCGGATGCTGCGGAGTTGTGGATGACCCGCGCGATAGTTCTCATATTGTTGAGGCGGCACGATGAAGCTCTCGACGTGCTGGCGCAGATTGAGTCCCGCTGGCCGGAATGGAACCTGGCCTATCTGGTGAATGGCATTATCCTGGAGAACCAGCTTAAACCGGCTGAAGCCAAATCGATGCTCGAAATGGCGATTTCCCTGGGAGCTCGTCAAGCTGACGCTTACTATTATGAGGCCCTCGCCATCACGGAAATAACCCCGGAAGATCAGGCGGAGGCGCGAAAGGCTATCTCACAGGCGGTCGCGTTGAATCCCGATGATGCCGCAATCCAAACGCTCGCAGGGCAGATTTCCCTGGATGGCAAAGACTACAACGCGGCCATAGGAGAACTCCAAAAGGCCGTACGTCTTCAACCACGGCTGGTGCGTGCGCACTATCTTTTGCGCACAGCTTATCTTGCTCTGGGTGACAACAACAATGCGGTTGCGGAGGTGCACCAGATAGAAGGGATCACTGAAAAGAACTCGGATTCTGATCAGCTGTTATTGTCGATGGAACGTTTGTTGTTCTCAGTTCGCTCACCCGACGACACTGCGGCATCACAATGATGATGCCTTATTTCTCAGTTCTTGCAGTACGCGAGTCACAGTTCTGAATTAATGTCGATTTCCCAACTATAATTCGCACTATGTCAAAGACATATGCCGAAAGTGAAGGCGCATTTATGTTGCGTGGCAGCCAAATCGATGCACTGGCATCCGTTGCAGTAATACCGCCCAGACGAAGTTACACAGAGATGAAGGTTCATTGGCTACTTTGGGTCGGCATTTTTTGTTGTGGGGCCGCATTCGCGCAAGCGCCGGTGAACCTGGTTCCAAATCCGGGATTCGGTGTTGATGAGGCTGGTAAGCCATCATCCTGGCAACTCTGGTCGCCGCGTCCAGATTTAGAGCCGCGCGGCGAGGTGATGAACGTCGAAGGCGCCAGGGCATTGCAACTGACCGCGGTTGATTTCAGCTCGTTCGGCAAATGGCGTTCGAAAGAAATCGGGGTTCTCCCCGGTCACTTCTATCGATTCGAAGTGTTGTACGAACCGAAGCTCATCGTCAGCGAACGCAGCAGCGTGGGAGTCATGTTGACGTGGAATGCCGCGGATGGGCACTCGGTGCAGCGCGATTACGTGGATCGGTTTTCCTCCGCGGAGAACGGCTGGCGTCGTGCTGTTCGCACTTTCTGCGCTCCCGAAAAGGCATCCACTGTAACCATTGAGTTTTGGCTGCGCTGGACCTCCGGCGGATCGGTCCTCTTCAAGAGCCCTCGCCTGGTGGAAACAAGCGCGCCGGCACCGCGCAAGGTGCGGGTGGTGACCACAAGGATCGATCCATCGCCGATTCGCACGATCGAAGCCAACATGAAACTCGCGGACGAAGTATTGGATCGTGCCGGGCGCGAAAAGCCGGATGTGGTTCTCTTAACCGAATTCTTTACAGAACGCGGAGTGCAAGGTACTGTCCATGACCGCTCGGCGCCTATTCCTGGTCCGCTCACCGAAGCGCTCGGGCAAAAAGCCAAGCAGTACCACACGTACATCATCGCTGGCATGCTGGAACTTGACGGCGGAAAGACATACGACACCGCGGTGCTGATCGATCGCAAGGGGCAAGTCGCGGGAAAGTATCGTAAGACGCACCTTCCGCTGGCGGAAGTGGAGGACGGCGAAACCCCTGGGAGCGAGTACCCGGTTTTCGTTACGGACTTCGGGCGCATCGGCATTCTAGTTTGCTGGGATTATTACTTTCCCGAGCCGGCGCGAATCCTGCGCCTTAAGGGAGCGGAGATCGTTTTTCTGCCGATCGCCGGCGACCCGGGGGCGCGGCACTGGGATGTTGCTTCGCGAGCTCGCGCGCTGGATAACGGCTTCTATCTGGTAGCGGCAACCAGCGAAGGCCGCGACAGCCGCATTATCGATCCGGACGGAGAAGTCGTAGCTGAGACTACGGATGGTCTAGCCACTGCAGACCTCGACCTGAACAGGGAGACACGTCAGTGGTGGCTCTCCGTGGGCCCAGCCGATGGCGAGCCCAAGAGTCTTGTCATTCAGGAGCGCAGGCCCGAAACATACCAAGATCTAGTTGATGGTTCTCGATGAACATCTCATTTCGTGAGTGGAATCCGGCGTGGCTTGATGTGGGAATTCGCGCAAACGTTCACCTTAAGGATTCGTCGCCATTTTGAGCGCTGTCCAGGCGGCGTGGACTGGCTCCCCGGAGGGATCGACCGGGAAGTCTCGAAGGTCTTCCGTCCATTTTTTCTCGAACCCGAAATAGTCGATCTCGTGGCCGGGTTTTCCATTGAGGCGAGCATCGAGATCGTCGATGAACATCTCCCAGCGCGGACGGTAGAAGTCCTCAAGCAGGCCTGACCATTCTTTATAGGCATAGTCACGCGCCGCGGCCGCCGGACTGTCCGGCCCCCAATAGGTGATCTGCGCGCGTGCGTCCCTTTCACACAGCTTCTTTTCTTCCTCCGTATGTCCCATGGCCTTTGCCGCCGCAAGCCACGTTCCCAACAGAAACTCGCGTCGAGTGCTCATGAGCGAATCCTCCGCACGCAATAGGCTCAGGAATTCCTGCGAAGCGCGCTCGAACCCCTCAACATCTTTGGCGCGATAGGCAACGATCATCCGGTCATATGTCTTCAGGCCGCGATTGGAGAGCACTTGCCGCACAAGATTCACGGCGTCATATTGATAAGCATCGTTGTTTCTCAACCGATCGCCGGCTTTCAGAAACTCACGCGCCGCCATCTCCAACTCCGCGGGATCATATACGATCCTGGTTGTGCCCCAGGTTGACACGCTTTTTAGATCCAACGACGGACGGGCACAGAAAACAGGTTCCGCACGGTCACCTTGTTTGTAAGCCGTTTCAAGGAGTATCTGCCAGGCGTGTTCCAGTTCCGGGATGTCGTCGCCATACCGGTATATCACGTATTCACGAATCCACTCGTTTAAATCGACAGCTTCATTTCTCCACGCAGCATCGAACAAGAGCTCGTACACGACGGGGTTGTTATTCGTCCCCTCCATCAGCGCACCCACGCCCGCCATGCTGACGCCAAACGGTCCGTTTATCGCTCGAGCCGGCTCAGATGCAATTCGCGGAAGGTCGCCGTAGATTCCTGTGTTGTCGCCATAGTTGGCGATCACTCCCCAAACCCACGGAAGCCCACCGAAGCCCTTTCTCTTCTCCCAATTGTCACTCTCCATGTTGAGGATCAACACATGCGCCGGCGAAAGCCCGTCGAGCATCCCCTGCTTGGGATTCTCCTGCCAGCCCTGCAGCAGCCAGACTGCATCCGGATTCGCTTTCAGCATTGCCTGCTGCACGCCCCGGCCGAGAGGTGCGAGATCGAGTCCCCCGGCGATTCCGCCTTCATGGAAAAGATCGCCGCCGTAAAACCGCGCCGGCCCATACAGTTTCCCCATTTCCTCGTAGTAAATTGAAGCCATCTGTGTAAACAGCGGGTCCGACGACAGCAATATACTCGGCCTGCGAAACCCGCCCCAGATGCCTTGGTCCACGATGCGCGCATTCGGAAACTTCTGGGCCAAAGAAGCTGGCACCATGCCATAAAATCCCTGCATCACCGGTTCGATCCCCAGCTCGCGCATCCGCGCCAGGATTCTCTTCTGGAGCGCCACGCGATCGTCGATCATCCTCTGCGTGACCGGTCCGCCCCAGCCTTCGAAGTTTCCCATCAGCCACCAAGCCGTGTATGCCGGGCCCGGAATAAACTGCAGGATCTGGCTATCGCTGAAGCCCATTCGGCGGAGCGTGTTCTGCCATATCGCTTCCGTCCCATTGGTTGCAAGGGCCAGGTTGATGCCGTTCAGAGCCATCCAGTCCAGCTCGCGCTCCCACTCGGGCCAGTCCGCAAACGACATGGTGTAGTTGAAGGTGCAGTAATTCAGAAAATATCGATACTTGAAGCGCGACGTTCGGCGAACGGGCGCCGCAAGCGCTGGAAGAACCTTCACCGGTGCAAGATTACTGCCGACAAGCGACATGGAGCGGTGGCAGTGGTACTTCAAATAATAGTTAAGTCCCATTGCTGCGCTCGCAGGATCGGATGCGCGAATCACCAGCTTGCCGCCCTCGGTGCGCAGTTCGAATACGTCCAGGCCATCTTCCTTCGGAATACGGATCAGCACCAAGTTGTCGTCCATCCAGGGAACAACTCTGTGCGCGAGTTCCGCGATGGACTCCATTTCTGCAGCTTTCCCGTCAGTCGCATTCGCGCCATGCGCCAGATGCGTCGATGCGATCATCAGCAGCAGAACGATACAACCGGCCCTCGAGAACATCCGCTTGGATAAATGGATGAAGTACATTCTCAGGCCTTTCCCTAAGATCGAGAGACGGTCTTTGTGTTACTTGGCGGTCAATTACATCTTGCACGTAAAGAACATCTCAACATAGCACGCTCACGGGTACTGCTTACGCGGCTCTTTGCTCGAACTATAGGGAATTCAAGAATCCGGAAACGATGGCATTGGTATTTTCCCAATCTGGCTACAACCTCAAGGAAGCGAGGCTCTGGTTAGAGTGTGGGTACGGGAGTGCTGCCTTTGCGCGAGTAAACCAGCTTGAGTTCGACTGTGGAAGACAAACAACCCGCCGCGGTGATGTTGGGTCATCCAGCTCAGCCGCGAGGTTTTTCATCTCGTCATGCCCTCCTTTTGTTGAGGTTTGCTCTGCTTGGTTGTCAACAGTGTGCATATGGCCATCTGATCCCGGGTGCTGACGTCTCCTATGTGGATCGCCTCGACCATAAATCAAAGAAGACGAAGAAGGGTGGTGCAAAGCGACCATCCGCAACCCCCGCGCAACCAAGGGAAAACACTGAAACCGAGGCCTGCAGCTATCCTGTTGATTTGATTGGTGGCGGAGGACGGGATCGAACCGTCGACCTTGGGGTTATGAATCCCACGCTCTAACCATCTGAGCTACTCCGCCGGGAGGGGGGCGCGAAGAACAACAGCGCCAACATTGATGATACGGACCAATGAATACGAGGTCAAACCCAGGCGCACTCAATGCCTCAACGTGAGTGCAGGTGGTCCGCTCCTGTAAACTCGCCTGCATGAGCACGATGCGAATCGCCGCGGTCATTCCGGCGCGGCTGGCCTCAACGCGCTTGTCGCGCAAGGTGCTGCGCGAGATTGCCGGCCGGCCCATGGTGGAGTGGGTGTGGCGCGCCGCGCACCAGAGCGGCCTGATGGATCCGGTGCTGGTCGCCACCGATTCCGATGAGGTGGCCGAGGTTTGCGGCAGCCGGGGCATACCGGTAGTGATGACCTCGCCCGATTGCGCCAGCGGCAGCGACCGCGTGCGCGAGGCAGCGCGCCAGATCGAAGCCGACATCTACGTCAATATCCAGGGCGACGAGCCTATGCTCGCGCCCGATTTTTTCCCTCCCTTGCTCAAGCTCTTCGAACGGCCCGAGGTGCAGGTCTCGACGCTGGCCGTGCGCTGCCCGCCGGAGGAGATTCAGAATCCCAACGCGGTGAAAGTGGTTACGGCGCTGGATGGGCGAGCGCTTTATTTTTCCCGGTCCGCAATCCCTTTTGAACGCGACGCGGAGGGCGCCGCGGGCTACCGCAAACATCTGGGCATCTACGCTTACCGCAAGGCTGCTTTGGAGAAGTTTGCGGAGTTGCCGCCGGGCTGGCTCGAGCGATTGGAGCGGTTGGAGCAGTTGCGGCTGCTTGAGAACGGGATCGATATCTATGTCGCAAATGCGCCGCGCGACACCATCGGCGTCGACACTGAAGAGGACCTGGCCCGCGCTGAAGCTGTGCTTCGTGCGCGGCTGGTCGGGTGAGCCGTGTCAGGGATGGGGCCGGACCGTTTTTTTGGGGTACCCCCCTCCCCCCTGTCATTTACTAAATTCTTGATTCCGTTTGGGTTGCGGGCGAGGTAGTGTGATCGGCAGCCGCAAAATATTCAAATCAAAAGACTTAAGATCCAAAATATTCATAAATAAAGACTTACGGGCGATGTTTTGCGCGATCGGGTACGGCGGAGGCGCCGCAGGACCTTGAGGAGCAAAAACCTCGAGTGACTGCTGAACCCACAATAGCGCAAGCGTGCGAAATTCCACGCAATTGGAGTTGAAATAAATTTGGATCGGAGTGGGGGACGGCAACGGCGTTTACCGGTACGTATTCCCCAATTGGCGCGCAAGTCGCGCTCGATGCGTGCATTGGGCTGACGGCAGTAGCGGATGCGAACCATCTGAGCCGCACGTCGAGGAATTACAATTGGTTTCTCAAAAGCTCGCCAGGAGAGAGAAAGAGATACGCATTGCGACTTGTCTCATTTTCCGTCAAGAATTATCGAAGCATCCAGAAGACCAACCGCATCGAGGTCGGGCGATCCACGGTCCTCGTCGGGCCCAATAATGAAGGGAAATCCAATATTCTTCGGGCGCTGATCACTGCAATGGAGGTTCTCACGTCGAGCGTTGGCATCTATGGTCATGGGGCCGTCCGGACGCAGATTCGGACCCTTGGGCTCCGAAGAGCTTATCAATGGGAGGAAGACTTCCCAATTGCGCTACAGGAATCGGAGCCAAATGGGACATCAACGCTTTCCCTTGAGTTCAGCCTCGAACCCGACGAGGTCAACGATTTTCGCCGCGAGGTTAAAAGCAATCTAAACGGCTCGCTGCCAATTTCGTTGGAGCTTGGCCGTGAACGTTTGAAATTCGCCGTGCATAAGAAGGGTCCAGGCGGGAAATCCCTCTCCCTTAAGGCAAATGAGATAGCACGCTTTGTGGCGAGGAGAATCGAGTTTGAGTACATCCAAGCAGTCCGAACTGCGGAGTCCGCGGAGAGGGTGGTGAACTCGCTTGTTCAAAAGCAGTTGAGAGCAGTGGAAAACCAACCTGAATACCAAGCCGCGCTCGCAACAATCAAGAAGCTCCAGGAACCGGTGCTGGTTAAGCTGTCAAAGGACGTTCAAAATACGATTGCTACTTTTCTTCCGGCGATCAGGAGCGTGAAGTTCGAAATTACAGAGCAGCAGCGATTTCAGGCTTTGAGGAGCTCTGCTCGGACAATCATTGACGACGGGACCCCCACGGATCTGGAGCACAAGGGGGATGGCATGCAAAGTCTTGCGGCGCTTGCATTGATGCGTCATGCCTCGGCGGCTGGGGCGGCGGGCAAAAGCTATGTAATCGCAATTGAGGAGCCTGAATCGCATCTGCACCCTAAGGCTATGCATGCGCTCCGAAAAGTGATCGACGAGCTCGCTGAAAAGCATCAGGTCGTTATTACCACGCACTCCCCGCTTTTCGTGGATCGGATGAGCATTCAATCGAACGTGATTGTGGACAACCACAAAGCGGTCCCCGCGAAGTCCATTGAAGAGATACGATCCGTTTTGGGAGTCCGAGCTTCCGATAACCTCCGACTCGCCGAACTTGTCGTCGTAGTCGAGGGAGATGAGGACAAGACTGCCCTGAGGGCGCTTTTGCGCACCTGCTCTCCGGAGCTTGCCGATACAATCGATAGCGGCAAACTCGCATTCGAAACATTGGGCGGGGGCACAAACTTGCCTTATGTGCTCGGCTTGCTTCGAGACGCGATGCTCTGCAGCTATCACTCTTTCCTCGATAATGACAGTTGCGGTAGGGAGAGCTTTGCCAAGGCCCAGGCGGAGGGTCTAGCCGGAACCGGAGACGTCAATCTCGCAGCTGTGCCCGGCATGAAAGACTCGGAAATTGAAGACCTCTATGAGCTCTCGTTGTACAGAGACCGGATCTTGAGCGAATTTGCGGTGGATCTCAGCGGAAACGCAAAGTTCAGATCAAACAAAAAGAAATGGTCCGATAGGGTCGCAGATGTGTTCAAAGCCGCGGGCAAGCCTTGGGGGCCAGTTTTGGAGATGGAGGTAAAGGCGAAGGTCGCGGCCCTTGCCGCCGGCTCCCCCGAGAAGGCGCTTAATGCGAACAAGAGAGGGAGTATTGACGGTCTGGCGCAAGCCCTTCTCCAGAAGTTGCGGCGGAGCCCGGGCGCGTAGATTAGCCCCAGCATGTCGGCAAGTGTCATGGAATCCTGAGACGGAGTCTGGGATCGAGGATCCTGGGCGACGAGGGCGTTCTCAGTAGCAGTCATGTCGACGGCTCTCGACGAGTTCAAAAAAGCATGAATGGCATGAGGTTGCCGAAAAAGTGATTCTGCGTGCGCCAAAAGCAGCAGGGGCTGAAGCCCGATTTTGATAGCGGAGCGTTTGCGGCGCGGCGCAACAGGCTGCGGAAAAACTCATCGCGCGGAGTGAAACGCTCGAAAGCATCGCTCAGGGGTTAAAACCCCGACTCATTTTATGCGGTCTATTGGCACGGATAAATCCGTGCCCTTTCAAAACCGTGAGCGCCATGGAGTTCTTCCGCAGTCTGTAAAGCCCACGCTCATTTTGGGCGCGTTGCGGCACGACTAAAACCGTGCCCTTTCAAAACGGTTCGAAACTGAGCCAGTACCGGTGAAATCGCTTCCTCGTCGTCTCCGCTATACTACTTCTCATCCCCGTCATGAAGCGCCACGTCCTCATCTTCGGTCTGGTTGGCGGCCTCCTGATCGCCACCCTCCAATACACTGAATACCGCTTCGTCGTCATCG
>Ga0326727_10001616_pt1 | contig 82051 bp, 54 predicted proteins | sample MB2enrmetagenome_FD_207643 | JGI IMG/M metagenome (GOLD analysis project Ga0326727, IMG submission 207643) | Lab enriched peat soil microbial communities from McLean, Ithaca, NY, United States - MB29MY | ecosystem: Environmental > Terrestrial > Soil > Wetlands > Peat | place: USA: New York... | reverse complement strand
CTCCTGCGCTTGCACCGAAATTAGGGGTTCGGAGGCGAGTTCCATCAGCGGTGTGCTGGAGGCGGCGAGCACGATCCGTCCAATGGGCACCGCCCCGACTAGAGCGGCTTCTTTATCGATGATAAAGATCTGGTGTATGGCTTCCACCTCCCCCTCGAAATTCCTCAAGGCCTCAATCGCTCCCTCGACGGTGGCGGATTCATGTACGACAACATAATCGGTGGTCATCATCGACCCCGCAGTATTCTCCTCGAACGCCAATAGCTCTCTGACTTCCTGGGCTTCATCTTTCTCCATATCCGCCAGCACTTCCGCCGAAGTCTCCGGAGAAAGCTGGTTGAGGACGTCGGCCGCTTCATCGGGAGGCATCTCCTCCACGATGTCCGCCGCTTTCTCATGTGGGATGCTTTCCAATAAATCCGCCTGCATTTTGGTTGGAATCTCGGAAAGCGCGTGGGCTGCGGTCTCATCATCCAACGATTCGATCACCGCTTTTTGTTCGTTATAGCTCAGCTCTTCCAGGATGTCAGCGATGTCGGCGGGATGTAATTCCGCCAGCCGGTCATAGGAGATGCGCAGCTTCACTCGGCGCGCCGGATCCGACTCGATGAGATTCACAAATTCCCACTGGATGGTTCGGTTCGGAAGGGCGTTGGTGATGAGGCGGATTCGGTGCTTGGACATCGTGCCCTGAAGCAACCGGCGCACCGCGGCAGCTAATCCCACGTTGACCGCGACAATCCGGAGCTCGGTGTGGCCGTCGGTGGGCTCGATGTCAAAATCCACATCGTTCACCCGCACCACCTTGCGGTTGTTGACATCGATGATCTGCTGATCGAGCACATCCTTCTTAATCCGGATCAGCCCTTCATCTGCCTCATAGCATCGTATTTCGTCGCGTGGCACCGTGGTTTGTCCGGCGCGCACGGAGATAGATTGGATTTGAGAGTAGGTAATGCACTTGATGCCCCTATGGGGTGTGCGAATCAAATAAGAAGCCACTCGTGCCGCCTTATGGTTCGGATCGACGCACAGGTCTTCTAGTTCCCCCAGGAACTCACCTTTCACCCCATAGAACGGAAGATCTTGTAGCTCGGTGAAGTAGATCACGTAAACCTCCTTCTTAAAGACCCTGACTGGTCTCCGAGTTTCCAGGTAGTGGCTGGCGCTTGAGTGGTAACCTCGCCTGACAAGGTCAAATCCTTCTAAATGTGCTCATGCCGCGAGTTTCCAGAGTTGAAACTACTTCGAGTTCTCTTCATACCGGCGGAGTATTTCCTTTGTCAAGAAAAAACCGCCTTCCCTGCCTAAAAAGCTGCGACACGGGATTTTTCCTCATCTGTTGCGGCGATCCGGGGCCCAAAACTCAAAGTGCATCCGCATGGAACCGGACCAAATCAAAATTCCGTGTGAAACCGCAGGGCGAACAGATTGATAGGCCCGCGGACATGGTTATATGCCGGGTTTTGGGCGAATTGATAATCCGGCGTCAACTGGAAGTGTTTCGCGATCTTCCAGTTGTAATACGCTTCGGTGATGCGCTCCGAGCGGTAATCGAGGGCTCCATCCCCAACGGTTATTCCCAGACCACCCGCCGCAAGGTACTGCCGATGGACAGCGCTGATGCCGTTGACGATCACGGCGAAGCCTACCGTGTCCTGCGGGCGGCGCCACCGCCCCCCCTTCAGGCTAAGCCCCGCCGTGGCGGTGCGATCCACGTCGGTAAATTCATACGTCTGGTTTTTGCCGTCGTTCCAACCCAGGCGCGCGAAAAGCCCGAGATTCTTGCGGAGGATTTCCTCCTCCAGATTAACGCCAAATCCGTACTTGTATCGGTACGCCGCGGTTAGGAAGATGTCCTCGCCGAGGCTCGGATTATTGAGGGTCTCCTGATAGCTTCCCATGTGCGCCCGCGTGTCGTAAGCAAGCAGGCGTATAGCCCCCGCACGTCCTCTAAGTAAATATCGCCTTTCGACTTCTGCCACCGCGGACCAGGCATGGGCGAGGTTCCAGTCCATGCGAATTCCATTCGCGACTTTCGAAACCTGGAAGATGCCCAGCCGCCCGGACCATGCGCGGGTATTCAGTTCGGCCGCGACGCCATTCGAAAAGCCCAGCGTGTCCGCCGGATAGTCCCAGGCGCCATTGGTTATCAAGGCCCAATTCATGAATTGGGATCGGCCGTCATTTGCGTAGACGTTGGTGTCAAATATATCTGTGGCATTGAGATGGCCTGCCGTAAACGTCAGTCTCCGAACGTCCTGTGTAACGCCCAAGTCATCAGCGGCGGCTTCCTTTTCTCCACCGAAGCCGATCGTCTCGCGAATGAAAGCGCGGCAGAGGTAGAAATCCGGATAAGTCTTGCCGACTCGATACGCCTCGCCACTCGGAAACCCCGCGACGCCGAGTGTGTTGCTCAGGCCATATCCTTGCCACATGAGGAAGTCCCCGAAAAACTCTCCCCCGCGCCACAATCGTACGCCGCCCGTCACGTCCACGGACACTGTCTCTCTGACGCTGGCGCCGGGGGTCATACTGTTCAAGCCAGTATATTCAGCAGGGAATGAAGGGTGGCCTTGACCGGCCACCGTAGACTGCATGTGAATGTCCCAAGGCTGGGGATCGGGAGCCGTCGAGTTGCTCGCGTCCTGGGACGCGTTTGGGGGGGGACTATCCTGCCCGCAAGCGGAGGGCGTGGCCATCGCCACTAGAAGCGACACCGCTCCCAGCCATCCGCACAACGTCCAGCGCCACCCCGCACGCTTCCCGGTCATGAATGCATAGATTCCCATCATGCGATTACCGATTCACCGGAAATTGCCCTAAAAAGCAAAACGCCCCCCGGAGCAAAAGCTCCGCAGGGGCGATCCTTGCAAACCAGGTTATGCCAACCCGGTTCCTCAAACCTCCTGGTGAGAGCTTTGGCTCCACACAACGTAGTGTCCCGTAATCCGGAACAGCCACATTAGACAAAGCCTTAATCCGGCCTTGCCTGCTCCACCCGTTGGCTCGTCTCCGAGTTTCCGGGCAGTGGCTTATGTTTGCGTGGTAACCTCGCCTAACGAGGTTGAACCTTTTCCCACGGCATTTCGCCAAAACTACACTGGCCAAAGGCCGCTTCTTTTCGTATAGCAGCGCAGCATTTCCCCTGTCAAGAAAAAAGCGCACTCGGGGCAAAATAACATAACTTTTTTGTGCCGAGGCCCCGAAGACGCCGCTTAATCCTCTTCCCGCATGACCCATTTACTGGCTTTGCGGGGCATGTCCCAGTAACGGGGATCATTCCAAACCGCCTCTTCGTGACTGAGACTGCTGATATTGTCTCAAATTTATCTTCGATTTAGATTTCTTGAAGATGACAACACAGTGAAAATTGCGCTCGGCCTCCCGCGGCACTGTCGCGCGACGACCAAGGCTATGCCACCACGGCATGGCCGGCCACAGCCTCCTGCCTACCGCCCAATCACCTCAAGGATTTCGGAGTCCGGCTGCGTCCAGGCAGCCGCACCCTCCTGCCTCATCTTCCCGGTGGCCTCATTCCAGTGCAGGTCGGTGATGCGCCGCTCCCCCTTTTCGTAGGCATACGTCGTTCCATCATCCTGGTAGAGTGTAAACTCGGCGTCGGCTCCGGCATAAACACGTACCTTAGCAATCCGCTGAACCTGGCTGGTGCTCTCGATTGCATCTCCGAGCGGAAGGATCGAGCCGGCGCGAACGAAGAGGGGCAAAGTATCAATGGGAGCCTCGACCTGAATCGCCTGCCCGCCGCGGACGCGTTCGTTCGTCCAGTAGTTGTACCAGTCCGCGCCTGCGGGAAGGTAGACCGCACGGCTGGTTGCGCCCTGTTCGGTCACCGGGGCAACAAGAAATGCAGGACCAAACATGTACTCATCGGATAAGTCGGCGACTTTCGGGTCATTGGGAAAATCCATGAACAGCGCTCGCATATAGGGTGCGCCCATCGTGTAAGTATGGTAGGCGAGCGAATAGATGTACGGGAGGAGTTGGTAGCGCAGCTTCAAATACTTCTCCAGGATCGGCTCCGCTTGTTTTCCGTAGGACCAGACTTCGTTGGAAACGCGGCTGCCATGGGCCCGGAAAATGGGGAGAAAAGCGCCATACTCGAACCAGCGCGTGTAGAGCTCCGGATAATCGTCGTATCCGCCGACGTTATCGCGCGCGTCGGAAGGATCGAGCAGCGGCGGATGCGCGGGATGATGCTCCTTCGGCAAATATTGCCAGCCGCCGATATCCTGAGTCCAATAGGCGATGCCTGATGCGGTGAAGTCGAGCCCCGTGGGAACCTGGCGCTTAAGCGTATCCCACGTCGGATAAATGTCCGACGACCAGAACATGCTTCCGTTGCGCTGCGCGCCCAGATAAGCATCGCGGGAAAGAATCAGGGCGCGATGATTCACATCGCGGCGGAAGCCGTCATAAATTCCGGCGGTGTGAAATAAAGGATAAATGTTGAAATACTGCGTGCCTGGCCCGACAAAGAAGTAACTGCCGTTGGGCGGCAGATCAGGCTCCGTTTCATCGGCCCAGATCGCATCGAAGCCTTTACTGATGATGTTGTCACGAATCGTCTCCCAGAACCAGCGCGCGGCCTCGGGGTTGGTCGTGTCGAGGTCAGAGCCGGCCCGGTCATAGGGGAGGCCATCGGTTGGTGTGCCGTCAGCGAGGTGCTCAAACCAGCCTTTTTTCAGCAGGAAATCATAATAGCGGGATCCCTTGGTGAATCGCGGCCACACGCTGATCATCGTCTGGAAGCCCATGTCGTGAAGCTCGCGATTCATGGCCGCGGGATCGGGCCATTTATCCGGAACAAAATCCATCTGTCCCATTTTCGTGTAGTAGAACCAGTCTACTACCAGGATGTCTGCGGGAAGATGCCGCTGGCGGTATCCCTTGGCCACGGCCAGCAACTCATGCTGGGAGGCGTAGCGCTGTTTGCATTGGATGTATCCGTAAGCGGCTATCGGCAGCAGGGGCGTGGCCCCGGTCAGTAAGCGGTATCCTGAATAGATTTCGTCATACGTGTTACCCGCAATCACAAAGAATGACACGCGCTCGCCGACCTCTGAGGTCCACCGAGTTTGCTCGTTGAAACCGGGCTCAATGGTAGTCTTCGAAGGGTTGTCCCAGACCATTCCGTAGCCGTAATTGGTGACCACGAAGGGCACGCCGACACTCGGTCCGCCAGTGGCGGTGTAGTTATGCCAGCACTCGACGGTGTGGCCGCGATGGTCGAGGAAACCTTCCTGATTCTGGCCGAGGCCGTAATAGTGCTCGTCAGCGGGAGAAAAGAAACTGGCGCCGACTCGATAGAACGGTGGATCCGAAGGACGCTTGTCGTTCAACACGCCGGCGTTGCCGTCTTTGTGATTGGGCGCCGACATCGACCAGCCCGTCATGTGGAGCATTGTCTTGCCTTCCGGTGTTCGGAAGGAAATGTTGGTTCCGGGAGTGGAGCCGTTGAAGAACCTTGCAATATCCACCTCGGTGGCCATCGGTTGGCGCGGACGACTTGATGCGACGCTCACAATCAGGCGAGAGGATCGGTAGACGTCTTCTTGTTCAGTCTGCTGGTGCGTCCAACCCTCGGCCGTGGGAGTCGCTACGAAACCATAGCCGGGCGCCGCCACGGCCCGATCTTTTTTGAGGCTCAGCGACACGCGAATGATATTCGGCGCATAGGGCTCGAGCACAATGGAGCTGCCGTTGTGATCCAAAACGACCGGCGCAACCTGGGCATTGGAGATACTGACACATACCACAACCAACAAGAGCAGTTGACCAGCTCGGCCCAGAAGGTCTGTTGGAACCTCACGTCTCAGTGATTCTGGCGGAACGAAGAAAGTCGAAAGCAGACTGTGACAAAATTCCCGCTCGGTTCCCCGCACTCTCGCACCTCCGCCATAAGCTGTGGCGCTCCGATCCCTTCCCGGAGGCCGCAACCAGTGTAGTGTTCTTAAAACGCGATCCTTGCTTTAGCTCTTACGCCCTCGCAGCATGGCGAGCCACCGCCTGTGTCTTGAGCGCCTTGACAATTTCCCGGCAAAACGCTGGCAAATCTGTGGGCACGCGCGAGGTAATAAGATTTCCATCTACCACCACTTCTTCATCCATATACTGCGCTCCGGCATGAACCATATCGTCCTTGATGGCCTTGAAGCAGGTGGCCTTGCGGCCACGTAAGATGTCCGCCGAGCACAGCACCCAGCCCGCATGGCAGATCGCCGCGACCACTTTGCCTGCCTTGTCCATTTCGCTCACGAATTTCAGCATGCGCTCGTCTTGGCGCAGGGTGTCAGGAGCCCAGCCCCCGGGGATCACTACGGCGTCGAAATCTCTGGCATTAACATCGGCAATCGACTTGTCAGCGACAACCGGATAGCCCTTCTTGCTGGAATAGGTCTTCCCTGCTTCCGCCCCCACCGCCACGGTTTCTGCTCCCTCTTCGCGAAAGCGTAGAAGCGGATACCAAACCTCCATTTCCTGGTAAAGATCCGCTGCCAAAATGGCAATTCGTTTCCCTTTTAGGTCCATCGCACCCTCCTCGAACAATGATAAGGCGATGATGGTATCATAAGAACTGGCTGTGCGCCCCTGGGCAAGGGGTCGCCCAAACTGCCAAGCCGTGCTTTAAGGAGCATTGATGGGGGCTGGCGATTTAACCTGCACTTGTCACGGGGCTTGAAGTTCCGTGATCGCCACTAAGCGGACCCTTGCGGATTCAAGCAATTCAGGTAAAATGGGTAATATTGTCCGACTGCCCTTTGCCGGGCGATTGGATTCATGGCGCATCGGAGGATAGTTATGCCGTCGGTTATGAAAACGCTCTTCCTGAACCCGCCCAGCTTTGAGGGCTTTGATGGAGGAGCTGGTGCGCGATGGCCGGCAACGCGCGAGATTGCCTCCTTCTGGTATCCGGTTTGGCTCAGTTATCCCGCGGGTATGCTGGAAGGCAGCCGTCTGCTCGACGCCCCGCCCGCCAAAATCTCGCAGGAGGAGACCATACGCATCTCCGGCAACTACGATTTCGTGGTCCTGTTCACTTCCAACGTAGGCTTTGAAAGTGACGTGAGCATCGTGCGCCGAATGAAGTCGGCCAAGCCTGACCTGAAAGTCGCCTTTGTAGGCCCGGACGTCCAGACCCGCCCTGCTGAGTGCCTTCGCGCCAGCGAGGATATTGACTTCGTCGTGCGTGGTGAATTTGATCATCCGGTGGTGGAGTACGCCCAGGGCAAGCCGCTTGCCGGGATCGCCGGCGCGAGCTACCGAAAGGATGGCGAAATCATTCACAACCCGGCGCGCCCGCTGCTCGAGACGGCAGACCTGGACAAGCTGCCGTTTGCCACGGAGGTCTATAAGCGCGACCTGAAGATCGAGAATTACAACATTCCCTTCCTGCTCCACCCCTACGTATCGTTTTATACCAGCCGAGGTTGCCCGGCGCTGTGTACGTTTTGCCATTGGCCGCAAACCCTTTCGGGCCATGCCTGGCGGGTGCGCTCAACGGATAACGTCGAGGCCGAGTTCCGGCAAGCGATGAAGCTTTTTCCCCAGGCTAAGGAGTTTTTCTTCGACGACGACACCTTCAACATCCGCAAGGACCGCGTGCTGGATGTCTGCGCGAAACTCAAGCCGCTGGGTTTCACCTGGTCGGCCAACGCTCGCACGCATTGCGATTATGACACCCTGAAGGGCATGGCGGATGCGGGCTGCCGGCTGCTGATCGTCGGATTTGAATCGGGTGACGCCCAAATCCTCAAGAACATCAAGAAGGGGGTGACCCCGGAAACGGGCCTCACCTTCATGAAGAATTGCAAGAAAGTGGGCCTGACCGTACACGCCGACTTCATCATTGGCCTCCCAGGCGAAACCAAGGAGACGATCGCGCGCACCATCGATTACGCCAAGGAGCTTGATGCCGACACCGTGCAAGTCTCCGTTGCCCACGCCTACCCGGGAACCGAGTTGTATGAGTACGCCGCGAAAAACGGCTTCCTCGCCACGGAGAAACGGTCCGATGGCGGCGGGCACCAATTGCCCCACATCGTCTATCCCGGCCTGAGCCTGGAAGATATGATGGCGGGAATGAACACCTTCTACGATTCGTACTATCTGCGTCCGCGCGTGGTGTGGCGCATCGTGAAGAAGGCCCTATGGGATTCCCACGAGCGCAAGCGCCTCTATGGAGAGGCGGTGGAATATTTGCGCGTCCGCGCCGAGCGCTGGAAGTACGTCCGCAATGGTTCGCAGGTTCGAGCCGCGAACCCCGCCTCACATTCATGACCGCACCGCAGCCCCCACAAAGTAAACCGGGATATGGATGACTTTGCGGGTGGCCTTCAGTTTCCCTGATCGATAATTTTGTAAGAAAGGTAGGGTGAAGGGGCTTCAAGCCGCGCGCCGCTGGTAAAGACTTTCTTGAGAAGGCTTCTGGACCACCGGGTGCGGCGGCAGTAGTCGAGGTAGGATTCGCGCCGCCAGTCGAATCCCTGCTTGGAAACGTCTTGCGGGCTGAGATAAACCAGAACCTCCGGCGCGAGGGCCGCGCGCGTGGTCTTCTTTTCATAAGTGACGTCCTCATAGTTGGCGAGCAGGCGAATTCCCTTCTCCCGGCATTTGCCCTCGATGCTCCCAAGAATCTGGTTGTACTTCGCGACGTGGGGCGTCAAGTCTTTTTCCGTGTACTCGGTATTCCCCAAATCGACGATGGGGCGGACTTGCAAAGTGCGGAGCGTATACTTTCCGTAAACGTCAAAAAAGCCGGCCAGTTCCTCCAGGTTTTGCCCGTTGACAGTGTAGTTCAGGCGTAATTGCGGGCGGGTGGCGCCTCGGCGCTTCTTGATGGCTTCCAGATGGTCTAGAACCTCCAGGAATTTATCGAAGGAAGCCCTGCGCATCATGCGCTCGTAAGTATCCCGCGCGACGCCGTGGGTGGAAAGCGTCAGCTCGTCGAGCCCCAGGTCTACCAGTTTCTCGAGATGCTCCGGCGTCAGCAATTGGCCATTCGTCACCATGCCCACCATCGGCACTTTGTATTTCTTGCCCAGTTCGACGATATACAGGAATCCTTTGTAAGTAGTGGGCTCCGTCCCGCAGCCAAGGTACAACTGCACGGCCCAGGGGAAAAAAACTTCGGCGATGCGCGCGATTTCGGCGGGGCTGAAACGGCCAGTGTTTGTCCGGGTAAAACTCGGGTCGCTGAAGTAGCACATCTGGCAGCGCAGATTGCACGACATCACGGGATCAAAGCGCAGCCAAAGGTGCCGTCGGCGAAGCCAATATAGGCCCAGAAGGCCAGCGAACTTCGCGCGATGGCTGCGCACCACCCGATTGAGGTTCAGAAGTTGGTAGAAATGATCCGCCGCCATAGACTTTACACAGTAATGAAGTGGACGCGACTCAGCGTCACACTTCCCTGCTCGGCCCGCTGCCCCTAATACCTACTATACGTCCTGCGGGGCAAGGGCGCAAATGTCGCCAATGTCGCCACTAGCAGAGTCATTCCGCTAGCGCGGCCGAGTGGCAAGTGGCCGGGGAAGTTGGTACCATCAGCAGGTCAGGGCGACACTTACAAGAGGAGAACCGGCATGACCAAACCCATCGTGCAATCGGTGACTTTCAAGGCTTCTCCGGGAGACCTCTTTGAGATCTTCACCGACTCGAAAAAGCATTCCGCCGCCACGGCCGCCAAGGCTTCGGTAACCGCCAAGCCGGGGAGCAAGTGGAAGGCTTTCGACGGAATGATTTCAGGGAGAAACCTCGTGGTGGTTCCCGGCCGCATGATCGTGCAAGCCTGCCGCGCCTCCCACTGGAAGGATTCCGACCTCGACTCCATTCTGATTTTGAACTTTTCCAAGGCGCCGGGCGGCGGCAGGGTCGACTTGGTCCACGTGGGGGTCCCACAACATGATCACCAAGGCGTCACCAAAGGGCGGCCCCTGTACTATTGGAAGCCCTGGAAGGTCTACCTGAAGGGGTGGTCCGCGAAGGACTAAGCGGCTCCGGCGCCCCCCATTGCGGTGAGCGGCAAGCAGCATCGCTTCCAACAGTGGCCAGCTTCATTTCACCGTGTTACGCTGATCCAAAGAGATGGACCTGCGGAGGTGGAAGTTGAAGCTGATGCTGACCAGTTTGTTGGCGCTTGTTTGGTTTGCCGGCAGCGGGCTTGCTGACGTGGTGACCCTAAAGAATGGAGACCGGGTGACGGGAAGCCTGGTGACGATCAAGGGTGGAACCCTGCAACTGAAATCCGACATTATGGGGAATGTATCGATCCCCATGGCCAAAGTGGTAAGTTATTCGGTGGCTAAGCCTGTTGCCCTGATCACGAAGGGAAAGGAACCGGTGCAAGGGAGGCTGGAAGTCATGCCCTCCGGTGATTGGCAGGTGAAGGCGAACGGCCAAACCCAGACCATCAAAGCCGCAACTGTAGACACCGTCATGCCCGCAGATGCTTACCAAAGTCTGGTGGTGGCAACCCCCAAACCCTGGCAGGCCTGGAAGGGCATCGCCAGCCTGGGCGATACCATTCAGCACGGCAACCAGGAAACCAACACACTTGCGACCACCGTCAATATGGTGCACGAACGGCCGGTGGCGCCTATTTTCAAATCTCATTTACGCACGAACTTTGCTTTTACCACTTTCCTCTCGCACGCCGACCAGACGGACAACACGGTCACCTCCCGCACCCTCAGCACCAACTTGCGGCAGGACTACCTCTTCTCGCCGCACGACTTTGTGTTCGGCATGGCTCAACTCGATCATATCTCCACCCAAGGTTTGTACCTGCGACAGACCTATGGCGGGGGCTTTGGTAGAGGCGTTATCCAGAATGCACATACGATCTTCATGCTGACCGGCGGTCTGACCTTCCAACATCAAAAATTTTTCACCGGCGCCTGGGGCCAGAACGCCAGTGGCCTGATCGGGGAAAAAGTAGGCGAGCAACTTGGCAAGCGCGCACGCCTCGACAATAGTTTGAATTTCTATCCTGACTTCTCGCACGCTGGAGAGTACCGCTTTGACACCACCACCGTCTTTTCCGTCAAGATCAACAACCGGCTCGCATTCAATACCAGCTTCATCGACCTTTTCCTCAGCAACCCCCCGGCAGGAAACCATAGAAACAACATCACCTTTTCCACGGGTATTGGATATACGTTCTAAGGGCAGTTGTCAGTGGTCAGTTGCCGGCAAAAGTCCCTTTGCGTAAGGGTTTTGCTGATGACTGACGACTCTCGCCCTTACTGGCAGTGGAAAACTGACGACCAAGGCGCCGGGCGGAGGCAAAATCGATGTGGCACAATCCCAGAGCTGTTCGCATTGGGGCATATGATAATGCCCCGCCGGGGCTTAGGACGAACTGCCCAACTACCAGTTAGGGTACTTTGCCCGGATGCTCTCGTAGAGGGGTGAAGTGCTCCTGTGATTCTTGTGGTAGGCCAGGATTTGGCGCTCCCGATAGGTGGGCGGAGCCTGCCCGGGCGCGAGGCGCTGCGGGAGGGCCGCCTCAACCTCGCTCAGGTTCATGATGCGGTCGCGTGAAAGGGCAATGCGCCTGCCCTGGGGTAACACCTTCACAGTAAGATGGTTTTTGATGCGACGGGCAGAAGCGATTCCGGCCACAAATGTCTTTCCCTCCCCGCGAAAATTCCGATACTGGATGGCCACGCAGCCGGCAGGCACCTCGGGCGGTGGGCCGAAGGAATCGGCCGCCGTATCGGACTGCTGACGGAAGGTAATGGAATCGGGCGCCGAGGTCTCATCGCTCTTCCCCATCGTCTTGCTGAAGTTCGAGCAGGTCGGGTTCGGGCAGTGGATTTGCCCGTTGATCTCCTTGGCGCCCCCAGTGCCGCAGCGCGGGCATTCAATCTTGCCGGTTAGCCAATCCAGAAATGCCATTGTCAATCTCCCTTCACCGGGTCCTACGGGATGTGCCGAGCCTTCCGGGGGACGGTTGGAGAAAACGAAACCGACGCTTTAGCGTCGGATTCTTCCATAACGCCCATCTACAGGCAGCCGCCCTCTCTCACCGGCGCTTGCTGGCTGCTGCTTCTGGGAGCGGAGAGAAAGCCACGTCGGCGTTTGCAGCGCGATGCAGCTTGGCAACCGTCCCCCGGAAGGCTCGGGTCATTTTCTGCCTCTGCCAAACAAAAAACGGACTCTCGATGCAACCGCGGCGAATCAGCCGCCGCCGGTGGACCAGCGATGGCAATCCCAGGGCGCGCAATCGGTCAAATCCGATGCGCCGGAAATGCCCTTTGCGGTGCCCGCCGAACACGTGGCTCAAAACCTCCTCGGCCAGCCAGCGGTCCAAACGGCGCAATTGCGCCTCATCGTCCACGTGCTTCAAGTAATAGTCGAGGATCGCCACGTTGCGAACGCCCTGCTGAATGCTTTCCACGGCGATGTCCACCAGCGCCTGGGTCCTCACTTGAGGGTCCGCGACCTTCTTCCATCGGCGGCGCGCACGCCGAAAAGCAAAGCGAAAGAGGTTCTGAATCTTGCGGCACTTGTCGCGCGAGAGGGCCACACCTCCGCCTGCTCGGAAAAGCAAGCCGAGATGACGGAACTCCCGCGCTCCTACAAAAGCGGCATCGGTTGCCGGGGAGGCGTGCAACACCATGTCCGCCTGGAGGCTGCCCTTGAATCGCAAGCGCAATTCTTCCCTGCCCCGGTCCAGGCACTCGTGCGCCAGGAGAGCGGCTTCGCGCACCGGAGACAAAACCAGGAGGTCATCGGCATAGCGAAAGTAGTGGACCGCAGGGATGCGCTCCATTTGGCGGTCAAGACCGGTCAAATAGATGTTGGCGAAAAGGCAAGCGATTGCTGCGCCAAAGGGAATCCCGATCTGCGCTTGGTGCGCGCCGCTTTCGTCGTGGAAAAGGAAGCGAACGCGCTGCTGCAACAGTCGGAGAAGATAATCGTGCCCTTCCACCAGGCGCTCCAGCTTCGCGAACAGGATTTCGTGATCGACGGAGCCAAAGTAACCCGTGATATCGCGCTTGACCAGGTAAAGTGGTTCTCCCTGCGACCGTAGAATGCCGGCAATGAGGGCCTGGCAGCGATCCAGGCCAAAAATGCGGTCGCGGTATGCGTAGGAATTCGGAGAAAACCACGCATGCAGTTTGCGAGTCAGCAGGCGATAGAGGAGGAAATCAACAATGCGCTCCTCCCAAGGCGAAATGTAAAGCGTGCGGTGCTTACCATTAAAGTTATACTTTAATGCCACGGCAGGGCGAAACTCGAATCTTTCGTGGACCAGTGAGCGGTGGATAGCGTCCAGGCTCCGCAAACCACGCCCGGCAAGATCGTAGAGCGTGCGGCCGTCCGTGGAGGTGGAAAGCGCCTTACGCCAATGAAACAGTGGCTTGGTGTAAACGCGCACCGCCGCCTTGTAAAGCTCCGCCTCGCGGTATAGTTCACGCCACCGCAGCGGGCGCCCGAGTTCCCACTCTGATGTTGGAGTCATCCCGTTGCTTCTTTTACTACCGAAGGCCCACGTCCTGCAACTGTTTTGCGGAGCCGGAAAGCCCCCCTCAAACCAAATTTCTCAGCCGTGAATGAATGCCACTCGAAGCAGTGAGCAGGTTGGCTCCCTCCTTACGCTGCGTGGAGCTCCGCTGTGCAGTGGGGGCAGCGGGTGGCTTTAAGCGCGATGCCCCCGGAAACGCAAAATGGACATTCCTTGGTGGGCGGCGCTGCGGGAGCCGGCGGCGGCTCCATCATCCGGTTCACCTGCTTCACCAGCAGGAAGACCACGAAAGCCACGATCAGGAAATCGATGACCGTGTTGAGGAAGGCGCCGTAACTGACCACGGCCGCTCCCGCCTTTTTGGCATCCGCCAGTGAGTCGTAGTGCGTTCCCGACAGGTTAATGAAAAGATTCGAAAAATCCACGTGCCCCAGGACCAGCCCGATCGGCGGCATGATGATGTCATTCACCACGGAGCTGACGATCCTCCCGAAGGCTGCGCCGATGATGATGCCGACACCCATATCGATCACGTTGCCGCGCATCGCGAATTCTTTGAATTCCTTCAGCATCTTTTCCCCCTTGTGCCAATGGTTCAGTTTTATTCGCCCATCCTTGCGGGTATTACCAAAACCTTACTTCGCGGCGTTACCGAAAGTCACCCGCAGGCCTGTGGTGAGCAGCAGGTCATTCGACTTTTTCCCTGGCGGCGGATCGCTGAGGTCATAATCGTTGAAAGAGGTCTGCCAACTCAAGAACCGCGTAAGCTTGGTTACCAAGCCCAAGCTGATCGTCGTGCGATAATTTCCTGTCGAAGACATGTTCGGGTAGAAAAACACCGATTCGGTGAAGGCCGACGAGGCCAAGAACTTATGGGTGAGAGCCTCGCCCACCAGGACTTCAGCAGAAGATCGGTTGAAGGTGGTAAAGAACTCGCGGTTGAAGGTACCCCCGAACAGCACGTCGAAAGTCGTGTGCGTGTTCTTGATAGCATGAATGCCGCCGCCCCCCCCGATCACCGTCCGCAAATCGAGGTCCTGGAAACGGTCATTGAACAGATCCACGGTGCCGAAACCGAATGACTTGTCGTTTATATTCAGGTCGTAGCGGACTCCCCCGGAAATGGACTGGGCAGTCGTGGAGGTCACCCCATTTACGGCGCTGCGGGAGAACTGCGAGGTGGTGTAAAGGGTGATCTTATCCCGCGTCGCCGCGCGCACCGCATTCAGTCCGAATGTAAAATTGGTGCTGTCGGAATTCCCGCGCACCAGGCCAACCCCCGTGTCAAAGGTGCCGGCCCATAAATCCCCCAGACGCGGGTGTTGCAGGCGGTCCAACGCCGCCTCGGCTTTCTTCTCTTCGTCCGCGTTGCGAAGAGAAGTCACGTCGGCCTTGGCCACCGTCACGCTGCCGGATTCCTTGGTGGCCACGGCCAACTTGCTATCGTTGGTCGTTACAGGTCCGACGATAACTTGCTGGCCTTTCGTTCCCACGTAGAGAGGCTGGCTCGACTCAATCTGTTGCACGTAGTCCCACTTAATGGTCACGGCGTCAGCATATTCCGTCTTGATAACCAGCGTCTTTGTGTCGGCACTGATAATCGTGCCGGAGATCCGATCACCGTTCTTCAACGTGATTTGGTCCGCGAAAACCTCCGGCGTCAAAACAACTGTAAGCAGCGCAGCTAGCAGAATTCTTTTCATAGATAAACCTCATTTGGATGGCTTGCTCCAGTAGGATCAACGGTGGTTCGAGCGGCGCAAGGAATAACCCCTACCCTGATAGTTCGCGCACGCTGTTGGGGCTCTTATTGAGTCGCTACGATGGTTGGTGCAGAGCCGAAGGCCCGCCTGCACTTGCGCCTGATGTCCGTACACTGGATTTCTGTTTGTTAGTGCTACGCCCGAAATTATACACTAGTTTGTCTTCGTGCAGGATAACAGCGAAGAACTTTGGGTAAGAGTGAAGCCTTTTTCAGCAGCTTGTTATGGCCTCAGCGCGCCCTGTGCGCCGACATAGAGTGAATAGAGCGACGTACTCGCGGCCATAAAGAGGCGATCTCGTTTGGCGCCGCCAAAACAGATGTTAGCGCAAACCTCCGGCAAATGAATCTTGCCGATGAGCGTGCCGTCAGGAGCGAACACTTGAACGCCGCTCGAGTCTTCCCCTCCCCATCCGGTTCCCGCCCAAACGTTGCCATCGACATCACAGCGAATGCCGTCGGCGAGGGCGAGGCCGGGGCCAACTTCCACAAAGACGCGGCCGTTGGCCAAGCGCTCGCCATCCACCACATCGTAAACCCGGATGTAATGCGGATACGTGGGGCCGTCAGTCACCCCCGTGTCGCAGATGTAAAGCTTTTTCTCGTCGGGCGAAAAGCATAGGCCGTTGGGCCGGCGCATGTCGCCCACCATCACTGTGGCGGCGCCGGTTTGGGGATCGAGCCGATAAACGTTAGCGGGAAGCTCGAACGGCGCCTTGTGGCCTTCGTAATTGCTCAAAATCCCATAGCCAGGATCGCTGAACCAAATGCTGCCGTTCGAGTGCACCACGACATCGTTGGGGGCGTTGAGCAGCTTGCCCTGGTAGTGATCCATGAGCACCGTAATTGCGCCGTCGACCTCCGTGCGGGTTACGCGCCGCGAGTCGTGCTCGCAAGTGATCAATCGGCCTTGCTTATCGCGCGTGTTGCCGTTCGAGTAGTTGGAAGGAGAACGGAAAACACCCACTTCGCCCGTTTCCTCTGCCCAGCGCAACATGCGATTGTTGGGGATGTCGCTGAACAGCAAGTAGCGCCCGTCCCCAAACCACACCGGGCCCTCCGCCCAGCGAGTGCCGGTGTAAAGGCGCTCAATGGCGGCGTTGTTCTGTCGGTATTTGGCAAAACTCGGATGAACGGTTTCAATCGCGGGGTCGGGATACTTGGCGACCTTGGGAAGACTCCAATCCTTCGCACTTCCCAGGGGGTTCACCGCCAGGCTCGCGCCCGCTGCCGCCGCCGTGGCCAAGAATGCTCGCCGTTGCATCATGTCCCGCTCCTCCCGCGTGGTCCCCACGCACATTTGATGGCCGCTTACCCCAGCCTCTCTACGCGCCATCTTAACAGGATTTGGGCGCGAGGATTCAGCATTTAGGATTCAGGTTAGATCCGGATTCCAGGATCAAGATTCAGCAATTCTCCATTGCCGGCGCCTTACCAGCTCGTCAGGTCTTCCGTCAATTCGAGAGTCAGCCACCCTTCCTGGGGGAGAACCTGGAGGGGTAGCCCATTCATCCAAATGGAAACCTGCAAGCTGATCCGCTGGTCCGGCGCAACCCCCAGTAAGCTGTAATCGAGCCGGCATTCGAAAATCCGGCGAAAAGCCACTTCCACCTGGCCGTCTGTTTCCCGAGGCGCCAGCCGTTCCCCGCCCTTCCAAAACTCCACGCTCCTCAGGCCCTCTCCTCCGATCGAAGCGTGCAAACGGACACGGCTCTCGCTGTCAACATTGACGCGGATTTCGAAATCGGGATGATCGTGCAGGAAAGTCTGCCCCAGATCCAGCCGCAAATAGACCGCCTTGTCGCAGTAGCCGTAATACAGCGCTTCCACGATCTGGGCCACGCCGTGCATCGATCCGGAGCGGTAGTCCGGCTGGCAAATCCCCGCCCCCATCCATTCGAAATAGGTGGTGACCCGGCCATCCATCGTAGGATGAATCTGCGCCGAGGGCGCAACCGTTCGGGCGTGTACGCGCGGACGCTTGATGGGGGCAGCCAACTCATCTGTGGGCGAACCCCCCAGCAGCCGGTAGATGTTGCTCAGGTGTTTGCGGTAGAGCAGATCGAACTGTTCGTCGTTGGCGGTCGAATGTTCCGGCCCGTACCACCAACACCAGTCGCTCCCCTCCGCCACCCACAGTTCCTGCTGCGCCAGCTTGCGGTTTTCGGGGGTTACCCGGGGACTTTCCGCGTGCTGGGCGTAGAAATCCCGAGCCTCGCTGAGTAGGTCCCAGGCGCGATTGTCCTCATCCGCGCCAATCCAGACGTCGAAGTTAGCATTGATCCATGAGCCGGGAACGATGTGCGACAGGGCGCCCGGTTCGGTGACCTTCAGCGCCTCGCTGGCCGTCACCGCTCGAAGTTCCGGGTCAGCCGCGATGCGCCCGTAGAAAGCTTTCAGGAAATCCCGCCCGTTGCCGGGGTAATACTCCCAGGCGTTTTCGCCGTCCAGAATCACCGAGACTACCGCCGGCCGCTGGCCGGTGCTGCGCCCGGCCGCTTTGATGCGCTGGTGCAGGTCGGCCGCGGCTGCCTGGGGGTCCATGTGGGAGTAAACAAAACCAATCAAATCGGAAAGCTGGTGGTCACGAAAGAAAACTGAAATGCTCTTCCCCCCCGTCGAAAGGACTTGCGGGCGATAGAGCTCTTCCCCGCCTTGCAGCGTGCCATCGCCGCGCCGGAAGAAACCCATTTGCTTGGTGCGCCCCAGCACCCCTTCGTCCGTTGCGGCCCAGATGAATCCCTCCTCGGCTGCCAAGCGCAGGGCCTCGTCGGAAACGCTTCCTTCACTCGGCCACAACCCTTGCGGTCGCCGGCCAAAGACTCGCTCGTGAAGCGCCACCGCCTCCCGCAACTGGTCACGCGCATCCTCCGGATGCCGGAAACGGTGGCGCGGCAGCTTTACCCCCGGATGTGACACTTCCGCGATTGCCGTGTCGCAAAGGAGAGGCAAAATGGGGTGGTAAAAGGGAGAAGTGGAGATTTCGATTTGGCCGCGCGCGGCAGCCTGGCGATATTCTTCCAGTGTGGCATGGAATAACCCCAGCTTTTTCTTGCGAACAATAGCCTTATCGCTCTCGCTGTAACCCCTTTCCTTCTTAACCAAGCGCACCACTTCGGGGTCGTTCGCCAAGAAAATCTCGTCGAACCATGCCAACTGTGAGAGCACCTGAAGGTCAACAATCTCTTGGGGTGAAGTGAACACCTTTGCCGCCGTAGCCAAGCCGGATTTACGTGCCTTCTCCCACAGCTCGCGGAAGCGGGGATAACGGCTGAGCAGATTGTCGTAATTGATCTGAAAGGCGGAGGCCAGCAGGGCCTCGCGCTCGGCCGCCGTCATGTCATTCGCGGGCATGAAGGCCAAGTCGTAAGCGGGCTCGCGCGCCGTGTCATGGGCATAATCCTCAATCTGCAAGACGACGGAGGGTACCATATTGAAGGTGGCGTGGAAGGTGGGGAAATCCCGCATCATCGCAACCATGCCGTAGTAATCCTTCAGGGAATGCAAACGCACCCAAGGCATGGTGTAAACGCCCTCCGCCAAGTCCTTGTAGAAAGGCTGGTGCATGTGCCAAAGGAGCATGAGGTAGGTTGGAGGCATGAGGCTCGAGGCCAATTCCTTTACGCAATCGAAATCGGTGTGTTAGCATCACAAGGGACGGCTCGATGAGGTGATCGGTCAAAGGGTTCGGCGAGCCGCGTCCCTTGTTTGTATCTATGCGGATTCTGACCCGCTATATCCTGAAAGAGATTTTCTCCCACTCCCTGCTGGGGCTGCTGGTCTTCACCTTTGTTGTCTTCATCCGCCAGTTGGGCAATCTCCTGGAACTGGTGGTGCGGCACAACGTTCCCTTACGCGACATGGCGACGCTGTTCCTTTTACCGGTGCCCAGCATCCTGATGCTGACCATCCCCTTGGCAGTAATGGTGGGGACGCTCATTGGGCTGAGCCGCATGGCTGCTGATGGCGAGGTTATCGCGGTGCGCGCCTCAGGGATCGGCCTTGCCTGCTTTGTGCGCCCCGTCATGCTCCTGGCCGTAACGGGCTGGGCGGTGACTCTTTGGATGGGCCTCTTCCTCGCCCCCCAGGCCTCGCGCAAGATGAACCGCATGGAAACCGGGCTAGAAGCCAGCCAAGTACCCTATGAGATCCAGCCCCGCGTGTTCATCGAGCAATTCCCCAATCTGTTGCTCTACCTGGAGGATGTAACCAGTTCCCGGTCAAGCTGGACCCACGTGTTTATCGCCGATCTGACCCAGCGCAACCAAGCCAAGGTAACGTTAGCGGAAAGCGGAGTGCTTGTCAACGAAGCTGCCCGCAACCGCTTTGTGCTGCACCTCGAGCAGGGGACGACGCACGAATACGATCCCCAGCGCCCGGAAGAATACTCCATTGCTTCCTTCACGGATACCGAAATCCCCATCGACATTGAGAAGGGGGGCACGGAGGCGGCGGCGCGCAGCACGCCACCCTATCTCAGCGTCACCCAGCTTTGGCAGCGCATTCACCAGCCCCGCGATCGCCAGCCCGCGCTGGTGGAGTTGCATTACCGCTTTGCATTGCCAGTGGCGACCATTGTCCTGGCGCTGGTGGGAATCCCCCTGGGAATTTCCACGCGCAAGGGCGGCAAGTCTGTAGGCTTGATGCTCAGCCTCCTGCTGTTTTTCGTGTACTACATCCTGATGGCGTTCGGCTTGAGCTTTGCCAAGCAGGGGCGCGTCTCACCGGTCATCGGGCTCTGGTTGGCCAACGTTCTATTTGCCCTGGCCGGCGTCTTCATGCTCTCCAACGTTCATCACGTGCGGACTCGCCTGCTGGGCCTCCAGGATGCGTTCGATGACATCGTGAAAGGCTGGCAGCAATGGCGCTCCCGCCGGAGCCACGCACCCTCTGCTCTCCCGGCGCCGGCCAAGGTCGGCGGGCGATTCCTGCAAATCCTGGATATCTACATTATCCGCGGTTGGGTCTTCTACTTCATCATCCTTCTCATCACCTTCGTGGATGTGTACCTCATCTTCGATTTCTTCCAGGTTTTGGGAGATATCGTTCATAACCAGATTTCCACGCGCGTAGTGGTGGATTACTACCGCTATCTTCTTCCCCAGGTCGTTTACCTGATGCTGCCGCTCAGCATCTTGGTGGCAACCTTGGTGAACTTCGGGTTGCTGACCAAAACCAATCAGGTCACCGCGATTAAATCCGCCGGGGTCAGCCTCTATCGCCTGTCGGTCCCCGTGCTGTCCGTGGCGGCACTGCTCAGTGTCGGCATGTTTTTATTTGCTGACCGGGTGCTGCCGGAGACGAACCAACGCCAGAACGGCTTTCGCAATCAAATCAAGGGCAAACCCGCCCAGACTTTCTATCGGCCCGACCACCAGTGGATTTTCGGAACCTCCAGCCGCATCTACAACTACACCTTTTTCGACCCTGACCAGAATGTCTTCGCCAACCTCTCGGTGTTCGAATTCGACCCCGCCACTTTCCGCATGACCCGCCGCTTGCAGGCGGCGCGCGCCTTTTGGGAGGCGTCAATCCACGGCTGGATCCTGGAAAACGGGTGGTCACGCGACCTAACGGGCGACCGGGTTACCAACTACATGCCGTTCTCGGTGGCAACTTTCAAGGAGTTGACAGAAGAACCCAACTACTTCAAAAAGGAAGTCAAACCCTCGGAACAAATGAGCGCGCTCGAATTGCGCCGCTACATTGCCGACCTCAGTCAAAGCGGGTTCGACGTGGTCCGGCTTTCCGTACAGTTCTATCGAAAGTTTTCCTTCCCCCTCATCGCCTTTGTGGTCACCCTCATCGGAATTCCCTTCTCTTTTACCATGGGCGGCAAAGGCGCCCTGACCGGAATCGCCTTAAGCATCGGCATCGCTATCGTTTACTGGTCAACCTCCAGCCTCTTTGAAGCGATGGGCAATCTGAACCAACTCCCCCCCGCAATGGCCGCTTGGTCACCGGATATCCTTTTCGGCCTGGCGGGAACATATTTGCTGCTTCGCATCAAGACCTGAAGGGAGTGATGAGTGACGAGTGACAAGTGATGAACCTGAATGAATCTTATTTTATTTTTCTGTAAGTTAAACTCTATTTCTAATGTGTTACTTTAAAGCTTGTACTGCCCTTTGGTGACTGCTTCATGGAAGCCCTTCCAGCTTCCGCTTGCATTTGCCGGACGACTTCATCAAGCAGGCTCCTGGCTTGCGGGTTCTGTCCGTCTTCGGCAAGTTCGGCTTCAATTTCCTGCCTTACCTCGGCGAGTCTCCCCTCTTGCCTCAAAACCATCCCCAGACCCAGGTGGTAGTTCTTCCCCTGTGGGCGCGCGAGCAAAGCCGCGCGGACGGCCTTCTCTGCCTCGTTGATTCGGCCCATTCGAAGTAACGCCATCCCCAAGTAAAGGAATTGATCGCCGTCTGTGGGATCGGCAGCGCAGGCCCGAGTGAAGAAGCGGGCAGCCTCCGGATAATCTCCATGCGCGTAATAGAGGTACGCCAAGTTGACATTCGCTCGCCAGAACTGTGGCTGGATGGCAAGTGCCTGCTGGTAGAGCGCCATGGCTTGGCCATCCATTCCGCGCTGTGCCAAGGCTGCCGCCAAGCTGGTGGTAGCGGAAACATTGTGGGGCGCAATTTCATGCGCGCGATAATTCAGGGTGAGATCGTCTGACCAAAAAAGGCTCTGGCGAGCCGTCGCGTACCCCATCGCCGCACAAAATGCCGCCCCCGCCAGCAGCGCAACAATGGGCCGATTGAAAGATCTCGCCGCCAGAGCCATCGCCTGGCGCAGTGCTATGGCCACAAGAAGCGCAAACCCCACGGAGGGAAGATATACATAACGGTCATGCGCGATTTCGCCCTCCGGGAAGAAACGGAAATTGAGCACCGGAAGAAGTGTCAACAGCATCCAGAAGCACGCAAACTCTATAGTCTTGGCCTCCTCAGGCGCCAAGCGGCTTGTGCGCCAATACCACACAGCCAGCGCTATGGCTACAGCCGCCACCAGCATCGCGGGCAGTACAAAATCATGCCAGCTTGGGGCAGCAACATAAGGCGTGTCATAGTAGCAGCTCAATCCGGCTGGCCAAACCAGCAAGCGCAGGTAGAAAAGCAGCACGGAGGGAATGGTAAGAAATTCCCGGGATAAGGAGAGGGGCGTAATTACGTGGGCAAAACCCTTGAGCGTCCGGATGCGCACCAGCACATAGAGCAGGATCACTATCCAGTACGGAATCGACGCGCCCAATGCGAAACGTAGGCGCTCGAGAAGGGGGACACGGCCTTCGACCGGCGCAACTTTCTTACCGCTCGTCGTTCCATAGATCCAAGCGAACCCGCTGACCAGAATCGGCAGCACCATTCCGGTCTCTTTGGAAAGCAGTGCCGCAGCCGTGAATGCCAATGAAGCAGTAATCCCACGAACCATGCATCCCGGTTCCCGGCTGCGGCAAAAGGTGAGCATGGCCCCCAGTATGAAAAAGGTCGAGAGCGGCTCTTGAATCGAGGAGATCTCCGCGACGGCTTCCGCGTGAACGGGATGAAGACCGAAGAGCACCCCCGCGGCCCCTGCCACCCATCCATCTCTCATAAGCCTGAGACCCAGTCGGTAAACCAGATAAGTCGCAGCGACATGAGCCAACACCGACGTAAGGTGCCAGCCCGCGGGGTGGAGCCCAAATAGCGCATCGTTTAAGCGCAGCCAAGTCAGGAAAAGCGGTCGATAATAATTGGCAAGCAGGTGCGGGTAGCGGAAACTCCAAATGTGCGAAGCAAAGTAGCTGGAGAAATATCGCCAGGAGCGAATGGAGTCATTGGTGACGATCAATACGTGATCGTCGAAGACAAACCCCAAGGCGAGCGTTGCCGAGTAAGAGAGAAAGGTCCCGCCCAGAATCGTCGCCGGCAACAGGGCACGCGCCCCTGGGGAGTCGCCGGCGAAATGCCACTGCCCATCGAAATGGTGAGGTGCATTCTTGGAACACATGGTCGATGCACTTTACCATAGCGCAGCAACGGAGGAGGAGCGTACGGTGGGATCCGACAGATTTTCACCTTAGTCCATAGCATGTCGTCGGTAAGTTGACGGACTTCGGAGGATCGGGAATCCATTTGGTTAACGCCTTTGGAGCGTCGTCCCCAGCCACCTTATGAGCCCCCTGTGGGGATCGGGACAGATTGCGCTTACGAGTTCTCGACAGTCAGTAGATGCGCCCACGGTATGCGCCAGTCGAGCTTATTCAGGCGCGCCTTAAATGTCGACGCGTCGACAAAGGGCAAAGCAGCGATTTGATCAACGCATACCCACCCGGCAGTTTTGCGAAGATGGCGTAAAAATTCACATATCTTTGACCACGCTTATCAACAAAAAGAGACCACAAATCCCTTGCAAATCCGTGGCCTCGATGAAGTAATTAAAGTAACACTTTAAGTTAGTCACTCGATCTATCTTCCCTACCGACGGTGGTCCGGCTCAAAGCTAACATCCTGCTCCTGACAGTCGGACCCCCGTTATGCCGTCGTGTAGACCTTCTCCATCTGTTTCTTCACGGCTGCTTGGGCCGCCGCCAGCCGAGCGATGGGCACGCGGAAGGGCGAGCAGCTCACGTAGTCCAACCCGGCCTCGGCGAAAAACTCAATCGACGATGGATCGCCGCCGTGTTCACCGCAGATTCCCACCTTCAACTTTGGATTGGCCCCGCGCCCTTCTGTGGTGGCTATCTTCACCAGACGTCCCACACGCTTCGGATCGAGCTGGGCAAACGGGTCCGCCGGCCAGATCTTCAAGTTTACGTAAGCCTTGATGATCTTGGCGCAGTCATCGCGCGAAATTCCAAACGTGGTCTGCGTGAGGTCGTTGGTGCCAAAACTAAAGAAGTCGGCTTCCTTCGCGATCTCGTCTGCGGAGAGTGCTCCGGCCGGCAATTCGATCATGGTGCCCACCAAGTACTCGACCTCGATGCCCTTCTTCTTGAAAACTTCGGCCGCGACGCGATTCACGATCTCTTTCTCTGTCTGCAATTCCTTTACATCTCCGACAAGAGGAATCATTACCTCGGGTTTTGCTTCAATATTATTCTTCTTGCAGTCGCAGGCCGCTTCAAAAATTGCCCGCGCCTGCATCTCCGTGATTTCAGGATACATAATGCCCAGGCGACAGCCGCGTAACGCCAGCATCGGATTGAATTCATGTAATTCATTAACTACTTCCAGTATCTTCCTGAGATGTCCGAGTTTAGGACTCTTCTTGTTCGTGCATTCCAGCTTCGCGATCTCCACCATTAACTCTTCCCGCTTGGGCAGGAACTCGTGCAGGGGAGGATCGAGAGTACGGATGGTCACTGGCAATCCGTTCATGGCTTTAAACAGTCCATAAAAGTCCTTGCGCTGCATCGGCAGGAGCTTGCCAAGGGCGGCGCGCCGTTCCTTTTGGTACGCGGCCGCTTGCTTCGGATCCTGGGTGTCCCGGCAAGCCATAATCATGCGCTGCATGTGCGGCAGCCGGTCCTGAGCAAAGAACATGTGCTCGGTACGGCAGAGGCCAATGCCCTCGGCGCCAAATTCCACTGCCTTCAGGGCATCACGCGGAATGTCGGCGTTGGCATGCACGCCCAGTGTTCTCGCCTCGTCGGCCCATTTCATGAACTCCGCGAACACCCCGCTGTGCGGATCGGGCTCAATCAAATTGGCTTTGCCCAGGATAACGCGGCCCGTGGACCCATCCAGCGTGATCCAGTCCCCATCCTTGATAATAGTTGAACCGATCTTGAGCGTTTTGGACTTTTCGTCCACTTCCGCATCACTGCATCCGGCGACGCATGGCTTGCCCATTCCACGCGTCACCACGGCGGCGTGCGAGGTCATGCCACCCCGCGAGGTGAGAATGCCCGCGGCCACTTCCATGCCGTGAATATCGTCAGGCACAGTTTCCGCACGCACCAGGATCAGGGGATCACTGGCATGCGCCAATATTACCGGAGATGATTTCCCTTTCGCGGCCGCTTCGTCGGCAGTAAAAACCACGCGCCCTACGGCGGCGCCGGGCGATGCCGGCAGACCCTTGGCAATGACTTTCAGCGGCTTGATCTCATCCAGAACGGGATGGAGCAACTGGTTCAACTGATCGGGCTCGACGCGCATCAGCGCCTCATTTTTGGTGATGAGGCCCTCATGCACCATATCCACGGCGATCCGCACGGCTGCGGGTCCGGTGCGTTTGCCATTGCGTGTTTGCAGCATGTAGAGCTTGCCGTCCTGAATCGTGAACTCGAAATCCTGCACGTCCTTGTAATGCTGCTCGAGGCGCGTAGTGATGTCGTGAAGCTGGTGGTAAACATCGGGCATCGTCTTTTCCAACTCATTAATCGGAATTGGAGTGCGCACGCCCGAGACAACGTCTTCGCCCTGCGCGTTCATCAAGTACTCGCCATAAAACTCCTTGGCGCCGGTGGCCGGATTGCGCGTAAAGCCCACGCCCGTGCCGGAGTTTTCGCCCATGTTTCCGAAAACCATAGTCTGGACGCTCACGGCCGTCCCCAGATCATCGGAGATTTTGTTCATGCGCCGGTAGGTCTGGGCGCGGGGGTTGTACCAGGAGCGGAATACAGCCTCAATCGCCATGTTGAGTTGCACGTGCGGATCCTGGGGAAAGTCCTTGCCGGCTTCCTTGCGCACCACCTTCTTGTACCCGGCAATAACCGCTTTCAGGTCCTCGGCGGTCAGGTCGGTGTCGAGTTTCGCTCCCACTTTCTTCTTCTGGCCGTCAAAAACGTGCTCGAACTTTTCTTTGGGGATATCTATGACTACGTTGCCGAACATCTGGATGAAGCGCCGGTAGCTGTCGTAAGCAAACCGTGGGTTGCCGCTCTTTTTCGCGATGACCTCCACCACTGTGTCGTTCATGCCCAGGTTCAGGATGGTGTCCATCATCCCCGGCATGGAAAACTTGGCGCCGGAGCGGACCGATACCAACAGGGGATTCTGCGCATCGCCGAGTTTTTGCCCCTGCAAGGCCTCAAGTTTGGCCAGTGCTTCGTCCTTTTGACTCAGGATCTCAGCGGGCGTGTGGTTGCCGTTCTGGAAATATAGCCGACAGGCGGAAGTTACAATGGTAAAGCCCGGGGGGACCGGCAGGCCCGCGTTGGTCATTTCCGCCAGGCCCGCACCTTTACCGCCCAGGGCATCTTTCATTGTCCCGTTGCCATCGGCTTTACCGCCTCCAAAGAAATAAACGTACTTCTCCATAATTGCTCCTTTCGAATGGTTCGTGCTCAATTGTTAGGTTTGAGTTCAAGGTTAGAGGTTGAAGTTTCAAAGTTGAAAGTTGAGAGTTCAAAGTCGTATGCCATTCCCAGTCCGATGCAAAGAACCAAGATTTTGGCCCATTTCCAAGAGTTTTGCAAGGGTCAAAAGGCATGCAACACAGGGTAGCATGCGCGAATCCGGGCAAGAAACCGCCAGGGACGCGTAAGGCGGGAGTTTCGCCCGCGCTACGATCCGCCCGCAGGTGGCGCGAGCCCCCCACGTCTTTTCATCCCGATGTCGACGCGTCGACAATCTCCGCAAAGTGCGCGATTCTGGAAAACAGCTCATCCAGCTTTTTCAGAAGGCGCAGCCGGTTCTGCCGCACTTCCCGATTCTCGGCCATTACCAGGACCTTGTCAAAGAACCGGTCCACCGCCGGGCGGAGGGTGGAAATCTCCTCCAGGGCGCGCCGATAATCCCGCCCAGCACGCCGGCGTTCTACTTCCCCGGCAATCCTCTCATAAGCGCCGTAGAGATCTTTCTCCTGCGGCTCAGTCAAAAGCTCTGGCACCACTTCACCCACCTGCCAGTCCGCTGCCGTCGCCGACTTCGCCAGGATGTTGCGAATCCTTTTGGCCGCTGCCGAGAGGGCGTCAAAATCCTCTCCTCCCCGCAAGGCTTCCACTGCCTCCGCGCGCGCCAAGGAGTCGGCGGGCTGATCGGCGCCTGCTGCCAGCACCGCCCGCACCGTGTCATAGCTCAGGGAGCGCACCGATTCGAAGTAATAACGCAACCGTTCGGCAAAGAAGTCCAGTACCCGCGCGCACACCTCATCGCGCGGCTTGCGCCATTGAATATCGAGCACGTCAACTGCCTTGTTAATTTCTTCTTTTAAGCTTAATGGAAGTGAGCTCTCAAGTATTACTTTAACTGCTCCATTAGCCTGCCGCCGCAGCGCAAACGGATCGCTTGAACCGGTGGGTTCGTACCCTACCGCGAAGCCGGCGACGACGCTATCCACTTTGTCGGCAAGGGATACCAGCGCGCCCACCAGGGTGCGCGGCGACGGACCTTCCGCGCCCAGCGGGAGGTAATGGTCATAGATTGCCGTGGCAACTTCTTCCGATTCCCCTTGCGCTTTGGCGTAAAGGCCGCCGACAATCCCTTGCAGCTCGGTGAATTCCTGTACCATCTGCGTGGTCAGATCGCACTTACAAAGCTCTATCGCCCGCAGCACCTGCGAGGCTTGGCCAGTTTTCAGTCTGCCGCTCGCCTCAAGCGTCGTGCAAATATTTTCGGCAATCGCTCTCATGCGCCGAATCTTGTCGCCATAGCTCCCAAGTTTGGCTTGGTAGATGACCGTGTCGAGAAGCGGCACGCGGTCGCGCAGGGGCACTTTTTGGTCGGCGCTCCAGAAGAACTCCGCGTCGCGGAAGCGTGCGGTGAGCACGCGTTGGTGTCCGGAGCGGATCTGGCCGGTTGGGTCGCGGTCTCGATTCAATAGCGCGATGAAGTGCGGTCGGAGTCTTCCCTTATCATCCTGAACTGCGAAATACTTCTGGTGATCTCGCATAACGGTGATCAGGATTTCGCGCGGCAAATTGAGGAAGTTCTCATCAAATACGCCCCGAATGCCAGATAGCCATTCGGTAGAATTCACAATCCATTCTTCAAGGTCCTGATCCGGAATGACTTCGAGACAATCTTCCAGTAAAACATTAATTTCAGCCCGGACAGATTGCCGCCGGGTCTCAGGATCAAACTCCACATAGTGCATGCGCAGCTTTTCGGCAAAATCCTCGAACCCCGCCACCGCGAGGCCTTTCCCGGCGGCCAGGCGATGACCGAACGTGAGATTGCCCGACTTGACTCCTGCAATCGTGAATGGAACGCACTTGGCGCGCTTGCCATCTCCCAACAAAGCCAACAGCCATCGAATGGGCCGGACCCACCGGACGCCAGAGCTTTCCCAGTGCATGCTCCTGGGGAAAGCCAAGCCGAGGATGACGCCGGGCAGAATTTCCCGCAGAATGTCATAGGCAGAACGTCCGCGGGTGATTTTCCGCAGGGACAGGTATTCCCCTTTTGGGGTAGTCGTACGCGTTAGGTCGCCAGTACGGGCGGAGTTTTTCTGCGCAAAGCTCTCAGCCACCCGTGTGTAATTTCCTTCCGCGTCGATTGCCACTTTAACGGGGGGCCCAAGGATTTCCTCAACCTTATCCGGCTGCTGCGCCAACAAGGCAGGAACGTAAACCACCAAGCGGCGAGGAGTGGAAAATGTTTGCAGGGGCGGTTCGCGACCCGTCCCGATCTGATCGGGAACCGCCCATACGATTGCATTCGCAGATTCGTCCCTGCCGGGCAACAATCGAGCTTCCACAAGCGCCGCGTGAACGCGATCACCCAAACCCTTCTGGGCATCGCGCAGGAAGCGGGCGGGAATTTCTTCGCAGCCGACTTCCAACAGCAGGGGCAAGGTAATTGACGATTGACGATTGTCGATTGACGATTGCTCCTCCACAATAACGGCGCTTTCGTTTTCGGGTTTCGAAATTCGGATCTCGACTTTCGAGGCCGTCACGCTGGCACCTCCGCGACAGGCAGCCGGTCGAGGTAAATGGCTGCGACCTCGCAAGCCAGCTTGCGTATCCGGCCAATCAAAGCCACGCGCTCCGTCACGCTGATCGCGCCACGCGCGTCGAGGATGTTGAACAGATGGGAACACTTCAGGGTGAGATCGTAAACCTTGCGCAGAGGGAAACGATTCTTTCTTAAGGTAACACTTTTAAATTCATCTTCATCTATTTGTTTATGAGTGGCTTCAGGGGCGCTATTTGTTCGCGGATACTCCGAAAGCAGGCGCGCCGCCTCGCCTTCATAAAGGTCCAGGACTTTGCGGCAGGTTGCAGGGTCCGCAGCCTCGAAGTCGTACACCGAGAACTCCAGTTCCTCTGCCCGGCGCATGTCGCCGTAGGTGACGTTTTCGTTCCACCGCACTTGGTAAACGTCCTCGACATTCTGGAGGAAGGCTGCGATACGCTCCAGGCCATAGGTCAGCTCGACGCTGATGGGTTCAAGGTCTACCCCGCCCGACTGCTGGAAATAGGTGAATTGGGTTATTTCAAGCCCATCCAGCACGACCTGCCAGCCGATCCCCCAAGCCCCCAGGGTGGGCGCTTCCCAGTTGTCTTCCTCGAAGCGGATGTCATGGTGGCGAAGGTCGATCCCGATGATACCCAGGCTTTCGAGGTAGATGTCCTGGATATTCCCGGGCGGCGGCTTGAGGATTACCTGCATTTGGGTGTGTTTGAGCAGCCGATTGGGATTTTCGCCATAGCGGCCGTCAGCCGGGCGGCGCGAATGCTGCGCGTAAGCCACACGCCAAGGCTGCGGCCCGAGCACACGCAGAAAGGTTTCCGGACACATCGTGCCTGCCCCCACTTCCAGGTCGTAGGGCAAGGCAATAACACACCCCTGCTCCGCCCAGAACTCGCTCAAGCGAAAAAGCATATCTTGAAAAGATAATGGCGATCGGCCTTTTGCCGGCTTTTTCTTAGGTTTGATCAGTGGCAATGTGATCGTCCTTAGTCCTTTGTCACTTGTCCTTTGTCAGTCCTCGCGCGTGCAGCGAGCGCAGTTGCGACGGACCAAGAACAAGGGACCAGGGACAGTCTTTATTTATACTTCTTCTTCCATCATCTGCCGTGTTACCAGCTTTCGTTCCATGTGACTCTCGATAATCTCCTCGAAAAAGCGGCGCGCTTCACGGCAGCCAGGAGGGGCCTTTTCCTGCGCCAGCCACTTTTCGAGAGGCAGGTGGCACGAAACTCGAACCATGGCCAGGCTGGCGGCTGAGGCTTGCAGGCTGCCCGGCGGTTTGCAATCGCGGCACGCCAGACCTTCGGAGCCCCGGGCGTAGTAGCCGCCCTCCTCCCCCAGAGCCCGGCCACAGGCCGAGCAGGTCTCAAAATCCGGCAAAAAGCCACCCAGCCGCACCATCCAATAATCGAAATAGAGCAGCGGCCGGTTGACTTCCCCGGAGTGCTTAAGCGCCCGCAAAACGGCCAGGAGTAGGCGGAAGATTCGCTCATTCACCTCGCGTTCCGGCAGCAGCCGCTCCCCTACCTCAGCGAGGAATTGCGCCGCAAGCTGCACCCGGTAGTCCTTTTGCATGTCGAAAAACGACTCGAGGATCTCGACGGAATTCAGGTGCAGCAGGTCGCGGTTTTCCCGCTCGAAAATCCACAGCCGCACATAGCTCAGGGATTCGAGCGTACCGCCGTAACGGCTTTTCGGGCGCAAAGCGCCTCGGGCCACGGCCCGCAAGCGGCCTAATTGCCGCGTAAAAAGCGAAGCGATCTTGTCAGCTTCACCCAGGCGGTAAGTTCGGAGGACGATGGCTTCCGTTTCGCGCAGAGGCATTCGATGGCCAATGTCGACGCGCCGACAAAGCAAAAAGGTTAACACAAAAAACCTGAGTTGTCAGTTCTCAGTCGTCAGTTCTCAAGTAAGATCAAAGGACGCGCCAGCCTTCACTCAAAACAGATGACTGATGATTCGGCTGTGGAAATCTTTTCGACTTTTGTGGGTGACATATTATGTTAACCGCAGCCCGAGCGACCGAAACATTATCAGACGTGCCTGTGCAAAACTCACGGCCCGTCCAATACGCCTTCGCCGCCCCGAATGCATGCCCGGCCACCCCCAATGCCCGTGCGGAGACTGCCCTTCCCGTTGACGAAGCGCACTTCAGATCGGCCTCGATGACCAAAATCGGCGGCATCGTCACACGCTGGCCCGAGATCCTTCCCTGCCCTTCTCGGACTAATTCTCCCGCTCAACTTCGAAAGTCTCCACTCTCTCCTGACCCTTCGCCCGCCAAGTCGATACTGAGTGATATGGCCAGCATCCCTCCAGATGATCGAGTGTGCGTACATGTTTCCAGCGCTGGGCCGCCGCCCGAGATTTGGGATGTCTGTGGACCGGCGGCATTCTCTCTTGGTAATATGTCAGCGTTTTGCGCGTGCCCCGAGCCTGTGCGAAAGACGAAAATCGAAACTCACATTCGGAACTCACCCCGATCTTCAAGTTTCGGTTTTCGAGTTTCGGCCTTGGTTGGCTCGTCACTCACCACTGATCACTCGTCACTGTTTTTCGCCCGAGGAGCCCTTTATGACTGCGGATGAACGGAAAGGGATTGCCTGCGGCGGCAATTGGACGGTTGATCTGCTCAAAGTGATCGGCCACTATCCTCAGGAGAACACCATTGCATACATCTCCGAAGTGTCTCGCGGCGGCGGTGGCTGCGGCCACAATGTCGTCATCAACCTGGCGAGATTTGACGGGAGCCTGCCCATTTATGCCATCGGCGTCATTGGCAACGACGCTTACGGCGACTATCTGGTGGAGGAGTGCCGCCGCTTCCCCAATGTAAACATCGATCAATTACGCCGTACCGACTTCGATGCTACCTCGTATACTGACGTTTTCAGCATCAAGGCCAGCGGACGCCGGACCTTCTTTCACTACCCGGGAGCCAATCGTTTGTTCGAGCCCGCGCTCGTCGATCTCGATACCCTGCCCGTCAAGATGTTCCACCTGGGCTATTTGCTTTTGCTGGACGCCATGGATCAATCCGACAAGGAGTTTGGAACCGTGGCGGCGCGCTTCCTGGCGCAACTGCAATTCCGGAACATCCGGACCTCGATCGATCTGGTATCGGAGGACAGCGGCCGCTTCCCTCAAATTGTGCCGCCTGCCCTGAAGTATACCGATTACTGCATCATCAACGATTGGGAAGCTGAGAAGCTGGCTGGCATCCCTCTGCGGGTGGGAAATAAGCTGCTTCCCGAAAACCTGAATAAGATTGGGGCGACGATTCTCGAGTTCGGAGTCAAAGATCTGGTGGTCGTTCACTTCCCCGAAGGCGGTTATCTCCTTTCGAAAGACGGGGAGGAGCTCCTGCAACCTTCCCTGGAGCTTCCCGATGATTACATCGTGGGCAGCACCGGCGCCGGCGATTCCTTCTGCGCGGGCATTCTCTACGGGATATATCAAGGCTGGAATCATGACCAGACGCTGCGCTTCGCCACCTGCGCCGGCGGTATGAATTTGAGTGACTTGACCACCACGGGCGGAATCAAGTCGTGGCAAGAAATCCTCCGCATGGAGGAAAGACTCCCTCATCGGAAGACTGTGGTCTAAGAGTATGAAACAGATGACTGGTGTTGCCGTGGGGGCCGGGGAGTCGCTGCTGGGGAAACTAAAATTCCCGCTCTTCGCGTGGTGGGCATTGTGTCTGTCTTGTAGGTACCGTACACTAGGCTCATTGTTTACTTGACAAAGCCTACGAATAGTAACGTACTAGTCTGGGTACTGTTTGCTTGCCCCGTGCAACCGGGACAGTTCGGGACACGGGACGCAGGGTTAGGGATTCCGGGTTAGGGATTGGGGTTCGAGACACCATGGGCGGGGGATGGGGAATTAGCGCGCTCAGGGTTTTGTTTGCCATGAAGGACTCGGGTTTTCGCCGGATGTGCCGCCTTATCAGCGCTTTCGGGAAGGTCCGGGAGGGAATACTGCAAAAAAAAGATGTTAAAAAAGTGCGAACGAAGCCGGTATGTGTATGAAAACAAACAAATCTCGGACAAAATGCCTGAGAACAAATCGGACATTTTTGTATAACGTTCGGACATTTTCGTCTAACTGACATGATTTTTGCAGAATTTTGGTGAATTTACGGTGAAGCGACGGAATTTTCTGACTCAATCCTTGGCCGCAGGGTCACCGATTGCCTCAAGGCGGGCACCGCACGGTGAACCCGGCGCCGGAACACAGAGAACCGGTCCCTCCGCCACGCCGTTTCTCTCTGTTCCGCCACCAGACTGCCAAAAATAAATTCAGTCTGTAGCGTTACCGCTGTGCGCCGCAGGTTGAATTGGCGCAACATTGCCTGTATACTGTCGGTTTTGTGCAGGGGGCTTTTTCGTAGTCTAAGTGAACACGACAATTTGGAGACCCAACCCTAGCCCTCTGTAATTGTCTAACCCGAAACCCTGCGGGGTCGGGGGGACAACACATTTCCCCACTCTGCCTGGCGGATGGGGAATCTGGATGCGGGCTGGAGGAGGCCCAAGATACATGAGTAGTCTAATGAAAGCCGCAGTTTTCCACGGGGTCAGAGACGTGCGAATCGAGGATGTCCCGATCCCCACGGCGGGGCCTGGAGAAGTCGTCCTGCGGGTCCAGCGCTGTTCCGTGTGCGGGACCGATAAGCGCATTTTCACCCATGGGCAGAAGAATGTGGTGCCGCCTGCCATTACCGGCCACGAAATTGTCGGAACCGTTTACGAGCTGGGCCCGGGCGTGGACAATGGACTGCGCCTTGGCCAAAAGGCTGTGGTGGCCACGGTCGTGGGGTGCGGGAAGTGCATCTACTGCCAGCGCAAACAATATAATCTTTGTGATTCTTTTACCGCTATAGGCTATGATTATGCCGGGGGCTTCGCCGAATACATCAAGATTCCGGCTGCCGCGGTTGCGCAAGGTAACGTTATCCCCATTCCCAGTTCCATGTCCGTGGAGCGCGCCGCGCTGATTGAGCCGCTTTCCTGTGTTTTGAACGGACAGGAGTATTTATCTCCTCAGCCCGGTGATCGAGCCGTCATTTTCGGAGCCGGGCCGATCGGCATCATGCACGCAAGCAGCCTGAAGGCGCGGGGCTGCACCCCGATCATCGTGGCTGATGTATCGCAGGAGCGCCTGGATTATGTGGCGGAGTTCGGGCTCGCCTTACCGGTAAACACCTCGGGGGGGGACGCAGTCAATAAAATTCTGGCGGCGGGAGGGGGGGAGAAGTTCGATATCGCGATTACCGCCTGTTCGGTGAAAGCGGCTCAGGCTGATGCCCTGAAGCTGGTAAGGAAGAAAGCTCGAGTTTCATTTTTCGCGGGCATACCGAAAGACGACCCCATTCTGCCGTTTGACACCAATCTTATACATTACAACGAGATTTCCGTCTTTGGATGTTTTGCTTCCAACCTTCAGCATTACCACCAAGCTCTGGCCATGGTCTCTCGCGATGACTTGCCCTGGGACCGCTTCCTCACTCACCGGTTTAAGTTGCAGGATATGGTGAAGGCCTATGCCGTGATCGAGGCCGGACAGGGAATCAAAACCGTCATTGTTTGCGATTAGCGACACCCACAATGGATAAACAATCTCTGGCGCAGCTTATCGAAATCTCCTGCGCCGTCGGCACGAAAACGGATTACGTACAAGCGGGCGGCGGAAACACCTCGGTGAAATCGCCCGACGGTCTAACGATGGCCATCAAGGCCAGTGGTACGGCCTTGACGGCGATGAGCGAGTCGGCGGGCTGGGTGGAAGTGAATGTTGCGGAAGTTCTGAGCATTTTTGAGCAGAAGGATCTCGCCACGCTGGATACCGACACGCGCGAAGCTCGCGTGCTGCAACATCTGTCCTCAGCGATCATCGGCGGCAAGGGACGGCCTTCGGTTGAAACCGCGCTGCACGCCATGCTGGGAAAAGTCGTCATTCACACCCATCCTGTGGCCGCCAATGCCCTGAACTGCGGACCCGGCTTAAAGGCCTTGGAGGCCATTACCTCTCCGGGTGAACCGCCCCCGCTTTGGGTGCCGTACACCGATCCCGGCTGGCGCTTGGCTCATACCGTCAAGTCGGCCGCTGAGGCTTATGAACACACCCATGGCCGCCCGCCCGCAGTCATCTTTATGGAGAACCACGGCCTGCTGGTTTCCGCTCCGGAGGCTCATGCGTGTGTGGCCCTCCATGCAGAATGGGTAAGCCGTTGCGAGCGGTATTTCCAGCCGGGAGTTGCGCCGCTTCGGACTCCCTCCGGTCTGGATTCCGGGGCTTTGCGCAAGGCGATGGTCTCGATTTGCCAGGGGTGGCGTGAAGCGAAGGGGAGCACCCCGTTCGCCCGCTTGACGGATAATCCCGAACTGGCCGGTGTGGCATGTGACAAGAGAGCGGAAATACTGGCCGAGGGAGCACTGACCCCGGACCACATCGTTTACACGGGTGCCCGCGCGATTCTGGCGGAATCCTTGGAGGAATTGCCGACGAAACTGAAAGCCGCACTGGTGGAGAAGGCTCCGCCGCGCGTCGCCGTGGTTCGGGATGTGGGAACGTTTATATTCGCAGACGATGCAAAGAAACTAGATGCGGCAGAGTCACTGGCCGTGACCGCCGCGGAGATCACCCATCTGGCCTCCGGACGCGGTGGCGCGCACAACCTTGCGCCGGCTTCCGCGGCTTTCATTATCAACTGGGAGGCGGAACACTATCGTTCGGCGCATTTGGGCACGGCCACTGAAAGCTTGGCGGGCAAGGTGGCGGTGGTGACGGGGGCGGCGTCGGGTCTGGGCTGTGGTATCGCTCAGGGGTTGGTAGAGGCCGGGGCCGCGGTGGCCTTCTGCGATGTTGATGACCCAGGCGCAAAAGATGCGTCGGCCGCGTCGGCCGCTCCGTATCGCGCTTTCCCCGTGCACATGGACGTCACCGACGAAGGGGCCGTCGCCACGGCATTTGACCAGGTGCTGCGCCATTGGGGTAGGGTAGACATCGCGGTGTGTGCGGCAGGGATTGCGCCGGCCTACGAGTTGGTCGATATGCCGGTGAAGTTGTGGCGGTTGGCGCTGGAGATCAACCTTACAGGCTATTTCCTGGTGGCGCGGGAGGCGGCCCGGATCATGCGCGCCCAGGGAGACGGCGGCGCAATGATCATGCTTTCCTCCAAGAGCGGCCTTGAAGCCTCCAAAGCCAACTCGGCATACAACGCCACGAAGGCCGGAGAGTTACACCTGATGCGAGGCTGGGCGCTGGAATTGGGAGGCGACGGCATCCGCGTAAACGCCCTGGCCCCGGGCAATGTCTTCGAAGGATCGAAAATCTGGAACCCGGAGTACATCAAGACCGCTGCACGAAAAAAGGGGATCAAGCCTGAGGAAGTGATCCCCTACTATGTGAATTTGACCGCCCTCAAACGCGACATCAAACGCACCGACGTTGCCGCGGCTGCGGTTTTCCTCTGCTCCGACGCGGCACGCTGCATCACCGGCCAAACGCTGGTTGTGGACAGCGGACAGGTCATGGTTCGATGAATAACCTAACGATTGATCAAAGGAAGGAACTCGAGACGGAGCTTTACCGGGATGCGCCCGAGCATCGTATCGCTGCACTGGCGCAGTTGTGCGCGCAACTCGGCCCGCGGCCGCGCCGCGGAACCAATGCCCACATCCATACCAGTGAGTCCTTCAGCGTCTTTCGCTCGCCGACGGAAGCGGTCTGGCAGGCCGTGCAGGAAGGGGTCGCGGTTCTGGGAATCAACGATCATTACACCGTGGCCGGGCACGAGGAGTTTCGCCGCGCCTGCGCGGTGGCGGGCATCGCCGCTATCTTCTCTCTTGAGGCCGTGGCCATGGACCGTGAGGCGACGGAAGCCGGCCTGAAGCTGAACGACCCCGACAACCCCGGCCGCATCTATTTATGCGGCAAAGGTGTGACGAAGGTTCCCTTGGAATCTTCGCCCGAAATGCGGAGCGTCGCCCGCATGCGTGCAGCTCTGGAACGCCGCAATCGGGAAATGACCGGAAAAGTCGCCCAGCTTTTCCGGGACCGCTTGGGAACGGACGGGCCGGCCTGGAAGGATGTCGTGGCACTGACGCCGCGTGGGAATGCCACTGAGCGACACGTGGCCTACGCCGCGCTTTTGCGATTGCGAGAGCTGGCCGCGAATTCGGGAAAGCCTCTCTCCGAAACCATAGCCGCTTGCTGCGGCACCGCTCCCCCGGCAGGCGGCGACGATGCCACGCTGCAAATTTTCCTGCGCGCCAAGCTCCTTAAAGCCGGAGCTCCCTGCTACGTGCCCGAAGATGCCGAGGCTTTTGTTTCCGTGGCGGAACTTCGCAGGATTTTTCTGGCCTTTGGGTCGATTCCGACCTACCCCGTTCTGGGAAATCCGGTTCTGGCCGGCGAGCGAAATATTGAGGCTCTTCTGGACAAGCTGGAAGCCCTGGGGTTTTACGCCGTGGAGGTAATCCCACACCGGAATACGCGCGAACGCCTGGCGGAGATTGTTTTCACGGCGCAGCAGCGGTGGTGGCCAGTCTTCAATGGAACGGAGCACAACACGCCGGAGACTCGCCCCCTGCTGGATCCGTTTGCTCTCGATCCTGAGTTCGAGCCCTGGTTCCGCCAAAGCACCGCAGTGCTGCTCGGGCACCAGCGGCTCGTCGCGCAAGGCGAGCCGGGATTTGTGGACCTGGAAGGCAGGCCCACAATCTCCGACGCCAAGGCCCGTTTTGAGCATTTCAGCGAGGCCGGCCAGTGATATTCCAACCCCGCTTGGCTACGAATCAGGTTGCAATTTTCGCGGAGTTAGTAAAACATAGCCGATTTGGCTTGAGGCAGTAATTCTCTATTTTGGTTAGGGGAGGTTAAGAAAGTGGCAAAAAAGGTGATTCCAATTGCAGAACCCAAGGGGAAGCTGGGGGTTCTCACGGTAGGGATGGGGGCGGTCGCGACCACGATGATTGCGGGGACGGAAGCGGTGAGGAAGAAGATTGCGCTCCCCGTGGGGTCTCTTACGCAGATGGGGACGATTCGTCTCGGCAAGCGGACCGAGAAACGTATCCCTAAGATTAAGGATTTTGTCCCCTTGGCAGATCTCGATGATATGGTCTTTGGCGGATGGGATCTTTTCAAAGACAACGCTTATGTGGCGGCCAAGAAAGCCGGAGTTCTTGGCAAGGAACACGTCGAGAAGTTGAAGGGGTTTCTCAAGGGCGTGGAACCGATGCCGGCGGCATTTGAGCAAAAGTGGGTGAAAAACCTTCATCCCAACAACATCAAATCGGGCCAGTCCAAAATGGACCTCGCCGAGCAACTCATGACAGACATCGAGCGGTTCAAAAAGCAGTCCAAAGCGGACCGCTTGGTGATGATTTGGGCCGCGTCGACTGAGGTTTACACGGAGCCCCAGCCGGTTCACGACACCCTTGAGACATTCGAGGAAGGCCTGAAAAACAACAGCCCGGATATTTCTCCCAGCATGATCTATGCGTACGCCGCCTTGAAGCTTGGGGTGCCCTTCGCCAATGGCGCACCGCATATTACTGTGGATATTCCCGCGCTCACCAATCTGGCGGTCAAGAAGAAAGTGCCAATTTGTGGGAAGGATTTCAAGTCCGGTCAGACGTTCATGAAAACCCTGTTGGCCCCTGGAATCAAGGCCAAAATGCTGGGGCTTACGGGTTGGTTTTCCACCAACATTCTGGGTAACCGTGATGGCGAGGTCTTGGACGATCCCGATAACTTCAAAAGCAAGGAAGTAACCAAAGCTTCCGTACTCGAGCACATCCTCCAGCCGGAGCTTTATCCTGAACTTTATAAAGGTTACTACCACAAGGTCAGGATCAACTACTACCCGCCGCGTGGCGACAACAAAGAGAGCTGGGATAACATCGATATCTTCGGCTGGTTAGGCTACTCGATGCAGATCAAGGTGAATGGCCTATACCGCGATTCTATCCTGGCAGCTCCTATGGCGCTGGATCTGGTCCTCTTCATGGACCTTGCCCAGCGTTGCCCGGCCCTGGCAAAGATGGGGATTCAGGAATGGCTGTCCTTTTACTTCAAGAGCCCGATGTGTGCGGCGAGCTTGTACCCGGAACACGACGTGTTCATCCAACTCATGAAGCTCAAGAACACTCTCCGGCACTTGCGTAGAGAGGAACTCATCACGCACTTGGGTCTGGAGTATTACGACTAACAACCTTCGGGACCCTTCTTTCCCGCTCCTTCAGCATTATCGTCAGCCATCCGCGTCATAGACGCGGATGGCAGAAGGAGACGATTCCCCTGTCAATCCCAGAGCCCCCTGACCCTTCTCCCCCCGGAGGGGCGAGGGAGCACTGAAAGGAGTTAACCGAATGTCTGTAAATCCCAGGTTGAACCGGCTATTCAACCAGTCAGGAAAGTGCATCCAGGTGGCGCTGGACCACGCAGTCGCGAACGAGCCCAGCACCCTTCCCGGCATGGAAAATATGAAACAAGTTGTCGGCATCGTGGCCGCGGCCAATCCTGACGCCATCATCTTAACCTTAGGGCAAGCCCACTGGCTTCAGGATCTGGAGCAGAAACCTAAACCGGCATTGGTGGTGCGGGCGGACGCCATGAACGTCTTCACCGTTCCGATCTCGAAGCATGCCTTTTGTAAATCAATTGATGAGGCGGTAGAACAAGCGGTGGCTCTGGATGCGGCCGCCATCGTTGTCAACCTGTATTTGTTGCCCGAGCAGCCTGACTTGCATCGGCAGTGTCTGGAAAACGTCGTTCGCTTCAAGCCACAATGCGATCGCTACGGCATGCCCCTGATGGTGGAACCGATGGTGCTGATCCCCGATGATAAAGGCGGGTTTAAAACCCATTCCGACATCCGCAGAACCGTGGCATTGGCCCGGCAAGCCGTGGAGTTAGGCGCGGACATCATCAAGGCGGACATTGACGCGAACATCCACGAATACCACTTGGTGGTGGAGGCCTGCTCGCCGCGGCCCCTGTTGCCACGAGGGGGGTCAAGGGTTCCCGATCAAGAGATCCTCACTCGAACTTACATGCTCCTCCAGCAAGGGGCTTCCGGCGTCGTCTACGGTCGCAACGTTTATCAGCACCCGCATCCGGAGCGGATGGTCCGCGCCCTGCAAGCGATTGTTCATGAAGGGGCCACCGTCGCGCAGGCCCAGGCAATCCTCGAATGAATCGGGTCATCTTGCCATCGGGTCACCGAGCCATTGAAAAACGAAAATCGGAATTCGAAACTCGCACCGCATTCTCATGCCCCAGTAATCACACTGTCATTACGGGAGCATGTGCTTCAATGGCTCGATGACCCGATGGCAAGATGACCCGATTGATTCAGCGCTCCAGCGCATCAACTTCGCGAACCTTCCCTGCCGCGGTCAGGGGCACGCGGAGGGTCTTGATCTCCAGCGGATGAAACTCACCGGTCCAGTGGCGATGGACCAAGCCCAAATCCAGCGATGCCTTGGTGGCTCGGCCTGCCGTCTCGTAGCAGCGGATGATAAGGTCATTTCCATCTTCGGCTTGCTTGACGTCTGAGACCACGACGTCCGGCACATCCACGGAGAGGAAGGAAGCGGCCTGGGCGCGTGTGCCCTTGTGGATTCCCTGGTAGAGAACCGGTACGGGCGCGGTCAATTCCTCCGCCATGCGCACGACGCCGGCATCCTGCCAAGTACCCGCGTGAGGTACCAGCACCATGCGGAAGGTCTGGATGCCCTGGTCCTGCCAGATATATTCGCCGTTCGGATCGATCTTGCGGGGTTGGTGCTGCGCGTACGCGGCGCCGCGGACGATGGAAACCCGCAGGTCGTTCTCCTGCACGCTGTAGCCGTACTTGGCGTCGTTCAAAACCGTGAGGCCATATATCTTGCCATTGCGCTGACCGGAAACATCAATCCACCTCTGTCCCGGGTCTTCATCGCCATTGGCCTGGCGCACTTTAAAGCCATAAGCAATTTCATAAGTGGGTACAGGATTTTCCACATCCACCGGGAAAGAGAATTTTAGGATTTTCTGATGCTCGTGCCAATCCAGAGACACGCGCGCTTCTAGCGTGCGGGAGCCAGCGTAAAGCATCCAGTCGGTGGTCATGAAGGAAGCGCCATAGCCCGTCCGCACACGCACGGTGGCGCGCACCGGACCGTTCTCCAGCACGCGGAAACCGGCGCTTCCAAACGCCCCGATCTGTTTTGTATAAGCGTGAACATCGTGGCTCCAGGTATCGCTGGGATCGTCGATGACGACGGCACGCGCCCCGCCGGCGCCCCCGTGAAAGACCTCCGCTCCGGCACCTTTGTCGTATAGGGAGATCGTCCCATCGTCGGCAAAGGTCACGCGAAGAAGTTCATTTTCCAGTCCCTTCTCGGTTGCGTCCACGGTGGAGGGAGGAGCCGCAATAGGCTCGAGCTTTCGCACCCGAAACTGCCGGTAGCCGAAAGCCGGCACGGGCGCTTGGAACACCAAGCCTTTCCGGTTGCCCGCCACCGTCTGGCCCGCGGTCCATTGATGCGGAATGGCGTGGCCCTGCTCATCTTCCAGGCGCGAGTTGCTGAGCGTTCCGCCCTGGTCATCAAACTCCCAGCTCAAATCGTATTGAACCTTGAGGTTGGCCGCCCAAGTGTGAGGATTGAAAACCACCAAGTACTCCGAGGCGGGATCCGTGGTGGGAATCTGCCAGGCAATCTTCGCCGCTGCGCGGTAGATGGCCTGGTCCGCCACTTCTTTGGCAAATCCGAAGGCGTTGTGCGAAACGATATACTGTTCGGGGAGCGCCGTCCCCGCCATGCTATCGTGGAACTGCATCAAGAGCACTTTCTTCCACGCAGCGCCGAAATCGCTCTTGGGGTAGGGGAAACCCACCAGGACATTCGCCAGCTCGGCCATCTTCTCGCCCGTCATCAAGGCCGCTTCCGCCGTACGATTATCCTTTTTGATGTCTGACACTGCGGTATAACAGCCCACCGAGTGATGCTGCAAGTCGTCGTCAACAAGGGGATACGGGAAACGGGACAAAGGATACAAAAAACCGGGCTTCGGACCGGGGATCCAGCCTTGCCCCTTGCTGATCTCGTCAAAGTAGCGGTCGCGAGTGCTGAATATAATCTCGGGCGCGCCGGCCTGCTTCTGGGCATCCAGGATTAAGCTGATGGTATCCTTGGCGGGTCCCCCGCCGTGATCCCCGGCACCGTAGAAAAGCATCAGGTCCTTAGTAGGTTCCTGAAGCTTAGTAACGAAATCGCGCATGCGATTTTGGACATCACGCGTTAATCCATAGCTAGCGGGGATTCGATAGGTCAATAACCGCGTCCCGTCCGCGCCCTTCCACCAGAAGACATCGGCGGGCAACTGTTTCTCATGGGGGCCAGGTCGCATAAACACGTACGCGTCCATCCCTTGCAGCTTCAGAATCTGGGGCAGCGTGCCGGGATGGCCAAACGAATCAGGGTTGTAACCCACCCGCGCCATGCGTCCCAGCAAGTGCTGAAAGATCCGTTGGCCGTAAAGCCCCTGGCGAATCAGCGACTCGCCATTGGGAATGTTGACGTCGGGCTCCACCATCCATCCCCCGACGACATCCCATCGGCCCTCGGCACGCGTTTGCGGATCTCTGCCATCATGCCGGGATCGGCAGCCGCCGCCCATTCGTACAAGATGGCTGAACTGGCGGTGAATGTGAAATCCGGATATTCATTCATGCGGTCAAGCGCTGCGCGAAACGTGCTGAGCCCCACCATCATCGCTTCCGGCCAGGGCCAGAGCCAGGGAATATCAATATGCGCATTTCCAATCATGTACAATTTGTATTGGGAGGCATCCGGCGGCCAGGGAGCTGAGGACTGCCCGACCGTCTTGCTGGCGACCAACGAAAGAGTGCAAACCACAATCGCAAGAACCAACCACCGAACCGTTCCAGAACGCATAGATAGGACTCCTAGAAAATCAGGTATCAGGCGTCAGGTTTCAGGTTCTTAATAGCGAATAATGGTAAAGGGTAAAAGGGCTTCATCCTTTATCCTTTATCCCGCACAACTCACTTATCGACGTTTCCAACCTCCGACACCTGATCCCCGCTACCTCAGAATTAGCCGCGTCTTGAGTACCACTCCCTAACCAACGGGTCAATAAGCAATTCCGCCGTGGGCATTGCAAAGGTTCGCACAATGGGATGGGCCAGGCGGAACCGCGGTCCCTCCAAACCCGTCGTGAAGAATTCGGGTTAGTTCGGTAAAACCTGCTCCAGCGGACCCGCGGGACAGCCGTATTTATGCAGGAAATCCTGCTTCCGCTGCCTGGCCGCGTCCCCATGCCCGGCTTCTATGGCGGCTTTGACGGCCTCCACGGACGCCGCGCAGAACTGTTTGTGGACCAGATCGCACGCGGGATTCAACGCCGGACCGTCCGGCCCTGCGGTAACCGCACAGGTGTTGGCAAAATCGCTGTGGTACAAGTCCAGGAGATCCGATTTCAGGGTGGGGTCTCCCGTGATCAGCACTCCTTCCATCAGAGCGACAGCCGCATCATCGTTACGATCTTGGGCGGCGAAAGCGTAGGCGATTTGCCTGTACGCCTCGGGGTCCAATGGATGAAGAGCGAGCGCTTCGCCGGCTGCGGCGGAAGCCTCCTCCACCTTTCCCAGCCTTAGGTAGACAGCCACAAGCATCCAACGTGCCTCAGGATCAACTTTGGCAGCGGCAGCGACAGCGGAGTGGCGGCGAGCCCATTCGGCCCCTCCCTTTCGATCGTATTCCGCCCGCCCGCTCTTGTCGATGGCGATCGAACGCTGCAAGAGCTGGAGCGCCCGTTGGTACTCACGAGAGCCTTCGGAAGGGTCACGCTCCTGCAACAAGTCGCCTTTGGCTAAATACAAGTCGCCCGCCATGCGGTAAACCTTTAAATCATTGCGCGAGTCGGGCAGCGAGTCGAGGATCGCCACTGCCCTGTCGGCTTCCTCGATGGCGCGATCGAGATCCGAGCCTGTCGCGCCGTTTGCAGAAAACAGGGAAGCGAGCCGCTCGTGGACCTTGAAGCTGTTGGGGCTGGTTCGGACGCTGGCTTCTTTCATCGCACGCTCGTCCTGCCAATCGCCGTTCCGCACCCAGGTGCGGACGCCGAAGGCGGCGGTGATCACGCACAACACGACCGGCGCAAAGTGTTTTACCGGGACCCGTTTGCCGACTGCATAAACCGCCATAACCAGGCAGGCGAGCAGGCCGATCGTCGGCATGTATAAGAAACGCTCCGCCATGATGGTGCCGATCGGGAAGAACAGGTTTGACATGGGTACAAACGTCATCGCGGCGAAGCACGCCAGGAAGAATGCCGTGCGGTTCCACCAGTACAAAGCGACGACAAGTATGGCAGCGGCTAGCACGGCGATCACGGCAAGCCAGTCTTGCAGGGTGCCATGGGCGAGCGGGATTTGCGCGTAGGAATAATCGACGGAAAGCTTGACGGGCCACAGCGTGAGCCCGAGATAGCGGGCGATCACTTCAATGGCCGTGAGCCGTCCCGTCCAGAAGTCTGCATCCACGATGGGGTTGTCGACGAAAGGCAACTCCCCAGGCTGCGAAGCCGCCAGGACGATCGAGCGCTGATACAGCATTGCCGCGATGGGGAGAACTGTAGCGATGCACCCCAGGAGTAAGGCTCGGGCCTGTTTTCGCTCCTTCCACCAGGTCAGTTCGTAAAGCACAATTACTCCCACAATGGTGACCGCGCTCTCTTTCGAAAACACCCCAACGGCGGTGACGGCCATCAATCCGGCGAGCCATGCGAGCCTGCGCAACCCGGCGGACTCGGTGCTCTTGAGATACATCAGGAATCCGCTCAAGACGGCCAGAGCGGAGAGCAGGTCCGACCGGCCAATCATGTTGGTCACTGATTCGGTCAGGACCGGGTGAACGGCCCAGAGCGCCGCAGCAAAAAAAGATGGCCAGAACTCGCGCAGGAGCCGGCGCGCCAGCGCATAAACCAGAAAGACGTTGCCGAGATGCAAAAGGAAGTTAATCCAATGATATCCGGCTGGCTCGGTGGCGTTCCCGAGCACCGCATAGTTGAACAAGTAGGAGAGCGTGGTAAAGGGGCGATAGAGTCCCGCCTCGCCGGTTGGCCACCAATACGTATGCTGAAGAATCAGGCGGATATTCTCGCCGGTAAGCTCACGTATGCGCGGATCTTGAAGAAGGAGGCCTTTGTTATCGAGAATAAATCCGGCGGAGAACGAATTTGAAAAGGTCAGAAACGTCAGTAGGGCGAGCGCAGCGGCGGCGAGCACGCTCCGCCCTCCATCAAGTGGAAATTGGCGGGGCTCAGCCGTTTGCGTTATGATGCGTTTCTTCTTGGGTTTCACTCGCATTTCAGGTTTGCAGAACAGTCGGAAAAACGCTTCAAGGCTGTCATCCTGAACCCTTCGCTGTCATTCTGAGCCCGCATTTTGGGCGAAGAACCCCTGTAGTTTAGTCTTTTCACCAATCCCCACGAACTACCGTGGTCCTTCGCCAAGTTTACCCTGAGCAAATGGGTAGAACAAGATCTCTTGCTACGCTCTCTCCTTCAATGCTCACTCAAGGTCGATTTCCAGGGGTTCCATGTTACTTCAGACTACGGCCTGATCCTGGTGCGCGAACTCGACGAGCGACTCGGATTCGGAGAATTGATCGTGCAGCACCTGACGGATTCCCGCCGCGGGGAGAATACGCAGTTTCCCTTCGCGGACTTGCTGCGGCAATCCGTCTATAGCCCCCCTACTGGTTACGAAGACCTCAACGATGTCCCGAGGCGCTCCAAAGATCCGACCTTCCGGTTGATCGGTTGGGAAAAGGCCAGGGATCGAGGTGCCGCTCTGACCTCCCCGTTGCCGAGTTTCGAGACCAAGATGCTGGCCGAGGAGGAGAACATCGCGGGATGGCCAGCCCTGTACCGGGCACTGATCGGGAGAGCGGAAGCAATGGATTCAGGCTACCGTACAATCCTGGACATGGATTCCACTGAAATTCCGACGTGCCGGGAGCAAAAGCAGAGTGCGCTCGCGAGCAAGCCGGTAGGATGTATACTGCTGTGGCTCGGGACGCCAAAATGGACATCCTGGATAACCAGGTGCAGAGGGGAAATGACCATGAAAAGACGTGACCTGATAAAAGTCCTCTGCGGAGGAATATGCGCTTCAGGTCCCGCCAAGCTCTTGGGTGTCTCATCGGCATGGGCGGTATCAGTTCTGGCTTGCGACGGCCGGGCCGAAGGACTTTTGCCGACCCGAGATGGGGTTTCGAGTGAGGATGAGACCCCATTTTCCGCCACAACCCCACTTTCCGGCGTCGAGCCCAAGCCCAGCGACGGCCGGCAGCACAGTTTCGCCCTGGGCACCGAGGATTTTCTGCTTGACGGCAAACCGTTTCAGATTCGGTGCGGTGAGATGCATCCGGTGCGCATCCCGCGGGAGCATTGGCGCCAGCGAATTCAATTGGCCAAGGCCATGGGTTTGAACACTGTCTCCTTCTGTGTGTTCTGGAACGCGCACGAAGAGGAGGAGGGCGAGTTTGATTTCAAGTCCGGCGAGCTTGACATCGGCGAGTATCTCCAGATTGCCCAAGAGGAAGGCCTTTGGGTGTTCTTGCGTCCCGGCCCGTATGTTTGCAGCGAATGGGATTTAGGCGGTCTGCCGTGGTGGCTCTTGCGCACGCCAGACATCAAGTTGCGCTCCTCCGATCCGCGTTTTACCCAGCCGGTGGAACGCTATTTTCATCAATTGGCAAAGGTCGTCCGTCCGCACACGGTGGAAAACGGCGGATCTATTCTGCTGGTGCAAATTGAAAACGAATACGGCAGTTACCCGCGCCGGGACCACGACTACCTGGTATGGCTGCGCGACCTATGGGTAAAGGAGGGCATCAAGGGTCCCTTCATCACGGCCGATGGCGCGGCCGAGCACTACCTCCAAGGGGTTACGATTCCTGGCGTCGCCATTGGCTTGGACCCGGGTGTGAACGACGCCCAATTCGAATTGGCTCGCAAGATGAACCCGGGCGTGCCGGTGATGTCGACAGAAACCTATCCCGGCTGGCTGCGCCACTGGGGCGAGGGTTGGTGGGCACCGAGGGATGTCTCGGGGTTGCTGAAGTACTACATGGACACGCGCAGATCATTTAGTCTGTATATGTTCCACGGCGGCACCAATTTCGGATTCCATGCCGGGGCCAACGGCAACAATCACGATCTTACCAGTTACGACTTTGCCGCTCCGGTCAATGAACAGGGGCGCCCGACTCCCGCCTATTACGCTTATCGCCAGCAATTGGCGTCCTACCTTCCAGCGGGTCAAAGCCTGCCCGAGGTCCCAGCGCCGATTCCGACAATGGAGATTCCCTCCATCCGTCTAGAACGGTGGTCCGGTTTGTGGGAGCGGTTGCCGAAGCCAGTATTTTCCGAGCAGCCCCAATGCTTCGAGGCCCTCGGCCAGAATCAAGGTTTCGTGCTCTACCGCACGCGCATTCCGGCCGGCGTGTGGGGCAAACTCTCAACCCCTCTGCACGGCGATCCGATCATTTATGTGGAAGGTGCGCCGACCCAGAATCTTGACATTCCCGCCCGCGGCCAGGAAGCCACCTTGGAAATCTTGGTGCAGGCCATGGGCCACATCAACTTTCTAATTGAAATGGATGGGGATCGCAAGGGGCTTCTCGGAACCGTGAAAGTGGGTGGCACGGTCCTTAAGAACTGGGAGATGTTCTGCTTCCCCCTCACGAGCGATTGGGTCACGTCCCTGCCTAAGACCACACCGGCGCCAGGGCGCATTGGCGGCATCTTCAAGGGCGAGTTCATACTCGACACTGTGGCCGACACCTATTTGGACATGTCCAACTATAAAAAGGGCGTGTTGTGGGTCAACGGGCGCAATCTGGGCTATCATTGGTCAGCACGCGGGCCCCAGTACCGTTTGTACTGCCCTGGTCCATGGCTCAAGAAGGGCGTGAACACTATCGTGGTGCTCGATACTGAACTAACTGAGCCGCAGCCCGTGGCAGGTACAAGAACTGACCACTGAGGGCGAAGCAGAACTTCCAACGCAGTTTCCGGACGTTTCCCGGTGAAATCCGCGGCGCCACTTGCCGCCCGTGCGGCGCAAAACGACTTTCTCTTCCCCGTCTCATGCTTCCACCGGCGCTCGAAGATCGCAGAAGCCGAACAGTGGGCCTACCCGAACCCTCTTTTCAGAAAATAGAACGACCCCGCTCTGAAAACGGACCGGACCCATATCGACCTGGCATCAGTAACGCCGTGGGTTTACGAATAGCTGTCGATAATAACCCAACCCACCACTTAAGCCGGCTTTGGTACGGTAAACGCCCCTAATGGAGATTGGCCAATCTGGCTTACTATCTCAATTCAAACTGCACCAACCCTTCGCCGGCATCAAGAGAAATACTTCGGGACCACTTTCGCAGTAAACTAGCGCTAGAGGGGAAAGCTGAGCTGTGCAATGATTATCGACTCTAATGGAGCCCCCTATGAGTTTAGAGACGGCACGCAAAGTTCTGGAGATCGAAGCGAAAACGCTGAATGACCTGATAGCCCGCCTGGACGAGGGGTTCATTCGCGCGGTGGACCTTCTGATAAATTGCCGAGGCCGAGCCGTCGTGGCAGGGATAGGAAAATCCGGACTGGTGGGGCAAAAGATTTCTGCCACGCTGTCGAGTACCGGGACGCCCTCTTTCTTCCTGCATCCTGCCGAGGCGCTGCACGGAGACTTGGGCCGGCTGGTCCGGCAAGACGTTCTGCTGGCGCTTTCCTACAGCGGCGAGACGGAGGAATTGCTGCGCCTTCTCGATACCGTAAAGCGCCTGGATATCCCCCTCATTTCTCTGGTCGGCAATCGCACATCGACGCTGGCGCAGGCCAGCGACGCGGTGATTGACGTGGGCGTTCACCAGGAGGCGTGCCCGCTGGGGCTGGCTCCTACTGCTTCCACCACGGCCATGCTCGCCATGGGCGATGCGCTCGCCATGGCGGTCCTGGAAAAGCGCGGCTTTAACGAAGAGGACTATGCAGCCCTCCATCCGGGCGGCGGGCTGGGAGTGCGGCTGCGGCGGGTCGAAAACGTTATGCATACGGGTGATTCGGCGCCCACGGTCGGCCCTGACGCCCCCATGCCCGAGGTCATCTATGAAATGAGCCGCAAGGGATTGGGACACACGGCGGTGGTGGCGAAGGGTGGCCACCTGCTCGGGATCATTTCCGACGGTGACTTGCGCCGGGTGCTGGAGAGACAAGGAAGCCGCGCGCTCAGCTTGACGGCCCAGGATTGCATGACGCCCACGCCAGTAACCATCCCGCGCAAAGAGTTGGCTACCAAGGCGCTCAGCCTGATGGAAAGCCGTAAGATCACTTCCTTGCTTGTCGTCGATGAGGCGGGCAAGCTGGAGGGCGTCGTCCACATCCACGATTTGTGGACGACCCAAATGTTTTAGTATTGGAGTCGCAGTTCGACCGCGAAAAGATTTTCCAGCAAACTCCACGGGTGACTCGTCCATCCTTCTCATTAGATTTCGTAATGCGGGTCAAAGCTTTCGCACGAAATTATCCAGATTCCGGAGCCGCGCTACCAGAGGCTTGAAGCGTCGCAGGTCGAGAGAGTTTGCACCGTCGGAAAGTGCCCGCGAGGGATGGTCGTGAACTTCCATGAAGACGCCATTCACTCCGGCTGCTACGCCCGCGCGCGCCAGCGTTTCAATGAACTGTGGCTGGCCGCCGCTGCGGTTGCCCTCTCCGCCGGGGAGCTGGAGCGAGTGGGTGACATCGAGGATAATGGGAACGCCAAATTCTTTCATCACCGCCAATCCCCTCATATCCACTACCAGGTTGTTGTACCCGAAGCTTGCGCCGCGTTCCGTCACTAAAATGCGGTCATTCCCCGTACTCCGGACTTTCTCGATGGCATGGCGCATGTCCCAGGGCGAAAGGAATTGACCCTTCTTGATGTTCACGGCGGCGCCCGAGCGCCCGACTTCGAGCAGCAAATCCGTCTGGCGCGAAAGGAACGCGGGAATCTGGAGAATGTCGCAGACCTCAGCCGCGGGCCGCACCTCGCCCACGTTGTGGACATCCGTCAGGATGGGGATGCCAAGCTCCCGCTTGATTCGCGCCAGGATTTCAATCCCGCGCGCCAGCCCCGGCCCGCGGTAGGAACCAAAGGATGTCCGGTTAGCCTTGTCGTAGGAGGCCTTGAAAATGTAGGGAAGGCGCAAGTCCCTCGCCACCTTGGAAAGGCGCTCCGCCATCTTCAGGGCATGCGCTTCGCTTTCGATAACACAGGGACCCGCAATCACCGCCAGCGGCTGCCCCTCACCGATCCTCAGCTTGCCAACTCGCACCACCCGACTCATAGTGTCATTCTCGCAGAAAGGGAAATCTTTTGCTTCAGAAGATTCGAACCCTGAGGCAGAAGCGGCAATGGCCCGCAGGGGGGCATCTCGGGGACGACTACCCACGCGTAAACTGTTTGCCGCCCTCAGCGTCTCTTCCCCCAGGTTCCGCGTCAAGCCAGAATTCATCGGAACCTTCCCTGCCCTCCTAATGAAGGCGGTCGATTATATCTCCCCAGCCGGGGCCACAGACCTCCGCGGCAAAAGCTCGTCATCGCCGAGGTGGCGGCTGCGGCTTGCCTTGACTTTGCGGCTATGCAAGTATAACTTCTGAAAATATGCGGTTGGCGAGTGAGCAAGGCGAGGCGGCGCCGGGTGAGACTCTCCGCCGCTTCTATGCGACACTTCTGGAAAGCTTCGGGCCGCAAGGATGGTGGCCGGCTCGAACGCGCTGGGAAGTGATCTGGGGTGCTATCCTTACCCAGAATACCACCTGGCGGAATGCGGCCTTGGCTTTGAAGAATCTCCGCAAGGCGGGCCTTCTCGCTTGGCGACCCTTGCGCCAAGTTTCTTTGCGTGAATTGGAGGAACGGATTCGCCCAGCGGGTTTTTACCGGCAAAAAGCCAGGACCCTGCGCAAGTTCGCCGACTGGATCGAGCAGGCTCATAGAGGCTCTCTCGACTCGCTTTTTTCTTTGGGCGCCGCTCGCGCCCGCGTGCAGCTTCTGGCGCTCAAAGGAATCGGCCCGGAAACCGCCGACGCGATTTTGCTCTATTCCGGGCGACTGCCGCTATTTGTTGCGGACGCTTACACGCGCCGCGTCCTGGCGCGCCACCAACTGCTTTCTGCCGCGGCCGATTACTCCTCGGCGCAGCAATTCCTTCACCAGCATCTGCCGCCGGACGCCGCGCTGTTCAACGAGTTTCACGCCTTGCTGGTGGAGGCGGCCAAACGCTTTTGCCACCGGAACGTGGCGCACTGTGAGAACTGCCCCTTGGGCAAATACTTGGAGCCAAACGCGAACCTCGAAAATCGAAAGTCGAGATTCGAAACCCGAAGCTCGGCGCGCAACTTGAGTTTCGATTCCGGAGCTCCGGCTTTGGCGAGAGGGTGAAACTCGAATAGGGCTCCAATTTCGAGTTTCGAATTTCCAGTTTCGATTTTCGAGTTGCGAACATGAATCCCGACCCTGCCCATCGCCGCAAAACTGTCCTGATCGCCCTGCTGATCCTTGTTCCCGTGCTGTTTTTGTTAGGATGGAGCCAGGCATCATTGAACCTGCCCTTCATCCGCCCAAGCACTTCGGAAGAAACCCTCCTGCTGGTCGCTCTTTCCACCGTCATTTTCCTGGCCTTCATCATCTTTGCCCTCATCCTGCTGCGCATTCTGCTGAAGCTCTATTCCGAGCGGCGGCAGCAGCAACTGGGTTCGCGCTTCAAGACGAAAATGGTGGCGGCCTTCCTCGGCCTCTCGCTGGTCCCGGTCATCTTCCTCTTCATCTTTGCCTATGGCTTGCTGAATCGAACGATCGACAAGTGGTTCAGCGTACCCCTCGACCTGATTGGCCAGGACGCCAAGGAATTGGTCCGCCAACTCGAACTGCAAGCCGCGCAACGCGCCGATCACATCTCCAGCTATCTCGCCCAGAGTGAAGACATGATTCAGGCCCTGGAGAATCACCAAACGCCCCGGGTGGCGCGCCTGGTAACGCAGGAGGTGGCGGCCGACCCGGGCACCGTGGCCGCCATGTGTTTCGACTCCTCCGGGCAACTGCTGGCGCAAGCCGGTGACCCCTGGCCGGACCCTTCCGTGATTGCCCGCTACTTCCCGCAGATTTTCGGGGGCAAGATTTCCCCCAGCGGCCTGATGGGCCACTGGCCCGCGGGCGAATATGAGCTTTTCATCTCGGTAGACCCGATTCTCGATAATTCCGGCGCCCGCCTGGGGACCGTCGCCGGCATCATGCGCCTGCCTTCGAGACTGACCCAAATCTCCAGTGAGATCCAGCGCGAAACGCAAAAGTATAACGAGCTGAGCCAACGCCGAAAGGCCGAGAAGCGCAACTATGTATCGATCCTCTCGTTGCTGACGCTGCTCATCCTCTTCATCGCCACCTGGTTCGCCCTCTTCTTTTCCAAGCATGTCACCATTCCCATCCAGGCGCTGGCCAACGCCACGCACGAGGTGGCGCAAGGCAACCTGGGTTACCAGGTCTCGACGCGGGCGGACGATGAGCTTGGGGTGTTGGTTCGATCTTTCAATCAGATGACCCAACAGCTTCTCGAAAACCGGCGCGCCATCGAGCAGGCATCATTGAATCTCCAGCAAGCCAACCGCCAATTGGAAGAGCGCGGCAACACCATTGAAGCGATCTTGGAAAACATTCCCACCGGAGTCGTTTCTTTCGACCCGCAGGGCCAGATCACGCGCTTGAATTCCACCGCCGAGCGGCTGTTTGGACGGCCTCGCACCCAGTCCGCGCGGGTATTGACCGATCTTTTCTCTGCCGAAGACGCACGCGAGATTGCCCGCATGTTGCGGCGCGCGGCGCGCCAGGGGGTGGTGACGCAGCAGATGGAACTTGACCTGGGAGGACGCCGCGCCTTGATGGCGCTCACCGTCTCTTCCGTTCAGGCCCGGCACGGACGCGTGGGCTCCGTCCTGGTGCTGGAAGACTTGACGGAGGTCCTGCGCTCGCAGCGCTCCGCGGCCTGGCAGGAGGTCGCCCGCCGCATCGCCCACGAAATCAAGAATCCCCTCACCCCCCTTCAGCTTTCCACTGAGCGCATCCTGCGGCTACTCGAGCGGATGGATCCGGAAACTCCCGCGCACGATCTGCTCACGGCTGTGGGCGACAGCGCCAAGCTGATTGGACGCGAGGTGAGCACTTTGAAGACCCTGGTCGATGAATTCACCGCCTTTGCGCGCTTCCCTGCCTCCAAGCCGGCGCCCGCGCAGATCAACGATATTCTGGAAGATGCCCTGAACGTTTTCGCCGGACGCTTGAAGGGAATCACCTTGGGACGCGATTTCTCTCCCGATTTGCCTATGGTGCTGGCTGACCCGGACCAGATGAAGCGCGTGGTGGTGAATCTCATTGATAATGCCGCCGAAGCGTTGGAGCAATCGCTGCGCAAGGAAATCTGGGTGCGCAGCACGCTCGCCCTCGATCGAGATCTCGTGGAAATTATCATCGAAGATACCGGGCCGGGAATCACTCCAGAGGCCAAGGAACGGCTCTTCCTCCCCTATTTCTCCACTAAACGCTCGGGAACCGGATTGGGCTTGGCGATCGTCAATCGCATCATTGCGGAACACCACGGCTCGATCCACGTGGAGGAAAACTTACCCAGCGGAACCAAGTTTGTAATCGAATTGCCCGTCGACCGCGCCCTGGTGGCCAGCGCGGAAGAAGCCTTTGGGACATAGGCACCGCGCCACAGGTTCATTTGGCCATCGAACCATTCTTCATTGAGTCATCGAATTTGTGATTTGGAAATTCACCAATTTCGATTAAGCCCGGGCACGCATTGTGGATATTCCACCACTGCCCAATACTGATAGCTAGTCCCCTGAGACAATCAGCAACTCATGTATTTTCATCATGTTACGAGCTATCGATTTTTCCAACATGTGTCTTCAGTAACTTATGCGAACCAATCTTAACATTTCTACTCTCTCATTCGCCTAACGGAGCGACAATTTGCCCACTCCTCGGCGTTCGACAGGCTGAAAAATGCAGTAATTTCTGAGTGCGGGAGCTTGCTCCCGCTTTTTTTTACCGCTGACTCGTCAGCGGTCGGTGACTCGCCGCGACGAGTCGCGGCGAGCAAAAGCGGCGGCAAGTCGCCGCACTCGTGCGCCTGAAAGCGCACTCGGTCGGAGAGGTGGAAGTCCTCTCCGAGTCAACGTAACTTGGTAACCAAAGGTAACTGCGTCGTCGCGAGACGGGGTGGAGAGCAACCGGAGGTGAACGGCCAGTCCGTACGATGAGAAACTCGATTCGGCCGGCGTCATGAGGCGAGGCTGCGAGTGAAAGCCGAAGCCTCGAGTTCCCGTAGGGAGTGAACCCGTTGGGAAGCAGTCTCAATTCGATCCGCCGACAGGGAACGTGCCTTGGCGAGACGAAGCGTACGCCGGTGGTTGGAGACGGAATGGCCCGAAGGCCGAGTGCGTGAATCAGGGAGACCTGCCTGTGCAGGAGCCGGAGTTCATGCCCGAGGAGGGTCGAGGAACCGGGCGGGTAGGAGTCAGAGCGCCCGTAGTAGCGAAGAACTGGCGTAACGGCCAGGGAGCGAAGGGAGCGCAGGAAGGTGGAGACGTGACGGAACAGACCAAGCAACTCCCGGACGCAGTGCCCGCCCGTGGGGCTAGTCCCGCCGGAGAGATCCGGGCTCGATGGGCCTGGGTCGAAGCCGAGGTCTGGACGGAACGGATGTTGACGGCTCTCGAACAGGGAGTGTTGGGAGGCAAGTGGTTCAGTCTGATGGACAAGGTCTACGCGCTGCGCAATCTGCGGCGGGCCTTCGAACGCGTGAAGACCAACGGCGGAGCGGCGGGCGTAGATCATGTGACGGTGGAGGAGTTCGAGCGACACCTGGAAGCCAACCTGGAAAAGCTCGCGCGGTCGCGGGCCGACGGCAGTTATCGTCCGCAGGCGATTCGGCGGGTGTGGATTCCCAAACCGGGCAGCAAGGAAAAACGCCCGCTGGGGATTCCGACGGTGCGCGACCGGGTGGTGCAAGCGGCGCTTCGGGCAGTGCTGGAGCCGATCTTCGAGCGGGAATTCGCAGCGCATAGCTACGGGTTCCGGGTCGGGGCTGCAAGGACGCGTTGCGTCGGGTCGACGCCCTGCTGACGGCAGGATATCACGGGGTAGTGGAGGCCGACCTGAAAAGCTATTTCGACACAATTCCCCACGCGGAGCTTCTCGACCGGGTGAGAGAGAAAGTGGCGGATAGCAAGGTGCTCGGACTGTTGCAAGCGTATCTCACCGCGAAGGTGATGGAGACGGCGGAAGGATGGACCCCGGAGGAGGGAACTCCCCAAGGGGCCGTGATCAGTCCGCTGCTGTCCAATATCTATCTCGACTCCCTCGACCACCTTATGGCCGGGGCGGGATTCGAGATGGTGAGGTACGCGGATGACTTCGTGATTTTGTGCCGAAACGAGGCAGAAGCTCGGCAGGCGCTGGAACGGGTGCAGAGCTGGACCGCTACGGCGGGACTGCAACTGCATCCGACAAAGACGCGGATCGTGGACGCCACCGAAGCAGGTGGCTTCGACTTTCTGGGCTATCACTTCGAGCAGGGGAGACGTTGGCCCCGGCGAAAGAGTCTGGACAAGCTGAAGGACACGCTGCGCGCCCAGACCCGGCGCACCAACGGGCAAAGTCTCGCGGTCATCATCACGAACCTGAACCGGCGGCTGCGCGGCTGGTATGGATATTTCCAGCACAGCCACGCGACGACGTTTACGGGGCTCGATCAATGGGTGCGAACGCGACTGCGCAGCATCCTGCGCAAACGCCGGGGCCAGCAGGGCTCCGGTCGTGGCGCCGACCATCAACGCTGGCCGAATGCCTTCTTCGCGGCGTGCGGGTTGTTCTCCTTGGTTACCGCCCATGCGACGGCCCGTCAACCCTCTCGAAGGTAAAACCGCTGACCGGAGAGCCGGATGCGGGAAATCCGCCTGTCCGGTTCGGAGGGAGGGGGAACCGAATCCAATCTGTTCTCCCTACCCCTATCGAGAGCTTCGCCCGCGCCAACAGACTGCGTCGATCACGGGACCCTCTACCAATCAGAAGCTCCCGCCAGCAGCGAGCCGGAACCCCGCTCTGCAGTTTCAACATTTCTGACGAGGGTTCCAACCGGTGGTGTTAGCTTGTGGCGTTGGGTGGGTCTAGTGGCCCCTATTCAGGAGCTTCTGACTTGCAAATGTCGATGCCTCTGTGCGAAGCACAACTATTTTAAGATCCTGGGGAAATTTACCGGCTAGGTCACAATCCATGCAGAAACTCCAGGGCGGGGCTAAACCCGCCCTTCCCCCCGGCAAAATAAGATCCCTAACTTCGGCAACTAAGCACTAGTACAGCTCCGCGCTGGCTAAGGGGCCGGAACCGCCGGTAACGAGGGCGCCATATCCGCCCGTCAGCAGCACCGTGCCGTTGTTCAGCAGCGCCGCCGCGTGCAGGTAACGCGCCGTGTTCAGGCTGCCGGTAGAGGTAAAGGTCCCGGTGGCGGGATTGTACAGCTCCGCACTGGATAAAATAGTTTCGGTGTCGCCATATTCGTAGTAGCCTCCCGCCATCAGCACCAGCCCGCTGTTCAGCAGCGTCGCGGTGCCCAGTTCGCGCGCGGTGTTCAGGCTGCCGGTGGTGTACGCGAAGGTCTCGGTGGCAGGATTGTACAGCTCCGCAGTGGCAAGGGAATTCCCGTTGGAGCCTCCCGCCAACAGCACCATGCCGTTGGGCAGCAGTGTCGCCATGTGATTGTAACGCGCGGTGTTCAGGCTGCCGGTGGTGTTTGCGAACTGCCCGGTGGCGGGATTGTAGAGCTCCGCGCTGGCTAAGTAACCGTTGGTGCCCTGGCCCCCCGCAATCAGCACCATGCCGTTGTCCAGCAGCGTCGCCGTGTGATTCTCCAGCTCGATGCCCAGCACGGCGGTGTTCGAGAAGGTCCCGGTGGCCGGATTGTAGAGCTCCGCGCTTTCTAAGAGAGAGCTAGCGCCCTCGCCCCCCGCAATCAGCACCAAGCCGTTGTTGAGCAGCGTCGCCGTATGATAGTAACGCGCGGTGTTCAGGTTGCCGGTAGCGGTGAAGGTCCCGGTGGCGGGATTGTAGAGCTCCGCACTGGCCAGGGCGCTGCTGGAACCATAACCGCCCGCAATCAGCACCATGCCATTGCTCAGCAGCGTCGCCGTGTGCAGGTAGCGCGCGGTGTTCAGGTTGCCGGTGGTGGTGTAGGCCCCGGTGGCGGGATTGTAAAGCTCCGCACTGGCCAGGACGTTGCTGGAGCCATAACCGCCCGCAATCAGCACCATGCCGTTATTCAGCAGCGTCGCCGTGGGGTAGTCGCGCGCGGTGTTCAGGTTGCCGGTGGTAACAAAACCGGTGGGCCGCACGGTCAGGGTGGCCGTGCCGCTGACGGTCCCGGCGGTGGCGGTAACGGTGGCCGTGCCCGCGGCGATGGCAAGGCTCATTCCCGGATTCGTCACATCGTTGCTGATCTGGGCCAAGGTGGTGTCCGACGAGCTCCAGGTCACCGCGGCAAGCTGCTCCGTGCTCTCGTCGCTGAAGGTGCCCGTGGCGATGAACTGCTGGTTGGTCCCTGGGGATATCGTGGCCGTTGCGGGCGTGACAGCAATCGACTCGAGGTTGGCCGGCGTCAGCGTCTCCGGTTCGTACAACTCCGCGCTGCTTGAGGGGTTGAGGCTCGAGTTAAAGCCCGCGGCCATCAGCACCAGGCCGTTGTTCAGCAGCGTCGCCGTGTGACTGGACCGTGCGGCGTTCAGGCTGGCGGTGGTGCTGAACGTCTCGGCAACGGGATCGTAAAGCTCCGCACTGGCCAAGACGCTGCCGTTATAACCGCCCGCCATCAGCACCAGGCCGTTGTTCAGCAGCGTCGCCGTGTGGGACCAACGCGCGGTGGTCAGGTTGCCGGTGGTGGACGAGAAGGTCTCGGTGGCGGGATTGTACAGCTCCGCACTGGCTAGGGCATTGTTGGGGCCAGCGTTGCCCCCTGCCATTAGCACTAGGCCGTTGTTCAGCAGCGTCGCCGTGTGGGTGTAACGCGCGGTGTTCAGGCTGCCGGTGGTCTGCGAGAAGCTCCCGGTGGCGGGATTGTACAGCTCCGCAATGCCTACGGCGCCGGCGGCACTGTTGCCACCCGCCATCAACACCATGCCGTTGTTCAGCAGCGTCGCCGTGTGCCCGGCGCGCGCGGCGTTCAGGCTGCCGGTGGGGGCGAAGGTCCCGGTGGTGGGATTGTACAGCTCCGCACTGGCTACGATGCTGCCGGAGCTGTTATAGCCGCCCGCGATCAGCACCATGCCGTTGTTCAGCAGCGTCGCCGTGTGATAGTCGCGGCCGGTGTTCAGGCTACCCGTGGGCGTGAAGGTCCCGGTGGCGGGATTGTACAGCTCGGCAGTGGCTCCGACGCCGCCGGCGCCATAGCCTCCCGCGATCAGCACCATACCGTTGTTCAGCAGCGTCGCCGTGTGAAGGTAGCGCGCGTTGTTCAGGTTGCCGGTGGCAGTGGAGGTCCCGGTGGCGGGATTGTACAGCTCCGCACTGGCGAGAGCGGCAGAGTTGTCACCGCCCGCGATCAGCACCGTCCCATTGTTCAGCAGCGTCGCCGTAGGATACTCGCGCCCAGTGGTCAGGCTTCCGGTCAAAGCAAAGCCCGCGGTGACGGTCAAGGTGGTCGAGCCGCTGATCGTGCCCGAGGTAGCCTCAATCGTCGCTGTGCCTATACCCGTGGGCGTGGCCAGGCCCTGCGAGCCGGAGGTATTGCTGATGGTCGCTACACTCGTCGCCAATGAGCTCCAGGTCGCCGTGGTCGTCAGATTCTGTGTGCTGCTGTCGCTGTACGTACCCGTGGCCGTGAATTGCTCCGTGCCGCCCACGCTTATGGAGGGATTCGCCGGTGTCACCGCAATCGACACCAGCCCGGGCCCCCCCGTGCCCGTCAGACTCACGGTTTGGGTGCTGCCCGCCACGCCATTGCTGTTGTCGGTAATGGTCAACGTGGCGGTACGAGTCCCGGTGGCGGTAGGGGCAAACGTCACGTTGATGGTGCAACTGCCGGCGAACGGCACCGAGGTCCCGGCGCAAGTGTTGGTTTGAGCATAGTCGCCCGAATTCGTTCCCGACAGCGCGACGCTGGTGATATTCAAACTGAAGAGGCCGGTATTGTTTACGGTTACGGTCTGCGCAGCACTCGTTGTGCCGAGGTTTTGGCTGCTGAAGGTCAGGCTGGAAGCGGAAAGACCGACCTCCGGCACGAGCTGGAATACCCCGATCGGTGATAATGAAGGGACGGCCGCCGTGGCGATGCCGAGCGTGGTGTTAATGGAAACGGTTCGGTCTTGCCAGCTGCCATTCTCCAGGTGGCAGACGACCAGCGCTGCCAAGTTGGTGAAGTTCGCAGGATTGAAACTCATGGTGACTTGTACGGTGCCCGAGTATATAGCGGTTGTTTCCACGTCCACACAATCCGGAATCGTCCCCACCGAGGTATCGCTTGGGGGAGAAGTCACGCACACGGAGGTGGGGGCCACGGTGGTAACCCCTCCTTGCGTTACGGAAGGAAACGTTACAGAGACGGTGGGCTGGCCAGGACCGGAGGCCGGCGTCACCGTTATCCCCGTCCCCTGTTGCGTGTTGATGCCGGTTCCGGTGAGACTCACCATCTGCGGGCTGCCAGAGGCATTATCGGTGATGGCGACTGCCGCAGATTCCGAACTGAGCAGCGAGGGCGTGAAGGTCACACTGATCGCGCAAGTACCATTTACTGCCAGCGGGCTGACGCAGGTGTTGGTCTGAGCGAAGTCGCTGGCATTGGGGCCCGTCACCTGGATGCTGGAAATGGTCAAGGTGGCGCTGCCCGAGTTGGTCACGGTGACGCTCTGGGACGCGCTGGGCTGGCTTACCAACTGATTCCCGAAGCTCAGACTGGTGGGGGACAGACCTACCGCCGGAGCGGTCCCTGTGCCCGTCAGGCTCACCATCTGCGGGCTGCCGGGGGCGTTGTCCGTAAGCGTGAGGCTGCCCGAGCGGGTTCCCGTGGCGGTGGGCGTGAAAGTCACATTAATCACGCAATTGCCGCCGGCGGCAACCGGCGCACTGGTGCTACAAGTGGTCCCGCTGGCGGCCACCGCAAAGTCCCCCGTCGCTGCTATGCCCGTAAAGCTCAAAGGCGCCGTGCCGCTGTTGGTGACCGTCACCGACTGAGCTGCGCTGGTAGTGCCTACGGGTTGGCCTGCGAAGGTAAGGGAGGTAGACGAAAGCATGACGGCCGGGGCCGTGCCCGTTCCCGACAAGCTCACTGTTTGCGGGCTATTGCTGGCGTTGTCAGTAAAGGTCAGCGTGCCGGTCAGGGCGCCGGTGGCCGTGGGAGTAAATGCCACGCTGGCCGTGCAAGAGCTACCCGCGGCCAGGCTGCTGCTACATGTGTTGGTTTCGGAGAAATTACTCCCCACTGTGATGCTGGTGAAGGTCACCGTGGCGGTTCCGGAGTTGGTGACGTTCACCAACTGCGGAGCGCTGTTAGTGCCCACGGCTTGGCTTGCGAAGGTAAGGGTACTGGGGGAGACACTCACCACAGGGCCGGCGGGAGCGGTGCTGGCGCTAGGGCCGCCGCCACCCCCGCAACCGGCCAAGAGGATCAATCCCACCAAGCCCGTCAAGAGAAGGATGAAATTGGCTCCGGTGAGAGTCCTGGGGTTCTTTGCACCACCTCTCATGTAAGGTTGAGGGGAAGGTGGAGAAATGGTAAATGCGTTCATTCGAGCAATCTCCTCGCAGTTCGATTTGAGCTCAGTCCCACGCTTTGGGCATGCGCAGTTTCCTTCAGCACCTATGCTGATCTGCAGTCAAAAGGGCCTGGGCCGAGACATCGGTCTGTCGATCACGTAACAATCGAAATCCCGCCCCCTTGAAGGGAGCACAGGGCTCGCAAATTCTAAGTAAAAATGCCTGAGATGACAAAAAGTCTAGCCCGATGAATGTAGGAATAACACGCAGGGGAACTCATGTCAAGGAATTAATGAGTCTATTTTTAAGACCTATGGGCAAGGATGGGGAGAAATGCCCGAACAAATCTTGCTTTGTTAATATCTGCCATTTCCCTTGCCGACATTCGTCAAATTATGAAAATCTTGACTGTCCCCATGAGAGGGCCGGGGTCTCCGCGACCGCCTTTAAGATTGACGAGCCGGGCTCACAATCTTGGCGGGCAGTTCGCGAACTGCCCCTCCTCTTGAAAATGCGCAAGGCGAGATTCTTCGCGCATTTTCGTGCGAAGTGGTGAGCCGGGGACTCATGACATGTTCGTCGGCCGGCTTTGATGGACACACCTGATGGCGTTTACAGACGGTATATGGCATTCTAGGATGCTGGCACGATGAGGAAGTGTGCATTCGACTAGGCGGGAGGCGTCGTGCGAATGAAACCCTCGTAAGGCGGCCTGTGGCGTAACCGCCTGGGAAGCCCGACTCTGCGCAAACGCATGAAATATTCGATTCTCATTGTCGATGACGAACCCGGCATCCGCGAATCCCTCACCGATGTCCTCGAGGACGAAGGGTATGGGGTGGAATCGGTGGGCAGCGGCGAAGCGTGCCTGGAAACTCTCCAGACACGCAAGTTTGACGCCGTCCTGCTCGACATCTGGCTGCCGGGCCTGGACGGCATTCAAGTGCTGGAGAAAATCCAGGCCCTGGAAGCGCCTCCCACGGTCATCATGATTTCGGGGCACGGCACCATTGAAACGGCCGTGCGCTCCACCAAGCTCGGCGCCTTCGATTTCATCGAAAAGCCGCTTTCCATCGACAAGACTCTGCTGACGCTTCGCCACGCGCTGGAGCAGTCGCACCTGGCGGCGCAAAACCGCGAGTTGCGTGCCGAGCTGCGCGGCCGCGACCGCATCATCGGCGACAGCATCCCCCTGAGGGCCTTGCGCCAGCAATTGCAGCTCGCCGCCCCCACCCATGGACGCGTGCTCATCTACGGCGAGAGCGGGACGGGAAAGGAACTGGTGGCCCACGCGCTGCACAATCACAGCCAGCGCGCCGAGCAGCCATTCGTGGAAGTGAATTGCGCCGCCATTCCGGAAGAGCTCATTGAGAGCGAGCTTTTCGGGCACATCAAAGGATCGTTTACCGGCGCGCTGGAAGACAAGACGGGCAAGTTCGAACAGGCCCATGGCGGCTCACTGTTCCTCGACGAGGTGGGCGATATGAGCTTGCGCACGCAGTCCAAAGTGCTGCGCGTAATCGAGGAGCAGCGCTTCACGCCGGTGGGCTCGGGCTCGAACCTCACCGTCGATGTCCGCATCATTGCCGCCACCAACAAGCACCTGGAAGACGAAATTCAGAAGGGAAATTTCCGCGAAGATCTCTTGTACCGCTTGAACGTGATTCCCTTTTACGTGCCCGCACTGCGCGAGCACGCGGAGGATATCCCCACGCTGGCCAACTTTTTCCTGGCGGAATTCGCCCGCGCCTATGGACGCCGCCCCAAGCATTTTGCGGAAACCGCGATGGAAATTCTGCTGGCATATCGTTGGCCGGGAAATGTGCGCGAACTCAAGAATCTGGTCGAGCGCCTGGTCATCATGGTGCCCGGCGAGCGCATCGAGCGGCGCCATCTTCCCCCTTCCCTGCACCAGGACGGGCCGCGCTCCACCCCGGCCGCCAAATTCCCGACGGGGGGATTCTCCAGCCTTCAGGAAGCCCGCACCGCTTATGAGCGCGACTACATTCTCCGCACCCTCGACGAGCATCAGGGCAACGTCAGCCGCACGGCCGAAGCCCTGGGCCTCGAACGCAGCCATTTGTACCGCAAGATGCGCTCGCTGGGAATTGCCGTGGGAAGTTAGCCGGCGTCCGTCTTGCGTGTGCAGACGGACCGGCCGGCGGCTCTGTAACCTTAGCTCCTAAGACCCTGTTCTGCCACGAAGATCTTTCTCCGTGTCCTCTGCGACAGGAAGGGATTTCTCACAGAGTTCACTGAGCGGCTCTGTGCGCTCTGTGTGAAATCCTTTGAGGCACAGAGGACACGGAGAGGCTGGTTTTGCTTGTGGCACTGGCGCGGTATGGAGGGGGTTGTAAACTCAAATTAACATCTTTCGAACTCCTCCACGCTTTGCACCATCGTGTTTTCCCCCTGAGCGTGCGACAATGGGACAACCTGCCGTACGCTCGGGGAATCGAATGATTAGCAATCGGCAAGGGCATCCAAAGCAGGAAGGTGGGAGACAATGACTAAGATTTTCAGCTTCACAACAAAGGCCATGGTCCCAGTTGCAGCGTGTTTCCTAGCGGCCTCGCTGGTGGGCGTGGCGCGCGCCCAAGAAAAGGCGGAACTGACCGGCCACTGGAATTTCAACCAGAACCAGAGCGACGATGCAAGCCAAAGGGTTCAAGACGCGCAGCAAAACAGCAAAATCCAGCAAAGCACAAACAACGGTGGTGGCTATCCCGGAGGCGGAGGCGGTTACCCTGGCGGCGGAGGGTATCCAGGCGGTGGAGGTGGCTACCCCGGCGGCATGGGACGTGGCGGTATGGGCGGCATGGGGGGAGGTGGCGGCATGGGTCGCGGCCGTCAGGCCACACAGAATCGTAGCGGCGTCACCGATGAGATGTGGGATCGCCTCGCGGCAAATCCCAAGTACCTGCGCATCGACCAGCGCTCCGACCAGATTGTGGTGACCGATGATAACGACCATGCCCAGACTTTTTACCCTGACGGTAAAAAGCATGACGATAAGGATGCGGACGGGAAGAAGTTCTCGAGCAAGTCTTCGTGGGAAAGCGGCGCCTTCATTGCTGAGACCAAGCTGCCCCACTCGGAAAAACTTACGCAGACCTTCCGCATGAGCGATGACGGCAAACAGCTTTATGTAACCACCCGATTCGAGGATCCCTCGCTCGCCGGGCCTCTCAGCATCCGGCGCGTGTATGACTTGGCGAAAGGCACAACACAGTAAGGCCGAACCGGATGCGCGCTACTCTGCCGAACCGCCGTCGCCGCGATAGTCCAATTCGGCCACGACGGCGCTGTTGTTACGCCAGTGCGGTTGGACTTTCACAAAGAGTTCAAGGTAGACCCTGGGGGGAAACAGTTTTTCCAATTCCTCCCGCGCCTCGCTGCCGATTTCCTTCAGGCGAGCCCCCCCGGCCCCAATCACAATGGGTTTTTGCGAATCCTTCTCCACCACAATCGTGGCGTGGAGGCGCGTAATCAGCGTCCCCTCTTCGAACCCTTCAATGAGCACCGCAGTGACGTAAGGCATTTCGTGCTTGGTATGGCGGATGACCTTTTCGCGAATAATTTCGCTCGCCAGGAAGCGCTCCGGCTGGTCGGTGTATTCGTCGGCAGGAAAGTAGGGCGGGCCCTCGGGCAGCCGCTGGACGATCGCCGTGAGCAGCCCCTCCAGTCCGTCCCCGCGCAGGGCCGAGATCGGGAAGATCTCCTCAAACCCGTAAAGCTTTGAGTAGCGATCCATCAACGGCAGCAGGTCGGGCTTGTGCACCCGGTCAATCTTGTTCAGCGCCAAAATCGCGCGAGGAGAATATTCGTTCAGCAGGTTGATGACGAACTCATCGCCCTTCCCGAATTTCTCACTCGCATCCACGATCAGCACGGCCAGATCACGGTCCGCCAGCGCCTGCCGCACGTAATTCATCATCTGTTCGTTTAACCGCGAAAGCGGCTTGTGGACGCCCGGGGTATCCATGAAAATCACCTGGGCGTCGGGGCGATGCAAGATCCCCAGGATGCGATTGCGCGTGGTCTGGGGAACCGGGGTCACAATCGAGACCTTGGACTCCACCAGGGCGTTCACCAGCGTGCTTTTCCCGGCGTTGGGGCGCCCCACGACCGCGACAAATCCCGATTTGAAGGAAGTCGGTTCAGACATGGGTTGCATTCGCGGCAGGCGGGCTGGGCGGAATCCTCATCCGCACCTTGAGAACCGTGCGCTGGTTTGCCTCCAGCACTTCAAACGTCAAGCCGTGACTTTGCACTTTCTCACCGGCGGCGGGCACGTGGCCCAGTTGATTCATGACCAGACCCGCCACAGTCGAGTAATCGTCTGCCTCCAGGGGGACGTGCACTTCGCCGGCCACCTGGGCCAACTCGGCGTGCCCGGAGAGGATATAGCTCGAGGCCGATTCCTTGATGATGTCGCGCGCGTGAGGCTCGACTTCATCGCGGATTTCTCCCACGATCTGCTCCACCAGGTCCTCGATCGTAATCAGCCCGGAAACGCTGCCGTATTCATCGATCACGATCGCCATCTGGGTAGTGGATTGCTGTAATTCTTTCAAAATGTCACGAATGAGCTTGGTTTCCGGGACGAAAGCCACGGGCCGCACCAGGTCGCGGAGCGTGGCGCGCTTCTGCTCATCCGGGGTCAATTCCATCAGGTCGCGCACGCTCACGATTCCCTCGATGTGGTCTAATTGGCCGGAATAAACCGGATAGCGCGTCATCCGCTTGGCGCGAAATAGAGCCCGCAGGTCTTCCAGGGAAGAATTGATTTCGATGGCGGCGATTTCCGGCCGCGGGGTCATGACCTCGCGGGCCACTTTATCGCCGAATTTCACCACCGATTGCAGCAGTTCGCGCTCTCCCTTTTCGATCAAACCTTCCTGCTCGCCCGTCGCAATCAGCTCCGCGAGATTTTCCTCCGGCGAAGGCGGCTCGGGCTCCTGTTCAGTGGGTTCGAGCAGCCGGGCGATGGTGGTGGAAATCAGAATGGGAAAGGTGAGCGGGAGCGCCCAATGAACCGCCCGCAGCAGATGGGGTTCCCATTGCTCCAGAATCAATTCCGGTTCGTCGTGCCGCACCACCAGCAGGAAAGGGATCAATTGATCGGCAATGGCCACGGCGGCCAGGACAATCAGCAGGGCGGTGCCGAGATCACTCCACAGGTGCTCGGGCCGCCGCCAGATCAGCAGGCCCGTCAACCCGACCGCGAACAAGTGCATGGCGGCGCCGTGCAAGGCCGAAATCGACACGCCCACGCGCTCGCGATTGGGACGCACGCGGCCGTCCTCGCGCGGCCCAAAAACTTTGCGGGCCCCCACCGGCGTCAGCCGCCGCATCAGGAGCCGCAGGTAGGAGGCCACGGAGCCCAGCACGAGAAGGATCGCCAGCAACAATATCCACGCAATGGTAATGAGCAATGTTACAGGCATAACGAAAAACCAGAACAAGTCAAAAAGCAAAAGGCAAAAGTGAAAAGTTCAGATGATCCCGGCTTTGACTTTTGACTTTTGCGTTTTGCCTTTTGACTTGCTTTTCCGCCGGTGGCCTGCCACGCCCAATTGCTCTCGCAAGGCCAGCTCGAGCGCCATCATTTCTCCGGTATCATGCTCGTGGTCATAACCTAGCAAGTGAAGTACCCCATGCAGGATCAGCCAGCGGATTTCATTGAGCGTCGAATGCCCTTCTTCACCGGCGTTGCGCCGAGCTGTCTGCACGGAAATCACCACGTCACCCAGGAAATTGGTGATTCCGCCCCGCCTTCGGCGCCGGGAAGACGGACGCCGACGCGCTTGAAGAGGTCCCGCTGCTTCGTTCCAGGGAAAAGAAAGGACGTCCGTGGCTTTATCCTTACGGCGAAAGGTAAGATTCAAATTACGAATCACCTTATCATCCACGAAACAAATGTTGAACTCTTGAATTCCTAACCGCAAACGCCGCTTCAGATTGCGCACAAATGACGACAGGGAGGCGGTGCGGACCAAATAGCGTTTCTGGAGATTAACCAGCACGACGCCTCAAAAGAACAGTGGTCAGTGGTTAGTGCCTAGTGGCTAGTGGTGAATAATGGTAAGTTGTTCTTCAGCAGGACTTAGGCACTAACCACTAAGCACTAGCCACTGCTCTTCTCGCCATTGGCTTTGGCGGCCCGAACCTGGTCAAACTCTTCGTACGCGCGGATGATGCGTTGCACCAGGCTGTGCCGGACCACGTCGCGCTCGGTGAAATAAATGATGCTGATGCCGGCCACCTTGCCCACCACTTCCACCGCCTCGATCAGCCCCGAGCGCCGCCCATTGGGAAGATCAATCTGCGTGACGTCACCCGTCACCACGGCCTTGGAATTAAAGCCCAGGCGCGTCAGGAACATTTTCATCTGCTCACTCGTGGTGTTCTGGGCTTCGTCCAGAATCACGAACGCGTCGTTCAGCGTCCGCCCGCGCATAAAGGCAATGGGCGCAATCTCGATGATGTTTTTTTCGATATAGCGATCCACGCGGTCAGGGTCCAAGACGTCATAGAGAGCATCGTAGAGCGGGCGCAAGTAGGGGTTCACTTTTTCCTGAAGCGTGCCGGGCAAGAATCCCAAACGCTCGCCAGCCTCCACCGCCGGCCGCGCCAGGATGATGCGGCTGACCTCTTTCGTGAGTAGCGCATCCACCGCCATCGCCACCGCCAGATAGGTCTTACCAGTGCCCGACGGTCCAATGCCAAAAACCATGTCGTGGCGTTCCATGGCATCGACGTAACTGCGCTGGTTCAGACCTTTGGGGGCAATCGACTTCTTTCCGAAGCTGCGCGGCCGCCCCGCTTCCGCCAAACCCTTCAAACTGGCTTCCGGATCCTGGCTGATGATGCGCAGAAAGCCTTCGATTTCCGCGTTCTCAAAGCGAGTTCCACTTTCCACCAGCGCCGAGTATTCCTCCACCAGGCGTTGCGCCCGGCGCACGTTCCCTTCCTCGCCTTCGATTTCCAGTGACTCCTCACCTAAATGCGCGGAGACCTGGAAACATCGCTCGAAGAGCTTGAGGTTTCCATCATACGTGCCCACGAGCGCGGGAACTCCCTTTCGGATTTTGACACTGGCCATCATCGGGTTCGAAGTCTGGGACACTCCTCCCTTTCAAAAGATGCACATGGCGCGGGATTCGGCAGAATGCCGCCGGTTGGCAATAGTGGGAGGTAGATGACCGTTCATTAATTCATAACGATGCTAAACGAGGCGGCGCAGAAAGTCAAGGCGTGAGGGATCGCGCCATCGGCTCATCTGGTGATTTAGCGAATTGAGACTGGCGATTCTCGAAGTGCACAACAGGCATGGCCGCTTCAGAGATGGCCATCCGCTTGCTACTGAATTTCCAGGGCGTATCTGAAAAGACTCAGTTTTGTCGTCCCACCCTTGGCACTGATCACCGCCACGGGCTTGGATGCCGCTATGCTTGCATCCATCTTCGCGGAGCACTCGCCCACTTCGTCGCCCGCCTTCGTATAAATCGTAAACCTGCCGTAGTCCTCGCCCGGGGCTTTGGGAGACAACCCGAAGCCGTAGCTGCCCGCGTCGATGGAAATGCCGCACACGGAAATCTTGCCATCCGAAATGAGCATACCGGTGTACTTACGGTGTATTCTCGGGCTGGAGCCGGTCGTATCGACCAAGCCCAGAATCACGTGCGCGCCTTTGCCAGTCTTCAGCGAAACGGCGTTTTGCTTCAGCACGGGAAGCTGATTTTTTTCCAGTTCAAAATGGTCGGGTATGGCTTTGTTGACGGCCTCGCCAGGAGCGTTTTCGGACCCGCCTTGCGCGCGCGCCGTGTTCGGCCAAGCCGTCAGGAGGAAAGTTAGGAACGTAATAAGCACTAGCATCTTCTTCATGAATGCACCTCCTTGGAACTATGCTAACGCATGATGAAATGACTCGTGGTCATTCAAGAAGGCGAAGTCTATCACGAATGGCGGCACAGGTTCGCGCTTCTTTAGGTATGGAACGAAACCGGTGCCGGGTCGGTATTTCCAAAGGGCTGGCTGGCGCAGACCGCAGCTTGACGCATCAGCAGCGTGTCTTAGCGCGGGTTGTGGCCACCGATGAACGCGATTTTGCGCGCGGACGGCTACAACTCCTGATCAGCAAAACCGATCGGCGCGCCAAGTTTTCTGAAATTAATCGCCTCGTCTGATTTCAGTCCTGTCTGTGGGCCGCAGGGCTGCGCACTGCGCCAGCCCGCCACATTATGCCGCCGCTATGCGGCTTGCAGCCGCTCGCTTCTTTTCCATGGTGCGCTTTGGCTAACCGAATGAGAACACCAGGATTTGAAACTGGAAGCCGCAGTCCTGTAAAACAAGTCCGCGCAATGTTTGCTTTTATTCTGAGACATATTCATCGCCCCGGGCGAGCAACAATTCCTTAATAGCGTCGACCGAAGCGGGTCTCTTCTTCGGTTCCTGCTGAACCATCAGCGACACACCTTCGTCAAGGTACTTGAACTGAGGAGCCACGCTTTCTATGCGCTTGTATCCCTCTCCCTGCAGGATTTGGTGAGTAAACATCTCGTTCAGGATTAAGCCCAAAGCGTAGATGTCCGCACGGTGGTCGACTTCATTACCACGAGTTCTCTGCTCCGGCGCCGCGTACAGAAAGTTGGCAAGCCTCCGGCTGTCGTTTGTATCGACGGCGGTGTATATGCCCTCCTCCTCGAAATGCGCAATCCCGAAATCTGCAACAACGAGAGTGTCAGTCCCCGGATCATATAGGATGTTTTCTGGTTTGAGGTCCCGATGCCACACTCCCTGCAAGTGAGCAGCTTTGATTCCATCCAACACTTGAGCAAAGCAAGGCAGAATCCTTTCGGGGGGGATCCCCTTTCTCATCAGGTGACGGAGCGTCTTAGGGTAGAAGGGCATGACGTAGAAGGGAGCCTTCTTCCCTCCCTCATTTGTGAACCCTTCATCCGGCACTTTGACAATGTTTGGGTGGGCTTCGTTCTTGCAAAAACGCAGTTCATTCTCGAATCGTTTAAGTTTCTCGCTCGTCGTCTTGCTGGGGTCTAAGCGCTTGACTGCTAACAACTCACCGTGTTCATTATGCACTTTGAATACGGTTCCAGCCCCTCCTTCGCCGACCTGCCCGCCCGACGTGTATGAGTGGAATGTGGTCTCGAATTTGGCTTCTTGAGGCTGCCCCGGGTTGGTTCCTCCCACTCGGCCAATCTGCTCTCTTTCCCCCAACTCCTCCCTCTCATCGAAGATGTTGTGATGCCGGAAATCAACGGCCAGAATCTCCCCAAAGTCAAGCATCAGATCGGCGGACGTCGCTCCGTCCCGCACCGGCACCGAGGCGTGGTACGCGTCAGTATCGGGACCCGTGCGCCCCCAGGGATTCGGGAACCTTTGCATGTAATGTTCCGGTAGCCATTCGACCCTCAAGACGGGCGTACCTATACATTCAATGTCAACCTCAAGATCTCGCTTCGCCGGACCGAGTTGTACGGATTCAAAGCGGGCAGGTAGCTCGGCTGAAATTATGAAAGATGAAACGAGGTTGCCCCTCCGCGCTGGCAGCCCGAGGTTTCCGCAAAGCCCGTCGAAACCGTTGTAGGACGTGTGCTGGTTTAACTCGCCATCAATCTCATAGCTTATCAATGACGACACATTCGGGCCTATTCCGTTTAGGCAGAACGCCTTGTTCCACCGGCTCGGAGGATTCGCAGTTGTGTCGATGGAGTAGACCCCGGGCGGCGGCCAGTTATAGGCACCAGCCCCATGAGCGACCGACTGAATTTTTTCGGAGGTATGTGTATAAATGACCCAGGAATCCCGCAGGTGCGTAATGAGGTTGGTAACCGACGTGGCCCTTGGGCGCCCCGAAAGAGCAACGAGATCAGGAAGTTTGAATAACTCAGATATCTCGGAGCCAGGGATGAAGGGCTCGGTGCTGAGAACAGCCTTTCCCGTAACTAGGACCCACTCGACGCCACGCCTCGCCGCAACGCATTTGAATTCGAGCGACTGGTATAGGGATCCCATGAAAGGGTCGACCTTTCGAAGAAACTCGTCGAAGTAATCCATTTGGAGTGGCATAGACTCCTCGTCTCGGCCGCGTGCCGAGGAAACCGGTCCTTCGCCGGATGGCCCGAATTATAACATCCGGACTACGCCGATCCACAGATCGGGTCCATGCCACCCTTGCCGTTGAGATGGCTAAGGTTCCCACCAAGTCACGGCGCGCTCTTAGACGGGTAGAACGGTCAGTGGCAGAGGATCGACCCCCGTCCGACCGCGGACGGCGAATGGTTATGATATGATCCGGGCAAAACGAGGGATGTCGATATGCCTATTCCGCCGTTGCCGATTCTGGCCGCTGCCGTCATCGGTAGGGCCACTAAAAAAGAGGCCAAGAAACAGGCGGTTTCGAAGCACACGAAAAAGAGCGGGGCCAAGGTGAAAGCATACACCAGAAAAGCTCCCCGCTGATGTTCGCAAGTGCTGGAGGGTTCGCGTTTCCTTACGCGTAAGTGACCGCTGGCTCGTAAGGGCCGACGAAGCGTTCATCCTCGGCTTGCGCAGGCCCATGCTCTTTGGGGCCTACGATTTCCCGCTCGGACAAAGCAAAGGCAAAAACGCTCGGAGAGGAAAGGACCGGCGAAGCGGGCGGAAGATCGGCGCTGGTCACGTTGCAACAATCTTGCCTCGGACGAAGCGACGGTAGCGACGTGTCACGTCCCTATTGACAAACTGCAGTTCCGGCAAAGGTGTCGGGCATGAGAAAAGCCGACCCGTCAGAACTCCGCTGACCGTGACCCGCTCATTTGAAGAAATCCAGAAAGCTCGGCATCTTGCCGCCCTTGCGCAGATTTTTCTGCTTCTCAACGACCCGGAGGTTCCGAATTGAGTTGTCGCCGCCGCGCGAAAAGGGCACCACATGATAGATGTGGTACTTCGCAGGATCCCATTTCAGCCCTTTGCTGGTGAGATCCCTGGCGATAACCTGGCGGCGCACGGCATTCGGTATGCGACGATCCCTCCTGGGCGGCTTCACCAAGAACCACGCTGATCCGAATCCGACAAACACGCTAAATAGAGCCACTTCGAGAGGGGGAAGTCCCCTCCTCATCAGGACTATCGCCGTGATCGTATAAGCGGCCACCAAGACGGTAACCCCCCTTAGCTTGTATCGAATTCTCTCCTTCTTGCGCGAAGCGATTTGATATAGGTACCACGCGAAAATTAGCGCCCCGGCGACGACCACTATGGTGAGGACGTTTGTTGGCGGTTGCGGGGACATAAGCTTGACCGCATTGTATCGTGGCGGCCGTTTCTAAGACAAGGGGCAGACCCCTGTTGGATCGGGCCATCGGCTCATCGGGTCATTTAAAGGCCGTCCGTGGTCTGTTGTCGGTCGTCAGTGGCTTGAGGCTTTCGATCTCCTCGCATCCCTACCAACGGACAACTGACCACGGACAACGGACGGCTTTTCGATGGCCCGATGAACCGATGAGCCGATTTTGCGGAGGCCGTCACAACCAGTCGACCACCGCTTTGACCACGCTGGCTTCGCGGTGGAGCCACGCTGGAAATCTCTGCGGTATCACGCTCCAGCGTGCGAACTCGGTGGGCCACGTCCCGACATCGATCTGCCCGCATTCCATCGCCTGGAGCACCCGATGGTGCTCGACCGGAGTGCTGTTGCGGCTCGATAGGATGGTGGCCTCGCGGCGGTGGAGGTCGGGGTCGAATAAAGAGATGTGGTCGTTGATCAGCCCCACGAAAATCAGCTTGCCGCCCTGCTGGAGCAGGTGAATGGATTGCTCCATGGAGGCCCGGTCGCCGGTGCAGTCGAACACCAGCATCGACGGCTCTTCCTGCCGCGCTTCCTCATGGGAGGGATAATACCGCCTCAAGCCGTTGTGCCGGGCCGCGAAGGCGAGCCGGTCCGGCATTTTCTCCACCACGGCGATATCGGCACCCGCCAGCCGCAAGAACTCGATCACCGAGAGCCCGATGGGACCGGCGCCCACGACGATCGCGCGCTCGCCGGGCTGCGCCGCCGCACGCCCCACGGCGTGGATGCCGACGCCCAACGTCTCCACCAGCGGAATCTGCTCCGGCGTTAGCTTCTCGCACTTGTACATCTGCTTCGCCGGGAGAAGAATGCGGTCGCGCATGCCCCCATCACTGTGGACCCCGATGACGCGCATCTTCGCACAGCAGTTCGTGCGCCCACGCAAGCAGGCCGCGCACTCGCCACACGTCATGTAAGGGTTCACCGCACAGCGGTCGCCGGGCTGGAAGTCGCCGGCGGCCTCGCCAGTCTCGATAACCTCCACGGCAAGCTCATGCCCAAGAATGCGGGGATAGGTGAAAAATGGCTGCGTGCCTTCGAAGGCGTGGAGGTCGGTGCCGCAGATGCCGACCGTCAATACTCTTACCAGCACTTCACCCGCCCCCGGTGCCCCCGGCGGCGCGGTTTCGGTGAACGTGAACTGCCCCGGCTCTTCCAGAATAACTGTCTTCATGAGATCTAAGCCCCCCAATGGTGTCAGCCGAAATTTTCTCTTTCGATTCTTGGCCGGCCGTCAGCATACGGCTGACCGCTGTTGAATGCAATGGCCGAGCCTTCCGAAACGGCCGCCAGGCGAATGGATCGGGCTATCGAAAGCCGACCCCGTAACCAGCGGGCGTTGCGCAGACCCCAAAACCGGCGATCTGCGCTGCGCACTACTTGGTGCGGCTCTGCTATAATTCAACATTCATCGCAGCAATCGCGACTTACACCGTAAAGGCGGCGCGCGGCTTGCCCGGCGAAGTTGCATCCAATGACAGCAGCAGAGGGAGTGCTCATTGTTACCTGAGATCCAACAGAGGATACAGTCCAAATTTGTGGAGGCGGTGCGCACGGCGTTCAATGTGGAAGTTTCCCCGCCCGCGCTCGACGCACCTCCCAACCTGGAGATGGGCGACATCTCCCTGGCAGGATGCTTTGAGTTGGTCAAGCAATTGCGCCAGCCGCCCCGCAAAATCGCCGAGCAGCTTGTTCCGCTGGTCTCAGGGCTGGAAGGAGTGGAGCGCGTCACCGTCGCCGGGGCCGGCTATCTGAATTTTCACCTGGAGCGCGCGCAAACGGCCGCCCGGCTCTTTGCCCTGCGGGAGGCCTCAACGCGGAGCCGAACGCCGTTCGACCCAGTGCGCGGCAAAATTCTAGTGGAACATACCAGCATCAATCCCAACAAGGCAGCGCACATCGGCCATCTTCGTAACGCGGTTCTGGGCGATACCTTCGTCCGCCTGCTGCGGTTCCGGGGCGAGAATGTCGAGGTACAGAACTACATCGACAACACGGGCGTCCAGGTTGCGGACGTGGTGGTGGGATTCCTCCATTTGGAGAAAAAAACGCCGGAAGATGTTGAGACGTTGATCTATGACGCCTCGGCGCGCTTCGACTACTACTGCTGGGACCTTTACGCGCGTGTCTTCCAGCACTATGAGGAAGACAAAGAGGCTCTAAAGTGGCGCGCCCAAGCCCTGAAGGACATCGAAGAAGGCCACGGCGAAGCCGCGGTCATGGCGGAGCTGATTTCCACCGCCATCGTCCGCGCCCATTTGGAAACCATGTTGCGCCTGAACATCGAGTATGACCTGCTAGCTCAGGAAAGCGAGATTCTAAAACTCGACTTCTGGAAATCTGCCTTTGAGCTGCTCAAAAAAGAAAAAGCCATTCGTTTCGAAGACGCTGGCAAGAATGCGGGCTGTTGGGTTATGGACCTCGCGGATTCCGTGGCAGAGGGAGAAAATGAGACGGCAGACGCTGACGATATCAAGGTCATCGTGCGCTCCAACGGCACCGTGACCTACGTTGGCAAAGACATTGCCTACCATCTCTGGAAGTTTGCCTTGCTGGGAAAGGACTTTGAGTACTACCCCTTCCATCGATATCCCGACGGCCATTGCGTGTGGTGCACCGCCGTGAACGGGCGCGCCGACGCCCCACCCTTCGGCCGAGCCAGCGCCGCCTACGCGGTGATTGATACGCGCCAATCCTACCTTCAGAATGTCGTCAAAGCCGCATTCCACACGCTCGGTTACCACGATTGCGCCGCGAACCTCCATCACTTCGCCTACGAAGTCGTCGGGCTTACTGCGCGCTGCGCCGAGGAGATGGGAATCGCGCTCAGTGACGAAGACCGCAAGCGGCCCTACGTGGAGGTTTCCGGGCGTAAAGGCCAGGGAGTCAAGGCCGATGAACTGATCGATACATTGATTGCCCGCGCCGCAGAGGAAGTGAGTTCGCGCGGTATGGCGGAGGACCCGGCCGAAGTGCAAGATTACGCGCGCAAGATTGCCGTGGCCGCGCTGCGCTACTTTCTGCTGAAGTTTTCGCGCCGCGTCATCATCGCTTTTGACTTCAAGGAAGCCCTGGCCTTCGAGGGCGAGACGGGACCCTACCTGCAATACAGCGTCGTGCGCGCGCGGAATATTTTTCGCAAATTCCAGGAGTCACACCCGGAATTCGCGGCCGCACAATTGTCCAGCGCCTTCACACCGCAACAATTGCAGGAGTTTTTCAAGGGAGAGGACGGCGCGGCGTTTTGGGAGCTAACCCTCTTGGCCAGCCAACTGGAGGCCATGGTGGCACAAGCGATCCAGAGCGAAGAGCCCGCCGTGGTGGCCAAATACGTGTTTCGCCTCGGGCAAGCCTTCAACAATTTCTATCATCACTTCCACATCCTGAGTGAACCGGACCCGGCGCGCCAACAGTTCCTCCTGTACCTCGTCTACCTGACGGAGCGCACTTTGACCCTCGCCACCGAACAAATGGGCATCGATATTCCTGAGCGCATGTGAGCGCGACGTGGCACGGGCATCCTGCCGCGCGCACGGGCAAGATGCCCATGCTACGTTCTACGCCGAGAAATTCATTAGGAGTTGCACCAGCGTCCGCACGCCGTGGCCGGTGGGCCCCTTCGCGCGGTAAGGCTTCTCGTCGTTCGCCCAGCGTGTGCCGGCGATATCGAGATGCACCCAGGGAGTATCGCCGGCGAATTCCCCAATGAACATCGCGCCGGTAATCGCTCCACCGTAACGCCCGCCGGTATTGGCCAGGTCCGCAATCGAGCTCTTGTATAGCTCCCGATAGTCGTCGTCGACGGGCAGTTGCCACATCTTCTCTCCGGCCACATTGGCAGCGGCCAGCACGCGATTTACCCAGTCTTTGTTCCAACCGAAGACTCCGGTGGTGAAGGTACCGAGCGCGACCAGGACGGCTCCGGTCAGGGTCGCTGCGTCAATCAGAACCGTGCAGCCAAGCCGCTTCGCGTAGGTCAGGGCATCGGCGACTACCAGGCGGCCCTCCGCGTCGGTATTGAGGATTTCGATGGTCTTTCCTGACATCGAGGTGATCACATCACCGGGCTTGAAAGCATCGCCGCTGGGCATGTTCTCCGTTGCCGGAATCAACGCCGTGACGCGGACGCGGGGCTTGAGTTGAGCAATGGCCTGCATAACCCCGAGCATGGTCGCGCCGCCCGCCATGTCCGTTTTCATCTCGTGCATGTTTTCGCTGGCCTTGATGGAGATGCCGCCGCTATCAAAGGTAATTCCCTTCCCGATTAATCCGATCACGGGCTGTTCCGGCGCATCCTCCGGCGAATAGCGGATAACGATCAGTCGGGCAGGTTCCTGCTGGCTTCCCTGGGCGACTGCCCAGAATGCGCCCATTTTGAGATCCTGGATTTCTTGCGGCCCCAGCACTTCACACGCCAGGCCGAAGCGCGTAGCCATCTCGCTGGCCCGCTCCGCCAGTTTCGTCGGTGTCATACGATTGGAGGGCTCATTGACCAGCTCCCGCGTGAAGTTTTGGGCCTCGCCAAGAATACGGCCCCGATGGATGGCGGCTTCCGCCTCGGGCGGCAGTGTCTCACCGCCCGTTGCCAGCCATAGGGTGTCAATGCCCTTCTCACCATTGCGCTCGGTCCGGTAACTATCCGCGTCATAATCGGCCACCAGAGCACCATCCACGATGGCCGCCAGTGCGCCCGGTTCGCTGGAACCCAGAATCCAGGCCAGTTCCCGCACCCCGCGCGAACGCAAATTCCTCACCACCGCCCCCACCAGATGGCGGAGTTGCGTCTCGCTGAATTTTTCGCGCTTGCCGGCGCCCACCACCAGCAGCCTGGATGCGGCCATTCCCACAGGCCAATGAAGAGTGGTGCATTCAAACGCCTTGCCGGTGAGTTCTCCCGCCGTTTGCATTTGCTGCAACAGTCTGCGTGTTTCCTCCGGCAATCGCTCCACCGTGCCACTGGAGGCGGGCGACCCTTCGAAGCCATAAGCGGCCAGGGCGGAGGTAGCGAGTTGTGTGAGCGGTTCGGGCCGGAATTCAATCTTCACGATTCAAAGCTCCTTAGAGGGGGAATTAGGGATTAGGGTTTAGAGATTCGGCTGTCCCTAATCCCGAATCCCTAAACCCTAATCCCTGCATTTACAGGTGCCGCTGGCGATGTTCGTGTATGGCCTGTTGCGTTTCACGTTCGATGGTGCGCCGCCGCGACGTCTCACGGTGGTCGTAAACCTTTTTGCCCTTTGCCAGGGCAATCTCGCATTTGATCAGATTTTTCTTCAGATAGACTCGAGTGGGAATCAGCGTGAATCCCTTTTCCTGAACCCGGCCCGCCAACTTATCCAGCTCCTGCCGGTGAAGCAGTAGACGCCGGTCGCGAAGCGGATCGTGATTGGAGTAACTCCCCGCCGCATAGGGGCTGATGTGACAGTCGATCAGCCAAGCCTGGCCCCTCTGTACGTCCACATAACTGTCTTTGAGATTGATCTTCCCGTCGCGAACCGACTTCACTTCCGTGCCCGTCAACTCCACTCCTGCCTCAAACCTTTCGAGCAGATGGTACAAGTGCTGTGCCTGGCGGTTGACGGCAAAGTGCTTTGGACCGGGCTTGGAGGGCTTGGACATATTCCCGATTTACGCAAACATCTATTCGGATATCAATAAATTTTAGCACAGGGGCCTTGAGCGTGAACGATCGTTCGAGGAAAATCACCGGTAGTAGTACAGTTTGATGTCGTAGCGGCGAGTTTACCTCGCCAAATGGTCCGTCGGCTGACGGATAAAGCCGCTGCTACCTCAAACTGTACCATTACCAAATCACCGGTTGTCATTGCCGCAACAATTCGTTATGATAAATACGCGGGGTGGAGCAGTCTGGTAGCTCGTTGGGCTCATAACCCAAAGGTCGCTGGTTCAAATCCAGCCCCCGCAACCAAACGGGCGCTGAGGGGCTAAACCCCAAAGCGCCCTTTTTCATTGAAGTTACGGGTTCAGCTATCGCCGCCACCTTTAGGGTTTCAGGATAGCGAGTCGTCGCTCCGATTTATTTGTTGATGTGATGGGGACGTATTACCAGTGTTAGACCGCGACGAACAGGTTGTCGGCGAATGCCCATTCCTCATCCACCCATTGCCCCATGCACGCGAACCCGGTTCGTTCGGCCATCTGCGGGGCCTCGGCTTTTCCGTATTTATGACAACTCTCTGTCCAAATGGTTTCATCGCGCTGAAACGTAAAATTCGCCCCTTCGATGGAGACGATCTGGGTCTCAACCGAGCGGAGATGCATTTCGATGCGGCGCTCCCGGGGATTGTACAGCGCTAAGTGCTCAAAGCGCGACAAGGCGAAGTCACCTCCGAGCTCCCGGTTGATGCGGGCCAGTAGGTTACGATTGAACGCCGCCGTTATGCCGCGCGAGTCATCGTAAGCGGCAATAAGTTGGGCCGAGGGCTTCTCCAGGTCGGTCCCGAGCAACAGTGCATCGCCAGGTTCGAGCTCTTCGCGAATCTTCCGCAGGAAGTCCTCGCCCGGCCCACGATCAAAGTTGCCGATTGAGCTTCCCAGGAAAAGCACCACAACTGCCTCGCCGGGCCGGCGGCGGGCCACCGCCCGGTGCAGGCCATCCAGGTATTCGGTCTCAAATCCCACAATGCTGACGTGCGCCAGATCATCGAGTTCACGTTTACAGTTCTCCATCGCCGTCGAAGAGATCTCAATGGGACAGTACGTTGTCGCCCGATAGTGGGCGAGAGCTTCCAGTATGCGGCGCGTCTTCCTGCCACTGCCGCTGCCGAGTTCAACGACTATCCCGTGCGAGGCGAGCCCTTCGGCAATAGCCTTGGAGTGCCGCAGCAGAATTCGCTCCTCCGCTCTTGTCAGCCCATACTCAGGAAGTTTGGTGATCAATTCAAAAAGGGCAGAGCCAATTTCGTCGTAAAAGTACTTTGACGGCAACTCCTTTTGCCCGACTCGTCCCAGCCCCTCGCGAACGTCTTCCGCGAATGAGTTGACAGCTTGGGTAGTGCCACCGGGGATCAGCATATCGGCTCCCTTCAGTTGCTCACACAGCGGAAGGATGCGTAAACGAACGCATAGTGCGCTTGGAACCAGTTGCGGAACGAACGTCGCAGCATGCACGCTCCAGTCCGCGGCGAGGCGCCTTTCATCACATAATGCTTTCCGTCAAAGAAGTTTGCCGAGTAGCCGCGGTAAAAAGGAAAAGGCTCGAATCCTGGGAAGGGCGCAAATTGCGAGGAGGTCCATTCCCATCCGTTGCCGATAGCATCCTCCAATCCGAAAGCGCTGCGGCCGCCGGGATAGCTCCCCACCGCGTCCGGATCCCACCGCTGAAAGTCGAAGTTGCCTCGGCCAACGTTGGGAGGCGCATCACCCCAGGGATACTCTTGCTCCACGCCCGCCGGCGTCCCGTAAGCGGCGCGATGGAACTGGGCTTCGGTGGGAAGGGACTTGCCGACAAAACGCGCGTAAGCCGAAGCCTCCGCGTGGCTGACGTAGACCGGCCAGTCGAGCGGCAACGGCGCCTCTTCAAACATCGCCCGATAGAACCACTGACCTTGGCGTTCAAGCCAAAAACGCGGATGGTCAACGTTCTGTTCCTTAATCCAGGCCCAGTCGGCATCACTCCAAAAACTTGGATCATCGTATCCACCCGCGCGCATGAACCGGAGAAAATCGCCGTTCGTGACTTTGTAGGCGTCGATGGCGAAGGCCGGAACATGCACCGAATGCACCTCAAACTCGTTGTCCCAGCCAAACAGTTGGCCCCCTTGCGGAATCCCCAGCGTCGCGGTTCCCGCCGGGATATCGATCATCCGGGCAGCGGTGGGGGGTCTAGGCTGAGAGGAACCCACGGGGCGGTAGCTCGGCGGCGCGATCTTCCGCGTATGCGGCAATTGGTGCAGCATGTACGCCAGGGTTTCTGCGTGCATCAGCCGATGTTCGATCGCTACGTTTAGGATGACTTCTCCGGGATATTGCCAATGCCTCGCCGAGGCCTGCGAATAGTCTTTGAGGATGGGATCAAGCCCTTCGCGGACGCGAAGGTTATAGGCGTTGACCTCAGGGAGGCGAGGCCAGTCGGAAGGTTGGTCGGTCGGAAGGCCTCCGCCCACGGGATCAACCCCGAAGGCAAAAAGGCGGTCAAACTCCTTGTGAGCAGGTCCAAGGCCCAGCGCCTGACCTGCGATCAAATTCCAGTCGAAGGCCTCGAGGTGGCCGATGTAAAAGACAATTCGGTGCCTTTCAGGAATCGGACGATCATACAAAGCATCCGTGCGCACGATTCGAAACAGGTCATCGGTGACCGACCGCGATTCCGCCAAGCGCACCAAAAGCTCATTACGTTTATCCAGTTGGGTTGCCGTTGCAATCATTGGGTGATTCCTCCCTTTCGCCTCCAAAGTTGGAATTGCGCGTCTTAGCCCTATCCCGTATATGCCGGCCTAATTTGACCTGATGCTTTAACCCGCATTTTGGTTCGCGTTCGGCAGCGCGCAGTTTTTCACGACATACCAGATGACGTTCTGTGTCACCCCCCTGCCCCACAGGGCGCCGTTTCTCCGAATGGCTCGAGATGCGACCAGTTGCTCAGTAGAAACCACGTCTGTAGCTAAACAGCAGGGGATCCCCCAACAGCTATCCTTACGGCCTTTCCGTGGGGCCAACTTCGGAGTCACCATCCAGCAGTTGGCCAATTAGCTAAATCGTATGTCATCAGATCGTTGGTAGTTGGTTAGAGCGCGCGTCCGTTGTTAAGCCGTAATACGTGCGACTGGAGGGGGGCGGTTCACGGGCGCGTTTCGGGGGTCGAGTTGGGACTCAGGAGTGGTACAATCCGTCCGTTGGCGTCTCTTTGTTTACGGGTTCAACTTATGTCGCCCAAGACCCAAAGAGGTCTTTTGGTTCTCCTGATCTTCACCAGCCTGTCCGTGCGCACCCAGCTTCTTCCAGAGCATCCGATCCCGCCGCCCACTCCCGGGAAGGCGACGCAAATCGTCATCCAGACGTCCCCGAATGCCGAGGTGTATATGGACGACACCTCCAAGGGGAACCTCGGCCCAACGCCGAGGCAAGCGCGTGACAATCCCAAGGACGGCTTGAAGTATGTCTGGATTCCGCCGGGTAATTTTATGATGGGCTGCTCACCGGGGGACAACGAGTGCTTTGACTTCGAAAAGCCGGCGCACCAAGTGACGATTGCGCGAGGTTTCTGGATGGCCCAGACGCCCGTGACGGTGCGAGCGTACAAGCGCTTCGCCGGGGCAACTGGCAGGCAAATGCCCGATGCTCCCGATTTCAACAACGGCTGGGCGAATGAGAACATGCCGATTGTCAACGTAATCTGGGACGATGCCCAGGCCTACTGCGGATGGATAGGCGGGCGTCTGCCCACGGAAGCGGAGTGGGAATACGCGGCGCGAGGGGGGAGCACAGAAGCCCGCTACGGCAATCTGGACGAGATCGCGTGGTACAGCGCAAACAGTGGGGGCCAGACCCAGGACGTGGCACAGAAGCGCGCCAATGGTTTTGGGCTGTATGACATGCTGGGGAATGTGTGGGAATGGGTCAACGACTGGTACGACCCGAGCTATTATCAGCACAGCCCGTCGCAGGATCCCCAGGGACCATCGAGCGGGCAAGATCGCGTGCTGCGGGGCGGGTCCTGGGTCAGTTTTCCCAGGACCGTTCGCGTGTCGGTCCGCAACATCTTCAATCCGGCCATCAGGGA
>Ga0326727_10001615_pt1 | contig 82058 bp, 85 predicted proteins | sample MB2enrmetagenome_FD_207643 | JGI IMG/M metagenome (GOLD analysis project Ga0326727, IMG submission 207643) | Lab enriched peat soil microbial communities from McLean, Ithaca, NY, United States - MB29MY | ecosystem: Environmental > Terrestrial > Soil > Wetlands > Peat | place: USA: New York... | reverse complement strand
TGGAAAAAACGTCACAGTTAGTGGGACTCTAACGCCTTGCTTTAACGGTTCGGTGGTTTATGTCCAGTTTGCAACCGCCAATGCTGTTAAAAATGTAAATTGCACAGTCAGCGCGGATGGCAAGTTCATTGTAAGTTGGAAACCTACCGCCGCTGGACAGTGGGCTGTGACTGCAAGCTCACGCGAGACACAGTTAGCTTTTGCTGGCTATAGCCAAGAGTTAACGTTAACTGTGATGCCGCCTCCGCTCTATCAAAAATACTCGATGTTCATAATTATTGGATTTGTCGCCCTTATGGCGGTGGGCGGAGTAGCTTATTTCTTAAGTTCCAGACGCGGCTAGTCCCGACTGCTAAGCGACGCAAAGCCTTATCAACTATGAAGGGTAATTTTTTCCGAGGCAGAATTATGGATGAGATGGGAAATTTCTTTCCGGCCTTAGAAGAGAAGGAACTCAAAGACGGCACAATGAAGCTCGTTTCTGTTGAGGGCATACCAATTTTGCTGATTAAGCAGTTTGGCGAAATTTTCGCCATTGATAACCGATGCCCACATCAAGGCTGCGGTTTCTCAGGGGGAACGTTGGATGGCGGGGTAATTGTTTGTCCCTGCCACGAGTGGCGTTTTGATCTAAGAACGGGCGAATTCGAAGAGGCAACAGCGATGAAGTTGACTAAGTATGAGTGGAAGATTAAAGACGGCAAAATCTGGGTAAACCTTGAAGATTGAAACGTGCCGAGTTGACAGTGGTTTCCCTTTAGTCTGCTGGGCATGATATAACTTCATTTTTAAATTTGTAGCCTTTGCAAAAGTCCCAGAAGGCTTCGGCGACTTTGAGAAGTGGTTTTTTCGACTGCACAATGTAGAGTTTACGTGGGGTTTTAGCTTCTTTGAGTTTAACTATTTTAATTAAGCCTGCGGCTTGAGCTTTTTTTGCGGCGATCGAGCTAACTATGCTTACCCCGCGTCCTTCCGAGACAGCGGTGATAACTGATTCAGTGCTTCCAAGCTCTAACCCCGCCTTCAACTGCTCAACCGGGAATCTGTTGTTTTCAAGCAAGCGCTCGATTTCTTTTCTAGTTCCAGAGGTCTCTTCCCGAATTACAAAGGGATACTTTGCTAATTCGACGATGCCAACAGTTTCACAGTTGGCTAATTCGTGATTGCATGGCACTATTAGGACTAGGTCTTCTTCGCCAACTTTTAGGAAATCAAATTTTTCTTCAAAACCCTGTATTGTGCCGACAGCTGCAAAATCGACGCTGTCTGCTTCGAGGCTTCCCAGACTGTTTAGGCTGTCTTCCGCTTTTATTTTGAATTTTACTTCGGGATGTCGCTTTTGGAATTCAGCTGTAAGGCTGGGAATTATGTGTTCTTCAGGAATAGTACTTGCAGCAATCTTTATTGTGCCCGACAAGTTTTGTTTGGCTGAGGAAATTTTAGCCTTTACTTCCTGAGCTTCCTGAAGCATTTTTTCCGCTGTCTCTTTCAGCATTGCCCCTGTAACTGTGACTTCCACGCCGTTAGCTGCCCGTTGAAATAGTTCAGCATCAAAGTATTCTTCTAGCGCGGCTATGTGGTGGCTTACTGTGCCTTGGCTTGTTCCAAGTTCCTTGGCGGCTACTGAGAAGCTGCGGGTTCTTGCTACGGTGAGAAATGTTTTGAGGTAATCGAACCTTATGGTTTCCATGGATTTTGCGCCTCGGTTAAGTTGGAAGACTGACGTTGAATATTTGCGTTTTGTTCGTGAGGGTCCACAAGTGCCTATTTGTTCGAGCGTGTTTCAGGTTCGTCCGTAGCCTAGAGATTCGATAGGGTCAATTTGCGCCTAAGTCCTTAAAGTTTCTTTGGAAAAAAAGGAAAACACTCCTTCATCATCGACAGCTGCGAAGGGTACTAGTTCTTTTGGTCTGACATGAAAGATTATATCATCGTCAACATCAAAAAAAGCTTTATGCGTTCTTGAATTCGAACCTTTAAGACGCTATCTACTTGCATGGATACATTTGTTTAGAAAAAGCCTTATATCAGTTTTTTTAATAACTCTTATTCAGCATATTGAGGTTGAATGAGTTTGGCAACGTTTACTTTAATAATTTATGAGGCCCCATACGCAAAAGAACGCGCTCTTTCAGCGCTAAGGTTTGCGTGGACATGCGATGTAGAAGGACACAAAGTAAAAATTTGGTTGTTCGAAAACGGCGTCTACTTAGCCAAAAAAGGCCAAAAACCGGCCCAAGGCTTAACCAACTATGGACAAATGCTGGAAGATTTAATGAAAGGGGGTGCTGAAGTGAAAGCCTGTGTGGTTTGCGTGGACGCCCGCGGCTTAACCCAAGCTGACCTAATTGACGGAGTCAAAATTGCGACTGTTCATGAGCTTGTCGAATGGACAGTTAACTGTGACAAAGTAATAACCTTCTAGTGGCAGCAATTGGAAACCGAAAAGTTAGATGTAAAAGGAAAAATGTGTCCAATGCCAGTGGCGTTTACAAAACGCAAGCTGGAAAGCATGTCTTCTGGACAGCTGCTTGAGGTTGTCGGTGAAGGAGAGTTGGAGTTTGAAAATGTTCAGCGTTGGGTTAGAAATAATGGGCATGACGTTGTTGAAGCCTCTAAGTCTGGGGCTGAGTTTAGGGTTTTAATCAAGAAACACTGATCACCATCAATTTTTCTAATATAAGCCATCATAAAAATTAATAATGAGGTCTGCATACCGTTCCACATCGGTGTGTAAAAACAGTGGCAGAAAAATACGTTGAAATGTGGAAAAGTTTAGGAATGGATCTTGAAAGACACGACCAACTTCTAAACGGCTTAGGACAATACTACAATAGCGCAGTCATGTCCCAAAAGAACAGACCAAAAAAAATGGATTACTTCGACTTTGTGGTCTCCGAAGTCCACGGTTTGAGAATCAAAGAACTTAACGACCTCAGAGCTAAGGGAAAAAAAGTAGTCGGTGCTTTCTGCATCTACGCCCCCGAAGAATTAGCCTACGCGGCAGACGCTACGATGGTTGGCTTATGCGCTGGCGCAGACTTTTCAGTTCCCGACGCAGAAACCGTCCTGCCCAGAAACCTATGTCCATTAATCAAATCATTTTACGGATTCAAACTAAACCGAACCTGCCCCTACTTTCAATCAAGCGATCTTGTGGTCGGTGAAACAACATGCGACGGCAAAAAGAAAGTCTACGAGTTACTCGCCGACCTTGTCCCAACTTACGTACTAGAAGTCCCTCACAAACCCGACACCCAGCAAGGCAAAGAGTTCTGGTTTAAAGAGTTAGAAGCCTTCAAAACCGAGATAGAAAAACTAACTGGCAACAAAGTAACCGCTCAAAAACTAGAAGAAGCCCTTGAACTAATAAACGCCAAACGCAGAGCCCTCAAACGTCTATCTGATCTACGTTCAAATTCTCCTTCACCAATTAGCGGGTTAGACGGCTTGCTTATCGACCAAATAGCGTTCATGGATGATGTCAAACGGTTCACCGCCAAAGTGAACGAGCTCTGTGACGAATTGGACCAGCGTGTAAGGAACGGCGAAGGGGTCGCAAGGAAGGATGCCCCGAGAATTATGATTTCGGGTTCTCCGATGGCTGTTCCAAACTGGAAAGTGCATAGTATCGCCGAATCACTTGGCGCTACGGTAGTTGCTGAAGAAAGTTGCGTTGGAACAAGATACTTCACAGACTTGGTAGAACCGAAAGGCGAAAGCCTAAATGATTTGCTCTGGGCTATCGACGAAAAATATTCAAAAATTCCCTGCGCCTGCTTCACGCCAAACAACAGACGCATAGAAAGCATCACCGAACTCGCCAAGCAATTCAAAGTAGAAGGCGTCATCTGCTACACACTACAAAACTGCCTTGACTACAACGTCGAAGGCGTCAAAGTTGAACTGGCACTAAAAGCGCAAAACTTACCGATGTTGAAGATTGAAACCGACTATACAATGGGCGATTCTGAACAGATCAAAACCCGAATTCAAGCTTTCATGGAAATAATCGAGGCGAAAAGGTAGTAGGCTTTTCAATTTTTTCCTTAAATATTTTTAAATTACTAAAATCTAAATCATTAATTGCACTCGAAAACAAATTCAATGTTGAAGAGGAAAACAAAGTTGACTTACAGGTTAACTAAAGTTGTTCCAGTTCACGGTTGTAGCTGCAAGCTTCCCCAGTACCAGCTTGGCAGACTGCTGGATAACGCTGGGCTTTCAGGTGAATTCAGTGAGGCTGTGCTTGCTGGTCCATGGGAGAATTCCAGCGTAGTAAAAATAGCCGACGGCATCGCGGTTTTGAACACTTTGGATTTTTTCACACCGATGGTTGATGAACCCGAGGTTCAAGGCAGAATCGCAGGAAGCAATGTGACAAGCGACATTTACGCCTTAGCCGTAACAGACATCATAAGTGTCTTGTCGATTATGGCATTCCCCGAAAATATGCCTGACGAGTTAGCCGTGGGAATGCTCAAAGGGTTCGGCGACTTCTGCCACGAGATGGGTGCCCCCGTCGTCGGCGGTCACACAATCAGGAACCCTTGGCCAATCATCGGCGGAGCAGCAACGGGGATAGGTAACCCGAACAAGATTGTTTACACTCGAGGCGGGAAGGCTGGCGACCAGTTGTTTCTGACAAAGCCCCTTGGGATAGCGCCTGCAATGGCTGCGTACAGGCTTAGAAAAGAAGATGAGGGAAGAGAATTGCTTAAAGATATCCCAGAGGACCTGATTGAAGCAGCGGTGACCGAAGCCATCGATGGTATGACAGCCTCAAATAAGCCCGTTGCTGAAGCCATGCAGAAGGTTCCAGTTCACGCGGCAACAGACGTGACAGGTTTTGGTCTTATTGGTCACGCTGGAAACATGGCTACACTCGGAAAAGTCAATATAATTATTGACCAGTTGGCGGTGATTCGTGGGACGCCGGTTTTGGCGGAGCTTTTCGGGTACCCGTTATTGATTGGTGAAGCTAAGGAAACTGCAGGCGGCATGCTGATTGCTGTGGCTAAAGAAGACGCAGATGACTTGCTTGGTGAGTTGGATAAGCGGAAGGTTAGGCATTTCGAAGTTGGGTACATGACGGAAGGCAAAGGGGAAGTAAAAATTCTTAAAAAAGCTAAAGTTATAGAAGCATAACGAAGCCTTTGGTTCTTTGTTTTAACGGATCGACCGGTGCCGGTCCGCTGGGGATTAAGCTTATTATTTTTAATAATCATTAACGATATGGTGACTGGTCTTTGGATGCTCTTAGTTTTGAAATTAAGCTTTGGATGGTTAACGAGGATAAAGAAGCGGTTTTCGGCGACGGACTTGCTGACCTGCTAGAAGCAATAGACAAGTATCATTCGATGCTGAAGGCTTCAGAAGAATTAGGTATGTCCTATAGGTACGCGTTGCATCGAATCACTTTGGCTGAGAAGAGACTTGGCAAGTCACTAGTCGCGCGAGTTCACGGTGGAGCAAAAGGCGGTGGATCTTCTGAAGTTACCGATTTTGGCAGGGATTTGGTTAAGCGGTACCGCAATACTCAACTGCAACTTCGCAGGGAGCTAAAAAAAATGCGCTGAGCTGTTGATGAGACACAATATGCGAAGCTTTGGCTAGGCACTGTGGCGGCTTTTTCGTTATTTTTATTTGTGGGTACTCATTGATTCTAAGAAATGTTTATAACAATCGAGCTGACTGACTGATAACATCGAGTAAGATGAAAATGAACACCAAATATCTCGCAATAGCCTTAGTAGTCATAATAGTAGTTGCTTCAGCGCTGGGTTATTTAGCATACAACGGAACATTCTCGCCCAGCTCCAAAGTTTCCCCTACACCTTCACCCGCACCGACAGCAAAAGCCACGCCAACACTTGCTCCAACAGCCACTGCAACTGCATCACCCAACCCAACTAAAACACCCACTCCGACAGCCGCCCCGACAGCCAACCCAACAGCCTCGCCTAGTCCTGCTCCTACGCCAACCCCAACACCTGTTACTCTAACAGTTTTTGTTGCATCAAGCTTAGTTAATGTCGTTGCCAACATGACCGCTACATTCGACCAGCAATATGACTGCAACTTAGTTGTCAACTCTGGCTCATCAAGCACTCTTGAAGGACAAATCGTTGCGGGTTCCCCCTGCGACGTCTTCATGTCAGCAGACATCAAATGGACCAACGCGTTAAACACCGCAAATCTAGTCTACAGCGGCCAAAATACCAACTTCACAACGAACAAACTCTGCGTCATCATAGCACAGGGCAACCCGAAAAACATCACATCACTGGCAGATTTAGCTTCTACGGCTACAGGTGCGAACAAGATACATATTGTAATTGCGGCGACATCCGTACCAGTGGGCTCGTACACAAACACAACCCTGACAAAAATCACTAACACTTGGGGCAACGCAAGCGATACTGCAGACTACGTCACAAATGGTTCTTACGTTAACTATTACACGAATTTCCAAAATAACGTCATTAACACATTATCAACCGACGAACAAGTAGTCGGCGCAGTTAACCTCAACGTAGGAGTCGCTGACGCTGGAATCGTTTTCTACTCTGACGAGGTCTACGCCAACATGGTAGGAGAAACAGTGCAATTCCTTCCAATACCTGCTTCAGTAAACACTATCGGCACCTACGGAATTTGCATACCTAGCGAAACAACTCAATCAACTTTAGCTCAAGACTTCTACAACTACTGGCTTTCAAGCCAAGGACAAGCCCTCCTAACAGAATTCGGCTTCGGGTCATAAAAGTGCATATTAAGCACTTCCCCATATTTTTTTTCAAGTTTTCGAACGGTGCGACACATTGAAGCATAGGTTCGCTAAGTCTATACCTGATAAAGTTATCATTTCAATCGTTGCCTTAATAGTAGTAACATACTTTCTTTTCATAACTATACCACTTTTAGCAGTTTTTTTAAAAATCGAACCTGACCAAGTCAGCAATCAGATACGTAACGCTGGAATCATAGAAGCGATTAAACTCAGCTTGCTAACGTCAGGCGCAGCGACTTTAATTGCCTTTGTCTTAGTGATACCATCAGCTTATTTCATGGTAACAAGAAATTTTCCCGGAAAAACGATTCTTGATACCATAATGGATTTACCCATAGTGTTACCGCCTGCTGTGGCGGGGGTGGCGCTTCTATACACCTTCGCGCCGAAAGGACTACTGGGTCCCTTATTCAATAAACTAGGATTCATTATACCTGGAAGCACAATAGCCGTTGTCATTGCAGAAACTTTTGTAGCGTCTCCTTTTCTTTATAGATCTGCCAAAGTTGGATTTGAAAGCATGGATCGAGACATAATTAACAGTGCGAAGATGTTATCAGGTTCCCGCCTCAGGGTATTTTTCACAATAACCTTCCCTCTATCAATACGTGCCATAATTTCCGGAACCATGATGACTTGGGCCAGAGCCATGGGCGAGTTTGGCGCAACCCTAATGTTCGCGGGAAACATAGCGGGCATAACACAGACAATGCCCTTAGCAATCTACATGTTTCTGTACTACGAGCCTTTAGCAGGAATCATGTTATCCATTATTCTAATCATCATTTCATTCTCGATCCTTATATCGGTTAAGCTTCTTGAGCAAAGAAGGTTCGGAGCCAAAAAATGATAAAGATTAATTCAATTTCAAAATCATTTAAAGAGAAAAAGGTTTTGAAGAACCTCAGTCTCGAAGTCAAAGACGAGGAAATCTTGTCACTTCTTGGGCCAAACGGTTGTGGAAAAACAACGCTGCTTAACATACTTTCAGGCCTAACGAGGCAAGACGAAGGCGACATTTACATTGACGAAATCTTAGTCAGCGGAAAGACCGACAAAAAGAGTGCTGACTTCAAGCCGTCAGATCGCAAAGTCGGCTATGTCTTCCAAACAGTATCCCTTTTTCCTCACATGCGAGCTCAAGACAACGTGGCATACGGGTTAAAAGCGTTGCACTTGCCCAAGCAAGAAATTAAAAAAAGAACAGAGAACCTGCTGGATTTCGTGGGGCTCCACGAATACGCAAAGTTTTATCCAAGCCAACTTAGCGGTGGGCAAAAACAGCGGATCGCGTTGGCAAGATCCTTGGCAACTGAACCACAAGTGCTACTTTTAGACGAGCCTGTTTCTGCGGTGGACCCTCAGCTGAGGGAATCTTTCAGGCTTGAACTTAAAAACTATCTACAGGCACTCAAAATGACGGTTGTTTATGTTACGCATAACTTGTCTGAAGCGTTCATAATGTCAGACAGGATAGCAGTGATGGGTAATGGGCACATAGAACAAATAGGCGACCGAGCAGAAATTTTTGATAAGCCCAGTTCATCATATGTCGCCAAGTTTCTGGGAATAAACACGTTGATTGGTAAAGCGATCAAAAATCAGGATGGGCTAGTCGAGATTGAGGCAAACGGCATTTTACTAGTGGCTTGTGCATCTCTGGATTTGATTGGCAAAAAAGTGATTGCAACCCTTAAACCTGACAATATTTTTGTTTCAAAATCGCCTAAATCAGATTTTGGCAGTAAAGCAGGCAATTCTGTTGAAGGAGTCATAACTGAGATGGCTCAAATGCGATCTAACGCGCAAGTTACTGTCGATGCTGGTTTTCTCGTAAGAACTAGGCTTCCTTTAAGCTCAATTGAAAACGAGAGCCTCAGCATTGGAGATAGAGTCTATGTGCATTTCAGCGCCGACTCCTTAAACGTCTTTGAAGACAATGAAAGCGACTAACGATCTTCCAGTCGTTTTTTGCTCGTTCAAAAAGGCAAAAAAAGAGAAACCAGAAAGACTACGCCGGTCTATTAGTGAGTGGAGATCAAATGTTGCCTTCACAATGACAATGATAATGTTCTTCTGGCTCTTCAGGTTCAGGGAATAAACCAAAGAGGGTAAAAAGCTTGTACTTATTTTTCTTTTTAGGCATTCTTATCGCTGAATAAAACGTTATGCAAGGAATAATATAAACATGGTTTTGTTTTCTGCCTAAATTGTTTTTTAGTTCCCGCTGCAGGTTACGGATTTTTTGACCACTAAATCGGCTAGTTTATCCATTTCTGTCAAACTCTTAAACATTGGAACCCCAAAGACTTCAGCCTTCTTGCGTTCATTTTCCGACTCCATGATCAAGCCTGAAACAGCAACGACTGAATCATTCAAGTAGCTCTTTACTTCATCAGCGGTTTTGGCGGCAATTACTTTGGGAAGCTTCTGCTCACGCTCAAATCCTTCCAAAATCACAAAATCATACCCGTTGACGTACGGCAAAATCTCTTTTACGCTGAGTCTTTTTTTGAAGAAAACAACTGTTTCGCCTCGTGGAACTGCCACAACAATTTCTGCACCAGCCCTCGTGTACCTGTCGGTTTCGGTGGCCGGCGTATCCAAAGTTGAGACGCGAACCATCTCCTTTATAGCTGCCACATGGCAACCGCGGGTTTTCAGCTCAGCTATTAAATGTTCGATTACAGTGGTTTTTCCCGAGTGTTTCCCGCCGACTACAGCGACAAGCTTAGGCAACCCAAGCACCAACCGCCTGTAGAGTCAATGCGCCATATATTGTTTAGGGAAAACAAACCCTTGCTCTACGCATTAGGCAAATACCCGCATCAGTTTAAGAAACGCTCCGAGTGGCGTATAAGGCAGCGTCTAAAATTAACCCGTTGGTGTTGCAGCCTGTGCCTGGAATGGTTTGCCCGTTGCTGTTTGCGCCGTCGCAATACCCTTTTGACGTTGGGTTAGGAAGCATGTTTTGGAGGTAAACAACCAAGTTTTGGGCAAAAGTTGAGTTGTAGAGTGCGAGGAAGCTGAAGGTGACTTTGGTGTAAATTATGGGGTTCATGTTTAGATACAAGTTTGAAGAGGTGCTGGTTATTTTCCATGGTTGACCGCCAGGAGCTACTACCCACTCGTAAAGGTACTGGCTTGTGAAAGAGTTTCCTTCGCTGAAAGCAACGTATTTTCCTGTGTCGTTAAAGTAGGCTTCGTGGGCAAGGTAAACCTGCTGCATTAAACCGTTCAACTCGGTGTTGCTGCTGTTGAGTTCGAATATTGCGCACAGTAGGGGTTCAGTGGTGATGGCGGCATCTGGCAACGAGACACCGAAAGTGGTGACTTTCTGAAGGCCGACAATATTATTGATAACTTCGCTTGGGATGTTGCCTACTTGCTGGGGCCAGAAGCTTCCATAGCCGCTGTCAATGTAATATGAATAAACGTTGCCAGACGTCGCGTCGTCTTCGACGCTGGGCAGTAAAGCGGCGTAGTCGCTCTGGTTGTAAACGATGTTATCGATCATCGGCGCTAAACTGCTATTGTAAGTTCTAAGATTGCTAAGAGCAAGAAACAACCTTCCCGTGTCAGCGCCATCAACAACACCTTTTGCCTTATCAGACAACGGATGATAGTCTTGACCAGTCGACGCTTCATAATACCAAAATGGAAAACCAGTTGTGGCGTTCAAGGGCCGATTTTCAAGAAACGACATAACTTTCTCTAATCTTGCGCTTGACCCCCAAGTGCCTTCCGAGCTGACCAAACCGAGCTTCTGCGCGTCAAGGATAGCTTGGATATAAACCCCTAAATCCCAAGCTGTGAAAGCCTCAAAATTTGTACCTGACGCATATGGAAGCCCTGTGTTGGAGTCAACGCCTACGCCGGGTTGAAAATAAGACCATGCATTTGACGCGACACCGAGCCAAACAGAACTGTTAACTGGTTGACCAGAGACGACCAAGCCAGCACTGCTTTGATGACTTGATGGGGAAAAGTCCACTCCAAGCCAGCGCGAACACTCAGAGTTTGAGCTATACCTATAAACCGCTGCAGAAAAAGAAATCAGAAGGATAGCCGCAACGGCGATTGCCAAAGCATACTTTGCTTTTCTTCTAAAGCGCCATTGACTCTGTTTAGGGGAGGCTTTTTCGTCATCAACCATATGGGAAGAGGCTGTGCCAGCCGTCTTAATGTGTTTTAGCGCAGCGATTTTTTTGTTAAGTAAGATATTGGTCATTGAATTCAGCTGGTTGTTTGGAATGGAACATGGATATGGTTTGATTTAAAACTAATGCAGAAATCAAGACTTGAAGTGATTTTCAAGTAGTTGCAAAGTTCAGCTTTTACCCCAAATTTGGCAGAGCAGGCGACTATTATTTGAAATTGCCAAACTGAGGCGCAATTTATAAAAAGAAAGCCATTGACAGTTTCAATCGGGAACGTGGTATAGCATGGTTTTGGTTGTTGCCGCGGTGGGAGTAAGCGGTTCAGGAAAAACGGTTACGTTAGAATACTTGATTTCTCGTCTGTCAGCTGAAGGCTACCAAGTCGGGTCGATTAAGCATGTGCATCATAGAGGCTTCACCATGGACAAGGAAGGCACAAACACTTGGCGTTACGCGAAGGCAGGCTCCAAAGTAACTGTCGCAATCTCGCCTGAAGAAGTAGATATCATAAAGAAAACCCAGATGGCGCTCAACGACTTGGACCGAATAATAGCGTTGCTTGAAGGTGAGAAGCTGGATCTTGTTTTCATCGAAGGCTTCCACAGCTTAATCGCCAAACGCAAAGACGTACCTAAAATTGTCACTGCAAAAAACGAAGACGGACTCAATCAGACGTTAGAGGGTACCGTTGAGCCAATAATCGCGATTGCAGGTGTAGTAGCTAAAGAATCATTAAACAGCCAGTACCGAAATATACCGATAATCAAAATTCCCGAAGACGGACAAAAACTCGTCGACTTAATCAAAAACCATCTTGGAAAAAACAAACTAAACTCGGAAGCCGCAAATTGAGGGAAAAAACTGTTTGACTAAAAGGGCTGCTCTTATATTGGCAGGGGGAAAAGCCCGAAGGTTCCAACACAGCGGCAGCGGAAAATGGGAAGACAAGGCGCTGGCTATACTTTCTGATAAACCTCTCCTGATTCACGCGGTTCAAAACGTGCAGAATGTCGTTGATGAAGTCGCGGTAAGTGTGAATGATAAGCAGCGCGGCATAAAATACGCTGAAATCCTAAAGGAGCACGATTTGGAGACCGTGAAGGTTGTCGTTGATGAAAAAACCGATATTAGCGGTCCCACTGTGGCAATCATGTCAGGGTTGAAACACATAGAGGCAGATTGTTGTCTCACTTTGCCCTGCGATATGCCTTTTCTGCATCCGAAAGTTGCAGATTACCTGTTTCGGCAAGCAGTGGGTTTTGAGGTGGCTACTCCAATGTGGCCTAACGGTAGGCTAGAAACCCTATTAACGGTACTTGAGAAGCGGATCGGGTTGGAGATAACCGAAACACTATGCGTGCTTAGGCGTCCACGCTCAGACGACATCCAAAGAGGCGCCGGCAAAACCCTGCTGGTATCCGCTGTGGGCGAAATTAAAAAGCTTGATCCTGAACTCAAAAGCTTCATCAACATTAACTCCAAAGAAGACCTCAAAACGCTACAAACCCGTCGAGCGCACGGTCCAGTCAAAGAAAACGTACAGTTGAACCAGGGGACTTTGTCGATTTACGATTTACAGCACCTTCGAGAAGGCGCCAGAATGGCCCAAGATGACAAATTTTCCACCTCAGAGAGCACCTTTGCCTCTTGCGCACGCGACCTTGAGGCTTCAAACTCATTTTTTTGGGCGGCTGTAAGCTGGGAAAACCGGGGAGAAGCCTTGCTGAAGCTTTCGAGACAGAAAGTTGACCCTGAAGCGGCGGCTGAGGTGGATTCTAAAGGAAAAGATGCGTTTGTGCAAGCGGCAAACAATTATCGCTTGGAAACTGAAATGTTTGAGGAGAACCGCTGCATGCTACTGGCTCAGCGTGCTTGGGCCGACAAGGCGTGGTGCGAGTCGTTGGCCATGGGAAAACACAGCCCTGTCCATCGTTACCCGCCGAAAGTAGCCTGAGAACCAATAATACTTAACTGCGACCTGATGCAGAAATCTTCGACCTTGAGGAGTTGTTATCTTTCCACAGTCACAAAACTTCTTTAAAGGGACGAAATTAAATTATAGTGGTTTTCTGGAGGTGAAATCTTGACTGGAACAGATAAAAATTTGGACCCGATTAGTGTTGCATCTAACGTTTACAGATTTCTTAACGAAAACGAACGAGTGCGTGTTCTCGAAGTAATCTTCAAGCCGGGCGACATAGCGAGTATCCATCATCACCCTGAACATGTTGTCTACGTTCTGAAAGGTGGAAGACTAAGGCTTACTTCTGAGGGGAAACCTCAGGAAATGGATTTAGATGCTGGGTCAGTTGTTTTTCTGAAGGAGCAAAATCATGAGGCGAAGAATGTGGGAAACACGACTATCGACCTTTTGGTTGTCGAGCTAAAGAAGTAACTTTAGAGTCCAAGAGTTCAATCGCAGACATTTCCTGCTTGCCGAATAAGTTGACTTCGATAATGCTACCTTTCGCCAGCATTGTGTGCGGTGAAACAATGGTGTATCCGTTTGATTTCGCGATGGTTGTCAACGCGCTTGAGCCGCCCTCAACTGGCTTAGCTAAGAACTTGCTTTCGTGGTGGGACAGATGAATGAGCAGAAAACGGTATTGCGGGCCAGAATCCAAAGGTTCAGTTAACTCGGCACTTAACCGCGGTTGCATCCAAGCCCCTTCCGCGCCAGAGTACAGGCCGATTAAAGGTGCAACGAAAAGATAGAACCCCGCAATGCATGACCCGATGTGCCCAGGCAACATCACAACAGGTTTGTCGTCTACGATGCCGAAGCCTGAAACCGCACCAGGCCGAAGCAAAACCCCTTGCACAACCACGCCCGGTTTCCCAATTTGGTTAACCGCGTCTGGAACAAAATCTTTCACGCCGACCGAAGAGCCACCGATGGTAACGACAATGTCCGCTTGCGCCAACGCTTCCTCGATTTTTGCTTGGACCTTAGCCATTGAGTCAGGCATGATTCCCAGCGTTTTTGCTAATGCGCCAAGTTCAGAAGCTAAGCCCGAAACGACAAGCGCGTAGTTGTTGACGATTTTTTGGGGGTTGCTTTGGCTTTGCTTGATTAATTCGTCTCCGCCCGAAAGGATGGCAACAATGGGTTTCTTGAACACTTCAGCCTTCGTTGACCCCACCGACGCGAGCAATCCAAGGTCTTGCGGCCGAAGAACCTGCCCTTTTCTGAGAGCTAAAGCGCCTTTCTTCACGTCATCGCCAACAGGTATTATTCCTTCGCCAGGCTTGATTTGGCGGAGAACTTGGATTTGATCGCCTTTCAGCCTTGTTTCCTCTACTCTCACGGTTGAAGTTGCACCTTTAGGGATCGGGGCTCCGCAGGCAACGTAAACGGCTTCTCCGTGCCCAACAGTCACAATGGTAGGGTAGTCGGCTGGAAACAGTTTGCCAACAACCTTGAAACCCGCGGGGGTGCCAACTGAGGCATCTTGGGTTTCTTGCGGGTTAATTGCGTAACCGTCTATGAAAGTTTTGTCATAAGCAGGAATGTTGGCGTGGGAAAAGACATCTTTAGCTAAAACTCTGCCTAAAGCTTCTGGCAACCAGACGTTTTCGGTGTGCAGTTTTGTTTGGCGCACAGCTTCAAGGAGCTTTTTTTGCGCTTCCAGCGGGTTGCCGCGTTTGGGCAATCTCTTAATGTCGGGTCTATTCATTTGCGGCACCTAAAGGAGTATTCTTTCTGCTCCGGTGTAAACATTCATTCGGGTTCCACGGACGAAACCTATGAGCGTGATGTTGGCTTTTTCAGCTGACGAAATTCCTGAGTTTAGAACCGCCGCCACAGAAGCCACGATGGGCAAGCCGACTTTAGCCGCCTTGTAAATCATGTCGCCTGGCACCCGCCCAGTTATGATCATGAAGCACTGACTGAAGTCCACTTTGTCCAGCGACGCTCCACCAATGACCTTGTCAACCGTGTTATGCCGCCCAACGTCTTCGGAGAAAGCAACCATTATCCCGTCCGCTTTGAAAATGCCCGAGTCATGAAGCCCCCCAGTTTCCTTGAACCCTTTGGCACGGCTGTTTATCTGGGCTATGCAGTCAAGGATGACCTGCGCTTTGATCTTCAGGGGCGACTTCACCACTGGGATTTTTTCGTCATGCTGGTAGGGTAATGTACTTGCTTTAATCAGCGGGATAACGCGAGTGCTTCGGCGCGAATGCTTCATGCGCTCATCCAAATCCACGCACGCCTTCAGCACGACTTGGCATCTGTTCTCTTTCTCGCTGCTAGTTAAGGATTTGATTTCGTCAATCGATCGCAAAATGTTTTCGGCAAGTAAGTAGCCGACTGCAAGCTCCTTGAACTGGCTGGGCGAGCACCAGATAACAAAAGTGTAGGCGTCATTGAGTGAGATTCGGAGGGGAACCTCTTCGGCAACGCAATCCACTGTTTTCTCCGCTTTCCCCGTTGATAAGTCAAGCCTTACCATGTCAACCTGACGCATAACTTCGTCCTCTTGTCTCGTTCTGTTTTGAACTCAACCCACTTGATAAGGCATTCGGCTATTCTGACCTTTTTGCGCATAGACGGCGTGTATAGTGTAGTAGATAAAATTCCGATGTTTTCGTTTACTATACTAAACGAGCAAGGGTGATGTTTCTATGGGGCTGGTTGGGTGCCGACGTATTGGAGGACTACATCGGAGCGGTTAATATCTTGATGGCTTGTAGCTAAGTAAATGGTTGCGGTTCCGTTTTCCCCGCTGGCCAATGAAAGGTACGTGCCCATGAGCGGCACCGCAGGATAGGGCGGAGTCACATCGGTTGCCTTGATTTGGCCTCTGGAGTTAAAGATTAGTGCGGTTAAGTTAACGTTCGCATCGGGGTTGCTCATGTTATAGAGGCTTTGGTCGGGCAGCGGGTTTTCCGCCGAGTAGTCATTTCTCACTGTGACGTTTATTATGAAACATGGGTCTCCTTTTCGAACACCCTGCGCGTTTCCCATTTGTGGAACCGATGGCCCAGGATAGGAGCCGTAGGTTGAATTTGCAGAGACCAGAAAGATTCTGCTTTCACCGCCTTCGTAAGGCAAGTACTGCGGGGCAACCGGCTCGATATTTGCCGCGGGGCTATTCACGGGAGTAGCTTTTGGCTGCCCGATTCCCGACTCAGTGTAAGCAACTATGCCGGCGACCAGTAGAGCCAGCAAAATGAGCGAAATCGCAGTATTTCTCGATAAATGAAATGGCTTACATTGAACACACTGGATACCATGTGATCCGGTCTTAACCACCATATCACGCCACTGAACCCAAAAAAGAGCGGGCTCAAATTTAATTCTAGACATTAGAACAATCCAACTAGGCATTAGAACGGTCAAATAAAATGTTATGTCAATAAAGAATAACAAAGATAAGACTCAAGCGAAAGAAATCAAATCTAAAAAGGGCAAAGAGGGAAATTTATAGGTATTTTTCGTAGAATTTCATTTGCGGGTTGCTGGCTTTGTTGACAAAGAGTTTGCCTGTGCCATGTTCTGCCAAGTCGCCGAGGAAAACGTAGAAGGGCCCTGCGGCGCTTTGTGTGTCGTCGATTTTGACTTTGGGTTTAATGCTGTCAATTGTGAATCCTGGCATTACTTCTTGAATGGAGCCGGTGATTACGATTTTGCCTCCTGTCATCAACGCGCCTGCGCGGGTGTCGCATTCCTTGTCGACGAGGATTGTTCCGTCGCTCATGTGATAGCCCAAGAATCTGCCTGCGCCGCCTTTGATTTTGAGTACGCCTCCGTGCAGGTAGCAGCCTACGTCGCTACCGACTTTGCCGTCAACTACTATTAAGCCGCCTTTCATCCCTGTAGCTGTGCCGCGGTATGGGGAAGCTAAATAATCACCTGCGTCTCCATGCACCTCGATTAAGCCGCCTTTCATGTCGTCACCTGACCATCCGCCTATGTTGCCGTTCACTGTGATTTTGCCTCCAGCCATTTTTTCGCCTGTATGCATACCGCAATCACCATTGACAACTATTTCGCCTGTTTTCATGGCTTGGCCGATTCGTTTGACTTTGCCTGCGTCGCCATTTATGGTGATATAGGGTGTTTCAAGGTGGTCTTCTTGGATTTCGAAGAGGTCGCCGAGTTTTAAGTTGCGGTTTCCTTCGGTTATGGGTAGGTTTGATATTTCAGTAATGTCTTTGCCTTTGAAGACATCGGGGCTTATACATGCTGCTTGAACAGGCACATCGAATTTTCTTTTCGGAACTAATATGATCATTTCAGATACTTGCCTTTACAGTTAATTTTTCTGGAACCTTGAGGTAATGGTCGAACACTGGATAATTGTCATATTCGATAGTCCAGTACTGTCTGAATTTGGCTCTCATTTCATCGTCAATTATACAGGGATCTTTGGTTTGGACATCAAGCCACATAGTTCTGCCAGGTGTTGTGTTGTTAACTACTTCACCATCTTTAACAACAATTTTGCCGTCTTTGATAGTGTATGTAGCGTGTTTGAAGGCTTTACGTGCAGTCTTGAAATCTTGGGCTATGTCGAGTTTTTCTGGGTCAATATTGTAAATTGCGACATCTGCATCTGCACCAACACCAAGTTGACCTTTGTTTTTAAGGCCCAAGGCTTTTGCTTGTCCAGCACGGGTCATAATAGCTATTTCGTAGAGGGACATTTCACGATCGATTGTGGGGAGCAGACTCTTTTTCTGAGCCCTCTTATTGCAGTGTTTAAGTGTTATTTCGCGTGCTTTCTTGCTGTATAACCAAGCGAGAACGCGTGGGTACGCGAAGAAGGGTCCTCCGTTGGGATGGTCAGTTGACAAGAACATTTTCCAAGGGTCCTTGATGAGCAACGATAATTCCAAACCAATAGACCATTGTAGCGCGTTTACCGGGCTGTTCTTCTTGTAGTGGAAAGGTATGATTCCGCCGCTGGTTTCCGTTTCAACGTCACTATTAACCCATTTGTTGTGGCCGCCTAACTCGTAGAGTGAAAATTCGAATGGTCCGTCAGCAGTCATGGTTGTGGTGTCCGTGAATATGACTTGCCCCATGTCAAAGGTCATGTGGTTGTGAGCATTAATGTAGCTTGAAATTTCTTCTGCGGCGCTGTTAAAGTGTGCCCAGCTGTCGCCTGCAAAGCTTGCGAACTGTAAGTGAGTAATGTGGGCAACGGGTTTGCCGTTGTAAGGAACACTTTCTAGCGCCTTCATAGTATCGATTGTTGTAGTGTAGTTACCAGGTAATCCAAGGTTGTTAGTATGAAGATGTATCGAGTGAGGCAAATTGAGCAATGCGTTAACTCTAGCTAAACCGCACACTATTTCGCGAGGGGTAATGCTAAAGTTAGCTACTTGATCGTCGATGCTGTGTACATTGTGCCCAAAACCCCAAGACTCCAAGCCGCCTGGGTTAACGATTTTTATCGCGTACCCTTTGGTTATATCCAGCATCCAAGCAACGTGTTTGGCGCATTCCTCAATGTTACCTTTGGCTAGGTTTTCTAGTACAAACCACCAATCGCCCAGAAGCGGATACGTGGCTTTGTCAAGCAAAGGTATGTCGTTTAATTCTTCATGGGTATGTTTAGCTTCCAGAGGCGCCATAGATGGATTCATGACAGTTGTGTAACCCATACGGGAATATCGATAACCAGTCGTGAAAGTGGAAGGAATAGAGTAGCCGGTTCCGCTGCGGGTCAGGGCTGTTTTGCGTTCCACATCTTTAACGTGGTCATCTGGGCGGATTATTCTGCCAGTGTTAACTTCTGCACCCGCAATGTGGGTATGGATGTCAACTCCACCAGGCATGACAGTCAAACCTGAGGCGTCAATTACCTGGGCTTTAGTGCTAACTTTCTGGACAATTTTGCCGTTTTTGATTGCTATGTCCATTTTTTCTCCGTTAACCCCGTTTATTGGGTCAAAGATGAAGCCATTTTTTATGAGCAATTCAGGCATTTAGGTAACCTCCGTTTTTACTGTTTTGTTTCTTTGCTTAATTTCGATCCTAGGTGCCAGTTTGTTGCGTGCTTTAAGTTCGGCGTCGGTTTCGATTTCGGGGTTTTTGCCCTTGATTGCTCGAATTTCATCAAGGATTCTCGTCAGCAACTGTTCATCATTGAGGATTCCCGGCGGTGGTTCAACAACTTTCCGCAACATTATTGGCACATGATCCATACGGTAAGCTGAGCCCTCGTATTCTATTCCACACCACTGCGTTGGAAACACCACGTCGCCAAGCCGTGAGATAGCGTTCATGTCTGGATTAATCGTGATTAAAGGGTGCTTCATCATATTTTGCATGGCTACCTTTGGGAAGTTCGCACCTGGATCTGACGAAATAACCAGAGTTGCGTCACTTTCACCACGTCTCAGCAAATCAATAGCTGTGAATTCTCCCGGATTGAATTGTGGGTACCCTTGTGAGAAGTCAATCGCATAGGGATAGCCTGTTGTCCAAGCGAAAACCACATTTGCACCTGTCACGTTGAAGTGCCCTCGCATGGGCGAGATAACAAATTTGGTTTTTCTGTTAAGGTCCCGTGTTAACGCAATCGCTATTTCGACATTTCTGAATCTACCAACGCTCTGAGTCAAGCCGAGACCAAAGAAGATAGCCCCAAACTCGCAATTCACCATTTCGTCAGTTACTTCTCTGAGGTAATCAACTGGCACACCACCAACCGTGTCGACGTCTAGTTCTTGGTCATTCACTAAACATCTAAGTGCATCAAATACTTCATAGTCCTTGTTCGGCTGAACTTGAATAAAGTAATCCGCCGCCTCAGCAGACATTGTTTTTCTTACATCGACAACAATCAGTTTACGCCCCGATTTCTGCATAGCCTGCGGCGGTGCACCCACAGTGCATGCTTGAGGAGCAATTGGACGACTATAACCATCTAATATTCGTCGTGAAGCCGCTTCCAATTTTTTCTTGCTTTGAGTACCCTTTAATTTTTCCAAATAACTTTTCCATTCGCTATCTTCAAAGCGACCGTCCGTGAAACTGGTGTATCTTTCAAGATGCCTTGGATGAGACGACCAGGGGTCGCATGCCCAGTAAACTATTAGATCTGCGCGATGTCTGATTTGCCCAAGTGTGCATGAGGGGATTCCGATTTCTTGTGTTGCCATAACTGATGGCCCGTGGCAAACGCTACAGCAGTTATCTAAAGCTGAGCCTAATTCCTCAGCTAATTGAACACCAATACGTTGTGCTTCGCATGTTGAACTGCTCCAACCGAACAGCAATGGATACTTTGCGTCCGTTAGAATTTGGGCTGCCTTATGTACTGCTTCATCCATTGATACAGGAACTAACTTTCCATCCTTTCGTATTAGCGGTTTTAAAATCCGCTCATCACTTTTGTACCCATGAACCATTTTGGCTTCACATTGGGCACAGCCATTCTTCATTTTGACAATCTCGTTGTTTTCCACTGTTACTTCCAGGTCATCACATAAGCAACCGCATATTGGACAAACAACTGATTTTATTATTTCCGTCATAACAATTACCTTCCATACTCCTTCTTCAAAAGTTCATCTAAAGTCAAAACAGGCTCCGTTGAGAGTTCAACATCAACCATGAAGCCCTTAAACAGAGGCATACCCATTCCGAAGGTTTCGTCTCCGCAAATGGCGTTTGCCCATAAACCGCATGGGATGAAAACTAATCCTGGATTGCAGCCGTAGGGGTTTTTGGTTGCTTTCACGATGACTTCACCATACTTTGAAGTGACTTTGACGTTTGTTCGGCTCTTTATGCCGAGTTTCTTCATGTCAGCTTCATCTATAACGCAAATGGAGGAGCTGTCAAAGTATTCTTTTGACCCTTTCCCCATCTCTTTCCCAACGCCTTGATCGATTGTTCTACCGGTAATTAGAATTACATGCAGCTTTTGCTCTACCATGGTCTAAGACCCTACCCAATAGAAATTTATAGAGTCATATTTAAAATTAAGTTAAATAAAAGTGTAAAATCCTCCTGTAACTCGCCAGATAGCAACGCTCCAGCAAAAAAGTCAAACATGGTGCCTTGCTAACATCTTAAACGGGATAACAGAGAACAAAAAAGAAGGAAGATTTTGGTTTAGAGCCGTTTGATGTAGCGGTTGACTTCCCAGTCGGTCACTTGGGTGCGGTATAGGTCCCATTCGCGGCGTTTTTCCCGCAGGAAATTGTCAAACGCCGTTTCACCCAAAGTTTCCTTCATCAGATCACTGGTTTCCAATTCATCTAAGGCTTCTTGCAGTGACTCCGGCAGGGAAACGATGTTGCGTTCTTTGCGTTCCTCGTAGGTCATTTGGTAAACGTTGAGCTCAACTGGGTCGCCTGGATCGATCCTGTTCTTAATGCCGTCCAAACCCGCCGCTAAGAGCACTGCGAACTGAAGGTAGGGATTTCCTGCGCCGTCTGGGTTGCGAATTTCGCAACGTGCGGCGTTCTTTCTTCCGCCAAAGTTAGGTACCCGTATGAGCGGAGATCGGTTCTTGTGAGCCCAAGCAAGATAGACAGGCGCCTCATAGCCTGGAACCAGCCGTTTGAAACTGTTCGGCCAAGAATCAAGGATCGCGCACATTTTGCGTCCATGTGCAAGTTGCCCGCCGATGAAGCTTCGCGCTAGGTCCGATAGGAACCCGTTCTTTTCGTCGTCCGCGTAGAATAGGTTCTGGGTTGCGTCTTTGTTCCAGAGGCTTTGGTGAGTGTGCATTCCTGACCCGTTTATTCCGCTGAAAGGTTTAGGCATGTAGGTAGTGACGTAGCCGTTTCGGGCGCCGACAACTTTGCCGCACATTTTCATGGTGATTGTCCGGTCAGCTGTTTTCAAGGCTTCGTCAAACTTGAAGTCAATTTCGTTCTGTCCCAGTGCGACCTCATGATGGGAAATCTCTATGTCTATGCCAAAAGCTTCTGCGGTGTCAGCTATTTCCCTTCGTAAATCATCCGTTAAGTCGCCAGGGTGAAAATCAAAGTAGCCTGCCATGTCAATAGGAGTCGGCGACACCCCAGCTTCTTCGCTTTCCTTCACGATGAAAAACTCCAGTTCCGGAGCGCAGAAAAACGTGTAACCCGCATGTGCGGCCTTCTCTATGGCGCGTTCCAAAACAAAACGTGGATCTCCGTCGAACCGTTTGTTTTGAGGAGTATAGATGTCGCAAATCAATCGTGCGCTGGATTTTTCTTTAGGCCTCCAGGGCACAACTGCAAAGGTTGTGGGGTCAGGATAGAGAACCATGTCTGATTCCTCTATCGGCCGGTACCCTGTGATGGACGAACCGTCGAAGGATTGGCCATGTTCAAAAATTGTCTCAAGGTTTTTTGAGTTCACTGCCAAGTTTTTGAGCATGCCATTAATGTCTGTGAATTGAAGCCTGACGTACTTGATGTCTTGCTCTTGGATTTGTGCAATAACCTTAGTTACGCTTTCTTTCCATGCCGCGTCTTTAAAATTTCTCATTTTTCCATTTCACCTAGCGTTAACTTTTTTCCTGTTGAATTAATAAGCGTTTAAGCATAAAAATCTTTAATGCTTGACCTACAAACCTCAGAAAAATGTATTAAACGTGCATAGCTCGTTGGCCAAGCCATTTTGCTGTGGTTCTTTGTCCAAAAACATTGGTTTCTGAAGGCGCGACTCAACTATGGAGGCAAGTAGGCAAGGTGCTGACACTGGAAGTGAAAGCGAGATCTCAAAGTTTTACTTCGCTAAGTACGTTCCGGTGATTTCGCATTCTGTGCTCTTGCAACTGCTTAGGATTCACACATTCAGTTTTGCATATTGGGCAAGGATAAGTTATGGGAAGCACGGTAATCATCCTCATTTTTACGTTACAGACCGACAACGACTAATAAGGCTTACATACGTAAGCTATATAAAATCTGAGAATCCCAAATCCATCTTTTACAATAAATAGCAACATTTGAAAAATCAGTTATTCATAGCTACACGTTCTTCATTTTTGGAGTTAAAAGAATGTGATTTAAGGTTTTAGATATAAAGAAAAGTTGGCCCAAACCGGGCGGCTCTCAGTTATTCCTGCAATTCCTTCTGCATCACGTCGACCTTCTCCGTTAGCTTTTGGATCATTGACCTCATCTCTGTAATTTCAGCGGACATTTGTGCTAATGTTTTCGTTGAAGGTTTCTCTTTTTCCATTTGCGTTTGGAAATATTCAAGACCGAATCCGACTATAACCGTCACAGTGCAGCCAACTAGAAAAAGCAGGGCAACAGCTATGTCCGTTTGCCAGCTTATTTTTCCAATCGAGAGGTACGCGTAGGCTGTTACCATAACGGCTAACCATGTAAACCCGATTATCCATGCTCTAGCATCCATTGCTTTCCACCTCCTTCTTTAGGATTTGCGGCGAGACGTGAATTTCAAAGGGCTGAAGCTTATAGTAGCGCAGAGCTTTAGCTTCACCCTCAACTAGCTCTATTCGACTTTTGACCAATCCCGCTCTTTCAAGTTTTTTAAGGTGAACCTTCGCCAGTGCTCTGTTGATGCCAAGTTTATTGGCTATTTCGTTCAGGTACAACTCTCCTCCGGCAAGTAACGCAACGATTCTCAAGCGAAGAGGATGACCCAGGGCATCCAAAGTTTTCGCGAGATCCTCAACTTTAGCCATGAATGTTTTAAGTCACTCCTCGATCATTAAGTAGCAGCGACAACGGAAGAGTCGAATCCCTTGACAATGAGCCACACTGCAAGAACCATTTCTTGAACAGCTATCGGAAGATTCAAAACAACTTGAACGGCAGACATAGGACCGACGGACTGGAACATAACTAACATGCTAGCAACTATGCCCATTGAAACTGCGACAAGACCCCAACCCGATAACCATCGGGGAACTAGTTTCGTTCGATAAAATATGTAATAATACATCATCCCACCTAAGTAGAAAGCTAATGTTGCAGCCACATTTCCGGCCCAGTGATATCCTGACAATAATAATACTCCTAGGGTTTGAAAATAAGATGAATTTGGAGCTCCAGCCTTTATGAATTCCTGGCTTAAGGATAATAGCAATACTATGCCGATTACCCCAACAATGTAGAATACTGCTTCAATGAGCCTAAAACCAACAGCTCCAAGAGCTAGACCTTGATTATGTCTTTTTAATATTGGATAGAACGAAATTGCAATGCTAGCAGATGCAAAAGCACCTGTGAGCGTAAGAAGTATTCCTGTTATCACCTGGTTTTCATTTGCAGAAACGTTAGCAAGATAATTTGAAGCATTCACAGGAGCTAGAAACGGCAAACTAGCTAGGCTTGCAGCGGTCGCAATTATGAACAATGTCCCGGTGATTATTGCGGTTCTTCTGTCTTTGCTCATTTGCTTATCCCTCTTTGTAATTGTATAATTATGTTACATGTAATTAAAAGGTTACATATAAGCTTTTGCCAAAAAACCCCGCAAACCAAAATTTCCTTTTCCGCTTTTTCAAAAAAAGTTTCAACTGTGCCCAAAGGATATTTCGAAAACAAAAACGTTAATCATGGCACATCCAGTTATCCATAGGGATATTGCGTAAACCATAAAGTTGAAGAAAGCAGGTACACAGCCTAAACTCAGAAATATAAGAGCACAAAAAACCAATCTTTTGTCATTAATCTTAATGTTTTTTGACAGATTTGACCCAGCTTTAACAGCTCTTCAATGATTTCTTGCGGTTCAGCGGAAATAAGGTTTATGAATTGAAAATATACTCACTATATAGAAAAGCAGAGTTACTATGGAAAACAAAATTTAATCACCTAAATATTCACGCTTGTGTCGGACCAACTGGAATGCAGAATAAATAAAGCGTTATTGAAACCAAAATTAGAACCGTATTTGGGATTCCTTCATTCTGCCCAGTTTGGCAAACCAAGCTTAGTTTGTCGAAATGTAAGCCTGTCCGGGTTCTGTTTCTGGAGTTTGAGAGAAGTCATTAGCGTGGAGCAGACGTATGTTCTACAGTTTTAATAAAATGGATACAGATTAGAAAGTAATATGTTTTAAATGCAATTCCATATCCTATTTTAAATCCATACGCAAATGACCTAAAAAACCGGTTTCAAACATGCGGCTAGCATTAGTACAGAATTTAGGCTTGATCAAGTGAGTTGACCCAGAAGTGAATATATTTGCTTGGCTTTCGCTTGGGGCAAGTATTAGTTCGCTTTGCCTAGGTGTTATAGTTTATTCATTTAACCGAAAAGGGACCCTAAACAAGCTGTTTCTCTTAGCAAGCGTTGCGACTTTTTTCTACATGTTCACCACTGTTATGATGTGGATATCAAGCAACTTTGCAGCTGCTTCTTTCTGGAATAAAATGGGCACAATATGGCCATTTTCAGAGGCTCTAGTTCTCAATTTCGCATTGGTCTTTACCGGCAGCAAATGGATAAGAAACAAACTTAACTATGCAGTCCTGTACTTACCGGCAGTGGCATTTTGGCTTATCGACATATTAACCAACCTGATAAACGCTCCTCCAGTTACAAAATATTGGGGGTATAATGACGTCGCCTCAGGAACATGGATTTATTATGTATCCACCATTTGGTCAGCAGGTACGGCATTTTTAGCGTTTATTCTATGTTTCAGATACTATCGCCACGTAAACTTGCCAGCTCGGAGACAGCAAGGAAAATGCGTTACGATCGGCTTCGCTGTTCCGATAGCCGCCTTTATCGCAACCAACATGGTTTCTCGTTCATTTAACATTGATATTCCAAATTTTGGGATCATAGCTACGTTATTCTTGAGCATTTTCGTTGGATACGGAGTTGCTCGATACGAATTGTTTACTTTTGATGCGGCAATGGCTGCAGAAAACATTCTTTCCACAATGCCTGACTCGTTTATTTTAGCGAATTTGGATGCCAAAATGCTCAGGGTGAATGAACGCTTGGTGAATTTTGTTGGTTACCCAAAAGAGGAATTAATCGGTGAACCGATCACAAAGTTATGTGAAGAAAGCGATACTAGTAGTTTCATAAATATCTTGAAAGAGCTGGCGGAAAACAAAATAGTTAGAAATCATGAATCAATCTTTAAGAAGAGATCTGGCGAGAAATGCAATGTTCTTTTTTCAGGTTCGGTAGTCAAAAGCAAAACAGGGCGAGACATTGGAATAACCTGCATTATTCGTGATATCACAGAACATAAAGCTATGGAGCAACGACTTGTCAAAGCAGAGAGGCTTGCTTCGATTGGCGAATTAGCAGGACAGCTTGGGCATGACCTGCGAAACCCCTTGGCTGCTATCAAATATGGCTTATACATTGTTAAAAAGAAAGGCGACGAATTTGAAGGAGAAGGGAGGGAAAAGATTCTTGGATCAATGGAAAGTGCAGTCGAAGATTCGAACAGAATTGTCACTAGTCTGCTAGACTATGCAAGTGAACTAAAATTGCAACTCGTGGAATGCACACCTAAATCGCTTATGTTGAATACATTGTCAAAGATTCAAGTTCCTGATCGTATAAGCATATTGGACCAGACGACAGATGACGTAAACTTGTTTGTAGACTCGCAAAGGATGGAAAGAGTTTTCACAAGCATAATACACAACGCAATAGAGGCAACTCCAGAAAAAGGTGTCATACAAATATCAAATAATCTTAAGATGCTTAATGTAGAGATATCTTTTAGCGATTCTGGAAGTGGCGTACCAGAAAAAGTTTTACCTAAGCTTTTCTCACCTCTTGTAACTACTAAGGCAAAAGGAATGGGCATGAGTTTAGCGATTTGCAAACGGATTGTCGATGCGCATGGCGGAAAAGTGGGAGCCGAAAGCAAGGTTGGGGGAGGGGCAAAATTCACTGTCACCTTACCGATTAAACCCTCAAAATCAGATTAAAATACCCACATTCGGAAAGCCTAAATCCAATTGCTTCAATCCGACGTTTAACTAATAGTTTTCAAATTTTGCAAGAAGAGATTTATTGCATCAATGCAACTCATTAAAAAACCGTAGAAGCATCTGCCTAAAAATGCTTTAGCTTGCAGTCTCTTTCTCAATCTTTTCAAGTAACTTCTCAAACGTCTCCTCAGGGTGTGCACCTACAATTTTGTATTCACCATTTATGATGAATGTTGGTACACCAGTAACATTGAGTGTTCGGGCATCAAGACAATTATTTGCATATCTCTTTTGAAGCAAGAGATCTTCCAATGCACTTACAACATCGCGTTTTGTAAAGCCAATATTCTTTGCTAATTCAATTATGACTTCTTCTCTTCCAATGTCAAGGCAGTCTTCAAAATAGGCTTTGAATACTGCTCCCGTAAATTCATCGTTCTTACCGATTTTTCTCGCATATTCGCCCACTAACAGAGATTATCTTGAGTTAGAGAGTATCTTAACGTCGCAGAAGTTCAAACCGTATTCTTTGTCTCTGCTTCTCAAATGCTGGTACATTTCATTTGTTTCAAAAATGTATTCTTTTAGATCGACCCCGCATCTTGGAGTTTCAGGATGAATCTCGATTCCGACATGCTCCAGTTCAATATCGAATCGACCCTTAAGTTTGTCTATAATGGCTTTGCCGAGATAACAGAAGGGGCAAATGTAGTCCGAAAACATCCTGATTCTTATCGTCATCAAATCGCCCGTGAATATCCAATTATGTATATACTTCTGGGGCAGTAACGTTTTTTTTGATACCTTAAGATGCAAAAGGTGGCTTAAGTGCAAGGCGAATTCAGTAGGCAAATAAAACAAATTACCGATGTCGAGACCGCCGAAAAGATGTTAAATGCCATTTAAACCGCCAGAGAAGAGTTTCCCTGCTTAGCCTGCGGCTCCAGAGACGAATGTGACAGTTTTAAATGGTTTATTAAATGGTTTGGAACAGACGTCGCCAAGTTTCAAGAGTAACCCTTGGCAAACTGCCCAAGATTTGGAAAACTCGTTTGGTTTCTATAAGTCTAATTTTGCAATTTTGTTTAAGACTACCAAGATATGTTTGATTTTTCGCTTTCTCCGGATTAACCTGACTCAATATAGCAGCGAAGAGGGAATCTGCTTGAAAAACGAAAAAAAGAAAAATCAAAAGGGATAAAAAAATTCACCGACTTAGTAGTCGAGGTATTTCATTAATTGCCGAAGTATCGGTTGAGATATATTTGCGATCTCCCGCTTGTTAGTCGAGAAATACCAAATATTCTATCGAAGAACTGGTTGAGAAATCCTGTTTCTTTCTCCCTTAAATACCTTAGAATTAGACTCTCTAGTTTTATAAGTAACCTACAACAATAATCAAAATGTAGGCGTTTGTTATGGCACAGTTTGAGGTTTACAAGGGGAACGACCGGTTGTTTAGGTGGCGTTTGAGGACAAGTGACAACCGTATTATTGCTGAAAGCTGTGAGGGTTATTTTAATAGGTCTGACTGCGAAAATGATGTTAGTGTAGTCAGAAATGAGGCATTCAAAGCAAAACTAATTCTGAATAACACGTAACCACCCCGTAAAAAAGGATTGTTTTGAGTTAAAACTTTTCTAATTCTATGAATTTGGCACCTGCTTTGCTCGATGGCTTATCTGAGCCTACATTATTCATTCTGTAGTTTGCCGTGAACTCTTTCCAGCTATTCGAATTTTCCACCACACATTGGACATTTCAAAGGCAGCTTCTTTTGTAGATAGATTTGTTCAACCATGCATGTGAAGCAGAAGTAGATGTTGCATTTCACGCATTGCGCTCCGCCGCCTACAGGTTGTTTTCCGCAAGCATCGCAGGGTCTCGATAAATCAACCATAGAAAATGCATAGCTTCAAACGCTTCTTAAAGGAAGTGATGGAACTACTTTTAAGAACAGTGGAGACATTAGTGAAAGTGTCTCACAAGTTTTGGGAATAGTCAAAAACATATCCATTTTGAGGTTCTGGCGTTTGTTGTATCTATTTATGCAAACACATCTTCAAGAATCGGTGTTTCCTTATCCTAAGCCATAGTCCTGTACTGAGAGGTTCTCATGGCTAGATGTCCTAACTGCGGCAAAGCGGTTGAAGAACCCGACAAACTATTAAAAAACAATTGCTTCCGCATTGAAGCTTACACATGTAGGAACTGTAATTGCTGTTTCAAAGTTACAAGATGGAGTGATTGACTTTTTTCTTTATAGCTTGTCAAGAACTAAATATCCTTTGAATTCTCCTAATGAGAACCTATTCTTGACAAACGTTTCAACTTGCTGAAAGCTATAATTTCCTTTAATCTGCAATTGATAATCATCAGGGCTTCTTTGTTCGATAAGAACTAAAGAAGGTTGGATTAGCTGCTCTCCATTTAATTCCTTTAGTAAGGCTACCGCTTCTGCTCTTTTCATGCGCTTCTCCCAGTCTCTTGTGAACGTAAAATGTTTATAACACTTTGCTACGAAGTTTTCTTTTCATTATTAGGCGTATATAGAATAGTTTTCACCAGCATCACTAGAATAAGTCACCCAATTTGTAAACCATGAAATGTGTGAAGAAACAGATTTGCTCATAAAGAAAGTGTTGAAACTACACTCTGCGACAGATGAGACGTGGATAAAAGTAAAAGTCTCTGACGGCAAGATAAAACTGCGTAGGTCTTAATTCTTATGGACCAGAAGTGTCAGTTGTGAACAATGTAAAGTACAAAAAGGAAGAAAAATATTTTGTTGATGTTTCCTGACTTAGTAGTCGAGGTACTTCATTATTTCCCATGGGGAAACGTACAGGCAGTACTGGTTCCAATCGTTTGTTTTGAGTTCGATGAATGCGTCAAAGACGTGGCTGCCTAGGGCTTCTTTGATGACGTCGTCGCTTTCCATCTCGTCTAGTGCGCCTTTGAGTGTTGTAGGCAGTTCTTTTATGCCGAGTTCCTTGCGTTTTGCTTTGTTTAGTTTGTAGACGTCTTCGTCAACTGGGTCGCCTGGATCAAGCTTTTTCTTTACGCCGTCTAAGCCTGCCATCATTATGCAACTGAAAGCTAGGTACGGGTTGCATGATGGGTCGACGCCTCGGTATTCAACGCGTTTCTGTGCCTGATGCGAGGGACCTTTGTAGTACATGGGTATGCGAGCGAGGGCTGAGCGGTTGGCTTTTGACCACATAACGTAGATTGGAGCTTCGAAGCCTGGGACAAGTCGTTTGTAGCTGCTCACAGTTGGGCAGCAGACTGCCGTTAAGGCTCGGGCGTGGGCAAGTATTCCTCCAACGTAATATCTTCCGGTTTGGCTGAGTTCAGCGTAATCGTCTTTTGCATCGTACATGGCGTTTTTGCCGTCTTTCCAGATGCTTGAGTGAACGTGCATGCCGCTGGCGTTGTCAAGGTAGATCGGTTTAGGCATGAAAGTGGCGATTAAGCCGCGTTTCTTTGCGATATTTTTGGCGACGAACTTGAAGAAGAGTGCACGGTCTGCGGTTTCTAGGAGTTCGCCGTATTTGTAGTCGATTTCTACTTGGCCTACGGTTGCTACTTCATGGTGATGTTTCTCGATTGTCAAGCCAAAGTTGTCTTCCAATACCTGTGAAACCTCGTTTCGGTACTCTACAGTTGTGTCTTCTGGGGGAGTTCGATAGTAAGCCTCTTTGGGTCTTAGGATGAAGCCGCCGGGCGTAACTTCTGGAGAGTTCGGCACAACTCGTGGTGCGCCCCACGCATCTCCTTCGCCGCTTTTGGGAGCTGCCCAAAGGTCCCACGTCATTTTTGTTGGGTCAATTGAGGTGAATACGAAGTGTTCGAGTTCTGGAGCGAAGATTCCAGTGTAACCCATGTCCTTGGCTACTTTTATGGCTCTTTTCGCCACGTAGCCTCTTGGGCAGGTAACAGAGGGTTCTTTTGCTCCTGAAGCTTCCAATGCATCGCCGAGTATGATTGCGCTTTTTTGGGCTTCATCAGTTACCCAGGACATTATCGATAAGGTTTTGGCGTCAGGCATGAAGATCATGTCGGATTCTTCGATTGATTTGAAGCCGCGAACTGAAGATCCGTCGAAGCCGATGCCGTCGGTGAATGCTGAGCCGCTTATGTATTCTCGGGCTGGTAGAACCATGTCTTGTAGTATTCCTCTTACATCGACGAATGCGGAGTGCACCCATCGAATATTATTTGATTTGAGAGTTTCAATAGCTTTCTTTACTTCACTCATCATTTTCACCATACTAAATCATATGTTTTAGATTCCCTTTGAAACATAAACATATATAAGCTTATCTCTTGAAAGTTTGAATAAACGTTCACCATGGAAAAAATAAAGCGAGGTCTATGGTCTTTCATAACACTTATGACGGGGTCATAAAAGTGCCTAACAGAAAACCTCTTTTTTGCCTACTTTTCTCGACGCAGAAAGTCTCCCACGTCCAACACGTTTTTAACCGCAACCCTCTCCAGATCTCCACCTAGATCACTCGTCACTCTGCCGAACCCAAGGCACTCACTGAATTCGTTAATCACCAAAGTCGCATCGCCCTTACGCTTGGACCCCATCACTTTAACTATGCCTGACCCGAAAATGTCTCTGCCGCAGATGAAAAGCCAAGCCGCCTTCCGGTCGACGACAACCTTGTTTACAGCCACGGGCAAAAGCATGTTCAAAAGGTTAAAGCTCGGGAAGAATACTCCGTTCTTGACCTTGCCAAGGTACAAGCCGGCATAGTAAAAGTTACCCTGCAACTTTTTGAGACGGGGACTTAGCAGGTAGAAGCGTTGGCTTTTCTCTACAGTGAATTCTGGGTTAAACGCGATTTTAGCACCGAAAAGCAAAGCAAAAACTTCAAGCGCTCTCACTGTTCACCCCCCTTTTTGAGTTTGCACACAAAGAATCCCTGCGTTTCCCCAGGCCAAATCCTCCGACAAAAAGCCATCGAGGCGTCAAGTTTCCTGCCGAAAACCTCAGTCAACCCGTCCGCTCCTACGCAATCAACCTTCTGTATCTTAAGCCCCAAGTTTTTGACTGCCCAATCCATATTTAACTCGTCTTCCTCAGGCTCCAACGAACAGGTAGAGTAGACGATTTCGCCGCCCTCGAGTAGGCATCCCGTTGCCTCCTTCAAAATGGCTTTCTGCACGTCTGCATTCCGCTCAATGTCATCGATTGTCCTTCGGTAAAACCAATCCCTGTCACCTGCAAAGTTGCCTGAACATGGAACATCGAGCAGAATACGGTCAAATTTGCGGTTCAGCATCCCAGCCTGACGCGCATCGACATTGTAAACGACTGCGTTGCTGACGTGGCACCGCTCCAAATGGTTAGCCATCGCGTTCAGCCGCTGCTTGCTTATGTCCAACGCGGTTATGGCGCCACTGTTTCCCATAAGGTCAGCGAGCTGAACCGTTTTTCCTCCAGGCGCAGCGCAAGCGTCAAGCACCATTTTTCCGCCTAAAGCGGTGAAAAGTGAGGCGGGAATTTGGGCGGCTGCCTCCTGAACTGAATACATGCCAAGCAGGTATTCCGCCGTGGCGCCAACGGAAACCTTGGTTTTGTTAACCCAGTGTCCGGCAGCCAAAAAAGGGATCTTTTCAAGTTCAACGCCTAATCCGCGAAGCCTCTCAGGAAGGTTCTTCCCAGCATTTAACTGGTTTATTCGGATTGATTGCTTAAGTCGGATTTCGCGGTAGTTCCAGCCGAGCCGTCCATAGCGGTCTAGAAAAAACTGTTTAGTTGACATTGACTCTACATTGCACCATAGTGAATAAAAACTTTGCAGCAAAGCCTGTGCTACTCCAATTTTTATAGTTGAAAACTAACTCGTAATAGGGGAAGCAGTTGACAAATCCAGCCGCTTACGCATCCGAAACAGTTTTGAAGAGGGAGAAGAAGGCTCTGGAGGTAATAGAGGCGTGTAGAACAGAGAACGGTTTCAACGCGAGCACAAAACTCTATCACCAGCTATGGCTAAGAGACCTTGTTTACTCGGAAGATGTCCTGCTAAAACTCGGATATCAAAGGGATGTAGAAAATCACTTAGCCGAATTCATAAAATTGCAACGCAGCAGTGGGCAGATGCCGACTGTGATTGATTTTAGCGTCAGCAAATTGATTCGTCAAAGGTACCAGCGGTGCTCTTCCGATGCAGAAATTTTGTTTGTTATAGGGATGCACAAGTACGCTGCTTCTGCTGGCGACAACTTTTTCGAAGAAAATAAGGAAGCTGTTAAATCATGCGTCGCATTCCTGGAGAGCAAACTGGATGAGCATCGGCTTATTCCCGGCATGGATTGGAGGGATGCAATGCCAGTCTACATAGGCAAGTGCCTCCTTGCAAACCAGATGCTTCTAGCCGACATGTACAAATTGCTCGGAAACACCACCGCGTCGAACTTAATCAAGAAAAACGTAAACAAGCTCTTTTATTTAGAGGATTTAGGCTGGTATGCAGACGCCATTTCTTGGGATGGCAACGAACTAAAACAGAATCATCACTTTGATAGTTTCGGAAACGCTTTAGCCGTCCTTAATGAAACTGCCTCGGAAAAGGTTTCCGCGAAGTTTCTTCGAGGTTTTAATGTTGCGAAAACACCTTTCGGCTACAGAAACATCATGCCGTACTACGAATTCGACAGGGAAAAAGCGTTGGCAACATGGTATAGGAAGTGTCGGGTGCCGTTCGCTGTGTTTCTCAGAAATAGGCCCGGCAGATACCAGAACTCTGCGATCTGGCCGTTCGTCGAGGTAAGAGTGATTGATGCACTAAGAAAGCTACAAGCCGGCGGCGAAGCCCAAGCAACAACCAGCCTGCTTATTGAGCGCAAGGGCTTTTACGAGTATTATGATCCAGCAACTGGGGCGCCAGAAGGAAGCGAGGGACAGCTATGGACCGCGGCAGCAACGCTTTCGGCAGTCAATCAAAGCAACTCTTGAAAGCACGCGCTCCGAAAAATCTCATTTCGCCCATCCCGCGCCCGAAACCGACACTACTTTCATCATGGAATCAACAGGGAAGCCGCATTTCGCCCAAGAGAAAGTGACATCCCGCATAAACCTTCAAGCCCCAAACAAAAAAGCAACTTGAAAAGCCAAGAGCCAAGCTTGAAAGTCGCAACTTTCCCGTTGCAAAAGTCGCAACTTAAAAATTTAAACAAGAATCAACCATGAAAAACCCAAAAAGCGCGAAAGCCAACCTGAAAACCTACCAAACCAGCGGAACCAACTTTTTCTGGAAAGTTTGCCATAAAGCTTAATAGGGTTTAATTCACTTTCCATGTCAGCTTATCTGTTTCGAGAGTTATAGAAAATGCCACGTATAAGTAAAAAAACAACATTCCAAAATTTATATTCACAGATTATGGAGATTGAGTAAATATGGCGCGTTATAGGCAAACGGAAGAAATCGTTAAACTGATGGAGAACCCAAAGATCATACGGAACACCAGCATCATCGCACATGTAGACCACGGAAAAACCACTCTATCCGACAGTTTGCTAGCAGCTGCTGGAATTATTAGCACACAAACCGCCGGGCAAAAACTGTTCCTTGATTCATGGGATCTTGAGCAGAAACGTCAAATGACCGTTTTCGCGTCAAACGTCAGCCTAGTACACACCTACCAAGGGCAAGATTACCTCATCAACCTGATCGACACACCCGGACACATCGACTTCTCAGGCGCAGTAACAAGGAGCCTAAGAGCAGTCGACGGAGCACTTGTGGTTGTAGACGCAGTTGAAGGACCCATGACTCAGACAGAAACCGTCCTCATGCAAGCGCTACGAGAACGCGTCAAACCAATCCTATTCATCAACAAAGTCGACCGATTAATCAAAGAAATCAAACTCACACCCCAAGAAATCCAAAGAAGATTCGCCAAGATTCTCATGAGAGTCAACAATCTAATCGAAAAGTACGCACCTGCAGAACACAAGAAAGATTGGCAAGTAACCGTGGAAGACGGCCGCGTAGCTTTCGGTTCAGCCCTTCACAAATGGGGTCTAAACATTGACCACATGAAAATGAAAAAAGTATCTTTCCAAGACATCATCGACGCCTACTCAGGCGACCCAATTGATGTCGGAAGAAAAGTCGACGAACTCAGCAAAAAAGCACCCTTGCCCGAACCAATCTTGGATATGTTCTGCAAGCACCTGCCCAATCCTTACGATGCTCAGCCGTACCGTCAACCACAGATTTGGCCAGGAGACGTCAACAGTCCAACAGGACAAGGCATGGCCAAAGTAGATCCTCACGCTCCATTGCTAATGTGCATATCCACCATTGAAGTTGACCCGCACAGCGGCACCGTTGCAATCGGCAGAATCTTCAGCGGTTCAATAGAGCGAGGAAAAGTAGTTCAACTAGTCAGCAGCAACCAAAAAGGCACGATACAGCAGGTTTTCATGAGCATGGCCACAGACAGAGTTATCATTGACCGTGTTCCAGCAGGAAACATCGGCGCAATTTCAGGATTACCATCAATACATGTCGGCGAAACCATCGCTGAAGAAGGCGCGGAAGTCCACTCGTTTGAGGGTTTAAGATACGTTTCAGACCCAGTTGTAACCGTAGCTGTTGAGCCGGAAGACGTCAAAGACCTGCCACTGTTCGATAAAGTCATGCATAAACTCACAACAGAAGACCCTAACCTGCACTTCATCATGAACAAGGAAAGCGGCGAGTTTTTGCTGTCAGGCATGGGTGAACTTCACCTTGAAATCACAGCGTACCGCATGCAGGAAGCAGGCTTAAAAGTCAAACTTAGCAAGCCCATCGTCATCTACCGAGAAACCATAAGCCACGACTACCGTGGCCCGGCAATCATGGGTAAAAGCCCCAACAAACACAACAAACTCTGGATAACCATCGAAAAGTTGTCGGATGAAGTTATTGAAGCAATCAAATCGGATAAGATTAATGACATGCAGAACAAGGATGAGCGAACCAAAGTGCTACGTTCTCTGGGTTGGCCAGCTGACGAAGCTAAAGGCGCAGTGGCAGTTGAAGAAAACAATATTTTGTGCAACCGCATCAGAGGAAGACAGTATGTGGAGGAAGTCTTGGACCACATTAAAACTGGGTTCCGCGAAGCAGTCCACACCTCACCCTTAGCTAAAGAACCAGCGTACGGCCTCAAAATCAACTTGGAAGACATTGTCCTGCACGAAGACCCGGTTCACAGAGGCCCCGCACAGGCTATCCCGATGACTTGGAGACCAATATACTGCGCTATACTTCTCAGCGACCCGAAACTTTTGGAGCCACTGATGAGTTTCGAATGCAAAGTTCCAAGCGAATTTGTAAGCGCCGTCATCACGCTGCTGAACAAGAGACGTGGAAAAATCCTTGACATGCCCTCAGAAGAAGACATGATAACCGTTAAAGCTGAAATGCCAGTTTCTGAAAGCTTCGGAATCGCCGATGAACTGCGAGGTTCAACTTCAGGCAGAGCTTTCTGGGCAACGCAGTTTAGCCGTTGGGCACCCGTTCCAGAGCAGATGCAGGCAGAAACCATTAAGAAGATCCGTGAACGCAGAGGATTATCACCGATCCCGCCGAAACCAGAAGAATACTTTGAATCAGAGTAGATGCTCCTTTTCTTTTTTTATTGTTTGAACAGGATTTAATAATTGTTTTGCATTTTTAAGTGGCGTAGATGATGGTGAGTTTAGGCGAGCAATACAGATGCCCAAAAGGTCCACAGGGCAGGTTAGTTGCCGCAAGGATGAATCGGCATCATGAGAAGCTAACTTTGTGGGGATTAACAAAGATAACCGTGGGCTCCACGTTTGTAGTTTTGGATGTTGGCTGTGGCGGCGGCAAAACAGTTAACCGATTGGCTCAGCTTACGTCTCATGGAAAAATCTTCGGCATAGACTACTCGCCTGATATGGTCGAATTCTCCAAAAGAATAAACAAAACTCTGATTGCCGAAAACCGCGTGGAGATAGTTGAGGGTTCAGTTGAAAAAATGGGCTTTAAGGAGGCCTTCTTTGATTTGGTGACTGCTTTTGAAACCTACTATTTTTGGCCAAATCTCTCTGGTGCCTTTAAGGAAATAAGACGAGTGCTTAAACCCGGCGCGAAACTGCTTTTGGTAAACGAACTAAAATATGGAGCTACCCCTGCGAAAGTGGTTGAGGAAACCCGTGTGAAACTTTATCCACTGAAAGAAATCCAAACTCTTATTCAGTCAATAGGGTTCATAGGCGTGCAGGTATTCACCGAGGCTAATTCGGATTGGAATGCGATTGTCGCTGAGGCGTGAATGGGCAGGAGCGTTTGTTGGTCGTAACCCGCCTGCCGGCCTTCACAGCAGTCTGGTTTTCAGCCATTCCAAAAAGAATTCTTTCAATTTCTGGGGGCTTTCGAACACGTGCACGTCTTCTGTGGCTTCCAGCTTGCGCACTTGATCAGCTTCTTCTTTGCGCACTCGCAACTTCAATTCTTTGCCGTTGGGAAGGATCGTGGAAACTACGCTTTCTCTGTAGTCTGTTGGCAGGACGTAGACTGGTCTAAAGGCTTTGAGGCTCATGATTGCTGCGTTGGTGAGCATGGTGTCGCCTATGCTGTTTACGATTTTGGCCACCGAGTTTGATGAGCAGGGAGCGATAAGTAGGAACTCGTATTTTCCGCTTTGCACCCAGGCGGCGAGGAAGGGGGAGTTGGCGTTGACTTCAACCGTGACTTTGGCGAAGTTGTTTTTGATTTCGTCTTCGAGCCGGTAGAATTTGAGCATGGTGTCGGCGGCTTTGGAGATGTAAACGTCGATCTCCACTTTGTCTTCTGACTGCTTTTTGAGATCCTTCATGACTTCGACTATTTCGGCGATTTTGTCGCCTGCACCGGTTATTCCCCAAGCAACCTTTAGCTTCTTGACTTTAACGTTTTCAGTCATAGCATTCAACTCTTTGGTTTTTCCCCAGCTGCTTCCATTTGAGCGGCAAACTTCCTAACAGTTTTCTTCAAACTTCTGAAACCTTCCTCATCTGCCTTGACACCGTCAAGCGTGTCTTTGCTCCAGAAGGTTGCGCCTAAATTGGCGCCGAAGAATCCGCCGCCTACGGGGATTACGCCGTTTATGATGAAGAATGCGTGAATCTGCATGAGTGCGAATTCTTGTCCGCCGTTTCGGTCGCCGCCGACTGCTATGCCCATCCCGATTTTGCCTTTGAAAACGTCTTTGTCAGCTGCGACAAGGGCGCGCGTCCTATCCAGTAGGGCTTTGATTTGGGCGCTTACTCCGCCGTTGTAGACGGGTGACGCAAAAATGATGCCTTTCGCCTCGGTGAGCAGAGTGTAGAGTTCTTGTACGTCGTCTTGAACTACGCATTCTTTGTTTTGGAGGCAGTAGTCGCAGTGGGCGCAGAAATCCACCCACTTCCCCCGCACAGTCCAGAATTGGGTTTCGAACCCTTTATCAGCGAGCATTCGGAGAGCTTCTCTTAGGACGTGCTCGGTGGCTTGATCTCTGGGGCTTCCGCAAATTCCAAGTATCATAAGTCTCACACAAAGTTAAATGCGCTTTTGAATTAAAGCCTTATCCCAAACCCTGCGCCGATTTTCAAAGTCTGAGATGAACGGGACGAAAGACCAAAAAAGTGAAGAAGAGTTGGAACTCAGACGCCTCAACCTCTCTCCAAAAAACAGCCTAAAGCGAAATTCAGCAAAACTATTGGATTTGGGTCTTAGACAAGTACCTGATACTACATAACTGGTACTTAGGTACCCACCAAACTTGAATGAGATAAAATTGGGGAAAAATGCGATTCGTAACGTAAACCCTATTTTCTCTCCTAGTTTTTTCTGGTTAGAGGATGCTATGTATGCGTTTATCCGTTGGATATTTATATTAGGGAGGGGTTGCCAGAACGTTTGAGGTGTGGCACCATGGAATTTATGGATGTTATAAACTCGCGGAAAAGCGTAAGGGACTTTTTAGGGAAACCTGTTGAAGATGAAAAGCTACAGAAACTCTTAGAGGCTGCGCGGCTGGCTCCTTCGTGGGCGAACAAGCAAGGATGCAACTACGTTGTGGTTAAAGATAGAGCTAAGATTAACGAGTTGGCTTGGGATTTCAACAGTTGGATCTGTGAGGCACCAGTACTTATAGCTGTCTGCATTGACCCTAAAGATTCAGGTGTACACAACGGCATGGATTACTACCTCGTAGACGCTGGCATTTCGATGGAGCATCTGGTTTTGGCTGCCGTGAAAGAAGGGCTTGGAACCTGCTGGATAGCCGGGTTCGACGAGGCAAAAGCTAAGAAACTCCTCAATGTACCCGAAAAAGTCAGAATAGTTGCGTTGACTCCGCTGGGGTACCCTGCTCCGATAAGTGAAAGGGGCAAGACAGTACGAGAATTTGTTAAGGCGTCTAAGAGAAAGTCGCTTCAGGACATTGTTCACTACGAGAAATGGTGAAAACAAAAAAAGAAGAAAGTAGATTCTTACTAATTTAGGTTAAGGTCCACTTTGGCGAGTAGGCTTAGGTCGCTGAGATTGTTTAGTTGCACTCTGTTTTGGCTGACGGTGTATAGGACATTGTTGATGTATAGTGAGCGGGTGATGAAGTATTGGCTTTCATTCCACGGGTATGACCCTGCTGATGCAAGGGACGGGTTTGCGAGATATGCTTGGGAATTGTCTAACTGTGTTATGTTCCCTTGAATTGTGATGCCGGTTGTGAGGGCAACGTTGAATACGTATACTCCCTGCCATACGAACTGCGGATAATTATTGTTTGCTGGGATCATTGGCGCGGGGACTGGAATGGCTACTCCGCTACTTGCGGTTCCTGTGGCTCCCGATGATGCGGTAGCTGTGCTGTTTGTTGTTTCGTACAGTTCAACTGGTAGCACTAGGAGGTTGCGGGATGCATCAAAGAGGATGGCTTTGGGGTCGGTGAGGGCTTCTGATGTTGTGCCGCTGTCACCTATGACGATGCTTGAAGTTTCCTTCGGATTTGCGACGTCACTCACGTCGAATAATGATACTTTCAAGCCTAAAACAGCGGTGTAATATACGTCGCCGGGAATTTCGACTTTGTTAGCGTCGATGCTGGCGTTCACATCTTGTCCGATTCCGATCAGATGTGTTGCGTCGTAGGGTTGCAGGAAATCTGAGTATCCGGGAATCGTTAGGTTGCCAAGGACCATGGGGTCGGTGGGTTGACTTAAGTCGACAACAAACAATGGGTCAATTTGGTTGAAGGTAACTAAGTAGCATCGGTCGCCTATGAATCGGGCTGAATGTAACTCTTCTCCACTGGCTAGATTTTCAAGCTTTCCAACGACCTGCAAGTTCGAATCTAAAACATATAGGTTATTCTCCTGCGTTGACGTGGTTGAGGAGTAATCGTATGAGGTTGTGGCTATGCGGAAGTATCCGTTGTATTCATCCATCGAGTATTGGTTCATAACGGTGCCTGTGACGTTTCCTGCTGCGGCGAGCGTAAAAGATTGACCTGAGATTGCGATGCGGTAAATCTCGGTTCCCTGCGAATAAAGCTGCACCGGCATGATTGGCATTGGCATAATAGTTGTGCCCGTTTGAGTAGCCGTGGTGGAAGTGCTTTGGTAGGTGCTTACTTCATCAGTTAGATAGATATTGTTTGGGGAAACATATATTGATCCAGCGTTGCCCATGAGAATAGTTGTGGTCACTGCCTGTTGTTGAGAGTTTTCGATGTTTAAGGCCATTATAGTTGTGTACATGTAGGCTGAGTCCGAAGTGTTAACGTAGTAGATGTTTGTGGGCGCAACTGTAGATGCTTGCTGTCCCGAGAAAACTGTTGGAAGCAAAACAGTTCCATTTAATAGATAAGCGTTCTCAGAGATTATGTCGTAAACATAATTGCCTATCATTCGGCTATCTACGTAGCTGCCGCTCATTGTAAGGTTCCGTGTTAGCACTGGGTTAGCTTTGTCGGAGACATCATATACGTAGACGAAATTTGTACTGGCGGTCCAACTGGGAAACATGATGTTGGCTGGATATAACCCGGGGAAGCGTCCGTAAACCGCGTAGGGTACATAATTGCTTCCGAGAACAGCGAGTTCGTTGCCATCTGCGCTAAGATAAATTCCCATCGGACTGCCGTTGTCAAAAGTTATTTTGCTGAGAACTTTAGCGTTTTGTGGGTTTTGCGAGCTGGCATCTAAAATGTAGACAACTTGGCTATTGTTGCCTATAGTGTAGATGTATTGACCATCAGTTTTTACGGTGTCTGCTTCATCGACGCCTGCAACTTGGATGTTAGTTGTTGAATAGTCATTTGTAGCGCCTTGTGAAGTTGCAGATGCCGTTGTAGGCGCCGGCACGGCCGCAGGCGCCATCGCATTATAAGTTCCTGGGACGTTAAAATAGATCTGGGGAGAACTGTACAGGTTTGAGCTACTACTTTGGTTTAGGTAGTTTTTGAGTTCATCATATGAAGCAAAGGTTTTCAGGGAGGTTTGTGTTCCCAGCGTTTGGGTTCCAGGCGTCTGTGTTGCCTGAGATGATCCGGGTTGCCTGGGTGTAGCAGGGGAAATCCCTGTGTTGCTGTAAGCGAAAATCATCGCCACTAGGACAACAGCTAAAAGCAAAGCAATTAAGCCATAAGTTTTTGTTTTCTTCATAACTTCTTTCTGAACCATTTTTTTCGCCTGAATAGTCTATGATTAATGGTTTATATGATGCTACGCCTAAGAACAGGCTGTCCAGTTTTTAGAACGGACGCAAACCCCAAATTCAAAAATGGTTCAAGCAGTAACTAAGTCTTCTATAAGAGGCAATAACTCACTCTTCTGCCAGTTACAGCCAGAAAGCCTACGCGTTTCTTCGTTTCTTGGGCTCTTTTATTAAGGCTTCCTCAACTATTTGTTCGACGATGTCATCTATGCCTAAATCTAACAAGTCGATAGTAATTGAGAGCTCGCTGCAGATTTCAAGCTTTTGTTTGCTTTTCATTTTGAGTCAAAAGTAGTATGATTTAACTCATAAAAAGATTTTATGAATGCGGCATTCAGTCTTTCATTCAGTCTTTCAGCCGTAACACGCTTTAGTTGCCCGACCGGGATTCCTTATGTAGAATTAACGGGAGGCAAATGTTCCCACGGCTTTTTCCAGAACGAATCGCGGGTCAACATTCTTAAGTTGTTACTGCCGTCTATAGTGCCCTGTTGACAAATGACAGAATTATTGGATTGGAGCGAAACTGCGGTTCCGCAACGTCATGGATCTGGTTGTGTTTCAACAGGTTACGAGTGGCTGATTCGATATTTGAAGATTCAAGGGGTGAATCTTGGGACCTTTCAGGAAGATTTTGACCTTGGTCAAGATAATAGTTTTGACTCTGTTTCAGCCAAGATTAGAAGCGTGTATCCAACAATTAATATTAAAGTGGAAAGTTTCACCAAGGGGATAGAGAAAGTGAACCGTATCAAGTCACTTTTAGAAGAGCAAAAACCCTGCCTAATTTCGTTAGCTCTGGGTAATTGTCAGGGTTGGCACATAATGCCCGTTGTACGCATCGATGAAACTATACAGTTGATACATCATGCAGATGCAGATGGTCAATGTACTTGGGTTTTTCCTGTTGCGGAAATCGTTTGGAGACACGATTTCTTGCAGGGTGGACATGATATATCATGGATAGAACCTGCATAGGTTCTATCATTTAGTATGAGGGCATCAGAAAATTTAGGCACAGTCTTCTTTTCGTCTTCAGTTTGAAGAAAGTGGTTGCATATTGTACTCACAACTCTTTAAGAGTTTCGTTCAGCTACACATTATGTGGATTAGGCAAGTTTGCATGGATTTCGCTGAAGCTATTGAGTTTTCAAAGAAATTTCCCCTTTGTCATCCGAAAGTTTTCAAAGGATTCATTGAATGGGGGATCTGGGATAATGAAACAGAAGGCTACGTAGTACTAACTGATACAGCATTAGCTAAAGAATCGTGTTTTAATGAGCTGAGAGATTACGCTGAAAGCCACAAACTAAGAATAAACCATGGCAAGGATTATTTGATGATTTGCACTTTATGTTAAGTCCTTCGCGTAGGCCTGTCAGGATAGCTATCTCTGAATCCCAAAACTTCCATGAAATTTGAGCTGAATGGTCTTTATCTTCTGTATTTTCTAGTGGTCGCTTCTTTGAAAGAACGCAAATCTTATATCTTACTATTAGTGATTTACTTTTAAGACAACTGCAATGGTTCAGCTGTCTTCGATGCTTGAAACACGGAGAAGCAACAAAATGAAAAAACAGCCAAAATATGGAATGAAAAAGCTGGATAGTGGCTTTGTCCCAATTATTTTGACGCTAAACGATGTCCCGCTTAAAGTAAAGAAAAATCCTGAAAGCGAACCATTTTACATTGACCATTTATGACAAAGTTGTCCTACGGCTCGGAAATAACTATGTAGTCTTTGTTTTTTTCTACTGAGAATTTGTTATTAAGAAATATCTTCATTGCTTGAAGGTCGTTATCGCCTTTAATTTTCAGTAGGTAAGTATCAGATAATCTACGTTCAATGCTTACAACAGTAGGGCTGACAAGCTGGTTGACACCTAACTCTTTTAGAAGAGCGACCGACTCTTCTCTATTCACTTGCGTCCCCTAACTTGCTTATTGGACGTACAGAGCTGATAACACTTTGCTGAATAATTTTGTAAATAAACACTTTGTTTTCATTTCAAATTTGCGCCTTAAAACGCATTAGTCTGAAGCCAAGAATTTTGGGTCTGAAGAACTGAAGCTTCAGATCTTGGAAATACGTTGGAAGCAATTTAGAATGAACATCCCTTCCCAATTTGATGGACAATCCCGCTTTTGAACAAAATATAGTCTAATCTTGATTATTAATTCATAAGATATTACAATCGAAGCTCCTATAGTGGGAATGGGCAACAAAACATGCTATGAAATCTGATACTATGAGTGCACAACCCAAGAAGACTTGGAAAGCAAGGTGGCATGGACAATAAACTGTCGTTGGTGAAAACGAAACGGTGAAAATATGAAAACACGTTACCTGGTAGCTTCAGGATTGTACTTGGTTGCAACCATCATTCTTGTAATGTCTATGCCATCATCAGCAATTCCATTAACAGGCTTAGTTTACCAGAATAACGTCTATCACGATTTCTCACCAGTATCTTACTTTAGCAATAATCATGTCTTCAGTGATATCGCAGTTACCGTGCGAGCATTCCCGTTATCTATACCATCAACATCACCAAATTATGGATGCTTTTACATCAGTGTTTACATTGATTCGGTTTCAAATCCAAATAATGCTGGTGAATTCATTCAAATAGGAATAACATTTGACAACCTTCTATTCTGGACAGCTGTAGGCCCTCTGTCTCTTGGCTGTACAACCATTGAATCAATAACAAACGATTCACCACATAATCTAAGACTATCGTTGGGAAACGGTGGATGGTACATTTATGCCGATAATCAAGTTAAAGGATTTGTCAAGATCCCATATGAAGCTAACGAGATTGAAGCAACAGAGGAAACATTAGCGCCTACTGCAACAGCAGCCGACTTCAATGCCGGATACGCAATATACACTGACGCATACCTTACAGCATACGGAATCCAATATCCGTATTTAGAAGCTCCAACAAATTCCAACGGCGGAAACAATGGAATATTCTTCACTGCACCTGGCGACCACACAAAGATTAATGGATATGATTTCGTGTCTTCTACATCTTTCATGATAGGTTGTTTAAATTTCGATGGTGAAAATTTAAACTCAACATTCAATGTGCAAGCATCCGTAGCAAAGAACTTAGGAATGACTTCAGCTGTCTCAACATCTATACCAACAATTCCAAGCTTCAATGTTATTCCAACTCCTTCGCGCCGCGTTACATACTCAATCGAAAAAGACCGATTCAACAAAATGTTGGAAAGCACACATATTGGATCGAAGAGTTGGACAATTCTGATTAACGACAAACAGGTAAAGCTTATAACAAAAACTCTTTGCTGAAGCAAATGAAGAAAGGTCAAATTAATCAGCAGTTATTTCAACTGATACTCCAATCTGACCCTAACTTGTCATCCGAAAGTTTTCAAAGGATTCATTGAATGGGGCATCTGGGATAATGAAACAGACGGCTGAGTAGTCCTTCTGTATGGCTTTTTTAAATCTCCTCCCTGTGCTAAATATGTTGTATTTCATAGCCCCAAAATGGGTACGGCAAGGTAAACCGTTTATGGTTAATCAATCAATAAGAAAAAGTGGTTTAACTTAATGCCAAAACCTCGCAAATCGAAAAGAGAGAAAAAGCCAAGTTATTTTGGTCCGTATGTTCTCGCAAGTTTGCATCTGACCGACTTATGGGTTAAATGGCATACGCATTGGTTCCCAAGAGAACAACATGCTGACGACAACAAAGAGCCAAGGCGAAAAGAAACCGACAATAACAGCGAAGAAGGGGAAAGCGAAGCAGGAAAAGTCGTTTTGGCTGAAGGCACAAGCCCAGCGTAACTACCTACGTCTAACGTTCTCCGTCAAGCTTGGCAATTCTGACTTTGCTACTTTTTTTATTTTCTGTATCCGTGATTGTTAGGCATCGAAAAGCCGCTAACTTGAGGGTACAACGGCACCGCCATACAAGTACCTGTGTAACCTAAGGTTTGGTCAAAAGTTTGGCTAGTGATTCACTTCAGTGAACTTTCTCTTGCATTTAGTACCTTAAATAAAAAAGAATAAAATCTTTTAAGCAAGGTCAAAACGAATACAAGATTGGCAAAAGCAAATCCGTTTGAGGTGTCATTGTGACAACAAGATTAACAACTGTTATCATTGCCAATATCATAATGGGTTTGCTTCTGTGTCTTTCCAGTCAATTAGTGCTTTCGGAACTCACTCACCGCTGCGACACTAAGCGGATTTAATGCATTCTCAATCAATATAGTGCCAACATCTGAGAATTCACCGTATCTCACTGTCGGACCACATGCAATACCCAACTTCCCATTCTACGTCTTTGTGGTTTTTTTGTTAATAAATGCTTGTTTCATAATAATACTGCAAAGAGATGAAGAAACAAAACAGAACCCTTGTTAGAATAATGCATGATGACCTTTTCCCACAGCCAGTTGGATCCACCCTTTGTTAGTCTAGAAACCTTGACTAAAACCAGTCAAGAAACCTTTACGTAAAGCCTTTTATTGCAAACTGATTCCAATTGAAATTATGAGCAAGATAAGAACCGTAATAACAGCTTTGATTGTGGCTATGCTCTTTGTAAGTGCAATTGCTGGAACGGTAGTTTATTACAACACTGCAGTAAACAATAAAAATTCAAAAATAACTTCGTTACAATCTCAAATTTCAAATCAAAACAGAGAAATAGCTAATTTGACAACCCAAATCGCAGTTCAGCCAGATTTATCCAAATCTCACGTCATAACAGAATTAGGAGTCATTGAACTGGAAACCGATTAGGGTCCGTCTTGGCGGCTTTTCATTCAAGGCACAGCTTACAACATGGGGAACAGTACAGCATACAACGCTGGACTAAAAGTCGAAGCTTATTCTGGGTCAGGCGTCTTGGAGATAAACATGACCGTGCCATTTGTCAGTGGATACAATTTCGGGACGGATTCGTCAATTACTTCCAAGTTAAGTCAACTCGGTCCAGCTCAACTTGGAAATTTAACTAGCGGTCAGGCGGTGATGATTGACTCAGACATCTACCATGAAGGTGTTGTAACTAACTGGACTGTAACGCCTGCGTGGACAAATTCTCCATAATCACTGGGTGTACAACACACTCTAAGTGTAAGTCAAGAAAGTTTGACTTAGTTTAGTCAAGGAATCTTTACGAATAGCCTTTTATCGCCAGTATTATCTAAACACTAAACATGGATAGAATCAGCAAGAGCAATACCGAAACTCCATCCATGAAATCTCAGGGTCTTTGGTGACGAGAATGAAAAAACGATTTATTATAATTGCTTTAACAGCGGTTTTAGCGTGCTTGGGACTGGTAACTGCAGATGAAGCCGGCATAGTCTCGATTAACATCGTTAATAGCTCCAATAGTAAGGTTGGCGTTAACGTTTCAAACAGCACCATTCAGGCGCAAACAAATTTTACTAACAGCCAGGCATGGGAAAACATCACTTTAACTAATTCCACGTTAACATTGAACGTGAACGGACAAAACATAACCATCAGCTCTCACAGTGGCAACGAAGTGGTAAGTACTCAAAATCAGACGGTTGCAGTAAATCCCAATTCTCCGCCTAATCTAAGCGTGTCATTTCTCGCATCTGAACCTACATCAACCAAGAACCCTGCCTTTGCAGGCAACGGCTCGATAGAATACGATTTTAACGTAACTGTTTCCGTTCCCACCAGTATTAATTTCCCCTTCGGAGTCAATGCGACACATAACAGGCTAAATCTTGCCTTGCTTCCCTTAGTTGATAGGTATAATTTAGTGACCATGAATTACCCAATTGGAAACGGCAATGGGACCGGAACAACAACATCAGCATTGTGGATTGATGAACTCATAGTTAGCGGAATGAATAATTTTAGCCTGTTCAGTTACGAACAGCTTAACGCTACCCAGATAGAAGCATTTACGAACGACCTGTTTAACGCTTTTACATTAGCAATGAACGGGAGCGCATAAAAGAATCACGGTTGATAATTCATGTTTTGTTGCGTTAACTTCCTCGACTTCAATTGCATGAGAAACGCCTTCTCCAACAAATAGCGTAGAGTATCCAACATTGACAATTCCACCACTTTTCGCCGCTGTAACACTCGTTTCAATGGTGGTATTCCCCAGAAAAAAAATGACCAAAACATAGCCAATCATGGCTATTGTAATTAGTTCATGGATTCTTATGGAAGTTCGGATTTTATTTTCTTTTGTAACCTTAAATCATTGGTGTTCTATGAATGTCTCTTTTGCAGCTTCTTTTTTCATGTACCCCTCAAGTTTTTCGGGTGGTATGCAACTCTTGAGATTAGGGCAATATTTGTTTGTGTGAAAAGTTAGAAGCTCTGAAAGCGGAGCAAAAACTTCCATGTTCAACGAGTAAAGGTTTCCTTTTCCGGAACTTTCTGAACGCAAAAGTGCAGAACGTTCCAGCACTTTAAGGTTATGTGCAATCATGGTTTCCTCTTGTTCTAGAGCAGCCGAAATTCCCGAAATGTTTTTGGGACCCTCTCTTAGAACATCAATTACGGCTAGACGCGTTCTATTGGCTAGTGCGGAGAAAAACAAATAATATGCTTCGTTGGAGAAACCTTCCATTTTACTTCACCATAAAGAGTCTATTAGTCATCCTCAATAAACTTCAGTACAGCGGTACTTTAATTTTGCGTGCTTATTGCCGTGTTTAGGAACTGCGATAGTAGCCAGAGTTTGATGTCACATTGAACTAGTAGCCGACAATAATGTTTTCACATAGACAGCAAAACGCTTACAGTTGTAGTCACTTCTAAATTGGCATAGAAACCTCTAAAAGCGCGCGCTCTGCGTTAGACGTGAATCGGATGCATGTATTTTTCAAGGAAACTAAAGTTTTCAGCGCGGAAAAGGTGGCTTTTGCACTGGCAGTCTGAGCATCCGAAGCCTGCAATGGACCCAGCGTTCTCCTCCAGTAGGCTAGCGATTTTGCATTCTTTTGCCTTGCTACCCTTTGTATAGTAGACGCCTATCACTTTTGCTGCCTCGTTGTTTAGCAGGTGGTCAATATGCCAGAACAAACGTTTCTGGCTGCTTTGGTGCCTCTTAACCCTTAGCTCCAGATTGTTTTGTGCTGAACCAACATAAGCATACAGGCCCGATGGGAAGGTCAGCAAGCCTAAAGCACCACAGTTTACACTGATGGTTTTGCTTATCTCGACAATTAGCACGTAGATGCCCTTCAACAGCTCCGCCCGCTCAATTCCCAAAGAATGGTCGTTAACGTCTAATTTTAAGTCTGAGCTTTTCATAACAAGCGGACATCAGCATGTCATACGCAGTGTTTTTTATTCTAACAGCACATCAACACTTGACTTTAACGTTGAGCATACTCCAACTATGCCGATAGAGCATTCATCAAATAAAACCATTATAGCCTTTGTTCCACCTGTAGCTGTAGTTGCCGCTGTAAGCGTTGGTTTAATGCTTTATAGAAGGCAGCGAAAAACTGCTAACTTGAAGCAATTTACCTTTTCCAGCGATGTGGTGTACCCAGCCGATGCCCAAACGGTCAGGAATAGGAACAACATAAGAGTTATCTCAAACTCTTCTCCATCTCTAACTCTTGATGCTCTAAACCATCTCCCATTTTCATCAGCAGGGTTTTAATCTGCTTAAAACCAAAACTTTCGTACAGTTTAATTGCAGGTTTTTGTTCAGCGTTTACTCCAACACGAATTTTCTGAACGTCAGCATCTTTACCAAGCTCTTCAATTACTTTTTGCATAAGTTCTTTGCCTACGCCCTTTCCCCGTGCTTTCGAATCGACATAAGTTCCCCAAATATGGGAAAGATGTGCATGTTTATCTTCATCAGTTCTTCCTCCCATAACCATGCCAACTATCTTGCCTTCAAGTTTAGCAAATAAACAAATGCCCTTCTTGTTTTCACAATCTCGAAGCCTTTCTTGCCAAACGCTGTCAGGATATGCTACATTTTTCGCGTAGGATGAGCCAAAAGCTTGAGGCTCTCCTTTCAATGCTGCTAATCTTATTTCCTTAAAATCTCTCCAATCTGAAATTGGCAACTTGACAATTTCGACTTTAGAGGTCTCTTTGTGCATGTTCTTCGTTAGAAATTCGTTGGCTTATAAACATTTTCAGGCTCCGTCAAAACAAAGACAAGAAGACTTCTTTCAGTGCTCTCTGTTGCCGTAGTACTTAGGCATCGAAAAACCGCTAACTTAAATCAATGACCTTTTCCCAAAGCTAATTGGATCACCCTCTGTTAGTCCAGAAACTTTGACTAAACCCAGTCAAGAAAGTTTTACGAATAGCCTTTTATCGTTAACACTGCGCAACAGCATGTTGAAGAGATGGATAGAATGAACAAGCATATCGCCTTAGCATTTGCTCTCATCTTTCTAACATGTTTAGTTATGTTGCCAAATATCACTGTGAAAGCTACTTCTAAAACCATTACTGTTCCAAACGATTATCCTACAATCTCACAAGCCATAGGAAATGCAACTGACGGCGAAACTATACTTGTTAAAAGCGGAACTTACACTGAACAGACCATAGAAATAAACAAATCGCTTACGATTATGCCTGAAAGGAACAATCGAGTTACAATTGATTTTCACCCACCTCAAATTCCAGAAAACATCTTAGGTGGAATCATTATGGTCTACGCCAATCCAATCACAATTGAAGCTAATAACATTAAACTGTCGGGGTTCACAATCAAAAGCGACGGCGGAGACATCTCAGCGAACGGAAACCAGATTCAACTGATAAACAACATAATAGGAAACGAAACAGTACCGATAGGACTCAAGTTAAATGGAGATGGAACCCAAATAATAAGCAATACAATAGCGGGCCACAATCAATTAGCTCTTACAGGGTCCAATCAAACCGTAGCTGACAATTACTTAGGAGGTCTAACAATCACAGGCTCTGCCAACTTCATTACCGGGAACACTGCTGGAGGTATAATGCTGGCAGGCTCCAGAAATGTTGTTAGCGGAAATTCTCTCGATATTAACAGGTACGATAGTGGCTATGGAATCGACTTAAGTGGTGATTATAATTTTATCAGTAATAATACTGAGGCTGGTAATGATGCAGGAATCGCCGTTGGATATGCGGTGAATGCAGGCGGTTCCTACAATATTTTTGCTGGAAACACGGTGGAGGAAGCAGGTTTATGGGGAATCTTGATGGGTAGCGGGTCTTACAACCTATTTTACGGAAATTTAGTTGCTAACTGTGGCGGATTAGGACATGATGGGTATGGTTTGGCTCTTGGCGAAGAAAATATTGAATCAGCAACAAATAACCTTTTCTTCGGCAATATCTTTATGAATAATTCCAAGAATTTTGGGGAAAATTGGCAAACTCTTGGTTTTAATTCTTTCGACAACGGGAAAGAGGGAAATTACTGGGATGATTACTTAACGATGTACCCTAACGCTGCAGAAGTAGACAATTCAGGAATAGGAAACACCCCTTACTTGGTGTATGGTAACGTGACGGATAATTACCCTCTAATGAAGGAGTCCAATGTGTCTGATGCCGTTCCGGTTTTGCCAAGTCCTTGGTCATCACTTTTATCTTCAGTTTCAGTATCTACATCAATTCCTGCCTCAACTCCCACCGTTCCAGAGTTTCCAACTTGGATAATTCTGTCACTTTTTGTGATGATGGTCCTTTTTTCAATTGTATATGTAAGAAAGAGAAATATCGTAGACAGAACGCTAGTGATTGAATGAATAAAAGAATGAAGGCTATTGCATTAATATCAGTAGCCGCAGGATTTTCGCTGATTATTATCGCCGTACTCGAATTACAAGGCACCACAAACCAAGTTGCAAACGCTTACTGGATCCACTTTTACAAATTTCTAGTTCCAATTATTTCTATCTGTCTCGTGGCAGGGGCATTTCTTGTGGTAATTGCAGGAATGTACCTAAAAAATATTAAAAACAAGTGGAGCTACTCCTCAGTAACTGTCGGGTTCAGCTTAATCGCCGCAGATGCAGCTGAATTGATTACTACTCTTGAAGGAGCACAAGGACCAATCGGAATAGGTTGGGGTGATTTCCAACAGCATTGGTCACTTAGCTTCTTCTCCGTCTTTATGGCAGCTTGCTTTCTTATAGTCCTTGGCATAATCCTCGGGTTAAGGACCAAAAATAAACTTGGTTACGTTATAGTAACTGGCGGGTTTGTCGTAATGCTTGCTGGAGCATCCGTGTTAGCTACGAATTTGGTGACAAACCTTGACTATTATCCGTCAAATTATTATTACAGTTTACAAGAAGCTTGGAACACAACTATCTCTTATTTTATGATAATCGGCGCGTTAACAGTAGCTGTCGGAACGGGATATTTAGTACGGACAAGAAATAGAAATCGACGAAATCCTACTAAACAACAAGAAAATAGCGGATTCGCGGCTTATTGAATCGAGTTCGGGCTCACATAACAATCAAGGAACTAATCACAAAAACCCATGATTATTGCTGTTTAACATGGAAAAACTACTCGAAACAGTTCGTCACTTCTAAAATAATATTGGATTTGCAAGATAGTAGCGATTTCTTCAGCCTAATTTATGGTTTTTTCTCTGAAACACTGAATTTAAAGGGAACTTAAACCATTGTAAGTTCATGGAAACTTCTAAGAATTACAAAAGAACTATAGGTGTCCACCGAGGATTCCTGCGATTATTGAAACTATAAAAAGCACAACAATTCCAATAACTAAGATTTTTTTAGTTGAAGACTTCATTTGATACGCTGTCTCCTAAGGTCTCTTGAATAAGATATGTTCCGCATTTGAATTTAGGCTTTATGAACTGGACATAACTGTTCGCCTTTACTCATCCTTTTTCTGACCGCTATTTGACGCTATTTCCTTTCTCGAAGGTCTGGAGCTTTTCACCAATTTCATGTAAAATAAAATCTAAGAATGCAATTTTTGTCGCATTTCCCGTTCTGCCGGTACATACGTACCCCGTGACGGCATTAGAGTTTTCAAGGAGAGAAACCTATTGATTCAATGACAAGCCATTTTAGGGTTCCTTTTACTTATCCTCAATCCAAGACGACATGTGGAGCAGAAACGGATTTGCGGCTCTCACATAATATTTCGTTTTTTTACATACTAACCTAGTAGAAGTCTGCCTTAAATAGAGCCGAAAGCTTGAGTACATAAGGGATCGGAGACGGCTAGTAATTCTGCCAAAATTGACGAAGCATCGATTGCTCTGCACAAGGTCTTCTGCGACCACGCACGGGCACAAGCAAGGCAAATACAACCAGAGAAACCCATGATATTTTGAATGCGTCTAAGATGAAACCTATTCCGGCTTTCCTCCACACATAGGGCATTATAGGGTAACTTTTTCTGAAAATATATGTGAACCATCAGAAAATTACACGTGTAACAATTTAAACTAAATTCTAAACGAAAACTTGAACAAACGCCAAAACAAAAAAACACAAACAAAAGAATTTTGTACAGAAACTGTCAGCTTGCCCTTCCATAAGTTTCTGCCTTGACATTTTCCAGCGACTATTCTATCGTGTTGTAGCATATTTTAGCTTATTATGGCATATCATGGCATATTATAGCATGTTTTAGCTTACAGTTGGAACCAAATCAAAGCCCATTTCAAAAAACCAACCCAAAACATAAAGAAAAAATTCGGCGGAAACTGCAAACCGTCATTAGCTAGCATTTTATTGGTTGTTTTCATAGGGTCTGTCGCGCATCTTGTCTTTGGCATAGTTTTTTTTCGCCTGTGTGTCCCATTCTCTGTTTCCGAATAGACCTGACATTGTCTTTGCCACGAAAAGCGGTAGGAAAAGGACGGAGACCGACTCTTCAGCTTCTTTTGATATGGGTTGACCTGTTGAAAGGTTGGCAGCGGCCAACGAAAGCCCCTTGGTAAGTTTTCTGGTCATGCTCTTCTTTTCGTTCAGAGGTTCACTGTTCAGAGCCATGCCCCAACCGACCCGGATTTCTCCGCCCCACTTGAAATTTGACGCTTGAGCGAAGTTTCGAATGATTTTAAACGCGATATCCATATGTTGCTTTTCGGGGAAGCCGCTGTTCATGATCGCAACAAGCATTTGCTGTTTCGTCGGCGCTGCAGCCTTTCGATGCTCATGAATCAACTCCAAGGCTCGAATCATTGGCGAGGGGAAACTGTCAACGTACAAGGGAGTAGCCAAGACCACTATGTCAGCGTTGTCAACGGACTTCAACAGTTTTTCTGTGCCTTCGCGTGTGTAAACTGACCGAATAGCAAACGCTTCTTCGGAAACTAAACCTTTCTGCTCCAATTTGTCAATTAAGAATTTTCCAATTACGCGGGAATTGCTTTTGTCGCCTCTTGGGCTTCCAATCAATAATAAGGCGTTTTTCGGTTGGCTCATGATTTTACCTCCACCCTCTTTAGTTGTTCCCCAACAAAGGCAGGTATCGTCTTCGGATCTTTATCCCGTCGGAAAACACTGACAACATGCGCAGGCGGCCGAAAATTAAGCATGTTCCGCTCAGCCAAAGCCACGAACGTTTCTTCATAGTCTGTGTCGGGCTCTTGCACTCCGATGACGAGGAGATTTGGATATCTTTCGTAGCGCATCTGGTGATGGATCTGCCCGTGGTATACTTTGAAATACGGCAGTAAGATCGGGATGATGCGGTCAAGGGCCTTCTTCAGTTCGGAAGAGTATCCGCCGAAGGTAATTGGGGTCAGCCAAACCATCAGGTCGCTTTGAATGGCTTTTCTAGTTGTTTCCCGCCCCGCGTCATTAATCACGCAGGTTCCAGGGGTCTTGACCCAACAGCCGAAACAGCCTAAGCAGGGAGCGATCTGAGTGGAGCGCAGTTCGATGGGCTCAACTTCCCACCCTGCCTTGACTAATTGATCGACAATGCTTTTTTCTATTGTTTCAAGAGTAAAGTCGCCGTCTTTGGCTCCGTTAAAAATTACTACTTTCAATTTTAAGCCTCCATCTTTCTGGTTTCGGTGTTTTCTAGCGAATGGCGTAGTGCTTGCAGCGTGAATTTGATCGTGGCGTCTTTATCTGCACCCGACTGCGTGAGGAATATCTCGAAGCCTGGGGGGAGCAGTATCATGGCGCTTGTGGACTGAATGAGGAAAATCGATGCCTGCTTCGGATCTAAGTCAGGTTTAATGGAACCATCCTCTATGCCTAAGACCACGGCGTTTAACACTATTTCGAGGCTTTCACAGCTAGCCCTTGTCAGCTCCGCCGCGTCGATGTCGTCACTGCGTGCAACGGGCAAGTTTTCAGCTTCTGCTAACATGCGAAAATAATGGGGATGCCGCTTATAGAACTCGTAATATGCCTCGCCTATTGCGAAGGCTTTTTCCATTCCGTTTCGGCATCGGCCCGCAGCGTCTCTGAACATTTGGTTCATTATGTGTACTCCTCTTAGGGCGACGGCTGAGTACAAGGCTTCTTTGCTCATAAAATACGTGTACAATGTTCCTTTTGCAAGTTGAGCTTTTCCTGCGATTTCCTCTATGGTTATTTCGTCGTAATCTTCTGAGAAGAAAAGTGCTTGGGCAGCATCCAAAATGAGGTTGCGGCGCTGCTCTTTTTCTTTTTCTCGTCTCTGCTGGGTCAACATTTGTGACCACCATCCACTATTTGACTATCAGTCAATTAATGACCAATAGTCAAGACACTTAAATACATTCCCATCCAGACCCCAAGCAACTTAAGAACCCAGCATACACACAAAACCTATAAAAAATACCGCCACACTCACGAAAAAACGAAACCTCACTCATTTCTTTCAAGCCCAGGTGTCTCCAAGCCTTACGAGCCTCATCAGGCAACTCAAGTTCGGAAGAAGCAGGACACGGGCGCAATTTCCGACAGTCCTACTTCTTCTTTAACAAACCAAGACTAACGAGCTTCTGACGAATCGCTTGTTCCATATATTGTCAATCAAAGCTAAAAACCAAAACTCCCAAATCCTCTATGCCAGAAGTAAACCTTAGTTTGCGATTACCTTCCACATGCCAAGGCTTAAGATGAGCTTATGCTTCGGTAAAAATCCAAAATTGAACTTGTCAAACTGAAAAAGGAAAAAATAGAGAACAAAGTCATATGAAAAAATCTCTTATGTGGGGGCCAAAGCCCTCGTATCCGTCTTTGTGTCGCCGGCTATATTGTCAGGGTAAAAGTTTTTCTTTGTTTACCGGTGCATGTACGTATTTATCGAGCAGAACTCGTTTGTTTACGATGTTGAGTTGTTTGAAGAGGAAATCAAACTTTACCTCTACTTCGCTTGCGATTTCGCCGCGCGTCTCCTGTGGCAGCTGCATGATTTCTTTTTTGAAGGGACCTAACCCTTTTTTGCGTGTTTTATAGAGGAATTGCTCTTCGGTTTCGCCTGGTTTAGCCTCGTTGGCAGCGTTGACTTTCAGCCACGCATAAATTTTCTTTTTAAGGTCAGTGGGGAAATGTTTTGATTCGTAAATCATATTTTGGAATTCTGTGGCTAAGTGTACTTCGGCGGTTTCGCATTCGACGAATTTGTGGAACGCTTCAGGGGGCAACGTTGATGCGCCATGTTGAACGGCTCCTGCTAACCCGTATTTTTTGCGGGCAATCTCGGAGAGAGTTTTTAGCGTGTTGAAGTCAAGACTGATTTGCGCGATTGACCCGTCGGGTAAGACGATGCCACCGTGGGTTGTTCCCGTCTGAACCGAAATCTTGCTAATGCCGACTAAGCCTTTGGGAAGCCTTTCTTTGAGGCCATCCATGAAGACATGCAGATCTTCAGGCGTCGAATTCTGATGACCAATCTCGCCGATTTCGCCGCCTACTGAAATCGTGGTGTCTTTGGGTTCATGTTCACGGACAAACTGGGCAAGTTTTGCGCAGACATCGTAATTTAGGAGTTGCTGTTCTTTGTAGGTCGGCTTTGATAAGTCGACAAGGGTTGAGGAGTCTATGTCGATGTTGTAGAATCCCGAGCTTATAGAATCGGCGATTAAGGCTTGTAAGCTTTCAATTTCTTTTTGAGGATTCTCCTTGAATTTGGCGGCGTTGGCTTGAAAATGGTCGCCTTGAATAAAGACTGGACCCGAATATCTTTCTTTTATCGCCGCGGCCATAACCATGCTCGCAAATTCGATCGGCGGCTGAAAGGTGTAGCCGATTTCTGAGCGGGCAATCTCGAAGACGAAGGCGCCAGAATCATTTTTCTCGGCAACCCTGAAAATTGCTCGCGCCAAATCGTAGGTCATGCTGCGCAAATTTATCGCGGGAACGGTGAAGCCGGAGAATTCGCCTCTGCCACGTGCCATGTAGAATTCTTGGATGCTTGCGGGGTAAATCCCCTCCATGTAGGCGGCTTCAAAGATTTTTTTGGCTGTTTGCCTCTTTTTTGAAACGTCATCTTCCAAAATTATTTCTGTTACAGTTTTCTCTACATCAAACGATTTTGCCATACAGTCTCACATTCCCAAATCGTTGCCTAACTTATGAGCCTCATTTCTCTTATTTGAATATTAAGCCTTTCAAAGCGCTAACTTGGTTGAACGCTAGAAACTCACAAAGTTAAATTTTATTATACATACGACTCCCCAGAGGCAAACCAGTATGCTGAGTATGATGATGGCTTTTTCTTGCCAGCTGAGTTTTTCACTCATTCCTTTAGCTGTCAGCAGCATCAGGAACGGGGTGAAGTCGAGGCTAAAGCGATATCCAAACTGGGTAAAACCCACTTCTCCATGAGTTATTAGTAATGACAGGATACACACAACAGCGACAGCTGAGTATTTGCTGAGTTTATTCCACGGTCCGTTAAAGATGTAGAGGAAGGCTGGAGTTGTAAAGAACAGACCTAGACCCATCCAGTCGGGTTTGAAGTATGGGAACGAGTTAACAAGTATGGGACCTTGGAAGATGATTGCATAGATGTTTCTGGGTATGTAGGTAAGACTGAATAGCCCGTAGGTGTAGTTTGGGTCACCCTTGATTATTATTGTATATCCTATGTCGAGGATCGTATCGTAGCGCGCAAAGTTGTAGGCAAGATCCAAAAAAACTGGAATTGCTAAGCCCACGAAGAACAAAGACATCTGCTTGAGTCTTGGTCTCCAAGAATCATTCTGTTCGTAAGCTAAGAGCAGGAAAAAAGGGAAGGCTAAGACAGTTGGAAGTCTCGATAGGTAGGCGCATCCCAGCGACACCCCAACGAAGATGTTGTTCTTTTTGTAGAGGGCTAGTATTATGGCGGTTGTGAGGAAGAGAACGGCTGTTACCTGTTCAATATACCAGGCTGAACCGACCGCGGCGGTGTACCAGAAGCAGGTTCCGAAGCCGAAGAGAGCGACAAGCCACAAAACCTTGCTACCTTTCATGCCTACTTTTCTGAGCATAAGCCACGTCAGTGAAACGCATATGCTGGCGAGGATTATCGAGACTAGACTTTGGTCGACGGAGGTGCCGAAGACCGCGACGAAAGGCAACAGGATGATGGCGGACATGGGCGGGTAAACGACATAGTAGTGGCCGTTCAAGAGCACAAGTTCCTCAAGCGCGGTTCCTCCTCCTGTAACGTATAACCTGCCGTGGAGAAACGAGTAAGCCAAATAAACGAAGTGGTCTTGCCCAGGCGGAGGACCTTTACTTAAAGCAAGAATTAGGAAAGCTATTAGCGCGATCAGAATGAACTTCCATGTTGTGCTCAGCGACCCTACTTTTTCACTTAATCGCCGTGCCGCAAACCTGATTTCGTTCATTCCACATTGCCTAAGATGACTGAATCTGAATGAAAGATGATTTAAAACTTTTTCCACTTGAAAAAAAACAAGAAGTTCAAACCCCTTGGTAACCATCGCGGAGTTTGATAGCTTCCGGATTCTAAACATTAATATGGTTAGCTTGCCTAAATTGGAAACATGTCTTTTCATGTCAGACGCAGAGACCGAGAAATAACTTCCCCCGAAGAAATGCAGCAAGTGCTTAAAACGACCCAGTACGTCACTGTCGCCCTCTGCATGGATAACGACCCCTACCTTGTCTCGCTGAGCCACGGATACGACCAAGCTAAAAACTGCATTTACTTCCACTGCGCCCCTGAAGGCAAGAAACTCGTTTATTTGAAAGCTAACAGCAGGGTTTGGGGTCAAGCAGTGCTGGATTTTGGCGTCACCGACGAATGCGATTACGTCTATAGTTCCGTACATTTTTGCGGCAAAATGACGCTTATCGATGACCTATCCGAGAAGCAACATGGGATTGAAGTGCTTGTGCGGCAGCTTTCCCTTGATCCTGAGAAGAAACTCGCGAACATAAAACCTGAAAAACTTGCAAAGACGACGATCGGCAGAATAGATATCGATGCCATGACCGGCAAAAAAGGCTCCCCGAACAAGGAAAGGCTACAGGAACTCAACTACTTTTTCCGAAAAAAATAAAACCGAAGAGTCAAGTGCCGTTTTGCGGTAATTCAACCTGGTAAATTTCCAGGTTTTGGTTGGTGTAGACGACTTTCAGCCAGCTTACCGCATCAAATCTTTGGACGCATCCGGGGTAATTGGACTGTTCGTCGTTGCCGACGTATATGTATGAGACCTTGTATTCTTTGACGACTGTTTCCAGTTGGGCGGCGGTGCCATTATATGCGTTGTTAATGTCGTTCTCCCGCTGGTAGATTTCGTTGAGGGGGATGCCCCATCCGTAGGGCCAGTTAATGTACGAGGAGACCGTTATTCTTCCACCTATGAAGGCCGGCGGACACTGAATCGAGTAGTAAGTTAGAAACACACAGTCCTGTGGCGTGTTACTGCGCACCCACAGCCCAAGCTGATACTCAGGCCAGCTCGCAGCCGTATAGTTCGTTCCAACATTGTAGATGATGACGCTTGCCGAAGTCAAAACGGAAAGCAAAACCAGCGTCAAAATCACGATTTTCGGTGTTTTAGACAACATCACCCCCGCTAAAACGGCGATTGGGATCCAGGCGAAAATGAAGAACTTGTACATGTCCCATGGATTAGGCGTAATCAAGATAATGTTTGGGAGAAGCACCAGAAAAAGCATGGTGCCTTTCAAAAGTTCATTCCCAGACTTCACGAAAGATATGATTGCGATCACGAAGGGGATCCCAAGGTTCAAAAGGTAAAAGAGAGGCGGATCCTTCGCAAAATTGGAGACCCAGGCCAAGCTAAACGAAATCGTAGCTGGCGGTCCATTGTGCAAAATAAAGGGCAATGCTAACGCGGTCGGCAACAAAAAGTAGAAACAGTTAGTCAGTTTGAACTGCTTCAGGTTAAACAACACGGCGACGACGAAAGCGATGTAGCAACATAGGAAGCCGACGTTATGGAACTCAAAAAGCAAACCCGTCATTATGCCAGCTAGCAAAAGCCTGTTCTTGTTGCTCATGTTCCCAAGCAAAGCCAAAACGAAAGCGAACACAGGGAGCGCGACCAGAAGCGGTCTCTGCTGAAGCAAATTATCAAAAATTGACGGCAAACCAAACGTTCCGCCGTATTGAAAGCCATAGTTTTGGTTTACATTGAAACTGCCTGTGAGCAGCGCGTTGAAGAAGCCGAAGTAGCTTAAACCCCAGCCGAAGGTCGCTATGACAGTTGCGATGATTGCTGCGCGTCTGCCGTTGGGTCGGGTTAAAGCGTAGATTGCGAGCCCAAAAATAAGTATGAAAACTGCGTTTAAAAAGGGTAAAAGCTGCGGGAGATAGCCGAAGACGTTTTCGATGATGGCGGTATGGAAATCGACAAAGTAGTAGTAGGTCATCGGAACCCCCGCGAAATTAGGCATTTGCGGCGGAAAATTCCCGTTGTTTACGCTTTCAATAATCTCGTAGTGAAGAGGCGTGTCCTGCCAATTTGAACCCGTCAAGACTATCCCGTCTGGACTGCTGCGCCAAACACTGATAAACAAAACAACTAAGGCAATAGCGAAAATTACCGCGAATAATAGAAGACTTGTCTTTTTAATCTGCTTAAAGCGAAGGATCTTTGGCGGCTGCAACGGCTCACCCTTCCAGTAAACAACCACTGCGTAAATGGCTGTTAACGCTAGGAAACTGAAGAGTATTGTTTGCCGCGAGTAGCCGATTGCCAGGGACAGGTAGTAAATCAATTCGACAGAGATTAAAACGCTGAAAAGCGGTATGAACGCCCAAATTTCATGGGACTTGAGCTTGAAGAATCTGCAGCCGATTAAACCTGGAACCAGAAAAGTGAAGACGAAGGCGGCGAAAAGGGCGATGTAGATGGAGGGAAACGACGCAACCGCAAGAATCAACAGGAGGAGGCAGATCCAGTACCGTTGCAGAACCGACGAAGCATCAGTGTTCCTTAATACCTATCCTCACCCACCCCACAACCAACAATCAAGGTACCAGCGACGTATTAAAATTACGCATAAAGCCCCCTGCATAATGAGGTAAGCCAGCAAGAAACCGATTTTCAGCAACCCATCAGTTGCAGGTGCGGGAAAAGTTAATTAGCTAAAGCTATTAGTATTCTTGCGGCGCTTAGGCCAACGAGTAGATAGCCCAGGTAGTATAGTTCGGTCCAGTATATGCGGCTGTCGCCCGCAGGACATCACGACGAAATCGTGACCTGATCCGGGTCCAAATCCCGGCCTGGGCGCCAAAACCCTCTATTTCAACCCATTTTGTAAAATAAGGCCGCAATTGAGTTTATTTCTCGACCATTCTCAAAGACTAAAGCAGAAAAATCTAGCAAAGATAATATTTACGGCGCACTTTTTCGCGTCTTTTTACCAATGATTTGGAGCTAGAATCCCCTCGCGGCGCCAATTTCAAAGCAGTCTTTAAGCTTATTTCAGATAAATAAGCTTAATTTGTGCCTACATAGTTTTACAGCAGAACGAGGGCATGAGTTTTTGCTTGCAAAACAGTGATTTTTCGGAAAATTGATAACTAGAGATTGCATTATAAATAATGAAAATGATTTGTACATCTAAACAGCGAAACGATTTTTTCTTCACTTCAGTGTATATAAAAAAGAGAAACAAAGAATAAAAGCTCCAACTCAACCATTTCTATGGGTCAGACGGGGTGGAACCTAGGGTTTTAGACGAGCCTGTTCTAGTGGGCCGAGAACAAGAACTCGCAGAGCTTCAGCGCTACTTAGAGTCAGCCAATGAAGGAAAAGGAACAGCCGTTTTCGTTTCAGGCGAAGCGGGAAGCGGAAAAACAAGGCTAGTGAATGAATTTCTAAACACAGCCAAGCAGAGGAATTTTTCAGTATTGTCGGGTTGGTGCCTAAGCAACGCCGCTGTTCCTTATTTCCCGTTTGTGGAAGCTTTTGAGTCGTATTCATCGATGAGTGAATCGTTCGATTCCCAACAATTAAAAGTCAAAACACTGTTGAGTGGGACAAATCAAGCCGAAAGTCAAAATAAAAACGAAAATATGAACGCTCAGGTTTGGAAAGACCAGACTTTTGCCGCCGTGTTAAAAGAATTGCTTCTTATGGCGACGAAAAAACCTTTAATCTTATTCATCGACGACATTCATTGGGCTGATTCAGCTTCATTATCACTGCTCCATTACATTACCCGCGGGATAAGCTCTGAAAGAATTCTGTTTATTGCCACATTTAGAAGCGAAGAAATATTTGATAGGAAAGCTGGAGAAAAGCCTCATCCGCTAGTTGAGACTCTACGGCTAATGGGTCGCGAGGGTATTTTCAAAGAGATAACTATTCGAGATCTCAGTCAGAGTGAGGTACGTAAAATCGCTGAGAGTATGCTTGGCGGAAGTGTTAACCCTAACCTTGTTCAAAAACTGTCAATTGAAAGTGGAGGAGGGCCACTTTTTGTTGTTGAATCTTTGAGGATGATGTTTGAGAGCGGAAGCCTCTTCCAGCGAGACGGCAGCTGGCAGCTCTCCGTTGACAAGTTAGGCATTCCATCCAAGGTCAAAGACATAATCCTGCGCCGTTTGAATTCTTTGACCTCCATCCAACGAAGAACACTGGACGTGGCTTCTGTTATGGGAGATAAATTTGACCCTCAACTATTAGCCGCTGTTCTGAATATTGACAGCTTAGAAGCCCTTGAAACACTGAACTCAATTGCTCTTTCCAAGTCGCTTGTCGGTGTAGAAGGTGACCATTATAAATTTGACCACGCCAAAACCCAAGAAGTGATTTACGACGAAATTCTTTTGCCACTAAGGAACGGCTACCATGAAAGAATAGCCGAAAAGATTGAAACCTCCAACCTTAACTCAAAGCAACTTTCACTTTCCGACTTAGCATATCATTACACTCAGGCAGGAAACAAGGCTAAATCGCTCGAGTATAACTTGGCAGCGGGTAAAGATGCAGTTGCAAAGTTCAGCAACACAGAAGCCGTAAAATGTTTCACTTATGCGCTTGCAAACATCCCACAAACAATTGACCAAATCGAGAAAAAGACAATTGCATTAGAAGGACTGGGCGACGCCTACTACGCCAACAGCATGTTTAAACAAGCTACGAAAACATTCGAGGACTTGAGCAACTACGTAACGGGCGCTTGCAAGTTGCGGGCACTCAGAAAAGCCATGGAATCCACCTTCCAATACATGGATATCCCTCATCTGATAGAGCTTGTGAAGAGAGCTGAGCCATATGCCTCCGCTGACCGTTTAGAAAACGCACGAGTTCTAACACAAAGAGGAAGAACCTACGTATTCCAAGGCATGCCTAAACTCGCCATTAAAGATTGGGGAGCGGCTTTGCCTGTTTTTGAGGAAGAGAATTCATTTTGGGATGCCGCCTTAGCCTTGGTTGGATTAGGAATTAACCATGCTGGGATAGGCGAGCAGCATAAGGGAATAGCTGAGTCGTTACGCGCGATTGCGCTGTTTGAGGAACTGGGAGACTTTCGCTTCCAAATGGAGGGTTACATCGGTGCTTGCATGACCTTTTGCATGTGTTTGCTCGACAATGAAGTGTTGGGCATGGGCTCGAAGACCATAGAAATTGATGAGAAAACGAAGATGGGCGATTATCAAAGATTGGCTTATGCGAATGCATTTTCGGCTTTCGCGTATGAGGATATGGATAATTGGGGAAAAGCGTTGTCTTACTGTCTGAAAGCCCTTGAGTTAGCGAAGAAAGTAGATTCCCCTGTAGCGATCGGGATGATTTACTCTAATCTTTCCAGGGTGTATGTCAGGCTTGGAAATTTGAAGCATGCAGAAGAATACTTCGAGAAGCTCACTGAACTGTCTCCAGAACTGCTTTTGCACCCGTATGTAGGGGGATTACTTACTAAGGCGGCCTTTTTTGCGGGCAAGAATCAGTGGAAGGAGTCAAACCAGTGCTTCAAAGAATTCCTCGAGGAGTTCAAGGCTTACCCTAACCATTGGTGGGAACATAAAACAAAATCGTATTTTGCCTGGGCTCTGGAAAGGCAGGGGCGGGTTGAGGAAGCAAAGGTCCAATTTGAAGATGCCAAGAGAATGTATCGAGAAACGGCGGAAAGGTTTTCTCATGTCAGTTTGCAGGCAAGTTTGATGGTTCGCAGGCAGGTTGTTGTTGGCGAAGAGTTTGAAATTTACCTTGACATAGTGAATGTCAGTAGGAAGCCTAGCCGGCTTGTTAGAGTAGATAATCTTGTTCCTTTGGGATTCAGAGTTGTTGGTTTTTCGCTCGAGGACAGCTTGCGTGATGGTTCGATTGTGTTGAAAGAAAATGTGCTTGAACCTTTTTCAGTTAAATCAATAAGGCTTAGTTTGCAGGCGACAACTTCGGGAAATTTCACGCTACGGCCTCAAGTTCGCTACGTTAATGATTTTGGGCAAACAAGAATAGCTAATTTTAACCCAGTTAAATTCTCAGTTATGACAGCCCCTCTCACGGCAGAACCAAAGCCATCAGTAGAGATTGGAGAAGCCAATTTTGAGTTTAAGTCTGAAGTTGCGCAGAAAGCGTTCAGTTTTCTAGTTAAAGCGTTTGCCGAAGATTATGTCCGACTAAAACTGCCGCAGGAAAGATCTGGTTGGAGAACATTGATGGATTTAGTTAAGGAAGGTCACGTGTCCCAATATAGCGTGTATGGTTTTGCTGGTCATCAAGGGAGAGTACTGTCTGAACTGAAACGTTCAAGTTTAGTTGAAGCTAGAGTGTTCTTAGGTGAGCGCGGTCGCGGAGGCAAAATTCTCAAGCTCAGAGTTAATCATGAAAAAGAAAACGTAAGACGACTCATCGACTCCACTTTTTGAGTCGCCGAACAAAAGAAGATCCAAATTCTACTAATACGCTGAAACATTGATTTTTGTTTTTTTTCAACCAAACAACAATCACTTTTCAAGATATCCGAGCCCCTATTTATTTTCGTTTCTTTGATTTTTATGGAAATCGACAAAAATCAGCAAAAATGGTTACATAATTTTTTGACTCCAAGAATACACAGTTGACAATCCTAATGGGGAGGTGAAAAAGAAAATGAGGAAGAAACTGGTTTTTGCGGTTTTTTTAGTATTAACAGTATTTGCAGTTTCGCTTGTCACAGGCGCTCAAGCATACAGCCCACCAACTAAAAGAGAATTTCTATATTTCGTAGCCGATGTACCAGGTACTTATCAGATAACTTCTGCTAATCCGTCAGGAACACAACTTGGTGACGTGTTTTGGGGCACGGGCACGGCTAGCTGGATGGGCAAAGTGTCTACGGTTGGGGCTGAAGTTCTTGTTTTTAATGCTCCTCCGCCCACATTCACCCATGTTTCCCTTGCTGGCACTTTCATTATAACGGATAACTGGGGTAACACTTTGAAAGTAACATACCAGTGTAACGCCGGAGCAACATTACAATACTATGGAACGTTCCAAATCGCTGGAGGCACGGGACGATTCGAATACGCTACTGGAAGTGGAGTAACATGGGGCACAACTACTCCGCCTAATCCAACAACTGGACAAGGAACATATACTGAGTGTTTGGCTGGATGGATTTCGTTCTAGTGTCGAAAACAGGTGAAATATTTGCCCCTCTTTTTTTATTCCATTAACTTGCCAATTGGACTTTTAGTCAAGGAAAAAGCAAATGTGTGCGATTTATGCCTCGAAAACAACCAAAAAATTGGCTCAGATGGTCTTAAGCGGAGCATTCATCTAAGGCAACGCTTACATATTTACTCGTAAACTGCTACTAGTATCCCCGCTCAGCGCCTGCTCAAACTCCAAGCAGTTTTTCCGAGTTATAACCCAAGTATAGACCTAGGCCTGGGCGCCAAAACTCTCAATTTAGAGCTTTTTCAGCGAAATACGATTATTCTGCGTCGGATTTCCCTCTCTTTTCTGATTTCATCTTTTAAGCCGCCTCTTGCGACTTTTGAATGGGAAGCAAACTCAAGGAAGCCTTGGAGCTAGAACGCCCCTGCCAAAAGCTCTCCCGAGTAGTTACTCGGGCTCGAGTTTGGTGTTTTGTAGTTCGTTTTTTTGGCTTTGTACTCTGAACTCGACTTTAGCCATCCAGCATATGATATTTGATTTTCTTTTAGTTCCTGAAAGATTATTCGTACTGCTTGATCGGGAATTTTGAAAGCTTTGATAATCCAAGGGTGATGCCTATTGATGCTTTTTGTTTTTGTTCTTCTGTCTTTCCTTCTTCAGTGTATAGTATCGTGAAAGGCATGTGTGATTCAACTCGACGCTTTATGTATGGGCTTTTGGCGATAAAAGCTATCTATGTCGAGCTTTGATTCCCAGAATATGATGCCCATGAGCAGGCTCAAACCTTGTCGATGTCCGCGGAAGCTTTATTAGCAATATCGATTATCCAATATCGATTAATCGATATCAACAAGATGATAAAATGAACGAAAAAACTGGTCATCCCGACTTCCGGAATAATAAAGGGACAAAGAAGATGAAAATCATGGGATTTATCGCAAGTCCGCACAAAGAAGGCAATACCTCCTGGATAGTAAACAAAATACTCGAAGGTGCGAAAGAACAGGGCGCCGAAACAAAATCATGGTATTTCAGCGATCTTGATATCAAACCGTGCCGGGGCTGTTTAGATTGCCACAAGGGCGACAGGGGTTGTACTATCAACGACGACATGCAGAAAATTTATGATGCGGCTGAGCACGCCGACGCCATTGTTCTCGGCTCACCGATTTACATGGGTCAGATGAGTGCCCAGGCCAAGATATTCACCGACAGGTTGTTTGCGCAAATCTCTCCGCGGTTCTCTCCGCACTTCAAAGAACGTGCCGTGAAAAAAAGGCTCATTCTTACATTTAGTCAGGGCAATCCTGATACCAGCATGTTCCGGCAATATGTTGATTACACGAAACACATTTTTGAGATGCTGGAATTTGATGTCAAAGTGGTACCTGTTGTTGCTGGTACACGAAATGGACCCGCGCATGAGAGAAAAGATCTGGACACAGCCTTGAAGGCTGTCGGTTCATCGTTGGTTTCGGAACCTCAGAACGATTCCTGGAATAGTAAGGAGTAAAAAAGATGGAACAACATGGACGTCACCACGGCTATGAGCATCACCGCAGACGCGGTGGCCTGAGAATATGGGTATTCTCAATACTTCGACAAGCCCCAAAAAACGGCGCTGAAATAATGAACCAAATAGAGTTAGCCAGCCAAGGACATTGGCGACCATCGCCAGGCTCAATCTACCCTCTGCTAGATGAACTCCAAGGAGAAGCAAAAATCAGTAAACGTGAAGACGGACGATATGAAATCACCGAAAAGGGCAAACAAGAATTCGAATGGCCCTACAAAATGCACTCACGACAACCACGTACGGTAGAAGGTACCGTAGAAGAAATTAACAGCTATCTCGCCTATCTTGAAGACCTAAAACGCATAGATCCCTCCCAGATCACCACAAACATCGATAAACTCAAAAGTGTCAGAGACCGACTAACAATTCTGGTTAATAAGAGCTAGTTTGCAAAAGCTATCCTTACCGGCTGTCAGTCAGCATTCGAACAGGAACCAGCACTCCTCATTGCGTAACTTCTCATCGTCAAGCACAAGTTCACGGTTCTTTTCTGGAAGCTGTCCAGGCGACCGGCCTGCGCGCGTATATGACAAACGCCAAAACCCTCTATTTCACGTTATTTTGGAAAATAAATGTGTAGTTGAGCTTATTTTCTAATTTCGTGCTTAGAGATTTAGGCAGGCAAGTCTGGTCAAGATTTCACGCGAATCCAACTTGATTAAGTCAGGAGCCCCGGGGAGTCCACTGTTAAGAACGTTAAAGGATAGTTTCACTAGTGCATTGAGGCTATGATCCCCACTCAGCGCCTGTTCAAACTCTTATGCGCGCCTTCCGAGTTATAATTCTAGTGTGGACCTGGGCCTGGCGCCACTTAAACCATTGTTTCGGAATTCTCAATACAAATAGTAGGTCAAGATTTCGCGTTCATAACTGATAAATCAATCATGCGATAAAGCAATGCCGTGATTGTAATGGAAAGCAAGCAAGAATCGCAAATACCATGCGTCAAATGCCAATCGTATAACATTAAACGCAGGAAGTTTACATGCAAACCTCACAATTGCAGGGAACTGTCAGTGTGGCTTCTACAACATGTTCCCCAACTTGTGCCAAACCCACCAGAAATGGATGGGCGCCTTCACGAAACGTCAATCCCATACGTGGTTTAAAGTCACTGGTTCATCCCCTGACATCGGTTTAATTCTCCAAAGTTGTTTTTACACATACTCTTTGGCATTCAAAATACTCAATTCTGCTGGAGTATGGTGTGGAAGACGACGTTTCAGCAGAAAGCCTTGCGCAACTCAGAGCGGCAACGGTCTACCACGGCATATTGGACATAACTTGCGACAACATTAGGAGCGTGGATGGAAAGTTGAAAATGATTGATGCAAATATCGCGTCGACGGGCGTGTTTCCACTTTGGAAGACGGCTAATACCCTCAGAAGTATCTTGCCGACGCCCTTCAGGAAAGCGATAGGGAAGACTCGACTGCTGGTCAGCGTCAAGTAAAAATAGGTGGAGTTTTGATTGTTTTCTTTTTTTGTGTTTTTCGGAAAAACATATCAAGCCGACTCAACCATCATGCAAGTGTACCATGACACTTACATCGCCTCTGCAAAACGTTCACGGTTCAGATAACTGGTTAAAAGACATTTTGAACGCAGTTAAACTTTCAAGCACCGATCAGCTGATTACCCGAAGCTCAGAGGATAGCCTCTGTGTCCTATGCAAAGGCTCAAGGTTTCTCTGTGGTAAAACCCGCTGCCCAATAATGCTTAAAGTAAACTATTTCCTAAAAAGCGTCCCATTGATGAGTGAAGACATCGCAGGCATGTCACCCCCCAGCGTTTTCATCGGGCGGATCGGCTACCCAAACGTTTACGCGGGTCCCCTTGTGCCTCCAATCCATGAAGACACAGCCGTTTACGATTTGCCTGAACGCTGGTTCGGGAAATCCATGGATGAAATCGTCGGATTCCGTAGCCTGCTCGTCAGGGGCAAACACAGGGTTCACGTGCGAAACTTCGAGGATGCAGGCAAAATTCTGGATCAAACCCGCGAGTTAGCTCTTGCCGACAGCAGCGTAGACATCGAATTGAACCTCACCAAAAAACCTCACAGCTCACTCTTTCTGGACGACAACGTCCAACCGTTCGGTCCTTCTGCGCCGATTCGAGACCTGCATGTTGGCAACGCACGCTACGACGACAAGATTGAGAGGGCATATTACGACACGGATCTGCGTGCTGGACCCGCAGTGCTTGAGCTTTACGGCAGGGGCGTGATGGTAAGCAAGATTCAGAAGGCTTTTAGCGTCGGCGCCTTCGGAGTGGAAAAAAACAGGCGGTTGGTTCCGACCCGTTGGAGCATAACAGCAGTCGATGACATAATATCTAAGAATCTGATGTCCAAAGTCCGAACCTACCCTGAAATCAACGAGTTCAGAGTTTACGAATCAACTTACCTGGACAACATTTTCGAAATCCTTATGATTCCGCAGCAGTGGAGCTACGAATCCATGGAAGCCTGGTACCCCGGCACCGTTTGGAACCCAACTGGGAAAAGCATCGCTATTTACTCAGATTGGGAAGGCAACGGCGGACGAACTACTTACGCGGCAATAGGCGGCTGCTACTACTCCGCCCGCCTGGCGACCTGTGAACAGCTAGATAGAGAGAGGCGGCAAGCCACCGTCATAGTTCTTAGGGAAGCGCGTCCGGGATACATCATGCCGATAGGCGTGTGGCAGGTCCGCGAAAACGTCAGAAACGCAATGATGCAAAAACCCTGCATGTTCAAAAGCCTGGCGGAATCGCTAGAGTTTATAGGCGGCAGATTCGAAATTCCCATGCAACGTTGGATAATGCAGAGCGAACTTTTGAAGCGGGCACTGTTCCAAAAGAAAATATCCGACTTCTTCAAAGCTTAACGCCTGGCGAGAGGCAGTTTTCCATCTTGGATGACAACAAATTTTAAAAAACCTGCCTATCATACTCTGAACTGAAACCCAATGTTAAACGTTGCACTTAAAAGATTCATGTTGCCCTTCGCGCCGCAAAAAAGCAGAGGACCATTCAACGACGAAGTTGAAGAAGCCGCCGTTTACGCGCTGGCTGAGCTTGAAAGAATGAAGGGCGGCGGGTTGATACTGAAGCAGCCAGAGGAAAAACTCGTGTTTTTAGCCAAAATAGGTTATCCGCTGTGGCTGTTTCCCAAAAATGAAACCTCCTACATTTTCGACGACCTAAAAAATGCCCAGTTCACCATGTCCTATTTAGAGCTACCATCAGCTAAATCCTTCATGGACAGCTTAGAAGCCAATTCTAAGACGCGGGAAGACTTTATGGCTTTTCTTTCGGACCATAACAACTACTTTTCCCAGCCGCAAAAAGAGAAAGAAGTAACCTTTGGCAGCTTAATTGTCGACTTGGATTTCAAAAAAGAGTTTAATACTTACCGACGAGAAGGCTTGGAAATTACGGGTCAAGCAGGAAACTATGCGTTGCTTTCACCTGTTCTTGAGGAAGCCAAGGTTTCGTCTGTTTTAGATGAAATTTTTAATCTGCAAATGAGCGCGAAGGAAGATTCAGAGAAACTTGCCCAATGCCTAAGATTCATAAACAGAACAACTGGCCAATATGTTACGGATCTTGATTACGCAGCAGAAGCCGCAAAGGATGAGGTTGACGCAACAATTAGGGCACAGTCGGAATTCATAAACCCCAAAGTCGCCGCCCTAAACAGCCAATACAAACGGCGGATAGCCGAAATCGCCAGAAGTTTCAATCAAGAACTTGAAACCTTAGAGAAACAAAAAGCAAAGAATGAAAAGAACATAGAGAGTAACGAAGGCAAAATCAGGCTTTACCAGCGGGAGGCGGAAGCTCAAGCTTCAAAAAACCATTCAATATACGAGAAACGGTGGAAAGAAAAAAGCGCTCAAGCCAAAAAAGAACTTAACGGACTAAAGAAAGAGTTGAAACGCGCTGAGAAAAACATTAAAAACCTGACCAAACAGAAAAAGTCGCAGACCGCCAAGCTGCAACTTGAGTTGGAAGCTGAAATTAAACGTGCCCGCCAACCCTTGTTGGATTTGGAAGCAGACCGCGACGCTAAAATGCTAGTTTTCAAGCGGGAAACGGAGAAGCTACTTAAACTGGAAAAACCCGTTGTCAACGGGCTTAATGACGCTGTTAAGATAGGAGAAGCGGTTAACGCCAAATTCGCGATGCTTGGCAGTGTGGATCCGCAGCTCAAGAGCCCCGCCCTGTTTTACGTTCCCTTTTACGCTGCATTTTACCAAGCTGGGTTAAGCAACCGCTTCATTTTTCTTTCGCCCTCAATGGCAAACGAGGAAGGTTTTGGCTCCAAACTTAAAGGCGCATTTGGCAGGTCAAAGATCAAGCAACTTCTGATTCCCCGTTTCAAAGCCATATCAGGTGTAATAGACAACATGCAAGTTCTCAGTAAACAAAACAGCCTCTTAGCCAGCCAGATCCGGAGCTTAGGAGAGAAAAACAACCTCTTAAACAGCCCCATAGCACGTAGCAACATCGCTGAGGGGTTGCTTCGCCTGAGAAGTAAAGGGTGGCTTTCAGACAAAGAATACCAGGTTGTAATTGACAGCTTGCATGAAACTTAGAAACGAGTTTCAAACAACGTTTCAGAAGAAGACTTATAGGGTGCCAGTGTTACCCTGTGGTGGTTTTTAAAATGGTAAACCGATTTGTCAGAGAAGAAGAAGACGAAGAAGACTGCGATGACTGCGACTGCGAAGATTGTGAAGACGAAGAATAAACTTCTTCAAACCCCTTTTTCTTTAGAACCCTAAAAGAAAATGCGCCTTCGAAAAACTTAATGCGCCCTGCTACATTTTAAATGGGAAGGCGAAGGCGATTTTGTGATGAAAAAGTTCACGGGGAAAACCGCGACGGCAACAATTCCTTTTCCAGACGACAAGATCTTGCTTGTTAAAAGGGACACGGTTCCTTTCAAGGGTTACTGGGCGCTACCAGGCGGCAGAATGGATCCAGGCGAAACCGTCGAGCAGACAATCGTCCGCGAATGTAAGGAAGAAACTGGGCTTGACGTGGAAATAGTCCGCGTGATAGGTGAGTACGTTGAGAAAGGCGTTAAAGACGATATAGAGTACGAGTATTACCCAACATGCTTCTTGGTTAAGGTGGTATGCGGCGAAATCAAGCGCCAGGAAAGCGAAATCCAAGAAATCAAGCTCTTCAATCTAAAAGCGCTTCCGAGCCCATTAGCGTTTGTACATGGCAAAATGATCGAGGATTATTTGAATTCTGCGAAATAGTTACTGTTTTCCGAGGACATTTTTTATCTCGGCAAGTTCCTTGGTGAAGTCCGCTTCTTTATCGGGTTTCATTCCCTTCTTTGAAACCTTAAGCACTGTTTCGTAGCCCTTGCTATCCAGCATTTTCTCCAGTATGCCCATGGCTCTGCCGCTTCCGAAAAGACGATGAGTGACAAACACGATGGCTTTTTTGCCCTCCACTTTAGGCATGCTTTCGATGTAAGCTGAGGTTTCCTTCGCTGGGCTTGAGCCCTCAACTGGGGTGCCTATGATCAAGAGGTCGAAGTCTTGGATGGTAGCGGGCTGCGTTTCCGCCATGGCGAAAATGGGCGCTTTCACGGAGTCAGCTATTGCTTGGGCTAGGCGTTTTGTGTTTCCCGTTCTTGAAAAGTAGACTACGCGGGTTTTCATGGTTTGACATTGCTTTTGCTCGGTTAATATAACCTTCTATATAGCGTTGCCTTTTTCGAAGTGTTAATTTTAATAGTTCAGAAATAGTACTTGGTTTGACCGAAAATGATGGATTACGCGGTTATCGCCGAAGCTTACGAGAAAATCGAGGCAACCTCGAAACGGCTTGAAATGACGGATTTGCTGGTTGATCTTCTCAAGAAGACCCCTAAAGACGTCATCTCAAAAGTCGTCTACCTAACCCAGGGCAAACTATACCCAGATTTCCTCGGCGTCGAGATGGGCGTCGCTGAAAAACTCGCCATCAGAGCCTTAGCCCGCGCGTCTGGGCAAAGCGAGAGCCTAATCGAGTCGGAACTGCAGAAAAGCGGCGACATCGGCGAAACAGCGCAGAAACTCCTGGCTAAAAGGAAGCAATCCACCTTTTTCAACCTTAAGCTTACGGTGGAGCGAGTTTATGAAACACTGGATAAGCTGGCTAAAACTTCGGGTTCAGGCGCCGTCGACACCAAAATGGCGATGCTCTGCGGCTTGCTGACCGATGCGTCGCCTAATGAGGCGAAGTGGATTATTCGAACGGTGACGGGTAACCTGCGGCTTGGCATCGCGGACATGACGGTTCTTGACGCTTTAGCAATTGCGTATGCCGGCGGGAAGGAATCTCGGGAACTCGTCGAGCGCGCATACAATATTTCCTCTGACCTCGGCAGGGTAGCGAACGTTGTGGTTGAGCAGGGTTTGGATGGAATCAAAAAGTTCCAAGTTATGGTTTTCGAACCCATCCGACCCATGCTGGCTGAACGGTTAGCTTCACCAGAAGAAATCCTCGAAAAACTGGGCGGCAAATGCGCAGCAGAATACAAATACGATGGCGAACGAGTGCAGGCCCACAAGAAAGATGGCAAAGTAATTTTGTATTCCAGACGGTTAGAAAACATTTCGAGCCAGTACCCCGACGCTGTGGATCTGATCAAGGAAAAAATCGGCGCGAAAGAAGCCATTTTGGAAGCGGAATGCGTCGCTATGGATTTAGACACTGGTGACATGCGTCCATTTCAGGAGCTGATGCATCGCAGACGCAAATACGGGGTTGAAGAAGCTATTTCGCAGTACCCGATTTCGCTTTTCCCATTTGACTTGCTCTACGTTGACGGCAAAGACTTAACCCAAAAACCTCTCAGGGAAAGACGAAGGGAACTGCAGCAAATAGTCAAGGAAACCGACCGTGTTACACCCGCCATCCAAAAAATTGTGAAGAATCCAAAGGAGCTTGAGGATTTCTTTGAAGAAGCCATCGAGAAAGGCTGTGAAGGGTTAATGTGCAAATCCGTCGCGGCAGATTCGCCTTACCAAGCGGGAAGCCGAGGTTGGCTCTGGATAAAGTACAAGCGTGACTATAAGAGCGAAATGACCGACACAGTGGATCTGGTGGTGGTCGGCGCTTTCCACGGCAGAGGAAAACGTGTCGGAACCTACGGCGCCCTGCTCTTAGCGACCTACAACGACGAAGCTGACACTTTCGAAACGGTAACTAAATGCGGCACAGGCTTCACAGACAAAGACCTCATAACGCTTCGGGACACACTGGCCAAACATCTGATTCCACGCAAGAACAGCCGCGTCCAATCCATGCTGGAAGCCGACGTCTGGTTTGAACCAAACCTGGTGCTTGAGATTTTAGGCGCTGAAATCACGTTGAGCCCAATTCACACGTGCGCCATGGATTCAATCCGAAAAGGGAGCGCGCTGGCGATTCGTTTCCCACGTTTCACAGGAAAATACCGAACAGACAAAGCCCCAGAGGACGCAACGACTTCCCAGGAAATCGTTGAAATGTACCGTGCTCAACTCAAAAAAATCAGCGAACACGCTAACCCATAGAAAAGTCGCTCAGGGTTTGGCGTTAACAGGGAAAAGCAAAACTGATAAGTATCTAACGCTAAAATAAGAGACGTGTGGGAATCGGCTTGGCGCAAGACCCAGAAAAAATGAAGTCACTTATCGCTTTTAAGAAGCGGCTTGAAGATCAACTTGAAAAGTTAGACGCTGAAACCAAAGAGGTTCAGTCATCTCTGGACACAGTTAACGAGATTCTGCTTGAGAAGGGCTTCAGACGCGGAGACCTCAAAGCTGTACCCGAAACATCTGTGCCCCCGCCTATTCCTAAAGAAGTTGTTTTGCCCAAGGCCGAGCCGGAAGCACCAAAAGTCGTCATTCAACGGTCACCCGAACCGGTAAAAACCGTCGCCCCCCAACAAGCCACCGAGCGTGAAACTGTCATACCTCTCAAAACCATGGCTGAAGAACCTTTAGCGTTGATAATCTTTGACAAACAGGGCATGCACATTTTGCCTGACGAAACCAAAAACTTTAGCGTAAACACTCCCCCCTTCAACAATTTTTTGGTTGAAAAAGTTTTTGCTAAAATGCAGGAAAAAGACGCTGAGCTCGTAAAGATAAAGCAGTTAGCGGCGGATAAAGCGTTTTCTTTCCATGTAGTGTGTGAAGGTGACTTGATTAGGGAAATAATTATTCGAAACGTTGATGAGGAAAGGCTCAAAGAGCTTAAGTCGAGCATCCGCTGGACTTTTGAGAAAATGCATGAAAAAATGAAAAGTGCCCAAAGCTAAACGATATGTTTCTGAAAGGTCTCAGTTATTCTGTTTTTGGGGCATAAACCGACGAGTCGTTCCGTCTCCTTCCCTTCTTTGAAAAGAATCATTGTTGGAATACTGAAGACTTGGAAGCGCTCAGCCGTAGCGGGGTTCTCGTCAACATCAAGTTTGCCGACCAAAACCTTTCCAGTATATTCCTTGGCCAGCTCCACAATAGTGGGAGCCAAAGCTCGGCAAGGCCCACACCAATTTGCCCAGAAATCAACCAAGACAACCTTGTTTTTCTTTATTGTTTCTTCAAAATTTGCGTCTGTAACATGAAAAGGTTCAGCACTCATCAATCATAACTCCTTCATTACAATAGTAGTTTTCGGCACGTTTCATATAAACCGTTCGCGTGGCCTCCTCAAACCATTTCACGACGCAACCACCTTATCAAGAAGCCGCAACAGAAGTTTCTCGGCAAATCGATTTTTTCGTTGTTTTGACTGCAACGCTTAAAAGTGTTCTTTTCCCTCAATTTCTTGTCAGAAGGCATCTTGTTTTGGGCAGCGACTCCAAGGATACAAGGCGGTTCGCCGACAGATTGGATGCGGCTAAGAATTACGGTGAAGTCTGGCAGATTGTCAAGGAAACTGTGCAGTTCGCTTTGGGTGCTAGAAGGGACAGCATGATGTTGTTCTTGGATGATTTGCCGCTTCAGCTTGGCGCTTACTACCCGGTTGGAACCAACAACATCGTTTTGAACAGGGCGCTGGTTGAAATTGTGGAGGCTTCTGTTAGCTCTAAGCCGACGGTTAACGCCCTAGTTTACAACCTTCTGCTGCATGAGTACTTACATGCGCTTGGCGACTATTCGGAAGCGGGGGTTAGACGAGGAGTTATTGACGTTGCAGCGAAATGCTTCGGCGAAAACCACATCGCAACCGTTGTCGCCCGTAAAAGCCCCTGGGTTCTTCTAAAAGACATTCCGCTTGGACCCCGCACTGGACCTAAACGTGTCATGCAAATCGTCAAAGACTTCGAGAAAACAAGCAAATACATAGTGTGAGCCGGCGGCTGCTGATTTGTCGCAGAAATTAATTTTGTGTTTTGGGTTGCTTTTTTGGTTTGGGGCTTGGATCAGTTGTAGGTTGAGTCAAAAAAAGTTAACGAAAGTTAAAATAAGTCGATAAAAGTTAAAATAAGTTAAAAAAAGTCAAAATAAGTGAATAAAAGCCAAAAGGAGCACACTCTTACTCATGCCTTTGGATCAACGAGTTACGTTCAAAAACCTAGTGGAAAAATGCGGGAAGGTGCAAGTTCCAAAAATTATCCGCTGGCAATTCAAAATGGAACCCGGCCAAATCCTCAAAGTCGCCCTAAGCGGTCGAGGCTCCCATGAGCCTTTCTACGCAAAAATGGACAAAGACGGACGCATATACATTCCAAAGACAATTTTGTTCGCCGCATTTGGAAAAGTGGAAAACCTAGCAGGCACGCTCGTGGAAATAACGATTCAACCCGCATAAAAGCGCGGAAACGTTACGAATGGAGTTAGGTTTCTTTTTCGTTAATAGCCATGATTGAAAACTTTATCTGCTTCACTGGCTTGTTGGCTTTCAACCCGTCAATCAAGCCCCTAAGCCGCTCCGACGAGCCCTTAACAACCATAACTTCAAGGCAACTAGTTTCAGACAGGTGCGCATGCAAATACGCCGTAATCATATCGTCAAACTCATGCTGCAACCGGAACAACTCTTTGTTTTGCTCGGCCTTATCGTAGAGAACTGTGATGGTTGCGATAACGTTTCCCTGGATTTTTTCCAGTTCATTATATTGAGTAAGGTACATGCGGACAGCCTGGCGAACCACTTCGGAACGGGTTGCGCTTCGATCCTCTCCAAGAATAGTGTCTAGTTGTTCTAGCAGTTCATTTGGCAATGAAAGACTGATAATGCTCACTTAATTCACCCTAAACTTAGTTCTTCATTCTATTGAATTTGCTTGACTTAAATATTGTTGTTTCAATTTTGGAAATTAGGCGCTCCATGAATTGAGACTGAACAAAATTTCTTCAAGCATCGCTACAAACAGTTGCAGCTCAGGGCTTGCTTTATCAAAAAGACAATTGCTTTGTTTATTAAAATAAACGTAAAATTTAATAAAGTCTATTACCATGACAAATATGTGGAGCATATTGAAAAAAACTTCGTACTTGATAGTCGCGGTTTTGGTCGTAGTAATCGTGTTAGCAGTCTTCGCAGGCATCTACCTGTCAAGTCCCCCTGCCGCGAACTCAAATTCAACATCAAACGTGATACAGGTGGTGGCGGCGGAAAATTTCTGGGGAAGTCTGATATCTCAACTAGGGGGCACCCATGTAAATGTCCTGAGCATTGTTACAGACCCAAATGCTGACCCTCACGAGTACGAGAGCAACACTGCCGATGCCATAGCGATCGCACATGCGCGCTTAGTAATTGTTAATGGAGCTGGATACGACGATTGGGCACAACAACTGATATCGGCGGGCAATACTCCAAATCAAATAGTCTTGAACGTCCAACAACTCGTCAACCAAACAGTTGGTGCCAATCCTCACTTTTGGTACGATCCATATTACGTAAATGATACAGTAAATGCGATGTACAAAGACCTTGTTTCCATAGATCCAACCAACACTGCGTACTACACGCAACAGTATGTTGCACTAAAGGCCTCACTTGCGGTTTATAACGGACGCATCGATCAGATAAAGCAGCAGTACGGAGGCGTAAAAGTGGCCTGTACAGAGAGCATCTTTGTGTATCTGGCGAACGCCACGGGCCTTGACCTTGTGTCTCCTACGGCATTCATGCAAGCTGTCTCTGAAGGAAACGATCCGCCAGCGCAGAGCATCGTACAGTTCAACCAGCTTATCCAGAGTGGAACCGTTAAACTGCTGGTTTACAACTCACAAACAGTGACACCGCTCACTCAGAGCATCGAAACGCTGGCTAACCAAACAGGCATTCCGGTCGTCCCGATAACGGAGACGGTTCAGCCACCGACCGCCATGTTTCAAGATTGGATGAATGCACAGTTAATTGCTATTCAGAATGCACTTTCAACAAAAACCCAAGGGAAATAGCTATGACTACACAGTATGACATAATCACTGCCAAGAATCTGGTAGCAGGGTATCCCGACAACATAGTTTGGCGAGACGCCAGTTTCACAGTCAATCGGGGCGAGTTCGTAGCGGTTATCGGACCTAACGGGGCGGGCAAGACAACTCTGTTTCGTTTGCTCCTTGGCTTGCAACGGCCCATTAGCGGAGCAATCAACATATTTGGTGCAACGCCCAGGCGAGGCAACTCGCAGATTGGTTATGTTCCCCAACGTCACGTATTTGATGATGATACAAATGTTGAATCCCTTGAACTTGTGCGACTAGGATTCTCAGGACAACAGTGGGGTACCGGTATGTTCAACCACGACGACCGCAAAGCCGCTTTTGACGCGTTGAAAGATGTTGGAGCTACAGGATTGGCTCATCGTTCTCTGGGCGTGTTGTCTGGGGGCGAACTGCAGAGGATATTTCTAGCTGAGGCGCTGGTAAGCAAACCCACACTTCTTTTACTCGATGAACCCTTGTCGAATCTTGACATGATGCGAGAGAGGGAGCTTCTTCAGCTTATAAACGGTGTAGTTCGATCGCGAAGTGTAACTGTACTTTTAATAGCCCACAACATTAACCCTATCTTGCCCTATCTCGACAAAGTAGTCTACATTGCGAACGGCAAGGTGGCGTCTGGAACACCACAAGAGGTCCTGACTTCAGAGAGTCTCTCGGCTTTGTTCGGAGGTCAAGTTGAGGTTCTCCGAGACTCTAAGGGCAACATTGCAGTCATAGGTATTGAAGATTGCCACGGGTGTAAATCTGAATGACTTTCAGCATTAATCCATGGATTGACTTTCAACAGATTTTTCAGTACCCGTTCATGCAGCATGCCTTTGAGGCAGGAACAGTAGTAGCAGTCATCGCAGGTATTGTTGGCTATTTCGTTGTTTTACGTCGTTCTTCATTCGCAGCGCATGCGCTTTCCCACATAGGATTCTCTGGGGCAGCCGCAGCTGTTTTGATCGGTGCTAACCCAGTTTATGGTCTTCTCCTTTTCACAACTGTGGGCGGAGTTGGGATAGCCGGTCTTGGTAAGCGCGCCGCTAATCGTGACACCGAGATTGGAATAGTTCTTGCATTCATGCTCGGCTTAGGTGTGTTGTTCCTCAGCCTCTACAAAGGATATGCAGAAGAGGCCTATTCGATCTTGTTTGGAGAAATACTGGGAGTCAGTTTCAGCAATGTCCTCTTGACGCTCGCTGGAGGCATCGTAGTTCTGGTTCTCATGGCAGTTGTATATCGACCGCTTTTGTTTGCCTCCCTCGATGAAGATGTAGCAGAAGCAAAAGGAATGCCTGTATTTTTCCTTGGAGTAATTTTCATGATTTTAGTCGCGATAGCAACATCATTTGCGGTTCAAGTAGTTGGTGTTCTTCTCATTTTCTCATTAATGGTTACGCCAGCCGCGACTGCTCAGCTACTAGCAAAAACGCCGGGGCGAGTCATAATTATTTCTGTTATCATCGCCTTGTTTGCAACGTGGCTGGGGCTCTTTATTGCTTTTTTTGAGCCGTATCCTGTTAGTTTCTTCATAACCAGCATAGTGTTCGTCTTATACCTGCTTGTCCGATTTGTTTACCCCAAACTTAAGCCCTCGAAAATCCGTCAGATAGAGAAACCTCATATCCAACCGGAGGATCAATTGGTTGACTTAACATAAGCCGTGAAATCAAAAAAAATTGGTGGGTTGTTAATAGTTTTCAACCCAAACTTCAAAATACGCTTTCGGATGCGCGCACACAGGGCATTTTTCAGGCACATTTTTGCCTTCGAAGACGTAGCCGCAGTTTCTGCATTTCCACTTGATCGGCTGATCCCTGCTGAATACTTTGCCTTGCTGTAGGCTTTCAAGCAATTTGTTGTATCTTCGTTCATGGTAAGATTCGACTTTTGCAATCATGCGGAAGGTTGTGCAAACATCTTTGAAGCCTTCTTTTTCAGCGACCTCGGCGAAGTCGGGGTAAAGTTTACCCCACTCAAGTTTTTCGCCCTCTGCAGCGGCTTTAAGGTTTTCGGCAGTTGACGCAATTATACCTGCTGGGTAAGCGGCTTTGAATTCGACCATTCCGCCTCTGAGATGTTTAAAGAATAGTTCTGCATGCTCTTTTTCGTTAGCGGCCGTTTCATCGAAGATAGCGCCTATCTGTTCGTATCCTTCTTTTCGTGCTACGCTGGCAAAAAATGTGTACCTGTTCCTAGCTTGTGATTCGCCTGCAAACGTTGCTAAAAGGTTCTTTTCTGTTTGGCTACCCACAAAATCCATTTTTTCAATCTCCTAACAGACTATTCCGCAAGAGAAAAATAAAAGTGTTCCCTGTGACCCGTTTGACGAAGTATAGGCTTTTATTTGGCTTAAACTAAATAGGTTGTTGCCGGATGATGAGAAGGCATTAGCTTGACAGTCATTGGATGAAAGTTCAGAGTTACTCAGACGGCACCGCACTGCTAATTCCAATCATTCATCTACCAACAGTTAGCGCTGTTTTTTATATTGGAAAAAGCCCTTTGCTAATACGTGATTGAATACCTACAATACATTGTCTTCACTGCTGCCATCGCAACACTACTTGCGGCATTCGCTTACATACGCTCAATGCTAAAAGGCAATGCCAAACCGAACAGAATAACGTGGCTCATGTGGGCAGTGGCGCCTTTCATCGCTACAGCAGCGGCTATATCAAACGGCGTGGGCTTAGCAGTCATACCAGTATTCATGTCCGGTTTCTCACCAATTCTGATATTTACCGCTTCGTTCCGCATCAAAAAAGCCATTTGGAAACTATCTAAATTTGACTATGTTTGCGGAACAGTATCGGCACTCGCCTTGATCCTATGGTACTCCACCAAGAACCCCAATATTGCAATAGTTTTTGCCATCGCCGCCGATGGAATAGCTTCTATGCCGACATTGAGAAAAGCAGTCAAACACCCGGAAACAGAGTCCACATGGCCATTTGTAACCGGGACCTTCGGCGCAATATCAAGTCTGATAGCTGCGAGACTTTGGACCTTTTCGGATTATGCATTTCCAGCATATTTACTGATAATAAATATTGTATTCCTTTCATCAATTCATGGCAAACAATTGACTTCATTTCTCGAAAAAGTGATACAAACAATTCAAGGCTCGACTCCAGACAAAACCTGAGCGCGAAGAGAAACTTTTGTGGAAGAAATCTTCGATAAGACTGTGCTAGAGTCATTGAGGATCCGGCGCACGCTTTAAGGTAACAACCGACTACATACTGGACGGAACGCTCACTTTATTGAGATCAAGAAGCGCTCGCTTCATGGAACCCATGCTTTTCATAAGGGAAAAGAAACTTCCCTGCGAAGATGAGCCAGAAAACCTCTACAACCATACATACTGCCGCTGGCAAAGCTGCCTCTGGCTTGAGCAGAACTAGCGCTAACGAAGCTGCCATACCAGTATTCTTGTAAGTACTAAATAACGTGAGGTGGACAGTACTCCTACGATCCATTCCTTTTTTGAAGCAATATTGGCTGTATATGGTTCCAACTCCGAAAGTTCT